>Ga0182012_10000406_pt1 | contig 48625 bp, 54 predicted proteins | sample 612S2SmetaG_FD_120486 | JGI IMG/M metagenome (GOLD analysis project Ga0182012, IMG submission 120486) | Permafrost microbial communities from Stordalen Mire, Sweden - 612S2S metaG | ecosystem: Environmental > Terrestrial > Soil > Wetlands > Permafrost | place: Sweden: Stordalen | collected... | reverse complement strand
CGAGTCTGGAAAGTACTCCGCACAAGAATTCGCCGACAGTGAGATCGAGAGACATTCTTTGAGGTAGATTGTCTCACGCAATTATCAAGCTGGCTTCCGGCCAGAGCAATTCGATTTTGGCTGCGACGAGCGCAACCCACCCGAGACAAGCTCAGACTAATTTGCTCTTCCCGCGCGCGTCTCTTCAATCCGCTCGGTGAGTAAGTCCACGAATCGCTCCGGAACGAACCCGTTCATGCGGCTCGCCACCTGACCGTTCTTATCCACAATCAACGTAGTGGGAAGATTGCCTACCTTCAGGAAATCCGCCAAACCACCGTCGAAGTATCCGGCATCGGTCCACTTCTGAGATTTGATGAACGGTTCCACTAATGTGCGGTCTTCATCCGTATTGACGGAAATGAAGGCCACATCGGGATCCTGCTTGTACTTACCTTCCACTTTCACGTAGAGCGGACGCTGCATTTTACAGGGCTCGCACCAGGTAGCCCAGAAGTCGATAATGACTGTTTTGCCCTTCAACGACGCCAACGGCAGACTCGAACCCGCCACTCCGGGCAATGTGAAATCGAGCAGGCTGGCGGCCTGGGCATTGGGGTCCTTACTCTTGAGCCGCGCGACCTCATCCGCCATCACGATACTCATCGCATCGTAAGCGTGGAGGATGAGGTCACCTAATCCCTTTTCCGATCCATAGAGCCTGGTGTATAGCTCTCCCAACTTGCGGCGGTCCTTTGAGCGATCTACTTCTGTGCTGTGCGGGTCCTCAATGCTGAAGGCGTTCGCGTACTGTTCGATGGCGGCTTGCAGATCGCCCTTGGCCGCAAGCCACTTTCCTTGCTCGCGTGCGGCTTCCTCATTCGGGAACATCTGGAAGCTCTGCCGGGCCAGTTCCACGGCATCCTGCTTTTGGTCGAGCAGTCCGCTTGCCCTGGCTTTCAAAAGCAACGCGCGCGCGAATGCGTGATCCAGGTCCTGCGCCCATTGGCCGGCGCTTAGCCGGCCCGGAGCCGGTTCCTGGCGCAGTTTCACCACCGCGTCCTGATACTTATTTACGAGCGCCAAAGCCTTTTCGGCGGAAGCGCGGTCGTCGCTATCGAGATACGCGCGAGTGACTCGATCGATCATCTGTATATCGGCCGGGTCGCGCGCGATCACAGGCTCCCCGTATTTGATCACTCGCGCATCGTCATGCAATTCAACAGCGGATTTCGCCAGCACGCCCTCAATCTCGGCGCGATGCGCCGACGCGGGATATTTGGCCAGATGCGCTTCCAGCACCCGAATATAATCCTTTGGACTGTTCCCGGCTTCCCGAACCGCCCTTGTCAGCTCCTGCAGTTCGGTGGGCTTCGCCTCTTCCGCTTTCTCCGGTTTATCGGAAACCTTTGCAGCGTCTGGCGCCTTATCTTGCGCCAGCGCAAGAATTGCCGTCACTAATGCAAGGAGTAATAACCTCATTTCACTTCACGAAAAGTATCCGCCAGAGCTTCGGCCCGTTTTCGCGCCATCTGGAGGTAGCTGTCGCTCTTCACGACACGGTCGAGCAACGGCAGGAACTGTTGCGGGGCCACCAATCGTTTGCGCTCCCACGCGGATTGCAACCCCAGCAGCGATTGATTGACTCCGATTTTTTCGTACTTCACCGATTTCTCCAGGTCGATGAAGCATAGCTCGGTTTCCGAAATTCGCTCGAACCAGTCGGCCAGCAGACGCGCATCCGGATTGTCGGTGTAGTTATAAACCTGCTGACTTATCTTGCCGTCATTCTCATAGCGGATGGTCTTGGTCCCCATGAAGGCTACCTTCACCGGAGCCTCCAGTTTCTGCGACAAATCCACCTTGTTGGCCAGCGCGAATAATTCCGCCGTTTCCGCGCCAGTCAGTTGGAACTTCACCGGCTGCTCGTCCTGGGGATCTGTCTTGAATACTGCCGCGCCCGAACTTTCCACGGTAATGCCTACATAGGCGGGTTCACTTTGCGGGAAAACCTTGGTGAATTCCAGGCGGCCGGGAAGCAGAAAGGCGGTGAGGAGAAGCAGGGCTGTCATAGAACCGCCGCCAGTACAGCGCGGTTGGCATGACAGATGGCGATGGCCAGGGCATCGCTCGCATCTTCGGATTCAACCGGCGCAGCGAGCTTCAGCAGGGAAGCCACCATGCGCTGCACCTGATGCTTCTCCGCGCGCCCGTAACCCACCACACTGCTCTTCACTTCGAGCGCCGAATACTCGGCCAGCGGTACGCCAGCCTCGGCCACCGCCAGCAACGCCACCCCGCGTACGTGCGAAAGCTTCAACGCGGTTTTGACATTCACCGCATAGAACACTTCTTCAATGGCGATCGCATCGGGCATCACTTCGCGAATCTGTTCGCGCAGCCCCAGTGCAATCTTCAGAAGCCGCAACTCGAACGGCTCCCGCGGCGAAGTGACGATGGTGCCATTGGCCAACAGCCGGTACGTCCGGCCATCGCTTTCGATGGCGCCGTAACCGGTCCGCTCACAACCGCAGTCGATGCCGAGTACCTTCATTCCCTCACGATCATTCCCCCACTAGGCGAGGGCTTCGACGTCCTTCTCATCCATGTCGAAATTGGAGTAGACGCTTTGCACATCTTCGTGCTCTTCGATCAGTTCGTACATGCGCAGCATGCCGGACGCGTTTTTGCCTTCGAGAGTGAGAAGGTTCTTCGGGACCATGGCTATTTCAGCGGATTCCATAGGAATTCCGGCCTTCTCTAGCACGTCCAGAACCACGTGATGATTCTCCGGCGCGGACAGGATTTCCCAGTTCTCCTCATTGTCGCGGATATCGTCCGCGCCCGCATCCAGAAGCAGGTCCATCAGTTTCTCTTCGGTCGCTTGGTCCTTTTCTATGAAGATCTGACTCTTGCGGTCGAACATCCATGCCACGCTTCCTGGCTCGCCCAGGTTGCCGCCGTTTTTCGAAAACATATGGCGAAGTTCGCTCACAGTGCGGTTGCGATTATCGGTGGCCACGTTGACGATCACCGCCGCACCGCCGGGCCCGTAGCCTTCGAACGTGATTTCGTCGATCTGGCCGCCTTCCAACTCGCCGGTGCCCCGCATGATGGCCTTCTTGATGTTGTCGGAAGGCATGGAAACGGCTTTGGCCGCGGTGACCGCCGTGCGCAGGCGGGCGTTGCTATCCGGGTCGCCGCCGGAGCGCGCGGCAATCATGATTTCCTTGATGATGCGCGTGAACACCTTGCCGCGCTTGGCGTCGGTGGCAGCTTTCTTGTGTTTGATCGTAGCCCATTTGGAATGGCCGGACATGACTTAGAACTCCAGGGAAAACCCGGCGCGAGCCAGGCTAGAAGATGTTGATTTCAATTGGGTATTCTATCACGCAGCCGGGCCCGATCTGCCCTCTCAGTCCGAGTGCGCTACCGTCTGTCCCGCTACGGCGCGCCGCGTTTTTTCCAGGCTCGACCGCAGGCTCTCAGCCGGGACATTGTGCAGAATCGGTCCCAGCACGGCGCCCATGCCGAACGGAATGCTCCTCGAGAGTGTAATGGATTCGTACTCGGCGTAAACGCCGCCGTCGCGTTCCTCAAGGTACCAGTAGCCGTACAAGCGCCAAAGCATGCCGCGATCGTTCCCTACCGGCAACTCGTGCTCTTCCGCGGTTCCCGCGTTGCTCACCTCCGCGATCCGGGTGCTGTAGGCGCGGCAATATTCGTGGTGGGCATCGAGGCGTGTGAAGTGAATGTCCTGTTCAGTGTTGAGAACATCTGTAATCAGGAGCTTCGATTTCACAATTCGCACATAGACGTTGAACTGGTCACCGCTGTGAGAGCGAACACGAGAGTCCCGGATGTCCGGTGCATACACCTCACTATGGCGGGGATAATCCTGCAGAATTGCAATGACTTTGCTCATCGTGGTGGAGGGGATGAAGATGGCCCCCAACCAATCGTGGATCAAGGCGGATTTGACCTGCGTCTCGCCGTTGTTTCTGCCGGGCTGTACAACCACTGCGCCGTGGAGCAATTGCTGGCGCTCCGCTTCGTTCGTGTCGGCCCCCACTGAGCCGGCGTTCTTCAGACGCTGTGATTCATAAGTGGCGATGTAAGTCTTGAAAGCCTCCCCGGCTTCCGGCGTCAGCTCAACGGCTAAGGCGTGGGTGCACAGGAACAACGACAGGGCAATGACAAAAAGAAGACGGTGGCGCATTGTTGGGAATATTTGAATTTGGTGCGTGAGGCGTAATCACCCAGTGTCGCACATACGGTTTGTGATCTTATGGTTCCGATGAGATTGACCGTCTTCCTTTGTTGCTTGTCGCTCTTCACGCCGCGAGGCAGCGCCCAGAACCCGGCGCGTGCGGGAGTCGAGAGTTGGAGTAACGTGCTCTACGGTGCTGCTTACTACCACGAATACATGCCCTACGAGCGCCTGGACAAAGACGTGGCGCTGATGCGCGATGCCGGAATCACAGTTGTGCGCATGGGTGAATCTACGTGGAGTTTGTGGGAGCCTCGCGATGGCCAGTTCGAATATGCGTGGATGGACCGCGTGGTGGACGCCATGGGCAAAGCGGGAATCAAGGTGATTCTGGGTACGCCCACTTACTCTGTACCTACCTGGCTGTGGCACGCGCATCCCGAAATTCTGGCGCGGCCGCTGGGCGGTGGAGAAACCTCCTACGGCATGCGGCAGAACATGGATATCGGGAATCCCGTGTATCGGATCTATTCCGAGCGCCTGATTCGAAATCTCGTGCGGCACTATCGCGATAACCCGGCCGTGATCGGCTGGCAGATCGATAACGAGACAGCCTCGTATGGGGCGTCCAATCCCGATGCCTTTTCAGGATTCGTGAACCATTTGAAGGAGAAGTTCGGCACCACAGAAAACCTGAACAAGGCATGGTTTCTGAACTATTGGGGCGAGGATGTGAACTACTGGGAAGACATGCCCACCCGGGACAACGCCACCAGCACGGCCTACAAGTTGGAGTGGACGCGCTGGCAGCAGATGCGCGTGACGGACTTCCTCACATGGCAGGCGAAGCTGGTGCGCGAGTCAAGACGGCCCGATCAATTTGTAACCACCGACTTCGCGCAGACCATGCATGGCGACGTGAACGAAAACGCCATCAACGCCGCCCTTGATATCCCCGGGGTGAATGTCTACCACGGCACCCAAGATCATTTCGATGGGGAAGCGCAGGCCGGGCATGAGGACTTCACCCGCTCCTTGAACGGCGGCAACTTTCTGGTGACCGAGACCAACGCGCAAACTACGGACTGGGACTCGGCGTTCCAGTTCCCCCCTTATGATGGGCAACTTCGCCAGGATGTTTATACGCATCTTTCTAATGGAGCCAATATGGTGGAGTACTGGCATTGGCATTCCATACACGCCGGACAGGAGACTTACTGGAAGGGTGTACTTTCGCATGACCTGGAACCGAACCGCGCCTACGCCGAAGTTTCCCGAACGGCGCATGAGCTGCAAAGAATAGGTCCGCATCTGGTCAATCTGAAGATCCACAACGATGTAGCCATCTTATGGAGTCGGGACTCGATGAATGCCTTGAGCTTCATGCCATTCACGCGCAATGGACCGCAATGGTCGGCGGCGGGGCCGTTAGTGGACTATAACTCTCTCATTTGGCAGTTTCACAATCTTCTGTATCGAATGAACGTGGGCGTTGACTTCGTGTTTCCGGAGACGGACGACCTGGGCCGGTACAAGCTATTGATTGTGCCGGCCCTCTATATCGCGGACGATACGCTGCTGCAGCGGATATCGGATTATGTGAAAAACGGTGGACACGTCCTGATGACATTCAAGAGCGGGTTTGCCAACGAGAATTCCGCGGTTCGCTGGGTGCGCGCGCCTGGGCCTTTGCGCGAAGTGGCTGGCTTTAGCTACCAGGAATTCTCAAACCTGGAGCATCCGCTGGCGCTGAAAGGGAATCCGTTCGGGCCAGGGGATGTCAGTTACTGGGCTGAGTTCCTGAGTTTGGAGCATGCCAGGCCGCTGGCCTACTATGACCATCCCTTCTTCGGACGCTGGCCGGCGATCACGGAGAACCAGTTCGGGTCGGGAACGCTGACTTACGAAGGGACTTACTTATCAGATCCGCTGCAGCAGCGCGTACTTGATGGTTTAGTGCGAACGGTTGGCCTGACTTCGGCGGGAGACGAACTTCCCAGGAGTATCCGAACGCGGGCGGGCGTTAACGCGACGGGAAAGCATATTCGCTACTATTTCAACTATTCGAGCGAGCCCCAGGAGTTTCCGTACCGGCATGCCGCTGGAGTCGACCTGTTGACTGAGAAGCCTGTCGCGAATGCGCAGCAGATCCAACTGGCGCCCTGGGATCTGGCGATCATCGAAGAACAATAATCGGACGAACGGCGCGGATGAACATCGCGGATGCCGCGTCGCGCAGTAAACTGTATTGTGCCGGTCGATCTTTTCAATTCCGCCGTGATCCGCTTGACTTGCGCCACCGCTTCGGCCGTCATGCTGTGGTACGGTACCGGCCTCCATCCCATCTGGTGGCTTACCTGGATCGGTCCTCTGCCAGTGCTATACGCAGCCGCGCGCGGGAAATCCGCATCCGCATTCTTCATGGCGCTCGGGGCATGGGCCGCCGGCGGGCTGAACATGTGGCAATATCTCTATGGCCTGATCGGGTTGCCTTTGGGAATCGCCGTGCTGGCCGATCTGGTCCCCGCCCTGGTGTTCGCGACCGCCGTAGTGGCTTGGCGCGCATTCGCCATGCGCGGCGCGTTGTTTCGAGCGGCTCTGGGCTTCGCGGCCATCTGGGTTTGTTATGAATTCGCCCTGCAGAAGACGTCCGTCAACTCCACGTTTGGAAACCTTGCCTATTCGCAGATGGATTTCCTGCCGGTCGTTCAGATCGCGGCGCTGGCGGGTGTTTCGGGAATCTCGTTTCTGCTGTTCTTTCTGCCTGGCGCGCTAGCCGCGACTCTTTCCGGCCGGGGCCCAAAACGGCGGCGCATGACTTTGGCCGGGCTTGCTGCCGGCCTGGCCGTCCTTACGCTTGGTTGGGGTGAGATACGTCTGCACGAAAGCTCCACTGGACCCACCGTTACCGTGGGACTCATTGCATCCGACACGCAAGCGAACCTTCGTCCTCGCGATGCGGGGCAGATACGGCGTACATTCGAGGCGTACGCCGCCGAAGCCCGAAACCTCATCCGCCAAGGTGCGAGCCTCATCATACTCCCGGAGAAGAACGCGGTTATTTCCGGCAGTTCCGTCGCGCTTGTCGATCAGATACTGAGCAGTGCCGCGGCGAATGGAGCGACCATCGCAACCGGCGTCGAACGCTGGACAGATACTCAAAAGCTGAATGAGGTGCGCCTGTACGCGCCGGATGGGAAACTCCAGACAACTTACGAGAAGCAGCATATGCTGCCGCCCTTCGAAAGTAACCTGCTGCCCGGCTCTTCTCTGATTACGGTCCGCGAACCATCGGGCGTTTGGGGGCTTGAGATCTGCAAGGACATGGACTTCCCCGCACTGAGCCGTCAATACGGAAATGCGGGCGTCGGCCTGCTGATTGTGCCGGCCTGGGATTTCGATGCCGACGGCTGGTACCACGGACGAATGGCCATTCTGCGCGGCGTCGAGAGCGGCTTCAGCATCGCTCGCGCACCCAAACAGGGCGTGCTCACCATCAGTGACGATCGCGGCCGCGTTCTGGCCGAACGGCAGACCAATTCCGCCCCATTCGCGACGCTGATCGCCGCAATTCCCGTGCATCACGAGGAAACGCTTTATGATCGCTGGGGCGATTGGTTCGCCTGGCTGAGCGTCGCGGCCCTGATCGCGGTCATCCTCAGCATTGCTATCATTCCCCTTTGAATCACCGCACCCAGACTCTGTTTCCGGACCTCGAACTTCCCGCCGAATCGCGGCACACCACAGGCATCCTGCCGTCTCAGCGCCTGCGCGACTTAGTCGAGAGCGGCCATATCCGGGCTACGCGCCCCATTCTTCCGGAGCAGATCCAGCCCTCCAGCATCGATCTTCGGCTGGGTCCGGTGGCCTACCGCGTCCGAGCCAGCTTCCTTCCGAATGAACATTCCACCGTTCGCCGCAAGCTCGACAACTACACGGCTGAGGAAATCTCTCTCACAGAACCCGCCCCGCTGGAACGGGGCAAGGTCTACATTGTCCCCCTTGAAGAGGAACTGAACCTTCCCTCTTACATATCCGGCCGCGCCAACCCAAAAAGCACCACCGGACGCCTTGATGTGTTTACGCGCCTCATCACAGATTACGGCTGTGAGTTTGAAACCGTTCCCGCCGGTTACAAAGGGAAGCTCTACGCCGAGATTGTCCCCGGCACATTCAGCGTCATCGTGCGTCAAGGCGCGCGGCTCAACCAACTTCGCTTTACGCGAGGCACGCCTCCTGATCTGGATAGCCGGCTCACTAAGCTCGATCAGCAGGTGAATCTGGTTTTTCAGGAAGGCGACGTCGCCGTCGAAGCGTCCATAGGTGGCGGACTGCGGTTCTCGGTGGATCTCGCGGGCACGGGCGACTTATCCGTGATCGGCTACCGCGCCCGCCGTGACGCGCCCGTGGTGGATTTCTCCCGCATCGGCTTCTATGACCCCATCCAATTCTGGGAGCCCATCTATCGCAACCCGCGACGCGACCTGGTTTTGAATCCCGGAGAGTTCTACATCCTTGCCTCGCGAGAGAAGGTTCGCATTCCGCCGGAATTCGCCGCCGAAATGGTTCCCTATGATCCGTCCGTAGGCGAATTCCGCATTCATTATGCCGGTTTCTTCGACCCCGGTTTCGGTTACGGGACAGATGATATTAAAGGCACCCGCGCGGTGCTGGAAGTCCGGTCCCACGAAGTTCCGTTCCTGCTCGAAGATGGACAGGTCGTCGGCCGGCTTGTATTCAAGCGGCTGATGGATATTCCCGACATTCTTTACGGCGTTGGCATCGGATCTTCTTACCAGAAACAGGGTCTCGCGCTGAGTAAGCACTTCCGCCCGTTTGCGAGCGCATGACGAAACCATTCGATGTAGTCGGAGTGGGCCTCAACGCAACCGACACCATGTTGTTGGTGCCGCACTTTCCCGCTTACGGCGGAAAGGTTCCGTTCACTCGGGAGATCATCAGCCCAGGCGGACAGGTTGCCAGCGCCATGGTCACCTGCTCCAGGCTTGGCTTAAGAGCCAAATACATTGGCACCGTGGGTGACGATGAGCGGGGGGAAATTCAGATGCGGTCGCTCGTTAGCTCGGGTGTCGACCTGACGCATGTCCAGCGGCGCGCCAACTGCCCCAACCAATCGGCTTACATTGTGATCGATCAATCCACCGGCGAGCGGACGGTGTTCTGGAATCGTCCGGATTGCCTGGCGATTTCACCCGACCAGATCGACCCGGACCAGATCACATGCGCCCGCCTTCTGCACATTGACGGGCATGATACGCGCGCCGTGGAACATGCTGCCCGCATCGCGCGGCAGCATGGCATTCCCATCACCGTTGATGTCGACACGATTTACGCCGGCTTCGATCGCGTGCTGCCGCTGGTCGATTACCTGATTGCCAGCAGCGAATTCCCCGGCCGTTGGACGCGCATCGACGACCCCAGGAAAGCTCTCGAAGCTCTGCAGCGCGAATACGGCATGCGCGTAGCGGCAATGACGCTCGGCTCGCACGGCGCGCTCGCTCTGGCGGATGGGAAGTTTCATTATTCGCCTGGCTACGTGGTCCACTGCGTGGATACCACGGGCGCGGGCGATGTGTTTCACGGAGCCTTCTGTTACGCTGTTTTAGACCGTATGTCCCTCTCCGCCGCTCTCGATTTTTCGAACGCTTTGGCCGCGCTGAACTGCACCGCAATCGGCGCGCGCGGCGGCATCTCCGGAGCGGATGCAGCCCGCGACCTGATGGAACGCGGCCAGCGCCACGTCAACGCGGAATACGCCATCTGAGTCAACCATGTTCCCCATTCAGGATGACCAGCCAAAATACGCGCCGTCGATTGTCACCATCCTGCTGATCGTCGCCAACGCGCTGGTCTTCTTCTACGAGATCTCACTCGACGAATACTCCCGCAATTTCCTGATCATGAAGTATGGTCTGGTGCCCGCGCATTTCCAGGCCAGCGCGCTGCTTACCTGCATGTTTCTTCATGGCGGGTGGGGACACATCATTGGGAATATGCTTTTCCTCTGGGCCTTTGGAAGAAGCCTGGAAGGTACGCTGGGCCCAGCCAAGTACTTAATCTTCTATCTGCTATGTGGTTGCGCCGCCGGCCTGACTCAAGATTTCTTTAGTGTCGATTCAAAGGCTCCTATGATCGGCGCAAGCGGCGCAATCGCCGGCATCATGGGCGCCTATGTGCTCAAGTTCCCGCGCGCCCGCATTGACACCATCATTTTCTTTTTCTTCATTGCGCGCGTCCAGATACCGGCCATTTACATGCTCGGTTACTGGTTCCTCACCCAGTTAGTCAGCGGCGTGGGCAGTATTGGTTACTCGCATGTTTCGGAATCAGGCACCGCCTGGTTCGCGCACATTGGCGGCTTTCTCACGGGGATGGTTTTGGTAAACCTGTTAGGAACGTCCGACCCGCAGTGGCAGCGGAGACGGGTGAGCTGGTGATGGACCCGCTGGTGACGGGCCCGCTGGATCTCCTGGCCATCGCCGCGCATCCGGACGACATCGAACAGACTTGTGGTGGAACGGTCCTGCGGGCGGCCGAAGCCGGGTATCGAACCGGCATTCTGGATTTGACCGCCGGCGACATGGGTACGCGCGGAACTCCGGAACTGCGCATCGCCGAATCGCAGAAAGCGGCCCGTATTCTGCAGGTCGAGTGGCGTGATAACCTTCGCTTTCCCGACGCCCGCCTGGAAAATTCACTGCCTGGGCGGATGACGCTGGCTCAAAAGATTCGTGAATTGCGCCCGCGCGTTGTGATAATTCCTTATTGGGAGGCGCGCCATCCCGACCATTACCGGGCCGGTGAACTGGCTTACGAAGCCTGCTTCCTCGCCGGGCTAAAAAAGATCGATCCGTACACCGAACCTCACCGTCCGTTCAAGATCATTTACGCGTGCCAGTACGCCAATGTGACGCCTACCTTCGTCGTCGATATCACGGGGCAGTTCGACCGCCGCATGGAATCTCTGCTGGCCTACCAGTCGCAATACGGACCGGTGGATGCCGGAGGTGACTTATTCCCCGCTGAGACGGAAATCCGGGAACGACTGGCCGCGATTGCGCGATTCTATGGTAATCTGATTGGAGTCAAGTACGGCGAAGCTTTCGTCCAAAAAGAGACTATGCGCGTTGACGATGTAGTCGCTCTTCCCGTCCGATCCCTGTAGCATAGTAGGAAGATAATGTTGTCGAGGTGTAACAGTCATGCGCATCGCCATGTTGTTTCTTGTTCTTACCTGCCTCAGGCAATTAACCGCGCAAACTCCTGATCCCGAATCTCCGAAGCCCTCGTCTTCGTGGCCGGCTCAAGCGAGACCGGAACAGTTCCAAATGAATCGTGACGATGTCCAAATGAACTCCGCTCCCTGGTTCACCCCCGCGATGCCGCCGCTCATGATGCAGCCTCGAACAGCGTCGCGCATTTGCAGAGTTCCTCTTGGTGGACCACAGATGCCTGTCTTTCTCGCAGTCCTTTGGTTGGCGCCGGAATCTTTGGCCGAACCTGGCACATCGCCACCTTCCCCGTGTTGGGAACATGTTGCGTGAGGTGTAACAGTCATGCGCCTGGTCGTATCTCTCCTTGCTCTTAGTGCCGCCGCGCCACTAAGTGCACAAATCATTTTCAACCCTGCAAGCCCGAAGCTTCCACCCTCGATCTCCTCGGCATTCGGCGAAGGTGTACCGGAACGAATACTACGATTTTCGAGAGGCTCTTTCCAGCATTGGTGAATTCCTGGAGCGGGTCTATAAAAAAACGCCTGCACTCGGCGCTCGGATACCTGTCGCCCGCCGAGTTCGAAGGTGCCCCTGCGACCCGGGATTTAACGCAGTTGGGCAAGAATGGATGTTTTGGATGGGAGCGGCAGACGCCGCTCCATCCATTCCCGCGGCTGAGTCGGCGCTCTGGGTTGCATCCCTGCGTTGCCCTATCCTCCGCTCAGGTACTTCCAGAGTGGACAATATCAACCCCGCCGTGCAATGATTTTTCAGCGAACGGCGATTACCCCCTTAACTTCGTGTCTCGCAAAACGGACCACTTCAAAGCTACCGGGAATCCCCAACTCATGCTGGATAGTCCTGGAACTGGATTCACGAGTCGTTCGTACAAGCCCGCGCCGCCTGTGTTCCTCTCAAGGAACCTGTGTTCGGTTCCGTTGATTGAAGCGCCCCTTGGGCCGCCGGACCTGTTTGCCGCGCGCGTCTTCAAGCCGGGCGAAGTAGAAACCATCCCCGGAGCGCCACTACCCGCGCCGCCATGTAAATGAACCACCAGCTGTCCGAACAGCTTGCCGCGCTTACCGCCATCGGCGAGCGCCGCGGCTACGTCTTATACGCCGAGATCGACAAGCTTCTCCCCGAGGACTACATCGGAGGTCAAGAGATCAACGACATCTTCGCCCAACTTGCTCTCTCTCATCTCGACGTTCGGGAAACGCCCGAGGCTCAACCGGAGATCAAGCTCTCCTATGGTGACGACATGACTGACCCGGTAAACTTGTACGTTCGTGAGGTGTCGGGCGTGCCGCGGCTCACCCGTGAACAGGAGATCGCGCTTGGCAGGCGCGGTTGCGTGAAAACTCGCGAAGGAGACGCGGCAAGGAAGCAGTTAATCGAAGCCAATCTTCACCTGGTTGTATCCCTCGCGCGCCGTTCTCAGAGCAACGGCTTTCGATTATTAACACTCATCGAGCAAGGCAACTATGGCCTGATGAAGGCCGTTGATGAATTTGACCCGGAGCGTGGCTACCCACTCTCCACTTACGCCGTCTGGTGGATCCGTTTGGCCATTCGCCGTGCCTCGCAGCCCGTGGATCCATCACAGTATCCCCACAACCAATACAATAAGTCTGATGAGTGAACTGCGTTGGCATCCTTTCCTCCGCGAATGGGTCGGTGTTGCGGCCGCTCGCCAAAACCGGCCGCAAATGCCCAAGGACTGGTGCCCGTTCTGCCCCGGCTCCGGCCATGTGCCCGACCATTACGAGACTTTTCTCTATCCCAATGACTTCGCCGCCCTCAATCAGCAATCCGGCGATTTCTCCCCCGCAACCGGGCTATACAAGGAAACCGGCGCCAAGGGCTATTGCGATGTCGTGATCTACCACCCCGACCACACCCTTCTTCCCTCGCAGCTCCACTCCGATCACTGGCGCAAGATTATCGATCTTTGGACCAGCCGCTCAGCGGAACTGGAAAAGGAACCCGATGTGGCCCAAGTCTATATTTTCGAGAACACCGGAGAAGCCATCGGGGTCACCATGCCGCATCCACATGGGCAGATCTACGCCTTCCCCTACATCCCGCCCCTCGTTGAACGCGAGTACGCCGGCGCGAAGGAACACTTTGACAGCAAGCATGAGTGCCTGTATTGCCGCGTCCTCGAAGTAGAGCATGAATCCCGCGTGCGACTGGTGGCGGAGAATACCCACTTTTTCGCGTTCGTTCCTTACTGGCAGCGTTTCCCAGGAGAGGTACAGCTCTACGCGCGGCGTCACGTCGCTTCGCTGGGCGAACTCAGTGGCGGCGAACGTAATTCCCTCGCGGATCTGGTGCGAATTGTGCGCGTGAAATACGATAATCTCTACGGTTTTCAGTTGCCCCTGATGATGGTGGTTCGCCAGCGTCCGGCGCACGGGGATCATCCGTATTTTCACTTCCACATCGAGTTCCTGCCGTTGCAGCGCAGCGCGACGAAGCTGAAATACCTGGCGGGAGTGGAAAGCGGTTCGGGAACATTCCTGAACGACACCCTTGCCGAAGCGCGCGCCGCGGAATTGCGGGAAACGGCCGTTTAGGAAAAGTTTCACGCACCTCCTAACTTCTTCCCAGTGCTGCGTCTCTTGACTAGTGTGAGGGAACCGAAGGCGATTGAGCCGGCTGATTCAGTCCTGGCCATCGCCGCTGTAGTCGGGAACCTCGACGCATTCGGTGAACTCGTTCGGCGGTATCGCCGCGCGGTGGAGCGGATTGCGGCTGGAATTGCGGGGCCGCAGGCGGCGGAAGATATCGCGCAAGAGGCGTTTCTGTTGGCGTTCAAAGCGCTTCCGGATCTGGATGAGCCGGATCGCTTCGCGGCGTGGCTCTACGCCATCACGCGCAATCGCGCCCTCCGGTGGGCGCGGAAAGAGAGCCGTATGTTGCGGGTTGAGTTTGATGACGCGCTGCTCTCTTGTATTGGCGGGTTCTCGACCGGCAACCGGCGGGACTTGGAATCCGCGGTGGATCTGGCCGCCGGCATCGATGAGTTGCCGGAGAATTTGCGCCTCATCATGCGGCTGCGCTGGTTGGACGAAATGCCCATGCAACAAATCTCGGCTTTCACCGGGCTTCCCCTTTCGACGGTGAAATGGCGCTTGCACGAAGGGAAACGTTTGTTACGCGAAACCATGAAGGCGGTAACGGGAGGTTTATAAGATGGAACAACAGCAGCAGAAAGAACGGGAGATTCGCAGACTGGTCAATGTTTTGCGTCGCATGGCGCGCACCGCGCGTATGAATTACTTCATGAACGATGCAGGCTTCGGCGGAAAGGCGGATCGCCACAGCGTCGATCAGTTCAACCGCATCCTCGACCGCTTCAAAACCATGGAGGCGCCCGGCGACCCTTCGCTTTTCGGTCCCCTGCATGAAGAGTCCACGTGGTCGAACCTGGCCAACGCATGCCGCGACCTCTGTGCTTATTACGAAGAAGAAAATGGCGCCGGCCGCGACAACCCGTGGTCGGGCGTCTGGACGGATGCCCGCAGCGGAATCTGGATCGATAAGTCGGCGTTCCGCCACGGCATGCCGCCCGAGATGAGCGACCTGGGACACTTCATTCGTGAGAAGATCGGCGAATGGCAGGAGCGTAAGCGAAAGCCTGAATAATTTATGCGCAAATTTCTCTGGTTCCTGAGAATTGTGATCATCGCCGGAGCCTTTACCGGCCTCATGCATTCCCGCGCTCCGCAACTAGCCACGTGGTCGCTGGCCAGTGACTCCGGCGACGTATCGCGGACCATCAACCTTGAGGCGCGCAGTGTGGTTCGTGTCGCCCTCACCATTGTCAGTCTGTCGCTGTTGTGACGCGGGAAAGTGGTAATGTCTTGAGTTGGCATACCGGCGCGCGTTCGCCAATGTAGCACTCGGAGCCGCCTCAGCCTACGCGGCGTATACTCTCTGGCTGATCGCGCGGATGTTCTGGTTCATTTCCTACTCCATGACCAGCGCGATCCGCGTCGATGAGCTCGTCATGATGGAGGAGTTACGCCTCTTTCACGAGGGTAAATACGGGATTAGTTAGCTACTTATGGGCGCCTTACTGGGGGAATCGCCTTCTCATCCCGCGGCTCATCATGATGGCGGATGAGCACTTCTTTCACTTCTCCAATACTCCTCTGGTAGTAATCAGCCTCACCGCGCAGTGCTTGGCGACCGGAGTGCTCCTCTGGCTGGAATGGCGTCTATTGAGGAGCCGCCCGCGGTGGGTGACCGTCTTTGCGATGGCCGCCACTGCGCACCTGGCCTTAACCTCGTTGCAGCTCGAGACTTTCCTGTTCGGCATGCAGGTGCTGTTTACGGTGGGCTTGCTGGGGGCATTCGGTTCGATCATTCTGTTCGCCCTTGCGACTCGGAACGGGCGGATATCTCCGCATCGGGCGATCGCGGCATTCGGTTGCGCGCTGGTTTGCGCATTCTCCATGGGAACAGGCGTGTTTGTGGGTCCGGCTATTTTACTGGTGGCCTGGGGGCTTCGAGCGCGTCCCCGCGTGCTGGTCATGTTGGTGCTCATTAGTGGAATATTCGGGGCTGTTTACTCGGTTGGCTATAGCAATCCCGGCCACGGCATGGGCCTCCTCGGACTGCCGCGCGACCCCCTGGGCGCGCTCCGGATTACTGCGTTGGTCCTCGGTGGTCCCATTACGGATCAGAGTCTTTGGTGGGGCGCGGCATGCGGCTTCGCCGGAATGCTCGTGCTTGTTCCCGCAACGTTACGTCTTTTGCGCGGGGGGGGGGACTTCATGGGAAGAAACGGCGCTTACAGGCATTTGCGTATTCTGCGTGCTGTATGCGTTGGCCTTCGCCTTTGCCCGCTTCACTCCAGAAAGCATTGCGGCGCTCGGTTCTACTAAGATGCTGGGCAGCCATGATTTCACGGTGCCGCTTTTCTTCTGGGGAACGCTGCTGGCACTCGCCGGCGCGAACAGCGGCATTCTTTCCAAGGTGTCTTGCGTGATTCCAGCCGCCCTTGCCGGCTACATGACGCTGCACTCGGTCCCTTCACAACTCGCTTGTTCCATGGCCTGGCTCGAATTCCATCGCACGCTGGACGTGGCCGGCGCGGGGATGATTCTGGAAGCAACCGACCCTGACTTCCTGTTCGAACTGATGCCCGACCAGAATTCGCTCGATTACTACCGCCCTTACATGCGGCAACACCACTTCAGCTTCTTTGCGGACGACCGCGCATACTGGATAGACCGGAACCTGAACACCGTATTCCGCAACACGCCCGGCGAGTGCGGGGGTTCGATTGATCAGAGACTTCCAGCGGGACACACGATCTTCCGAATCGAAGGTTTCGTGGAGGGCCCAAGTGTGAAGTTTCCGCTGAAAAGGGAGATTGTGCTCACGGACGCATCAGGAAAAATCGATGGACTCGGCAACACCCTCGTGGTTTCCGAAAAGCGCGGCGGGCAGGACTTCGTCGCGTACGCGGACAGCGCCGCCGCTGCGGCATACGTCATCACGCCCAACGGCAGGGCGTGCAGGTTCGCCACACAGACACAATGACGGGGGATTTTGAACCGCTCCTCACAAATCCCCACGTATTGACCGTGCTGGGCAATTACTGGCCTCGTAAGTACGATTGGTCTGCGTACCCCATGGAATCGCGGTTCGTGCGCACGTCCCCGGATGTCGAGGTATTGGTGCAGACGCAGCGGCCGCTGGGAACGCCGCGTGGGGAACTCGTGCTGCTCCACGGTCTGGAAGGCAGCGGCGAATCGGGCTACATCATCAGCCTCTCGCACCGCGCCCTGCAGGCCGGCTTCGTCGTGCACCGCTTCCACATGCGCACCTGCGGTGGCACGGAACATTTGTGCAACACGCTCTATCATGCCGGTCTCACCAGCGATTTGCTGTCGTTTCTGGAACAGGACGAGCATGCGCAAAAACTCTTCCTCATCGGCTTTTCGCTCGGCGGCAACGTGGCTTTGAAAGCCGCGGCTGAGATATGCCAGGCGGGCGAAAAGCTGTTGGCCGGAGTCGTCAGCGTGAACACGCCCATCGATCTGGCCGCCTGCTCGCGCCGGCTGCAACAACCGGTGAACCGCATCTATCAGGACCGGTTCACAGCCCGGATGAAAGAGCGCCTGTTACGCACAGGCCGTTACTCGCAGGACGATCTCGCTGGATGCCGGACAGTCTTCGACATCGACGACAAGATCACGGCGCCAAGCTTTGGATTCGGGAACGCGGCCAACTATTACGAAACGCAGTCGGCCCTTCGCTTCGTCCCTTATATACAAGTCCCCGGTTTAATGATCGCCGCTCAGGACGACCCGCTGGTTCCCTTCGAGCCATATCTGAGCCCGGTGCTGGCGGCGAATCCTTGCATCCAGCTTGTGACGCCGAAGCACGGCGGCCATCTCGGTTACCTCTCGCGCCGCGCGCCGCGCTTCTGGTCGGATGAAGTGATTATGGAATGGCTGGACCGGCATGCCTGTTAGATTGAGAAAAGGAGTAATTGGTGAAACTGTTGAAATGTGCGGCCGTTCTGTTAATGGCGTGTTTGTGCCGCGCTCAGGATCTTAAGGAATTTGAGAAGCACGTGACGGAATTTACGCTCGATAACGGGCTGCATTTCATCGTGCTGCAGCGTTCGGAAGCCCCGGTTGTCTCGTTTCATACATATGTAAACGCGGGTGCCGTGGACGACCCACAAGGCAAAACCGGACTCGCGCACATGTTCGAGCACATGGCCTTCAAAGGCACTGCGGAGATTGGGAGCAAGAGCTGGGCGGAAGAGCGGCAGTCGATGGCCCAGGTCGAAAGAGTCTATGACCAGTTGGACGCCGAGCGCGCCAGAGGCGAACTGGAAAACAAGGAACGCATCACCGCGCTACAGGCGGATTTGAAGGGTGCGGTCGAGAAGGCGGCCACTTATGTGGACACCAATCTTTATCCTCGAATCATTGAAGAGAATGGCGGGGAAGGGTTGAACGCCAACACCGGCGAAGACTCCACCCAATTCTTTTATAGTCTGCCTTCCAACCGCGCCGAGCTTTGGTTTCTGTTGGAATCGGCTCGCTTCAAAGCTCCGGTGTACCGCGAGTTCTATAAGGAGCGCGACGTCGTGCGGCAGGAGCGCCGCATGCGCACGGAGAATGAGCCGCAGGGGCAATTGATTGAGGCACTGGGCGCGACGGCCATTGAGGCGCAGCCCTACCGGCGTCCGGCGATCGGCTGGCCATCGGATATCGAGAACCTACGCGTGAGCGATGCTGAAAAGTTCTTCGCCACTTACTATGTTCCGGCTAACATCACCATCGCGATTGTCGGCGATATCGATCCCGCAACGGCGCACACGCTGGCCGAAAAGTACTTCGGGCCAATTCCCAAAGGCCCGCTGCCCGCGGGTCCGACAACCCAGGATCCGCCGCGCGACGGCGTCAAGACGGTAGAAGTGGAGTCAGCCGCGCAGCCCATCGAGTTCATCAGTTATAACCGGCCCAGCCAGTACGACAAAGATGACCCGGTATTCGATGTGATCTCAAGCGTACTTTCCGGCGGCAGAACGGGTCTGCTCTACAAATCGCTCGTGCGGGATCAGCGAGTGGCCCTCGCGGCGGGCGCGGATTCCTCCTACCCAGGCTCGAAATATCCCAATCTGTTTATCCTGTACGTTGCCCCCACGATGGGCAAGACCCTGCCTGAAAACGAAAAGGCCTTGACCGCCGTCCTCGATACCTTGAAGAATCAGAAGGTGGACGAGCAAACCCTTGCGCGGGTAAAGACGAAAGTTCGTGCGGATCTGATTCGACAACTGGATAATAACTCGGGCCTTGCTTCGCTGCTTTCGACTTACCAGGCAAACTATGGCGATTGGCGAAAGCTATTCACCTCCATCGACGAGATCAATCATGTTACCGCGGACGATGTCCAGCGCGTGGCGCGGACTTACTTTGTGGACAAATACAAGACCGTGGCTTACCTGAAGGCGCCCGCCGGAGCGGCGCCCGCCGGAGCGGCGCCCGCCGGAGCGGCACAATGAAGAAACTAGCCGCCGCAGCCCTGGCTTGCGCCGTAGTCCTGAGCGCGCAGACGCCGGCATGGAAAGCGCTGCAGTACAAGCCTTTGAGACCGCTCACCTTTCCCAATGTGGATGAGTTTACCCTTCCCAATGGGATGCGTGTGATGATGCTGGAATCGCACACCCTGCCGCTAATCCGAGGAACCGCGGTGGTGCGCACGGGTAACCTGTTCGATCCGCCGGAAGAGGTTGGGTTGGCGTCCGTCACCGGATCCGCTTTGCGCAGCGGCGGCATCCCCGGCAAGACGGGCGACCAGATCGATGAAGAGCTGGAGAATATAGCCGCGAGCATCGAGAGCGGCATTGGCGAATCCACCGGAACGGTTTCTTTCTCCTGCTTGAAGGAAAACAAGGACCAGGTGCTTGACCTTTTCAAGCAGATCATGACCACGCCTGAGTTTCGCCAGGACAAAGTGGATCTGATCAAACAGCAGATGATGAGCGAGATCACGCGGCGCAACGACGACGCGGGCGAGATCGCGCAACGCGAGTTCACCGATATCTTGTATGGCCGCGACAACTCCTATGGGTGGTCGGAGGAAATCGGCACGGTGGCGAAGATACAGCGATCCGATGTGCAGGGTTTCTACCGCCGCTATTTCTTTCCGTCGAATATTCTTCTGGCCGTGCAGGGAGATTTTAACCGGGCTGCCATGAAGGCGCAGATCGAGAAGCTGTTTGCGGATTGGACGGCGAAGCAGCCGTCGGTTCCGCCATTTCCGCCGGTCCGGTTCACTTATAAGCCCGGAACTTATCTCGCTGTCAAACCAGAAGCTACTCAAACCAATATCTCCATAGGTCAGCCGGGCGGCGAGCTAAAGGATCCGGACTTTCCGGCGCTGGAAGTCATGGCCGATATTCTTGGCGGCGGCTTCAACAGCCGCTTATTCCGGCGCATTCGCACACAACTGGGCCTGGCCTATGAAGTGGGGGCGAGTTGGGGCGCGGACTACGACCATCCGGGCCTGTTCTCGATCAGCGCCAGCACGCCATCCCAGAATACGGACAAGGTCATTCAAACTTCCCGCGAGGAAGTGGAACGAATGCGGAATGAGTTAGTCGGTGAGGACGAACTGGAGGGGGCTCGCGAGACTGTTCTGAATAGCTTTGTCTTCTTCTTCGATACCCCCGGAAAGACCTTGAACCGCCTGGTGACTTATCGCTACTACGGTTATCCCAAGGACTTCATCTTCCAATACCAAAAGGCGGTTGCGGCGGTGACGCGCGAGGACGTTTTGCGGGTCGCCAAGAAGTATCTCGATCCAGCCAAATTCATCGTGCTGGCGGTGGGGAATCCGAAGGAATTTGGAGAGCCGCTCGACAAGGTCGGATCTCCGGTGATGCCGGTGGATCTCAATATTCCGATCCCGGAATCGATGCGGCAGGGCGGGGAACCAAAATGACGCGGCGTACGTTCGCGGCGTCCCTTGTCGGCGCGGCGGCATTCGGCCAGTCCGGCGAGCCGGTGACCAAGGCGCAGCAGCGCGGGCAGGATCTGATGCAGCAAGCCATTCGCGCGCTGGGGGGCCCTGCCTTTCTCAATATGCGGAATCGCCTGGAAGAAGGGCGCGCGTACCAGTTTTACCGGGAGCGTCTGTCCGGCCTCGCAATCGCGCGTTTTTATACGCAGTATGCTCCCACGCCAAACCCAATTCCCGATAGCTTCTACGGCATCGCGGAGCGGCAGGTCTACGGCAAGAAACAGGATGACGTGGTGATCTTCAACCCGGATGGCGGATGGGAAGTTACTTTTCGTGGTGCGCGGCCTTTGACGGACGATACGGTGGCCAAGCATAAGGACGCTACTATCGCTAACATCTTGTATATTCTTCGCCAACGGCTTCATGAGCCCGGTCTGAGTTTTGAAGCGCGCGGAGTTGATGTAGTGGATAACCGGCGCGTGGAAGCCGTGGACGTCTTCGATAATGCGAATCGGACGATTACAGTGTACTTAAGCGCGGATACCATGCTGCCCGTTATGCAGCGCTACATGCGCTTCGATTCTTTCTATAAGGAGAAGATCGAAGAAGTCACCAGGTTCTCCAAATACAAGACCGAGGGAGAGATCAGCTGGCCGATGGATGTCGGCAGGGAGCATGATGGAGAGAAGGTTTACCAGATGTTCTCGGAATCCTATAAGGTAAACGGGAACTTTGCCGACGGTATGTTCAAACTTCCTCCGGGGTTGAAGCTACTGGATAAGCCGAAATCCTGAGCTTCTCCAGTTCCTTCCACACGAGCGATATGGGCAGTCCCACAACGTTCGAGTGACTTCCCTCGATCCTGGGAACGTAACGGGACGCGATGCCCTGAATCGCGTACGCGCCCGCTTTATCCATTGGCTCACCCGTTGCAACATACTCGTCTATTTCTTGCGGCGGGAGTGGCGTGAACCAGACTTCCGTTTTCTCATGAGCCACATTCGCGGCGCTGCCATGCCGCAGGCAGATTCCGGTGATGACTGTGTGGCTGTTGCCCGAGAGCAGACTCAGCATGCGGCGGGCGTCGTCTTCGTCGCGTGGTTTGCCGAGGATCTGGCCGTCGCACACAACCGTAGTGTCAGCCGCCAGGACGATCTCGCGTGGCCCGGCTGCAACGGCGTACGCCTTCTCCCGAGCCATGCGGCAGACATAATCAACCGGATCTTCTCCGGGAAGAATCGTCTCGTCGATGTGACTCGCCCGCACGGTATACGGGATGCCGGCCGAATCGAGTAGTTCGCGCCGGCGCGGACTTTGGGAGGCGAGAATAATCATTCTATGGATCGTGACACACTAGCTTTATGGCCGTTCTGATGGGCATACATCCCGTCGCCGAAGCGCTGCGGGCGCGCAGTCCACTGGACCGCATTCTGATCGCCAGGGGCGCTGGTGGCGCGCGTATCCAGGAGATCGTGGAGCTTGCTCGCGTCGCGTCCACCCCCGTCCGGTTTGAACCCCGCGACGCGCTCGATCGCCTTGCCGGCGGGGGCACGCATCAGGGCGTGGTGGCGCTCGGCGCAGCCAAGAAATACTCGGAGATTGAAGATATCGCTCCCCGCGCGAAGCTACTCGTCGTTCTCGACGGCGTGGAAGATCCACATAACCTGGGCGCGATCATCCGGACCGCGCACGCCGCTGGCGCCGATGCGGTCGTGATCCCGGAACGGCGCGCGGCGGGACTAACCGAAACGGTCGCCAAATCCGCCGCCGGCGCCATCGAGCACATTCCCGTGGTGCGCGTGACGAACATCAACCGGACCCTCGAAGAGCTCAAGAGCCAGGGCTATTGGATCTACGGCATCGATGAGCGTGGAACGGAAAGTTATACCTCGGTTGCGTGGACCACACCCACCGCGATCGTTCTCGGCGCGGAGGGCCGCGGCCTTCACGAGCTGGTGCGCAAGCACTGCGACGTATTAGTGCGGATTCCCATGTCCGGCCAGATTGCCTCTTTGAACGTATCGGTGGCTGCCGGAATCATCTTGTTCTCGTGGCGGGAGCGCCAATGAACGCGCACGTTCTCAAGGTTCCCTACGATTCCGGACATAGGTGCGAGCGCATGGCTCGCGGTCCGGGTTACTTACTGTCTAACCACGCTCTCGACGGCGTTCCGGTTGAGGCAATCGAGACAACGCTCGCCTTCGCTACCGAGATCCAGACGGCATTCGATCTCGCCCGTCAGGTCTCCACGCGCACGCGTCAACTGAACGCCGAAGGAAAGCAGGTGGTGGTGTTTTCCGGGAACTGCAATAGCGCCATCGGGACCATCAGCGGCCTCGGCGGGCGTTCCACCGGCGTGCTTTGGTTCGACGCTCATGGAGAGTTCCATACTCCGGAGACCACGCGCAGCGGATTCCTCGATGGCATGCCTCTCTCTATCCTGACCGGGCGTTCCTGGCGAACTCTCGCCGCTTCCATCCCTTACTTTGAAGCCGTTCCGGATCGGAATATCGCGCTCATCGGCGTACGCGATACCGACCCGGAGGAACAGTCGGCACTGGAAGAAGCGGGGATACTTCTCAATGCCGCGGATGCGGTCGGCGTCATCTCTCCGCACGTCCGGCAATGGTACATTCACCTCGACTTAGACGCGCTCGATCCGTCGGAAGCCACTTCCAACCAATGGACGCCGCCGGGTGGCCTGCGTGCCGCGGAGATCGAAGCGATCATCCGGCAGGCGCGCGGTTTGCTGCCCATTGCCGGCATCGCCGTCGCCTCGCTCGACCCGGCTTCCGATAGCGATGGCCGCGCTCTGGGCATCGCCCGAGATCTGCTTCGCACGGCGCTCGCATGATTTTGCGAGGTGTCAAGGCCGAAGACGCGGACGCCATCACGCGCCTGCTGGAAGGTGACGCGGAACTGGCTCTGCAGACCGGAGGGATACCGATCCCCGGCAGCACTTCGCGGTCGTGGTGGATGACGAAGTAACCGGCGCCGTTGGCTTTCATGGTGCTACCGAGCCCGTCGAAATCGGCTATTGGATCCGCCGGAAATACTGGTCGCGCGGCTATGCGACCGCGGCCGTGGAATTACGCATCTGGTGGCGGACGTCTTTCCGGACAACCCGACCTCCATGCGGGTGCTGGGGAAGAACGGCTTCGTCCGCGCGGGCACTGTGCAGAAAGAACTGCCGCAGCGCGGCGGTCTTCGGGACTTGATCCGCTTCATGAAATAATAGCGTTCGTATGGCATCCATCCTGTCGCTCGAACAAGAAACGAATCCATGGCTCGCAGCGGAGGCACGGTTCGACGAAGCGGCTGAAAAACTGCAACTGGACGACGGCATGCGCAAGGTATTGAAGAGTCCGGCACGCGAGATCACCGTGAACATTCCCGTCCAGCTTGACGACGGGCGTCTTGAGGTGTTCACCGGCTATCGCGTGCAGCACTCCATCGCGCGCGGGCCGGGCAAAGGCGGCATCCGCTTTAGCCCCGACGTAACGATCGATGAAGTGCGCGCGCTCGCTTCCTGGATGACGTGGAAGTGCGCGGTGGTGAACATCCCTTTCGGCGGCGCGAAAGGCGGGGTCATCTGCGAGCCCAACCTCCTCTCGGATGGCGAACTGGAGCGCATCACGCGCCGCTATACCGCCGAAATCATCGAGTTTCTGGGCCCGGAACGCGACGTTCCCGCACCGGACGTGAATACCAATGAGCGCACCATGGCGTGGATCATGGACACCTATTCCATGCACGTGCGCCACACCACAACCGCCGTAGTTACCGGCAAGCCACTTAGCCTGGGCGGGTCGCGCGGACGTCCGGAAGCAACGGGCCGCGGTTGCATGCTGGTCACCCTCGAAGCTCTGAAGCGTTTACGAATGGACCCGCAATCGACACGCGTGGTGATTCAGGGTTTCGGAAACGTGGGCGGCATGGCGGCGCGTCTCATGCAAAACATGGGTTTCAAGATCATTGCGATCATCGAGTACGATGTCGCCGTGGTCAATCAGAACGGTCTTGATATTCCATCGCTGATGGCGCATCGCAAGGAGACCGGCTCGGTGCGGGACTTTCCCGGATCCGAGAATATGGACCGCCTGGAGGCGCTCTTCCTCGACTGCGAAGTCCTGCTCCCCGCGGCGACCGAAGCCGTGATCCACTCCGGAAACGTCGACCGCCTGCGTTGTAAGATCCTCTGCGAAGGCGCCAACGGCCCGACTACCTCCGTGGCCGATGCCATCCTGGCCGATAAGGGTATCTTCGTCATTCCAGATATCCTGGCGAACGCGGGCGGGGTCACGGTTTCTTACTTCGAATGGGTACAGGACCGGCAGGGGTTCTTCTGGAACGAGGACTTAGTCAACGAACGGTTGAAGGAGATCATGGTGGATAGTTTCAGCGCCGTGGTGGCTTATGCGGATCGACACCGCGTCAACAATCGCACAGCCGCTTATATGGTGGCGCTCGACCGCGTAGCTTCAGCCATCCGCCTGCGCGGGATTTATGCTTAGTGTCTGAAGCCTCCACGCCGCTCATGCGGCAGTACAACGCCGTCAAAGAGCAGGTACCCGGCGCGCTGCTTCTTTTCCGGCTGGGAGACTTCTACGAACTGTTCTATGACGATGCGGTAACCGCCGCGCGCGAGCTGAGCATTACCCTGACTTCGCGTAACAAGGACAAGGGAGTCAATATTCCCATGTGCGGCGTGCCCCACCACTCCGCCGAATCTTACATTGCGCGGTTGATCAACAAGGGTTACCGGGTGGCTCTGTGCGAGCAGATGGAAGCGCCGGGACCTGGTAAGAAGCTCGTGCGGCGCGAAGTCACTCGCATTGTTACTCCCGGCACAGCCACGGAATCGCACTTACTCCGCTCGCATGAGAACAACTTCCTGGCGGCGGTCGCGACCAGGGCCAACCGCGCGGGAGTTGCCCACGTCGATATATCGACCGGCGAATTTCGAGTTACCGAAGTAGATTCGGCTGACGCTACGAATACGCTCGAATCCTTGAATGCGCGCGAGATTCTTGTCCCCGCGCAGAACCCGCTGTTTCCGGGCCCGGTTCGTACGGAATTGGACGAATGGATCTTCAGTCCGGATTACGCCGAGCGGTCCCTTCGCGAACACTTCAAGCTGCTGACTCTGGATGGCTGCGGGCTCGCCGGACGCACGGCCGCCATCTGCGCCGCCGGCGCTGTGCTCCATTACCTGCGTGACACGCAGCGCGCTGCGCTGGAACACCTGGAAGCGCCGTCTTTCTATGACCGCGCCGGCGCCATGGTGCTCGACGCGGTTACGGTCCGGAACCTCGAACTGCTGGAACCCGTGTTCCAGGGCGAAGGGGCCACTCTCATCGGCGTGCTCGATCAAACCCAAACCGGCATGGGTGGACGCCTGCTTCGCCAGCGGTTGGTGCGTCCCTCGGTCGATCGCGCGGAAATCGAGGAGCGCCTCGAAGCGGTGCAGGACTTCCACAAACAAACCATCCTGCGCGCGGAGCTTCGAAAGCTGATCGCGCAGGTGCAGGACCTGGAACGTCTCCTCGCCAAGATTACATTGGGCAGCGCCGGTCCGCGCGAGTTACTCGCTCTGGCGCAGAGCCTTTCCGTGCTGCCGAAGGTTCGCGCGGCGATGGGCGAACGGATGACGGCGAGGCTGGATGACCTGCCCGAGTTGCGCCACTCGATCCTCGATGCGATAGCGGATGCTCCGCCGGTGAACTTATCGGAAGGCGGCGCCATTCGCCCGGGCTTCAACGCAGAGCTGGATGAGCTGCGCGACTTATCGCGGAACAGCAAGGAACTGATCGCGCGCATTGAGGCTCGCGAGCGGCAGCGCACCGGCATCCAGTCCTTGAAGGTCCGCTTCAACAACGTCTTCGGTTACTACATTGAGATCTCGCGCGCCAACATGCACCTGGCGCCCGCCGATTATGAGCGCAAGCAAACGCTGGTGAACGCGGAGCGTTTCACCACTCCCGAACTCAAGGAATACGAGCGCAAAATTCTGGCCGCCGAAGAGAACATGCTGACCCTGGAGCGCGAGATCTTTAGCGGGCTTCGCCAAAACGCGGCCGCGCAGGCGCTGCCCATCCGCGCGACTGCCGCGGCGGTTGCGGAACTCGATGTGACTCTCGCGATGGCCCAGCTCGCCGCTGAGAATCGCTATGTACGCCCGCGTTTTTCGGATAAGGGAGTGATGCAAATCGCCGGCGGCCGTCACCCGGTGATCGAGAAGTTGATCGCCGAAGACGCCGGCCGGTTCATTCCCAACGACCTTTATCTGGACAATGGCTCGCGCCGCCTGGCGATCATCACGGGTCCCAACATGGGCGGCAAATCGACTTATCTCCGTCAAGCCGCCCTCATTGCGATTCTGGCCCAGATGGGTTCCTTCGTTCCCGCCGATTCCGCCGAACTGCCGATCATCGACCGCATCTTTACCCGCATCGGAGCTTCCGATAATCTTGCCCGAGGGCGCTCCACCTTCATGGTGGAGATGACTGAAACCGCCGTGATTCTCAACACCGCGACGCGCGACAGCTTCATCATTCTGGATGAGATCGGCCGGGGCACAGCAACTTACGATGGCCTCGCGCTGGCATGGGCGGTGGTGGAACATATCCACGAACGCACCGGCGCGAAGACCTTGTTCGCGACCCACTACCACGAACTGACGGAACTGGCCGACCAACTGGATGGCGTTGAGAATCTGCAAGTCTCGGTCAAGGAGAGCGGAGACAGGATCATCTTCCTGCGCAAGGTTGAGCCGGGGCGCGCGGACCGCAGCTACGGAATCGAAGTCGCGCGGCTGGCCGGGCTGCCGCCCCAGGTGATCGAACGCGCCCGCGAAGTGCTGAAGGTTCACGAGCGGAGCGAACGGGCTGCGACGAGTGTTCTCGATCCTCACCAGGGCGCGGTGCAGATCCGGCTGTTCGAGCCGTCGCCCAGCGACCTGATTGAAAAGATCCGCGCGCTGGACCTGGACGAGATGCGTCCCATCGAAGCGCTTCGCGTGCTGGCCGACCTTCAGAAGGAGGTCACTTAGTCATGCGCGTTGCGGGAATCATGAGCGGTACTTCGCTCGATGGAATCGATGTGGCCATTGTCGATATCCACCGCGGCCGTATCGATCCCATCGCCTTCCGGTCGACGCCCTACTCGCGAAAGATGCGCGAGTTACTGCTCTCCGTATCGAATACTCATACACACACGGCTGCCATCTCGCGCCTCAACTTCGCCCTCGGAGAACTCTATGCGAAGGCGGTGATCGAGACGGCCCGCAAGGCCCGCATTCCGATGGATTCGATCCAGCTCATCGGGTGCCACGGGCAGACCATTTTTCATGAGAGCGGAAATTCTCTCCAAATCGGCGGAGCTTCCGTGATCGCCGAGCGCACCGGGATACCGGTTGTCTCAAACTTCCGGGCGCGCGATATTGGCGCCGGCGGACAGGGCGCTCCACTGGTGCCGTTCTTTGACTTCCGCATGTTCCGGCATCCGACGCGAAGGCGCGTAGCGCTCAACATCGGCGGCATCGCCAACATCACCGTGATTCCGGCTGGCGCGCGCCTCGAAGAAGTAACTGCCTTTGACACCGGACCGGGAAACATGGTGATCGACCAACTCGTGTCCGAATATACCGGCGGCCGCCAGACATTCGATCGCGAAGGGCGGATCGCGGATCAAGCCGAGCCGGATCTGTTGTTACTCGCTGACTTACTCCGGGATCGATATTACTCTAAGAAGCCGCCTAAGTCGGCTGGCCGCGAGCAGTATGGCGAGGCTTTCGTCGCGCGACTGAAGGCGTCCGGAAGAGAGTTACCCGATCTGATTGCAACCGCTGCGTTGCTGACAGTATTGACGATTGCCCGGGCGATCGGTCCGCAACCCGGCGACCTGGCCGTAAGCGGCGGCGGAGTGCATAACCGGTTTCTCATGGATCACCTAACTGCGTTTCTCCCTAACATGCGAGTAGCAACCGCTCGCGACTACGGCATTGACCCGGATGCGAAAGAAGCCGTCGCGTTCGCTTTGCTGGCCCATGAAACCTGGTTTGGAAGGCCGTCAAATGTTCCCAGCGCAACTGGCGCGAGACACCCGGTGGTACTCGGCGACGTTACGAAATCTTAAACGCAAAAGGAAACTTGTCGTTTCTTTGCGCGGGTAACTCGATCTTCAACCCGGTTGCATCGCGAGTCCACTTGAGCTTAGCGCTCGAGCCGAGCAGCTCAACTTTCTTAATATCGGTGCGGCCCGCAAGCGACTGGATCGTCACTCCCCCACTTACAGGCGGCGCAAGCACGATGGCATAGAGCACCTTGCCCCTTGCCGTGAAGCGAATATCCTGGCTCGAATAGGGCTTCGTGGCGGTGTCGTTGAATGACCCGGCGACCACCTTCGTCGGTCCCTCACCCGAGATCTTCCAAGGCCGCGTGCCATAGATGGCCTCGCCATTCGTCGATAGCCACCGGCCCATACTGAGGAGAATCTCCTGGGCCTCCTCGGGAATGGTTCCATCGGATTTCGGCCCTACATTCAAAAGCAAAGCACCGTTTTTAGAAACGATGTCGACGAGCTGCGAGATGAGGCTCTCCGGCGACCGGAACGTATCGCCCTCAATATAGCCCCAGGATTTCACACTAATGGAAGTATCCGTCTGCCAGAAGAAGGGACGAGCCGCATCCAACTGGCCGCGCTCGATATCCAGAACCGCCGCGCTATCCGGAAAGGCGTGGTTCTTATAATTAATCGCCGCCGCACTGCCGCGCCGGGCCGCGTCGTTATAGTAGAAAGCGGCAAACCGCTGGAGATAGGGCGCGAATTCCTTCTTCTCAATCCACCAATCGAACCAAACCACTTCCGGGTGATACTTACTGACGATCTCTGTTGTCCGGGCCAGCCAGTCGTCCAGATAGGCCGAATCGGGATGCCCGTCAAAGTGGTCTTTATCCGAGGGTCCGCGGTGCGCGGGACCGTAGAAGGCTGCAAATTGCGGGTCATTCACATCGGAATCGAAAGCCCGGCCGCCATTCATGAAGAAGTAATGTTCGGCACGATGCGTGGATGCGCCGAAATGCAGCCCGGCGGCGCGCACGGCTTTCTCCAAGTCACCGACCACGTCCCGCTTCGGCCCCATTTTCGCGGCGCACCAATCGCTGAGGTCCGAATTGTACATGGCGAATCCATCATGGTGTTCAGCCACGGGGATCACGTACCTGGCGCCGGCTTTCCGGAATAAATCGGCCCACGCATTCGGGTCGAACTTCTCCGCCTGGAACGAAGGAAGAAAGTCCTTATAGCCGAACACCGATTGCGGGCCATGGAGCGCAACCTGATGCTTGAATTCCGGCGTACCTTCGCGATACATGTTACGCGGATACCACTCATTGCCGAACGCGGGAACCGAGTACAAGCCCCAATGCAGGAAGATGCCGAACTTGGCGTCCTGATACCAATCGGGCACTTTGTACTTATTGAGAGAATCCCAATCGGGCCGGAATGGTCCGGTGCGGCCCCCCTCATCCACCCGCTTCAACAAAGCCTGACGTTGACCGTCGAACTTCTGAATCGACTTCTGCCAGATCAAATCCTCCGCATTCGGCTCCTGGGCGGAAGCGGAGGCGATGGCACTCAGAACAAGGAGAGCCGCGAATCGCATGCGATTAGCTTATTACAAACCCTTCGCGGCGAGGAAGATGGCGAGGTCCACCACGCGATTCGAGTAGCCCCACTCGTTGTCGTACCACGCGACAACCTTGGCAAGATCGCCGTCGAGGACCTTGGTGAGCTGCGAATCCAGAATGGAGCTGTGCGGGTTGTGGAGAATATCGGTCGATACCAGGGGATCTTCCGAGTACTCCAGAATGCCCTTCATGGGGCCTTCCGCCGCAGTCTTCATGGCGTGATTGATCTCTTCCGCCGTGGTCTTCCTGCCGAGAATCACGGAAAGGTCGACCACGGAAACGTCGGGCGTGGGGACGCGCAAGGCGTAGCCATCCAGTTTGCCTTTCAGTTCAGGAAGCACCAGGCCGATGGCCTTCGCCGCGCCGGTGGAACTGGGAATGATGTTGATGGCGGCGGCGCGGGCGCGGCGCAGATCCTTGTGCGGAAAATCGAGAATCACCTGATCGTTGGTGTAACTATGCACCGTGGTCATGGTGCCCTTCACGATGCCGAACGTATCTTGCAGAACTTTGGCAAAAGGCGCCAGGCAATTCGTGGTGCATGAGGCGTTGGAGATGATGGTGTGCTTCGACGCGTCGTAGGTGTTGTCGTTGACGCCCAGCACGATGGTGATGTCCTCGCCCGAGGCCGGCGCGGAGATGATGACCTTCTTTACGGAACCGCGCAGATGCTTCTTCGCATCCGCCGCCGCGGTGAAGCGGCCGGTGGATTCCACGACCACTTCGACGCCGAGGGACGGCCAGTCGATTTCCGCCGGATCTTTGGTGGCGAAGACGCGTATCTTCTTGCCGGCGACGGTGATGTGATCGCCCTCCACGGCGACGTTCTCATGCAGACGGCCCAGCACGGAATCGTATTTGAAAAGGTGTGCGAGAGTTTTGGTATCCGTGAGGTCGTTGACCGCGACGAATTCGATTTCGGGGTTGTGCAGGCCGGCGCGAACAACGTTTCTACCGATGCGGCCGAAGCCATTAATTCCAACTTTTACGGGCATACTTCGAGTGATTTCTCCTGAGATTGAATCGATGGGGCGACGAACCGTTTAGGATAGCAGAGTGGCCCCGGAGCGGCTTTTTTCAACGCAAGCTCAGGCGGGCCGATTGTGCAGGATTGTGCAGGTTTGCGGATGCACAGTTGTTTGTTTTCAATGGGATAGTGTTGTGCATTGTGCAGGTTTGTGCACCATGCATATCGATTCCTCCTTCCCGGAGCGCCTGGTTTCTGTAGCTCATCGTCTTCTTCCGCGATTAGTTCCGCTATCAGTTTCACCAACCGCCGCAGGTTTCGCTCGGGTGTGCAGTATGAAAATGCAAACCAAATTTTCGCTCTATCTAGCTGATTCTGTTTATTTTGCGCGGGTTGCAGACGCGCGCACCGGTGACTTTGACCAGGATCGAAATGTAAGGAGCGAAGCCAGTTTCGTTACTCTCTGTTCTCTTTCCCGTGTTCATCCCCTTCTGGTGCCGGAACCGTTCGGCATCCTCGCGCCAAACCGAGATTTGGTGAAACAATCATTCCTGGAAGCTGTTGATTCCGAGTCTGTTACGGGATGCCTCCACCCGACGACTGGGGTATTTGATTTTGAGTTTCCTTGTTTCTCCCCAGGCCAAACGGGAAGGGTTCCTTTGCCTGGAGATGCCTCGCCGCGCCTCTGATCCGATCCTCTCATGGAGCGGACCGTTTGACGGGATGGACGACGGGGCCGCCTTTGGCAATTCCGGCTCACATTTCTTTTCTTTTCTGTGACCGAACTCGTGCGGAGGCAAACAATGCCGTGCCATACTGTTCAACGCAAGAGCAGGCTTCGTGAAGCAAGGAACAAAGCGCAAGCGGGCGCGCAAGAGGCGGGCGAGGAAAAAACAACGTGACGGATCATCGGTGGTCGAGCGGCGCTGCGTGTGTGGGCGTACTGGTTGCGCTGTTGTTGACGATCTCTGGCGACAATCCGCTTAATGCAGCAATCGGTCTGCTTTGCCCGCCAGTGGTCATCCTGCCGGGAATCCTTCAATTAGTCCACATCAAACGACCTTCCCGTCTTGGGCATCCTTCTTTTTACAGCAGCTGCCGCCGCCGGAAACGCGATTTGGTACATGCTGATTGCTGAAACTGCCAGGCTCGCCTTTGTTAAGTTCAGGCACCGGATCTCCAAGGGCTATGCGCGACCTTGGTCCTGACCGATGACCCGATAAGAACCGGTGCGGGTCAGGTCAAAAAGTGTGGTAGCTTGTGGCACGAGGATCTGTAAATGAAACGTCTATTGCTCTCCCTGGCGCTTGCAGTTCTCGCCGCTATTCCGTCTTTCGGTCAGACTTCCGCCGTGATCGTTGAGAACCTCGCACTGAAGGATCAAACGCAGGCTCTGGTTCGGCGTCTTCCCCGATTTCCTTCTTTACCCCGCCCATAGTGGGCTATACCGCCTGAATGTCCTGATTTCGGCTAGCGGCAACCCATCTGCAACTTGCCCGAACCAATGTATGAACGTGGTGGTCGCCCGCTCTCAAGATGTGACAATCGGCAAAGCTTCAATCGCATATCAATCGCCCTCGGTTGTATTTCAGGGTTATGCCGGCGAAGCGATCTCTTACTACACTTACGGAGCAGGCGGGAATGGAAAGCTTCCGATTCCAACTTATGATCTCTTAATAGTGATCGAACAACTCGCCGTTTCAAACTGACCCACTGCACAACTTTTGCGCTTGGGACGGAGGGGATGTTGAACGGAGGAACCTACGCTCTTCTCGGGTAATAGAGTTTGAGCTCGTGCTGAAGCGTTGTCTCTGAGCGGTCTTTTTGCACCGCCTTGGCGTATATCGTAAATCCCCCCCAGCCGCTGCTCTTGAGACGGAAATGGGTGGTGCGGTCGGAGATGCGTCGTACTGGCTGGGGAAACGTATGGTGCAACGTATACTGCACAAATTCGATTGCATCAAGCTCCGACTCTTCGGCCTCGATCCACACCGACCACTCCCACCAGTCATCGCCCTCATACTTCGCAGCCTGTGCTATTCCAAGAGGCATGTTTACTCCGAGATCTGAACCGTTATTGAATCGACCGACGTAAAGTCTGAGTAGAGAATCTTCTGATCAGTGACGACCTCGACTTGTAACAACGAGGTTGCCGTTAGTCCAGATGCGGAGAAAAACAATCCTCCCTGAATTCTCTGAACTGGCACTTCACGAGCCAGTGACTCGTGGCCGCCCTCAAGCACTCTGTATTTACATCTAAAATATGCTTTGCTGAGGTGGGGTCGAACCAAATCATTCGGAACGAGTTGAAATCGCCGAGTGATCCGCCGATGCCATCCGCCCAAGGTCTTAACTACTTCCACCAAGCAGCGTAAGCGATCATCTTCACGAAATGTAATTCGTTGGCGGTCTCCGGCAATTCCACCTTGATCCAATACTCCGTCTTCGCGGATTTCTACGACCTGCTTCGCTTGCGCAACAGCATACGCTAATTCGTCCGTGACCCACCGATGTGTCGTAAATTGATCTCTTGTAATCGCGTCTCTCCTGGTGGCGAACGCCAGCAGCCCGTCGCTGGAATCAATCAGTGCTCGAACGCCTTCCGTGATGACCTGTCCCCCTAAATCCGCGCCGTGGACAAATTCAGAACCGAAAGCCTCGATGACTGGCTGAATGGAATCCTCGATCCACTTATCACGCGAATTGTAACCATATGCGACAAAGATTCTCATGCGAACTCCCATCGACAGATATCGGCAATCCCGTAGCTGCGTGTCTCCGCGGCCAGAGTCCAACCGGGGCGGTTCCGCGCAGGGCCATAGATGAAGATATCAGGTCCCCCTGCCTTCCTGAACAATTGAGAGTTCACCGACGCGGATTCCGATGGCACAGAGTCAGCGGCGGTTGCGGCTCCCGAGCAACCGGCGAGGTTTTCAGCTCGGAAATGAAAGGCAGCGGGTATCGGCATCCAGTGAGTCGCCACGGTAACTGCATCTTCCAAGTCGATGATCCCGTCACGCACCTCCCGTCGATTCGTCCCAACTTGCCGGGTGTAAGCTTTGAGCATGATTCAAAGACTGCTCTTATTGACTCTTTCCATCGGCGTGGCCTCATTTGCTCAGGACTCGGCGAAGCCGCGCATCAGCCCTCCCGCCAAGGTGAGCGTTTCGCTTGGTGGTCCGTCGATCACCATCGACTACAGCCGTCCCTCTCTGCGTGGGCGCAAGGCTGTTGGCGGAACTCTGGCGCCTTTCGGGCAGGTGTGGCGAACCGGCGCCAATGAAGCCACCAAGCTCACGACGCCCGTTGCTCTGACGATTGGTGACCTTGACGTGCCCGCCGGCAGTTACGCGCTCTTTACCTTGCCCACCCCGGATGGCTGGACACTGATCGTGAATAAGACCGCCGATCAATGGGGCGCGTTCACCTATGACAAGGCGCAGGATCTGGGCCGCGTGCCGATGAAGATGTCGAAGCCGGATGGGACGGTGGAACAGTTCACGATGTCATTCAACAAGACCGGGGAGAAGAGCGCGGCTTTGACTTTGTCCTGGGAGAATACGTCGGCTTCAGTGGACGTTCGCGCGAAGTAGTCAGGCCAGCATGGGGAAGAGTTCGGGCTCCCTCTCGGGGGCTTCTTCCAGGTTCAGATAGCGGGTATCCAATAAGCGGGAGGGTTCGATATTGCCCATGGCGGAGAGAAGCGTCTCCTTCAGGTGAGGGTGCTCCACTTCGAGGTCGGCGAATAAGTTGCGAATCGACCCGCGAACCGTGCCGGTCTTTTGGGAGCAGCCGCAGGGGATGACGGGAATTTTGCGCGCCTCGGAATAAGCGCGCGTGACGGTCTCCGGTACAAAAACGAGCGGCCGGATCAAACGAAAATCCTTCTGGCGGGACCAGGCGATGGGCGGCAAAGCGCTCAGCCGCCCCGTGAACAGCGCGTTGCGCAGCAGGGATTCGCAGAAATCATCCGCCGTGTGGCCGAAGGCGATGACGTTTGCGCCCAGGCCGCGCGCGATCTGATAGACCGCACGGCGGCGGTAGCGGCTGCATAAGTCACACCCGTGGTCGGGCTGCTCGTCGATCAGACGGATGGACGGGTTATCGCGGTGCAAAGACCAGGCGACGCCGCGCTGCTTCAGATACTCGCCGATGGGTTCGATGGGGCGCAGGAATTTGCCCTGCTCCACGGTGAATGCGCAGACTGAAAAGTTGATGGGCGCGCGCTTCTGGAGCAGCAGCAGGGCTTCCAGCATGGCCATGGAATCTTTCCCGCCGGAGACGGCGACGGCCACGCGATCGCCCTCGCGGACCATGCGGAACCGTTCGATGGCCTCGCCTACCTTGCGCAGCAGCGTCTTTTCAATGCCCACCATCTTTTCGATACCCACTGAGATATCCACTAAAATGATTCTGACACGTTGTGGCCTCCACTCGCACACAGACAAAACCCGCTCCGGCACGCCGCACGGCGTATGAAGTGCTGCTGCGCGTGCAAGAAGGCGCGCACGCCAGCGATCTGCTGATCGAAAAATCGGCGCAACTGGAGACGCGGGATGCGGGCCTCGCGGCGGAAATTACGCTCGGCGTGCTGCGCCGGCAGGGTCAATTGGATTTCCTGATTGAGCATTTTTCCGGGCGGCCCATCGAGCGGCTGGATGTGGAAGTTCTGCTGGCTTTGCGGATGGCGCTTTATCAGGTGCGTTTTTTGGACCGGGTTCCGCATTACGCGGCCATCAACGACAGCCTGAATCTGCTGCATGCGGCCCGGAAAGCGTCGGCGGTGGCGTTCGCCAATGCCGTTTTGCGGAAAGCGGCGGCGGACGTGGAGGTGGAGATTCCCACGGGTCTCGCCGTTCCCGCGTGGCTTCTTGAGAAGTGGACGGGCGATTTCGGCGGGGAAACGGCGCTGAAGATGGCCGCCGCCAGCCTGGAGGTCCCCCGGTTGTACCAGCACGTTCCGGCCGGGGCCGAAGCGCCTTTTGGCGGACGTGAGACCGATGTTCCGCAATGCTTTCAAACGGATTCCCCGGACCCGCGCTACCGGATACAGGACATTGGCTCGCAAGCCGTTGTGCCGCTGCTGGAACTGGAGCGGGGGCAGAGGTTTCTGGATGTCTGCGCCGCGCCGGGGAATAAGACGGCGCAAGCTTTGGAGATCACCTCTCAGGTTGTCGCCTGCGACGCGTCTTTCACAAGATTAAAAGGGATGAAGGCTGTGGGCGTGCCGCTGGTGGTGGCCGATGCCACCCGACCGCTGCCGTTCGCCCCAGGCACGTTCGATCGCATTCTGGTGGACGCGCCTTGCTCCGGCACCGGGACGCTGGGGCACAACCCGGAGATCAAATGGAGATTGAGGGCCGAGGATTTGCCGCGCTTTGCCGAACGGCAGAGGAAAATCCTCGACAACGCGCTCGAAGCGCTGGCCCCCGGCGGCTTGCTCGTTTATGCGACGTGCTCACTGGAGCCTGAAGAAAACGAACAGGTTACAGGTGCGATCGCAGGACGGGCGCAGCGCGAAATCCGGCGCATTCCGGGGCGCGAAGCGGGCGACGGATTTTACGCCGCCGTGATACGATAAACGCTAAGCTTTGTAATGGTTCAGATTGTCCCGTCGATTCTCTCCGCGGATTTCTCGCGCCTGGGCGAGGACATTGCACGCGTCGAGAGCACCGGAATCAACATGCTGCATGTGGACGTGATGGACGGGCATTTTGTGCCGAACCTGACGCTGGGTCCGCCGCTGGTGGAATCGATCCGCAAGCGCAGCAAGTTGAAGTTCGACTGTCACCTGATGGTGGAAAACCCGGATCTGATGGCGCCGCTGTTTCTAGCGGCTGGAGCGAATCTGGTTTCGGTGCATGCGGAAGTGGCGCGGAATCTGGATCGAACGCTGCACGCCATTCAGGATGAGGGCGCGCGGGCCGGCGTGGCGATCAACCCCGCGACCCCGATTGAGATGATCGAGAACGTACTCGATTTTGTGGATTATGTCCTGGTGATGAGCGTGAATCCGGGGTTCGGCGGACAGCGATTCATCGCGAGGAGCCTGGATAAAGTGCGGCGGCTGGATCGTATCCGGCAACAGAGCAATTACGGCTACCGGATTGAAATCGATGGCGGCGTTTCCCACGCGAACGTCGCGGAGATTGTGCGCGCCGGGTGCGACTGGCTGGTGGCCGGCTCGGCGGTGTTTCATAGTGAAGATGCGGCCGCAGCCGTGAACGAGATGCAACAAATCGCCGCAGAGGCGACCAGTATAAAGGTTTGACCTGTAAGGGCGGCGGCCAACGGCCCCGCGTTTGCGACCCCTTCGAGGCTAAAGAATGCGATTGATCCGGAAACCAATTTTCACCCTCCTCGCGCTCGGCGCGATCGGCCAACTGGCAGTGCCCCACGCGGATGCGGGTCTGTTTCACCGGAAGAAGTACGAGAACCCGATCTCGAAAGACACCCTGCAGCCCGATAAAGTGCTGTTCGATCGCTCCATTGTGGACATTGAGCATGGCCGTTTTGAAGTGGCGCGGTTGACGCTGAATACGTTGATCAATACGTATGATTCGAGCGAATACCTGGCCAAGGCGAAACTGGCGATTGCGGATAGCTGGTATCGCGAAGGCGGGTCGCATGGCCTGGCGCAGGCGGAAGCGGAATATAAGGATTTCGAGTTGTTCTATCCGCAGATGGAAGAGTCGGCGGAGGCGCAGTGGCGCGTCTGCCAGATTCACTACAAGCAGATGGAGAAGGTGGACCGGGACAATACGCAGGCTCTGCGCGCCGAGGATGAGTGCCGCCAGATGATGGTGTCTTATCCCAACAGCCGTTATGTGGCGCAGGCCACGCAGATGCTGCGCAGCGTGCAGGAAGTTCTGGCGGAAAAGGAATTCGAGGCGGGCGATTTCTATCACCACAAGGGCGCGTTTCCCGCCGCTGAAAACCGTCTGGCGTTTGCGGCGCAGCAATACCCTCTGTTCAGCCACGCGGATGACGCTTTGTGGGAGCAGGCCGATTCGTTCCATCACATGGGGGACCGCTTTGAAGACCGGGAAGCCGATGCGCTGACGAAGATTGTGCGCGATTATCCGCTGAGCGATCATGTGGAAGACGCGAAGACTCGCCTGGAAGCGCTGAAGAAGCCGATTCCGGCCGCCGATCCCGCGGCGTATGAACGGCAGAAGTATGAAATGGACGCGTATCGCAAACCGGGCCTTTATACCCGCGCCACCGAGATGCTGCGGCGCGGTCCGGATACCTCGATGGCGGCCAAGTCCGGCGCTCCGGCGATGGCAACATTGCGGCCTCCGACGCCGGTGAGCGTGCCGGCGGTGGCTCGCGCGGAAGAGGGCAGCGTCACTGGGGCGCTGGGGCAAGAGGGCAGCGACGTCAAGGGCGAAGTGGTGACGAACTCTTCGGCGATTGACACGAAACCGAATCAACTGCAACCCGGCGCGGCCGCGGGCACCGATGATAAGACCGGGACAGCCGCGGCCACAGAGCCGGCAAAACCCGTGTATCAAGGGCCGCCGCCGACGAACCATCCGAATCTGGTAAAGAGGAAGCTCACCAAGAAGCAGAAGAAGGCGCAGGAAGATGCGCAGTCGGCGGCACTGGCCGCGGCTAAGCAGGCGGCCAAGCCCGATAGTGTGGTGGCGAGCCCCGCATCCTCCGCGCCGAGTACGGGAAACACGCTGCCTTCCGCCCCCACCAATCCGCAATGACGCGGATTTTGCTGGCGGAGCACAGCCCCCATGCCCAGCGCATGGCCGAACGCATTCTGCGAGACGAAGGCTATACCGTAATCACGGTTTCCGATGGCGACACGGCCATGCTTCGCTTGAAGGACGCGAAGCCGCAGTTGATTCTGGCCGATGTGGCGCTGAGCGGGCGCTCGGGCTATCAAATCTGCGAGTTCGTGCGGTCTGAGCCGGAATATTTCGGAACGGCCGTGGTGCTCACTTTTGGGGCGCTCGAAAGCGTGGACGATGAGGCGGTGAAACGGGTGAACGCGGACGGCGTTCTCCGCAAACCGTTTGCGGCTTCGGAACTGCTGGGTATGGCCGCTAGTCACTTGAAGGCGGAACAGGCTTCTTACATCGCCGACCGGACCGATGCAGGCGAGAAAGCGATGCGGCCGGTGCGGCCGGTGGTGGTGCTGGACCCGGATCAGGTGCGTGCGGCGGTTACGGTGGCGCTGGATGAGGCGCTGGAACCGATGATCGAGCGGGTGACGGAGCGGGTGATGGCGATGCTGGGGAAGAAGTAGACAAGTGCCGGCTACCTGCATTTAAGATAATCAAGCTATGCCCGATAACAGTTTCGACATTGTTTCCGAAGTTGACATGCCGGAGGTGGTGAATGCCATCCAGCAGGCCGTCAAGGAAATCACCACGCGCTTCGATCTGAAGGATTCCAAGTCTTCGATTGAATTGAAAGAGAAAGACAAGAAGATAGAACTTACCAGTGCGGATGAGTTCAAGATCAAGGCGGTTGGTGAGATCCTTGCGCAGAAACTGGTGAAGCGGAAGGTGCCGACCAAGAACCTGACCTTCGAGAAGATTGAGCAATCGGGCGGCTCGCGAGTGAAGCAGGAGATTAATCTGCAAGTGGGCATTCCCATTGAAAAGGCCCGCGATATTGTCAAGAAGATCAAGGACAGTAAGCTCAAAGTACAGGCGGCGATTCAGGGCGAAGTCGTGCGGGTGAGCAGTAAGGATCGCGACACGCTCCAGCAGTCGATGGCGCTTCTGCGCGGCGCCGATTTCGGCCTGGAATTGCAGTTCACTAACTACCGGACCAACTAAGTGGCGCGGCGGATTGAGTCGCATAGCATTGCCGGACCGGCCGGCAAGTTAGAGGCGCTGCTGGAAGAACCCGAGGAGGGCGCGCCGCGCGAGGTCTGCCTGATTTGCCATCCGCACCCGCTGGGGGGTGGGACTATGCGCAATCGGGTGGTGCATCGCCTGGCGCGGGCCATCCGGATGAGCGGCGCTACGGTGCTGCGATTCAACTTTCGCGGCGTGGGATTGAGTGAAGGCGAACATGCGCATGGAATCGGCGAGATTGAGGATGCGCGCGCGGCGCTCTTGTGGCTGCGGGAGCGATATCCCGATCTGCCGTTTGCGCTGGCCGGTTTCTCCTTTGGTTCGCGCGTCGTTCTGAAACTGGGGTGCGAGATAGGCGATGCGCGGCTCCTGCTGGCCGCGGGCATGCCGACGCGGCGCGAGACGTTTCCATTTCTGAGTCACTGCGCGGTGCCCAAGGTGTTCATTTCCAGCACGCAGGATGAATTCGCGCCGCGCGAAGAACTGGAAGAGTGGTTCCAGGGCTTCGCCGAACCGAAGGAATTGGTTTTGATTCCGGCGGCGGATCATTTCTTCGCGGGCGCGCTGGATGAATTTGAGGTTGCGGTGAAGGCGGCCATGCGCTAATATGTCGTCATGCGACATGTCGCGACAAATAACAGGGACCCCGAACCAAAACCGCTCTCCGAGCCGGTTTTCCTGATTCTCACCAGCCTGGCCGATCAACCACGGCATGGCTACGCCTTGCTGCGGGACATTCAAGACATCAGTAACGGGCGAGTCGCCTTGAGCACAGGCACGCTGTATGGAGCGCTGCGCCGGCTGCTGGAAGAGGACTGGATCGAGCGGTTCAAGCAGAAAGACACGTCGCGGGATAAACAGGCTTACCAACTCACCTCCGAGGGCCGCCGGCAACTGCGCCTGGAGGTGGAGCGGATGCGGCAACTGGCCCGCGTGGCAGGCGCAAGGATGAAAGAAAGCGAGGGATAGCGATGCGGCAGACTTCGATGACGATACTGTGGCTTTACCCGGCCGAGTACCGGGAGGCGTTCGGTCCGGAAATAGTCGATACGATTGCGCAGCGCGCGGGGGAGGCCTGCTTGCAAGGGCTTGCCGCGTACGCTGCTTTTGCGGCCGGTGAATTCGCGGGGTTGCTGCTGGGGGCGTTACGGGAGTGGACGACGAAATGGACGGCGCGAGATGGTTACATGAGTCCGCCGGACTTTGCCGTTGAGGCGGCCGATGTACCGGATTTGCAGCGCCGTATCCAGCAGTTGATTCGCGGCATGGAGTTTGCTATCGCGAATCATGACTTCCCGAAGGCCAGACTTTATTCCGATCGGGAACGCATCATGCGGGCGCGGCTGGATCGGTTGTTGAGCGCGGGCAATTTGTATCAAAGTCGCTAACACTTAACGGACGGTAGCTGGTATTATCCGTCCTGAGACTATGCCTTGCCTGCTGCTGTTCGTCATTCTGCTATTCCCGCGCGTCGCTCTGGTGTTGATGTGGCTCTTCACCAACTATCTGGTGCGGCCTTTCCATGGTGGCCTGCTGGTCCCGCTGCTCGGTTTCATTTTCCTGCCGCTCACCACCATCGTTTACGCGTGGGAGATCAACAGCGGCATGCCACTGGCGGGAATCAACCTCCTGTGGCTGTTGCTGGCCGTGATCTTTGACCTGGGCGGCATTGGCGGCGGCGCGCACCGGCAATCGCGGCGCTGAGTGCTATACTTCCGGGGTCTACAGGAGACCCCATGCCCCGCTGCGCAGCACTGATTCTTCTATTCGCCGCCGCTTGCCCGACAGGATCAGCGCAGAGCGTGCCGTTCATCGATCAGCCCCTCGTCCCCACTGCCATCAAGGACGGTGGTCCCGGATTCACACTTACAGTGAACGGCGGCGGCTTCGTGGCGCAGTCGGTTGTGCTTTGGAATGGAAGCCCGGTCGCGACCACTTACGTCAGCTCCAGAAAGCTTACGGCGCAGATTCCGGCTTCGAAAATCGCTTCACCGGAAACGGCGGTCATCAGCGTATCGAGCGGCGCAAAGCTGGTTTCGAGCGGGGTGTTTCTGCAGGTGGAAGCAACCCGGCCTGCGGTAGCGTTTACTGCCTCCTCCGTCTCCGCAGTCGATCCGCAGCAACTCGCCTTTGGCGACTTTAATGGCGACGGGAAACAGGACTTAGTCACCCGGTTGTCGAACGACACGATCGAGGTGCTGCTGGGCAATGGCGATGGGACATTTCAGAGCCCGATCGTTCTTCCGACCGTGGTGAGCCAACTCAATCAGATGCTTGCCGTTGACATCAATGGCGACGGCAACCTCGACCTCGTGGTGCTGAGCGACCGTATTGGAGAGTCCTCCGTTTTCCTCGGCAACGGAAATGGAACCTTTCAAGGTCCGCAGACGCTGCCGGTTGGGGACAACGGAGCTGTCTTTGCCGCCGCCAGCGATTTCAATGGGGATGGCAAGCTGGATCTTGTTTCTTACGAGGATTTTGTTGGCATCCTGCTGCTGCTGGGCAACGGGGACGGTACGTTTACGGCGGGGCCGGTATTGGGTTCGACGGCTGTTGCAGGTGGGTTGATGGTTGGGGATCTGAATGGCGATGGATTTCCGGATATCGCCGTGTATACCTCCACGCCCGCTGGCGTTTCCATTTTCCTCAACGACGGGTCGGGCGGCATGACTGAGGGTCAAACGCTGCCAAGCGCCGCAACTCTCACTCCGTTCGTTCTGGCGGATCTGAATGGCGACGGGATCATTGACATCGCCACGGTGAGCTCCTCTCGCGCCTCGGTCGACATTTACCTGGGGAACGGCGATGGCACTTTTCAATCCACCGCTTCCTATTCGACGGGCGCGAGCCTGGAGGGAGTTGTGCTCGCCGGAGACTTCAATGGCGACGGCAAACTAGACCTGATCGTTCCGGCGGAGCAGGGAAGCCCCACCGAGGGTTTCTCACTCCTCCTCGGAAACGGTGATGGAACGTTTCAGATCGCGCCCGCTTACCTGGGCGCATCTGGTTTCGACGAGCTTGCCGCCGACTTCAACAATGACGGAGAACTGGATTTGGCAGCCGTGGGCTCCGGACCAAAGATCGAACTGGTTCTGCAGACCAGCGTGCTTGCCACCCCGACCGGGCTGGCCTTCCCCACCGTCCCGGTCACTACCATCAGCCAGCCTCTTTCCGCCAAGGTTTCGAATGTCTCATCCGCGCCGCTGGCAATTTCCGGTCTGCACCTGATGGGGCAGAATGCCGCGGCTTTTTCTTTCGCCACCAATTTGTGTTCCGGCACGGTGCTGGCATCCGGGGCGAGTTGTTCCTTTTCCGTCCTCTTCGCGCCCACCACTCCGGGCACGATCGCGGCCAGCGTAATCATCTCCGACAACGCACGGGTGAATCCACAGGCGGTCCCACTGGAGGGCACGGCGAGCGAGATTGGAGTTTCACCGCTGTCGCTCGGCTTCGGAACTGTTAAAGTGGAGAACGCCAGCGCTGGCCAGGTTGTAGCGATCACCAATATGGGAACGCTCACCGCTTATGTGGAAATCTCAGTGGGCGGCGCCGACCCGCAGGATTTTCTTGTGGAAAGCACATGCATCAGCGATGTCCTTCAACCGGGCACCGGATGCTCGCTGTTCGTCAGGTTTATCCCCACTGTTTCCGGCGCGCGAACGGCGACTCTAGTCATCAATGACGCGGCGACGAATGTGCCGGTCTCAGTAAGTCTGTCGGGCACCGGCAGCTAAACGCCTGAAGATTTCAGCGCGTCCTCAATCTCATAGATCTTGTCATCGAGATTGCGTGTGGGCGCGCCCGCGGCTTTAGCAGCTTCCAGTTTCGACTTGGCCGTGGCCAACTGCTTCTGAAGTCCGAGCACCTTGCGGCTCGGCTTGACGGGCGTGGGCGGCGCGACAGGCTTTTTCTTCTTCGCCCCGCCGGCCTTATGCCGGAACGAAGTCACCGCGGGCGGCGGTTTCAACACTCCGCCAAAATCTTTCTTGTACTCCTCGGCCACATCCACCGCTTCGAGCAAAAGCTCCCGGAAGCGCGATTCCATGGCGAGCTTGGCCTTCACACGCAGGTCTTCCCCCTGCTGCTTCCACTTCTGGTATTCGCTGATAACGTCGTTCATTTAGTTCAGGAAGTAACTGCGGTAGAGAGTATCGCGCTGTTTGGGAATAAAGCCGGCATCGCGGATGAGACGCCGGAGTTCTTCCTCCGTGGCGCAATGGTGCGCGCCGGCCGCGGAGACCACGTTCTCCTCAATCATGATGCTGCCGACATCGTTCCCGCCGAACCGCAGACCCACCTGACAGGTTTTCAGCCCCGGCGTTACCCAGGACGATTGAACATTCAGGATGTTGTCGAGATAGACGCGCGAAACGGCGAGCGTCTTCAGATATTCCACGGCCGTGGCTTCCTCTTTGACGAATCTCCCCAGCGAGGTATTCTCGCGTTGAAAACTCCACGGGATGAACGCCGTGAACCCGCCGGTATCTTCCTGAATCTGCCGGACCAATTCCAGGTGATTGATTCGCTGCTCGATGGTTTCGCCGCAACCGAACATCATGGTGGCCGTGGTGCGCATGCCCAGCGCGTGCGCGATGCGGTGCACATCCACCCACTCCTGCGTGGAGCACTTCAAACGGCTGATGCGGTACCGGACGGCGTCATCGAGAATTTCCGCGCCGCCGCCGGGAATGGAATCGAGCCCCGCATCACGCAGGCGCGCGATGGTGTCATGTAGGGAGAGTCCGCTGACGTCGGCGATATTGGTGATCTCCGGCGCGGAGAAGCAGTGCGTCCAGATGTCGAAGCGCTGTTTGATGGAGCGCAGCAGATCTTCGTACCATTCGATTTTGAGATCCGGGTGCAGGCCGCCCTGCATCAGGATGCCAGTGCCGCCCAGGTCGAGCGTTTCCTGGATCTTATCGAAGATCACTTCTTTCGGCAGCACGTAACCCTCCTTGTGCCCCATGGGCCGGTAGAAGGCGCAGAAACTGCAGTATTCGGTGCAGAAGTTGGTGTAGTTGATGTTGCGGTCGATGATGTAACTCACCACGCCCCCGGGGTGCAGGCGGCGCCGCACGGCATCGGCCTCCATGCCAATGCCGATCAAATCGTCCGAATCGAACATTTCCTGGGCTTGCTGGCGCGTGATCATGGTTCTGTCTTCAGTTTAGAACGTTGCGGGTATCGGGACGTTGGGGTGATCGGGGTGCGGGATTATTGCTGTCGCCAATCCAGCACCACACATAGTCATCATCGAGTTTCACGGCAAGGGCGCGGTATTTTGAGCGTCACCCGCGCGGACCAGAGTTCCTGTCCGGCGCGTTCGGTCAGCTTCTTGAATTGCAAAGGCGGATGACGCGGGTTTGCTCCAAGCAACGCGAATTGCTTGTCCGCCAAGGTCGCGGATCTCGGCGGGCACAGCGCGGTATTCTTTCCAAAAGTCCGCATGGGCGCGGTGCATTGAATGGACCCACTAAAGGGGTTCGGTTCTTCCGACTTTATGATCGGCAACAGCACGGGCAATACGCTCATCAAAGCGGCCTGCGTCAATGGCGGCTTTCAGCTGAATGTCGCTCGGCTGCAAATACTGCTCGTCAAGCTGCTCGGGTGTTAGAGCTTCAATCGCGCGCTCAATTTGTTGCACCGTGTTTAAGTCCATGGAGGTGTGTCCTCACTTAGCGAACGGCAAGGTTACCACGCGGGGTAGTGGAGTTCAAACGGTTCCGGGTTTTCTCAAAACTTACCCGTTTTGAAACTAAGGTTTCCGCTTGTCCGCTGCCGTGTGAAGCCTTATGCTGGTTCATACCGAATACGGGCGAGGTGCGAACAGGCGTGGCCAGACATCAGCGAGTTCGGGGGACGCAGGTCGAGAACGTCCGGGCTGCCCTTGATTGCGAACAAGTGCGGGACTTACTGCTAGCGCTGTGCGTGAAATTGGGTTTCTGCCTGCCGCCAAGTGAACAAGAGTGGATCGTCAGCGAGCCGCCGTTGACCGTTTATGATTTCACGGATGCGGTGTTTGTTGGTGAGGGCCTCGATCCCGCCACGGCGGACAAGACACTGCTCAACCGTGTCCGAATGATCGTGGCCGCCGCCTTTGCCACATCGAAAGAGCTTGTCAACGGCAAAACATAATCGAGCATTTTGTTCCGTCCCGAAACTTACCCTTTGTGAGACGATAGCCGCCTCATTTTGAGAACGGTCTCAAGGACGCGGGCAGGGGCAAAGTTTTGGGCGCTTCGCCTGCCAGACCGTAGACTTCAAGGCCAGCGAGAACACCGCCATTTTCAAAAACAAAAACACCCGCTCAAGCTCAAATCGTCGTCAGCGCCAAAAATGAAATCCGCGAGGATGTGAAGCCCACCCGATGGCACGGGCAAACCATCGATAGAGAGATTGATGCTCGCGCAACCGCAAGGACAACGCCACGCAGTAGCCTTTGCCTTTTCCAGCTGCGACAGAAACGCTTGCGCCTCCGGGGCGCCATGCTCAAGCATCCAACGGATTAGTTGCTCCTCGTCCGGCGTCAGTGGACGGTCCATGTTCAAACGCTAGCGCGAGAACCCCGTGGCGGCCAAGTCCATTTTATTCATGCTGCACAAAGGACCCTTTGCGGAACGCGGTTACAGGTGCAACTGTTGCGGCACGTGTTGGCGCCGGACCGTGATTTTGCTCTCGTCCTTCCGGGCCTGTGCGAGATCGTAACTCGCCTGCATCCGCACCCACGTTTCGGCAGTGCCGCCGAACTCTTTCGTGAGCCGAATTGCCATTTCGGAACTGGTGCTTCAAAGCATCGCCAATTTGTGACGAGGATCGCCCATCACATTTCGATTCGTTAGTAGGTGAACCAGCAGACTCCACGTCATTGCCAACCGAACGTTGCCGTCAATCAAATACGAGGTCATAAGGCGTCTCGTAGACAGGGCACTGCGATCCGCGGTTGCCGCGTCCCGCGAGCGCCTTTCTTTAGGAGGGCCAATTGGGGCGATTCGGGCTAAAGGCTTGCCACGTTTCGGGATGGGCGATGCGCGGTTTCCGCGCGATCATGATTCTACGTTCAGTTTGACACGTTCGGCGTACCCTAAACCGAATCCGCATTCCGGCCGATAAGACTATAAGATGGACGCGCCTCCCTATCACCTCATCTATACGAGCACCGCGGTCGAACGGTTATCGCAGAGCGATCTGGTCGAACTCCTGAAAATCAGCCGCCGCAACAATGAAGCCAGCGGACTCACCGGAATGTTGCTTTACCGCGACGGCATGTACCTGCAGTTCCTGGAGGGGCGGAGGAGCGACATCGCCGGGCTTCTCGAGCGTTTGCAAAACGATCCCCGCCATTGCGGCATGCACGTTCTCCGCGAGAGCAATCTCCCGGCACGTTTGTTCCCCGAATGGACCATGGCTTTCAAGAACCTGGCTGGGCTGCGAAACGCGAGCGTCCCCGGATACTCCGAACTCCTGCAGGGACACTACGTCAACTACGGAAGCAAGGGCCCTGCCCAAATGCTGGTTGAAATGTTCCAGGAGATGCTGATCGCCTCGTAAATCTAGCGGCGCATGCCCGCGATCACCTTGTAACCCGACCATCCAAAGGTAATCCCGAAAACCAGCAGGCTGATCGAAATCACCACGAACTTGCGCACCGGTGAAAGGGTAATGGCAACTTCGGGTTCACGCGCGTACTGCACCGCGGCCTGCAGCCGCACCATGGCGGGCGCTTCCGCATCGTTCACCAGCAGAATGTCATAATCGCCCTTCTCGGGGACGGCTTGATCGAACTTTCCGCTGCGCCGGGGAGTCATCTCCACCAGCGCTTCATAATGACGCCCGCGGGCAAATTCGTTCAAGTCCCGCCTTGCGAGAAGCGTGATTTGAACCGGCGCGCCGGAGGCCACCTCGAAGCTGGCATGAAACACCGCGGGCCAGTTGGCGATGCGCGACGAGAACGCCCGGTAATCGTGCGCGGGCACTTCCACCGTGGTGCTGATGATCTCCGCAATCGACGGGTCGCCGGCCAGAGCGGGCATGCCTGGCAGAACCGCCAGCAGAACCGCCAGCAGAAACATAGCGATACCCAGCTTATTCCTGATAAACTACCCTTCCATTCACAACTGTCATTGTGACGCGAGCGGTAGGAATGCGCGCGGGCGCAATCCGCATGATGTCGTCCGAGAGAACCACGAAGTCGGCGAATTTGCCCGGCTCAATCGAACCTTTCGTCG
>Ga0182012_10000405_pt1 | contig 48717 bp, 42 predicted proteins | sample 612S2SmetaG_FD_120486 | JGI IMG/M metagenome (GOLD analysis project Ga0182012, IMG submission 120486) | Permafrost microbial communities from Stordalen Mire, Sweden - 612S2S metaG | ecosystem: Environmental > Terrestrial > Soil > Wetlands > Permafrost | place: Sweden: Stordalen | collected... | reverse complement strand
CTCGAAGGAATATAGTTACGGTTACGACGCGCAGACCAGCGAGTTCGGCGATCTCATGAAGCTCGGCATCATCGACCCGACCAAGGTCGTGCGCACCGCGCTTCAGGACGCGGCGTCGATCGCCGGACTGATCGTCACCACGGAAGCGACGATCACCGAGCACCCGAAGAAGGACGCGCCGGCAATGCCCGGCGGCGGAATGGGCGGAATGGATTTTTAGTCCGCACCTCAAAGATGATGACGATAGAAAGGCCCTGGGTTTCCTCAGGGCTTTTTTCCGTCAGATACGCGAAGCGGGAATGCAACAAATTTTGCGGCGGGATAGGCGCCGCCAACAAGCCATGCCCCATTTCCGCATTTGGTCAACTTGCGTCACGGGCGCTTCGTTCGAGCGGGCCGAACCCTAAATTGCTTCTACAAACGCATTTTGGGGGGGCGGCAGGACGCCATGGGCCGCTTCGCGGGCTTCCGGACGATGAGGGTGGCTTTACCGTCGACGCCTTATGGAATTAGTATTCCTCCAGGGTTCCAAGCTGATGGGGAGTCTAATGAACGGACTTTGCGTCTATGCAACAATTGCCGCGGGAGCTCTCTTAGCTCTGAGCATTTGGACCTGGCGTCGTTACGACGTTTCGCCATCTAGACAAATAGAAATTGCCTTTTTTTCCGGTGGACTCATGCTTTGGCTAGGAACAATGATCGGCCTGTTTGGCTCGTTCCAAGTTCCCGTCCGCCTTTTAGCGGAGCAGAATGGAAAGTTCACTCCGCCTGCCAATCCCTCCAATAAAGGCACGTTTTCCGAGAAGCTTTTCGACGCCCCGCAACCTTCTGGGCCCGTCCTCGCATATGCGGTTCCGGAAAGCGGCGTTCTTGGCGACGCAAGAAGCCCGCTGGCCCGCTATGATCGATGGACCGCCATTTATGACATCTCAGCGCATACCGTCTACCTGCCCAATGGAACGAGATTGGAAGCTCACTCGGGCCTGGGCGACAGGCTAGACGATCCACGTCATGTGCACGAACGAATGCGCGGGGCTACGCCGCCCGATGTCTACGAGCTCGCGCCTCGGGAGCAGCTTTTCCATGGAGTGCAAGCTTTGCGCCTCAAACCCGTTGGCGGCGGAAACGTTTTTGGACGGGCAGGTCTCCTCGCACACACTTACATGCTCGGCCCGAACGGTGATTCGAATGGATGTGTCGTCTTCAAAAACTACGAGGCGTTCTTACAGGCATTTCAAAATGGCGAGGTCAAACGTCTGGTCGTGGTAGCTCATCTAGACTGAACGCTTAGTCCAGAGCGCTTTCCGTTCGAACGGAATCGTTCGAACGACAAGAAATCGCCCAGAATCAAAATGTTGGAGCAAGCTCTTATCGAAAAAGTCTATCAACTTTTTCGGAGCTTGCTCCAAATCGCGAATCCGAAAGGTGAGAAGGCGTCACAGCGGCTTACGTTGATAGTCAACTGGGACAGCTAAATGCCGTCGGAAGCGCCGATGACGCGAGGCCGATCGAGCCTTTGGCGACTTGAACGTCAGCGCGCCAAAGCCGCATCAATTCAGAAGCAGATCGACGGCGGCTTTTAGGTTTTTAGCCACCAAGGTCGGCCGCTCGGCAAGATGCGCCTGTTGATCAGGACGGTATTTGCCGGTCTGGACGAGAACACCCATGAGGCCCGCGGCCATCGCTCCGCCAACATCGGCTTCCGCGTCGTCCCCGATCATCGCGACATCTTCGACGGCGCACCGCAGGCCTTCGACGGCGAGTTTGAAGAACGTCGGCGCGGGCTTTCCAAGCACGGTGGCTTCTCGACCGGAAGCGAATTCCAGCCCGGCGACGAAGGGGCCTGCGTCGAGGCTGAGTTCGCCATCGTGATCGAGGAAGTTGCGGTTTTTGGCCAGGGCGAGAAACACGGCTCCTTGGAGGATCTTGCGATAAGCTTGGTTCAATAGATCGTATGTGAAGAATTCGCCCGCATCCCCGACGACGACCGCCTCCTCGCCGTCTGTCCTCAGCCCAGAGAAATCCTCGCGCAACTCAGGATGCACGACGAGAAACGGGGCGAGGTTCCGGCGCGCGAGAAAGTCATGCGCTAAAGCCGCGGGCGTGTAGACATCCTCCAGCGCGACTTGAAGTCCGAGTTGCGCGAGGTCGCGAACGATGCGTCGGCGCGGGCGGCGCGTCGTGTTGGTGATGAACTTGAGTGGAAGCTTTGCCGCTCGAATCCGGGAAATCGCCTCGAGAGAGCCAGGCAAGGCGGAGCCGCCAACATACACGACGCCGTCAAGGTCGAGCAGGATGCCTCTGACGACGCGGGCGTCTCCTTTGATTTCTGAGGTGGTCCCTTCCCGCATCGACATCATCCTAGCGCGTTCTACATCCTAGCGCGTTCTACGTCGCCGACACCCGCGCGAATGAAATATAGAGTTCGCGCAACCGCTTCGTCCTGTCGCCGGGAATACCGGCGCCGATAGGGTCGCCATCAATTGAAACCACTGGCAGGACGAAGGTCGAGGCGCTGGTGACAAAGGCTTCGGCCGGGTCGAGCGCTTCCTCGACGGAAAAGGCGCGTTCGTCAATCGAAAGGCCACACTCGTCCGCGAGAGCTAAGATCGCTTTCCGCGTACAGCCAGGAAGAATCGAGCCGTCATTAGGCCGCGTTACGATTACGCCCTGCTTCGTGATGATGAAGCTCGAAGAGGACGCTCCCTCCGTGACCATGCCGTCGTCGTCGAACATCCAGGCTTCCTGGCAGCCTTCAGCGACAGCCGCTTGCTTGGCCAGAACCTGCGCCAGCAAGGAAATGCTCTTTATGTCTCGGCGCGCCCATCTGATGTCGCGAACGGTTTTGACCGCTATTCCCGTCCGCGCGGCGGGCGCCGCCAGAATGTTCTTCTCCTGCGTGAACACAACCAACGTCGGCGAGGCGTCCTTGGGAAAGCCAAAGTCCCGCGCCGCGGCGCCGCGCGTGATCTGAAGATAAACGAGCCCCTCGCGCAGCCCGTTGCGCGCGATCAACTCCCTTTGGATCTCGCAGAGATCCGTGAGCGGTGTGGGGCTTCCCAGAGCCACTTCTCGTAGCGAGCGCTCCAATCGCGAGAGATGCGCCTCGTAGTCGATCAGTTTGCCTTCCAGCACGGCGGCAACCTCGTAAACGCCGTCTCCAAAAAGGAACCCGCGGTCGAGTACTGAAACGCGCGCGTCCTGGATGCGCGTGAACTCTCCGTTGACGTAAGCGACGTCGTTCAAATTAGCCCCCCAATAAGCAACGTCCGCCGGGCGCGGCGCGGCGATTCTTGCCTGCTTGACCTCGACTGCTCAAGGGCGAGATTTGCTTTACGTCAAATCCGGCGAGTGCCGATCCAAGGCGGCAAGGCACCACATTCGCGAAAATCGTCATGGCCTTTGCTGTTTTTTGTCTTGTGACGGCACTCAATAGCCATCCTTTACGAATAAATCACTAGTCATCCCTCAAAGTCAGAGGAGGCTCCGATGCAATTTGGAGGCGTTGCATGCGATTGCGCGGACGCTACGGCGGCAAGATTTTCGCGAGTGTGGTCTTCGCCGTCAGCGTTGTTACGGCAGCCCTCGGCTTTGAAGCGACGCCGGCCGCGGCGCAGGATTACATTCCTTGGTTTAACGACGACCAGCCTCGAACCGAGCCGGCGCGAAATTGGAAGCGTCGTCCGCGATCCCCCTCCCGGACCGCACTAAACGACTACGGCCGCCTTGGCTTGAAGGCAGCCGGCGAACAGTCCGCGCGTGAAGCCAAGCCCACCGAAGTCCCCAACCCTCAGCGACCGCTATTTGTGGTTGCTTCGATCGCTGACCAGCGCGTTTCCGTATACAATCACGACGGGCTCGTCGCTAGCTCGGCGATTTCAACAGGCATGGCCGGCCACCCGACGCCAAAGGGCATCTTCACCATCATCGGCCGCGAACGATTCCACCGCTCGAATATTTACTCCGCCGCCCCCATGCCGTTCATGCAGCGCGTTACGTGGTCGGGCATCGCCATGCATCTTGGAGTCGTGCCGGGCCATCCGGCCTCGCATGGCTGTATCCGGCTGCCCGCCGAGTTCGCCACAAAGCTTTGGGGGTTGACCAAGATCGGCGAGCGCATCGTCATTTCGCAGGAAGAGGTGACGCCAACCGAATTCGCGCACCCACTGCTGCCGGCGCCGAAGATGCTCGTTCAGGCGGAGGCCGATAGAGCGGCGCCCGCCGTCGACGCGCCGCGGGCGCCGATCGCCGCCGCCGGGCCCCCGTTAGTCAATCCGCGCCAATACGCCGAGCAACTCAAGGTCAAGGCCACGGCCGAAGTCGCGGCGGCCGTCAAGACTGTAAAAGAGATGTTCACGGCCCTTGGCGGCAAGCGGCAAGAAGCCGCCCGTGCGAGAGCGGAGTTCAAGGTGGCCGAAACGGACCACGCTTCGGCTCACTCGAAAGCCGACGCCGCGGCCAAGACATTCGAAGCCGCGGCCGCCGCCGCCAGCACGGCGCAACGGGAATCCGTCCTGGCGGCGGAGGGACTCAAATCGGCCGAGAGCACTGCCTTCGATAAGGCCATGGCTGACCACTTTGCCCAGGCGTATGAAAAGGCCGCGGCCGCACGGGATGCCGCGACAACAGTCAAGAAGAACGCCGACTCGGCGCTCGCCGATGCGTTGACGAAGCTCGAAACCGCGAAAACGGCGTCGGAGGCCAAGGACGCGGAATTGGCGGACGCCGTTCGACGCTTGAACGAAGCAACAGCGGCTTCCGATGGCGCCGCGAATGACAGGAAGGAAGCGCTGCGGCGTGCGATGCCCGTGTCCGTGCTGGTCAGCAAGAAGGACCGGCGGATATACGTGCGCCAGGGCCTGGCGCCCGTTTTCGATGCGCCCATCAGCGTGCGCGATCCCGAGACGCTACTGGGTTCGCACCTCTATATCGCGACGGCGGCGAACGAGGATGGGACCGCGCTCAAGTGGTCGGTCGTGTCGATGCCAGATCGAGCCGCTGAAGACCAGGGCGAGCGCAGGACGAACAAGGGCTGGGTCGACGAACAAGCCGGGATGCCTCCAACTCCGCGCCGGTCGACCTCGACCCCTGCCGAAGCGCTTGAGCGCGTTGAGATCGCCCAGGACGTCCGCGACCGCATCGGGGAGCGCTTGTGGACCGGCGGCTCGCTGATCATTACAGACCAGCCGCTCAGCGGCGAGACGGGCAACGATGGCACGGACCTCACCGTGAAAGTGCGCTAGCAGGCGATTGAAGAGTTGCCGCGGCGGGTGGTTGCGTAAATCCTTGCTAGCCGGTCATTGACGCGCGGCTTCGGCCGCGCTGCCGGCGAAGCGTCGAAGGCCCCTCCATGCCGCCCCCTATCGCCAGTTGAGGGAGCGAGCGTGCTTCAATGCCGCGTCGGATCATTCCAATTGGAACGACCGTTGATAGGATTGGACCCTCCTCAGAGTGAGGCCGCTCCTATTCGACCGGTCGAAATTCTGACTGTTCTTCACTGCCGCGGTTTTCTTCCTCACTCGCATCGTGGCCATCGCGGCGGCGCTAACGCTATTCGCGCTGGGCGCCTAATACGCCATGCCGTTCGTCTTGTGTGATGGCGCACAGTCTTTCCGCTCTCCTTGCTGTCAAATGCCCCACATGCCCCGAGCGGGCATGCGCATAAGGAGCTTCCCATGTCCGCCATCGGCGCGTGCGCAAGGTTACTGGATCGCGGAGCATTGTGCTCATGACAGCAATAATTTCGGGCAGGACGCCACCATCGAAATCACCATCAACTCAGGTGACGGCGTCTGCGGGCCTCGCTATCGACCGAACGAAGACCATGGTTCAATGGAGGATTTGATGCGGTCTCTGACGGATGTGCCCAGCAAGGATTCTGGCAGCTTGACGCGCGCTGATCTCGCCGACGCCGTGCGCCGACGCGTAGGTCTTTCGCGCGCGGAATCGGCAGACCACGTGGACGCGGTTCTGGCGGAAATCTTCGAGGTGATCGTTTCGGGAGAGAGCCTCAAGCTCCATTCTTTTGGCTCCTTCCATGTGCGATCGAAGAGCGAACGCGCTGCGCGCAATCCAAAGACCGGAAACCCCGCCATGGTCTCCGCGCGGCGCGTCGTGAAATTCAAACCCTCTGGGATTTTCCGCGTGCGCATCAACGAACGTTCATAAACGAGTGCGAAGGTCGATAACGAGACGCGCCGCCTTCACGTCGCCCTCAACGGCGAGATCGCGCAGCCCGCGTATCAAGGCGCGCTCCTTGTCGATCTTGACGACGTTATCGCCAACCTTGACTTTGACCACGCGCGCGATCTCCTCGAGCAGGATTTCGTCGAGGCTCGGCCGGCCCCTCGGCCGGCCGTTCGGATTGCCGGACTGGCCCGACTGGAACTGGTTCGCCTTCGGCGGCTTGCCGTTTCGTCACCCGTCCGCGGAGACCGGCTTGCCTAAACTGCGTCCGCCGCCAAGCTACCGGTCTCACGGAAGTCCTTTCGCCAACCGAGCTAACGACAGCCAAGGTTTCGATCCTGGGCCTTGTCAAGAATTGAGCGCGCCGCGCACGATGCGTTATTCTCCTCGTCAAGGCCGCGCGCGGCGCGCCCACAGGGTCGCCTTGACGCGTGGAAACCGGTCGGGGCCAGTCTCGCGGTGGCGGCCGGTGAGCAGCTTCGTCAGTTCCGGCCAATCCTGAACCATGTTTTCAACTCCTTGCTTTGCGTCTTAGGCGTCTCCTCGTCGTCGCGCAGCACGATGTAGATCGCGGGAATCACCAACAGCGTCAGAGCGGTCGACGAGGCGAGGCCAAACACGAGCGAGATCGCGAGTCCCTGAAAGATCGGATCGGTGAGGATGAAGGCGGCGCCGATCATCGCTGCCGCGGCAGTGAGGAAAATCGGCTTGAAGCGCACCGATCCCGCCTCGATCAAAGCCGCCCGCAGCGGCAATCCCTTCTCGCGCAGATGCCGGATGAAATCGACGAGCAAGATCGAATTGCGGACAACAATGCCGGCGAGCGCGATAAAGCCGATCATTGAGGTGGCGGTGAAGGCGGCGTTGAACAGCAGGTGGCCGAGCATGATGCCGATGAGCGTCAAAGGCACGGGCGCGAGGATCACCAACGGCAGTTTGAACGAGCCGAACTGCGCGACAACCAACAGGTAAATTCCGAGCAAGGCGACCATGAAGGCCGCGCCCATGTCGCGGAAGGTGACGTAGGTGACTTCCCATTCGCCATCCCACAACAGCGTCGGCTTGGAATCGTCGAGCGGCTGGCCGTGATATTTGATCGTCGGTGGACCTTCCTTGCCCCAGTCCTGCTTCGCGATGGCGTCCTCGACCGCGAACATGCCATAGATTGGCGCCTCGAAGCGGCCGGCGACATCCGCGCTAACCATTTCCGCGAAGCGGCCATTGTGGCGGAAGATCGGATAGGAGCCGAGTTCGCGCGTCGCCTTCACCACATCGCCCAGCTCCACATTCGCGCCTTGGCGCGCCGTGCCGCCGGCGGGCAGCGGCGTCGAGAGGATACGCTCGACGGGCGACATAGCCGAGCGCGGCAACGCCACTGTTATGTCGATCGGCTTCGCCCCACCACCCCGTTGTGAAAACCCGATTTTGACGCCGCCGACCAAAGCGCCAATGGTGTCGTAGACCGCCTTTTCCTCGACGCCATAATATTCGAGCGCCTCCTGATCGATGGAATAGCGCAAACGTTCACTGCGCACGCCGAAGCTATCGTCTGTATCGACGATGAAATCGACCGAGGAAAAGGCCTGCCGCACTTTTGTGGCGATCGCGCGGCGCGCGTTCGCATCCAGCCCATAGATCTCGGCGAGCAATGTCGCGAGAACCGGCGGTCCCGGCGGCACCTCGACTACCTTGATCGCGGTGTGCTCGGGCCTTGGAAGCGTTTCCAGCCGTTTACGTATATCGAGCGCGATCGCGTGGCTGGCCCGTTTGCGTTCGTCCTTGGGCAAAAGATTGACCGACAGATCGCCCATTTCTGGCGCTTCGCGCAAATAATAATGGCGCACGAGCCCGTTGAAGTTAAAAGGCGCCGCCGTCCCCGTATAAGACTGGATCGAGGTAAGCTCGGGCAAATCCCTGAGGCGTTCCGCCGCGGCGGTGAGCAGCCGATCGGTCTCCTCCAGCGAGGCGCCTCTGGGAAGATCAACGACAACCGCGATCTCCGATTTATTGTCGAAGGGTAAGAGCTTTACCCGCACGCTCTTGGTCGCGAACAACATTAAGGAGGCCAGCGTCGCAAGACCGACATAGAGTAAAAACCGCTTTGAACGTTTCCGGCCTGTAAGAAGCTTGGTGGCGACGCCCGAATAAAAGCGACCCATCGCACCGATGTCATGTTCGCCGCCCTCGTGAGCTTCGGCGCCTTCAAATCGGCCGCGCGCGATCTTCATGAGCAGCCATGGCGTGATCGTCATGGCGACGAAGAACGAGAACACCATCGCCAGCGAGGCGTTGGCGGGGATGGGACTCATATAGGGGCCCATCAACCCTGACACGAACAGCATCGGCAGCAAAGCGATGACGATGGTGAGCGTTGCGACAATGGTCGGATTGCCAACCTCGGCGACCGCCTCGATCGCCGTGTCTGTCAGATTACGGTCGCCACGCATGTGCCAGTGACGGACGATGTTCTCGACCACGACAATGGCATCGTCGACGAGAATGCCGATCGAAAAAATGAGCGCGAAAAGGCTGACGCGGTTGATGGTGTAGCCCATCATCCAGGAGGCGAACATCGTCAGCAGGATGGTCGTCGGGATGATGACGAAGACGACGACGCCCTCGCGCCAGCCGACCATGAGCACGATAAGGCCGACGATGGACAGAGTGGCCAGAGCGAGATGAAACAACAGTTCGTTGGCCTTCTCGGTCGCTGTCTCGCCGTAGTTTCGGGTGACGGAAATTTCGAGATCGTCAGGCACGATGCGACCCTTCACCGTCTCCAGCCGGTGTAGGATTTCGTCGGCCATCACGACGGCGTTGGCGCCCTTGCGTTTTGCAATGGCGATGCTCACGGCCGGGCGCTTATCCAGCGCCCCCGTTGCATTGCGGGTCATCGTCCAACCGAAATGCTCCGGCTCCGCCGCGCCAACACGCACCTGCGCCACATCCTTCACATAGACTGGACGGCCGTCACGCGAGGTAAGGAGCAATAGACCGATGTCCGGGACGCCTTGCAAAGTTTGTCCGGCGACCACTGGCAGGGACCGATCCAGATCACGGAAAGCCCCGACGAGAAAGGACCGATTGGCGTTGGTCAATTTGTCGACCAGTTGGTTCAGGGTGATCCCATAAAGCGACAAGCGCCCTGGGTCAGGCTCGACTCTGATCTGATTGGGAGCCGCGCCGACGATGTAACTGCCGCCGACATTATCGACTTTGGTAAGATCGTGCTGTAACTCTTCGGCCACTTGATAGAGGCCATTGCCGGTCCACGCCGACGCGCGATCCGGCTTAGCCGCAAGCGTCAGGACAACGATCGCGACATCGTCGATCCCTCGTCCCACGATCAGCGGCTCACGAATGCCCTTGGGCAGCCCGGTGATATTTGCGCTAATCTTGTCGTGAACACGCAACACAGCATTGTCTTGCGGCGTTCCGACGAAGAAGCGGGCCGTCACCATGACATTGTCGTCCTCCGTCAGCGAATAGACGTGCTCGACTCCGTTAATGCCCTTGATGATATCTTCCAGCGGACGCGTGACCAGCTCGATCGCGTCCTGCGCCTTGTAACCATTCGTCGACACGATAATGTCGACCATGGGCACGGAAATCTGCGGCTCTTCCTCACGCGGCAAGGCTTGCAGCGCGATCAGGCCGACGAGCAAGGACGCCAGCAGCAACAAGGGCGTCAGCGGCGAGCCAATAAAGGTCCGCGTCAGAACTCCGGAAACACCGAGCCTCATGGCGTCACCACGACATCGCTGTCATGCAGGCCGGCGAGGATCTCCAAGCCTTCCGCGCGCTGCTCGCCGGTCTGGACCACGACCTCGGCTCCGTCTTTCAAGTGGACGTAATCGACGCCCGCGCGACGATAGATCGCTTCGCGCGGCGCAATGATCGTATCGCGCTTCCCCGTCGTCACGTAAACGCGCGTGCGCTCTCCGACAAAATAATCGCCAAGACCCTTAACATCGACGTCGGCGATGACGCGTCCGCCCTGAATCTCAGGATAGACGATGCGCACACGGCCTTCTTTGCGTGTTGCGCTGGCTTCATCGTGCAAACCGCGTCCGCCGATTTGCACAGGATCGCCAGCGCGCATGAATCTGGCGTGACGCTCGGGCAATTGAAGGCGAAGGATGTAGTGCTCTTCCGCGAGGGTCGCGATAGTTTCACCGGGCATGACTGCCCGCCCAATAGACACGGGAATGGTCAGGATGCGCCCCGCTCCCGGCGCGAGCACGGCGCCCTCGGACGCCTGCTGTTCGATCACGCCACGGTCGGAGCGAATCGCCGCGAGATTGCGATCCGCCACGTCGAGCATGGTTTTGGCTTGATCGAACATCACTTTCGTTGTGACGCCGCGCTGAAGCAACTCCTGCGCGCGATCGAAGTCGGCCTTCGCCTTGTCGCGTTGCGCCTGTTGCGATTTGATTCGCTGATCCAGCGCCTGCATCTGCAAAAACAGCTTTTGGTCAGCGACCAGCGCGATTTCGGCGCCCGCCACGACGACATCGCCTTCTTTGATCTTCAGCGCCGTGACCGTGCCGCCGATTCGCGCCCGGGCGACAAGCTGATGTACGGGCTCGACCGTCGCGACCACGGCCTTGAGATCGTCGATCGACGCGACATGCACGACGAACTCCGCGGCGCCGGCCCAGCCGGAAGGAGCCGCGCTCAGCACCAAGACAAGGCCGACATAAGCTCGCGATAGGAAGGTGAAACTCGTCCGCATCGATTCCCCCTTGGAAAGGCATTGACACTTATATTGCTTATCTATAATTTAGCAAGCATGCATTTAGAGAAACTCGCTCCAAAGGCCGCGCAAGCCGAAAACTTTCTTAAGGCTTTGGCTAACCGCCACCGCCTGATGATCCTGTGCGAACTACATAAGGGCGAGACTGGCGTCTCCGCGCTGCAAAAGGCGCTTGGCCTCAGCCAATCCTCGCTTTCGCAACATCTTGCCCGTCTGCGCGAAGACGAACTCGTCACAACGCGACGAGAATCGCAGGCCATCTTTTATTCGCTCGCCAATGCCAATGTCTCCCGGGCGATAGCTTTGCTTTACGCATTGTTTTGCGCCGAGGAATGCGATGCAAAACAAAAGCGGAAGAAGGCGGGACGAAAGGTAAGCGCGAAGGCGAGTTGTTCGTTCGGCCTCACAAAATCGAAGGGGCGCGCCGCATGACTATAGACCGAATCGTGATGGCCTTCGCTGGCGCCATGATCCTCGCGAGCCTCGGGCTCGCCCAATTCTTCGGCCCGTGGTGGCTACTGCTCGCGGGTTTCGTCGGGCTGAATCTTTTTCAGGCCGCCTTTACAGGTTTCTGCCCGCTCGCGCTCATTTTGAGGAAATTCGGCGTTAAGCCGGGCGCGGCGTTTTAGCATGCCGCCTTTGTCCATGAGGGCGGCGCTAAACGCGGCGCCCTTGGTCGTCTGGAGATAAAATATGGCCACCAATATCGGAACAATCGATCGTGCTTTGCGTATCGTCATCGGCGTCATGCTGATTGCCTATGCGCTCAAACTCGGCTTGCCCAGCACCGGCTGGAATTGGGTTGGCTGGATCGGCGTCGTGCCTCTGCTCACCGCCTTTGTCGGCGCTTGCCCGCTTTATAGCCTGCTTGGCGTGAATACCTGTTCGCGCGAATAGACCTCTAATCCCAACAAACAAAACGCCGCGGACCGGCGCTTCGCGTCATGGAATTCGCGCAAAAGAGAGAGGAACGCATGACCAAGATCGTTGTATTGGGCGCCGGCATCGGCGGCGTGCCCATGGCTTTCGAGCTGAAGGAACTGCTCGGCAAGAAAGCTGACATCACCGTCGTTTCACTGACTGACTACTTCCAGTTCGTGCCGTCGAACCCATGGGTCGCCGTCAATTGGCGCAAGCCGGGCGACGTGAAGGTCAATCTTCCCGAAGTGTTCAAGAAGTTGAAGATCGGTTTCACGTCCGTCGGCGCAAAACGCGTGAAGCCTTCGGAAAACATTGTCGAGTTGAACGACGGTTCGACGCTTTCCTACGACTATCTCGTGATCGCGACTGGCCCGCACCTCGCCTTCGATGAAGTCGAGGGACTGGGTCCGAGCGGGCATACACAATCCGTTTGCCACGTCGATCACGCCGGGATAGCCGGCGAGCGTTGGGAAGAATTCTGACCTTGCCCCTGAAGAACGTCCCCCAAGGCTGATTGTGTAGGATCGGCATTGGAGGGGTTTGCATGAAAGGAATAGCTCGGGCGCGATACACGCTGGAATTCAAGCGGGAGGCCATCCGTCTCGTCCAAGGAGGCCAGACTGTCTCGTCGGCGGCCAAGACTTTGGGGCTTTCGGACCAAACGCTGCACAACTGGTTGAAGGCCGATGCGGCGGGTCGATTGCGCGAAGTCACGGGCAAGGCGATCAGCGCCGAGCAGATGGAGATAGCGCGCCTGAAAGCGGAACTGGCCAAGGCGCGGATGGAGCGCGACATCCTAAAAAAAGCGGCGGTGTATTTCGCGAGGGAGTCGCGGTGAGATACGCCTTTATCCTGCAACATCGAAAGCTTTGGCCGGTAGCGGCGCAATGCCGGGTGTTGGAGGTCAGCGCCAGCGGCTATCGGCAATATCGAGCGCGCCAGACGAACATCGGCCCCCTTCAACCCGGCCGGCGGCTCGGCGATGTGGCGCTGCTGGTTCACATCAAGGCGGTCTTCAGCGAGATGAAGAGCGCCTATGGCTGGCCACGCATCTGGCGCGAACTTCAGGCGCGCGGCATTCGGGCGGGGAAGGAGCGCGTTCGCAGACTTATGAAAGCGCATGGTCTTCGTGCGCGCGGCAAGCGTAAGTTCAAGGCGACGACGAACAGCACCCATGACCTTCCCGTCTCGCCGAACCTGCTCGAACGCCAGTTTTCCGTCGATACGCCAAACCGGGTCTGGACGGGCGACATCACTTATCTCTGGACCGAGGAAGGCTGGGTCTATCTCGCCGTCGTCGTCGATCTGTTTAGTCGTCAGATTGTCGGCTTTGCAATGAGCGAGCGCATGACAAGGCGACTGGTCATCGACGCATTGCGCATGGCTTGGTTCCGCCGACGGCCAACATCCGGCCTGATCTTTCATTCGGACCGAGGCAGCCAATACGCCAGCGGAGATTTCCAGAAGCAGCTCTCGGCCTTCGGCATGCGAGGCTCAATGAGCCGCAAGGGCAATTGCTGGGACAACGCAGTGACCGAAACGCTCTTTGGCTCCATGAAGGTCGAACGGCTCCATGGAATGCGCTTCGCCAGCCGTCGTCAGGCCAAAGACGAGGTGATCGATTGGCTTGGCTTCTATAATCATCGGAGGATTCACTCGACACTGGGCTATCTCAGCCCAATGGCTTTCGAGAAAAAGTGGCTTGCCGATAAAGAAAGGCAGGCGGCATAATCGCTCAGCCAAGGGGGACGCAAAACGAGGGCAAGGTCATTCTGCAAGAACCCCGGCCCGATGGTCATTGGCGCGGTGCAGGGCGCGTCCTGCTTTGGCCCTGCCTATGAATATGCGCTGACGGCGGTTTCCGATCTGCGCAACCGCAAGATTCGCGACCGCGTCCCGATTACTTTCGTGACTTCCGAACCCTACATCGGCCATCTTGGCCTCGGCGGCGTGGGCGACACCAAGGGCATGCTGGAATCCGTGATGCGCGATCGCGACATCAAGTGGGTGACAAACGCGAAAATCGACCGCATCAACGCCGATTCGGTCGAGGCGACGGAAGTCAATGAGGACGGATCGCCAAAGAAGACGCATAAGATTGCGTCGAAGTTCACAATGTTCCTCCCCGCTTTCCGCGGCGTCGACTGCCTTAAGGGCGAGGACGGCAAATGGATCGAGGGTTTGACCAATCCGCGGGGCTTCGTGACCGTCGATAGAAAGCAGAGGAACGCCAAATACCCCAACATCTTTTCAGTCGGCGTCTGCGTCGCCCTTCCGCCATTCGAGCCGACGCCGGTGCCGGTGGGCATGCCCAAGACCGGTTACATGATCGAGTCCATGTGCTCGGCGGCCGCGCATAACATCCGCGATTTGATCGCGGGCAAGGAAGCGACGCACGAGGGAACTTGGAACGCGGTCTGTCTCGCGGATTTTGGCGATAACGGCATCATCTTTATCGCCCAGCCGCAAATCCCGCCGCGCAATATCAACTGGTCGGCCCAAGGTTATTGGGTGCATCTGGCTAAAGTGGCCTATGAGAAGTATTTTATGCGCAAGGTTCGCGGTGGGCATTGCGAGCCTGTCTATGAGCGCGTCATAATGAAGGCGCTTGGAATCGTTCGTTTGCGTTCGGGGACAAACGCGTAACGCAAATTTTGGAGAACGCCAGCCATGAGCTACTACATCACAAAGTCGACGAAGGGCGATTTCGACGCCGTTGTATCGAAAGTGATAGAGAAGTTGAAGGATGAAGGCTTTGGCGTCCTCACCGAAATCGACGTTGCGAACACGCTGAAACAAAAGCTCGGCGTCGAAATGAAACGTTATCGCATTCTCGGCGCCTGCAATCCGGGCTTCGCGCACAAGGCGCTGAGCGTTGAAGACAAAATCGGCGTGATGCTGCCTTGCAACGTCGTCGTTCAGGAGAAGGACGGCGGCGAGGTGGACATAGCGGCCATCGATCCCCGCGTGGCGATGCGTGGAGTCGGAAATCCCGCGCTCGCCGAAATAGCCGCGGAAGTCGCGGAGCGGCTTTCGCGGGTTGTCAGCGCAATTTGAAGGCGCCAACGCGATATAAGCGGGGCATGATCCATTGAGACGCTGGCCTTCGACGACATATTGGTTTGCGCCGTCTCGCTGTCTCATGCGTCGGGCCGGTGGGCGCGCGCGCATCTTTCCGACCGGGCTGGGCGCTACCGCATTAGTTATGTCGTTCATCGGACTCCCCGGCCAAGGCGCATTCGCCGAAACCTTGAATTCCGCGCTGGCAAGAGCCTATTCCGGCAATCCCGAGATCAATCAACAACGGTCCGGCGTCCGGGCGCAGGACGAGGACACGACGAACGCGCTTGCGGGAATGCGGCCGAAGGCAGGCCTCGCCGCTTCCATCGGACCGGAATTTTCCACCATCGAAATTCCGTCCGGCCGCACCGTGACCGGCCAACGCGCCTATTTCGCCGACGAATATCTGGGCAAACCGCGTAGCGCGACGCTTTCCGTATCCCAGACCATTTTCGATGGCGGCCGCACGCAGAGCGCCGTCCGGCAAGCCGAGTCTGGCGTGTTCGCGGCGCGGGCGAACCTTGGCGTCAGCGAGCAGACCATCCTCCAGAACGGCGTCATCGCCTATATGGACGTGTTACGCGATACGGCGATCCTCGCTCTGCGCAAGAACAACAACGCTGTGTTAGAGGAGCAACTCAGGCATACGCGCGTACGTTACCAGTTCGGTGAGGTGACCGCCGCGGACGTCGCGCAGGCGGAGGCCGCCTTGGCGCACGGGCGTTCAGATTTCTATAACGCTCAGGCGGTTCTCCAAATGAGCGGGGCCACATACCGTCAGGTCGTGGGTGTCGAACCTAAGCGGTTGGAGCCCGCGGTGACCATCGAGAAGCTGTTGCCCAGATCGATGGAAAACGCGGTTTCCCTCGCACTCGTGGAGCATCCGGCCGTGGTTGCGGCGCTGCATCAGGTCGATGCGGCGGACGAGGCGGTGAAACTGGCGGAAAGCGCTTTGGCGCCGACGTTGGCGGTAGGCGCGCAAGTCTCGCCGCAGGGGGATTCTTTTATGGGCTGGACGGGCACCCGGCAGTTCTATGCTCTGGCGGCGGCGACGCTGAATGTCCCCCTGTATCAGGGCGGCTCGGAATATGCCTCGATCCGCAAAGCGAAGGAACAATTGGGCCAGGCGCGACTGCGCGCCGACGTGCAGCGTGACTACGTGCGCAGGTGCGTCGTCTTTGCTTACGCGCAGTTGCAAGCGGCCAAGGCGTCGATTGTCTCGAGCCAGGCGGAGGTGGCAGCTTCGGAAAAATCGCTCGCGGATGTGCGTGAAGAGGCGAAAGTCGGACAGCGAACAACGCTGGACATCCTCAACGCGCAACAGGCGCTGTTGAGCGCGCGGGTCAATCTCGTCATCGCGCAGCATGATCGCGTGGTCGCATCCTTCGCCGCGCTCGCGGCGGTCGGCCGCTTGTCGGTGCGCGATCTGAACCTCAATGTCGCGGAATACGATCCAACGATCCACTACGAGCAAGTCAAAGACAAATGGTTCGGTCTCGACACGCCAGACGGAAGATAATTCGGAGCAGCGTCGTGAGATCTCAAAGCAGTGACCGTGATCGCCCTCGGAAGTTTCGGGTAGACCCATGATCTCGAATTGGATTGACGAGCTTCCGTCATTGAGAGATCTCGATGAAGAGACCAAATCGGCGCTGCGACGCGCGGCCGTCCGTGTGAACCTACCACAAGGAAAAACTGTCTTTCGACCCGGCGACGCTTGCGTGCAATTTCCTCTCATTGTTTCGGGCTCCATAAGAGTTCAGCGTGTCACCGAGAGCGGCCGGGAAATTGTTCTGTATCGCGTAACGGCGAATGAAACCTGCATTCTGACAATCGCCGCATTGCTCGCCACGGAATGCTATTCCGCGGAGGCGATTACGGAGACGGAGGTAGTCGCCTATGTTTTAAAGGCGGCTCCGTTTAAAGGGCTGATGAATCAATCTTCGGGTTTTCGAAGTCTTGTCTTCGAGGGATATAGTCGCCGCATTACGACGCTCATGTCGAAAATCGAAGAGCTTATTTGCACGAGAATCGACGTGCGTCTCGCAGAGCGGCTTCTCGAGTTAATGGGCGCGAATCATTGCATCGGAACGACTCAACAAGCGCTCGCCGCGGATCTCGGCACGGCGCGCGAGGTCATTGGCCGCATGCTCAACAGTTTTGAACGTTCCGGCTGGGTGAAGCTGTCGCGCGGCGCTATCGAGATCCGCGATGCAAGCGCGCTCTCCATGCTTATTGACGGCAAACGGGACTAAGTCGCGGACGAGCTCTTGATAAAGAGGCATCACGGATGGGTCGATCGCGCTTCAATTGTCATTCTCCCCTGGCAAAGCGCGTCAATGAGGAAAATTGTAACGCACGAAGGATTGCCGGCTCGTGCACTTCGTTCTTCAAGGCTCAGCAGATTCAGACTTCCGCATGCGGGTTAGAAGGCGAAACCGCGCATCCCACCGATCGTCGCGATGATTCCGGGCAGGTCATCTTCAAGCACGTCGTCCGCCGCATGAAGACAGCCGGCTATATGTGGACCAACCAACACAAGCGCTGCCAGGATGCGCCGGTCTCGACCAACTTACTTTGCTATCTTCCCGACAGAACCTTTGCACGCGCGATTACGACCGCTCAGGTCGCATCCGAGTAAGCGAGCATGCCATCGCACCGATTGCAAGATAATCGATCTTGCACCGATGTGAGCGGAGGGTTGCCTTCATTCGAATCGGCGCACGAGCGCGTCAACAAAATCTGCTGGTCAGGCGTTGCGAACATCTGCGTCTCGCGGGGATTTTTGGTGGATCGCCACGCCGTCGCTCAGGCCGGGGATGAAGGGTTCGAACAGTCGAGTGGAGACCTCGGGGGCAAACCTAGTTCTTATCAGCTACCGCAATCTCCTCGGTCTCCGAGTCCAGGATCCGCGCTTCGAGACTCACCCGGGCGGCGCTATTCCACGGCGGCTTTCGTATCGACAATGCAGCCAACAAATCGTTCCCCACGGGTCGACGGAGGCGGAACGGCGGCTAGATTGGTGTTCAGGCAATGCAACTGCGCTGAGGCGCCAACATGCTGCATTCGAGCGCATCCGAGTCGGCGGGAATTCCGGCGACCCTGACGCAACCTGGGGCGTTGAAATTCTGGGCGGCGGTGATGGTCACCGGATTTGGAGCCGGCGCCAGCGCGGCCGCGCTGATGCTGCTATTGCGGGTGGTGCAACACTGGGCGTGGCCTGGGCCGGGCACATTGCTTGAATCCGCTTCGGCGGCCAGTCCAGGACGGCATTTCGCCGTTCTCTTGGCCGCGGGACTGCTGACGGGCGCGGGGCAGATGATTTTGGTTCGGCTCGCAAGCGGCAACGGCATCGACATCACGGAAGCCATCTGGTTTTCCGCCGGGCGATTGCCGGCGTTGCGCACGGTTGGCAGCGCTTTATTGTCGATCGTTATCGTCGGCATGGGGGCTTCCCTGGGCCGCGAAGGCGCGCCAAAGCAAGTTGGAGCCGTTATCGCCAATGCGCTTTCCGATACAGCCAAGCTGTCCAACGAACAACGCCGTCTGCTGGTGGCGTGCGGCGCCGGAGCGGGGCTGGCCGCGGCCTATGGAGTGCCGCTTGGCGGCGCGTTGTTCGCGATTGAAGTGCTGCGCGGAATCCTGGCGTTGCGGTTGGTGTTGCCCGCGCTGCTCACATCGTTGATCGCGACGCTCGTTTCCTGGACGGTTCTTCCAGATGCGCCGACCTATTTCATACCGAGCTTTCAAAGCTCGGCGTCGGTCATTTGCTGGGCGATGCTGGCCGGACCCGTCATGTCGGCTTTGTGCGATTGATCGCTTTCGCGGATCACCACAAGCCCGGCGGCTGGATGCGATTTTACGCTCCCGGCGCGGCGCTCGGCCTGCTCGGGCTTGTCTCGATTTCATTTCCGCAATTGCTCGGCAATGGCAAAGACCTGGCGCAGCTGACTTTCGCCGGCGAAGTCGCGACGGCGCCGTTGCTAATGCTGCTGGCGCTAAAGCCGATCGCGACCGCCCTTTGCCTCGGCAGCGGCGCGCCGGGAGGATTGTTTACGCCGTCGCTGACAATTGGAGCGCTTTTGGGAGCCGCGCTGGGCTATGCTTGGTCCTTGCTGTGGCCGGGGCCGCAAATGGGCTTGTTCGCGGTGATTGAGGCGGCGAGCACGCTGGCGGCGACAACGCAAGGACCAATCTCGGCCGTGGTGCTGATGATGGAGCTGACCGGTCATGACCGATCGTTTATCGCTCCGTTGCTGCTCGCGGTTGTCGGCGCCACGTTGGTTTCGCGCGGCATCGAACCGCGATCCATTTACGATGCGCGTCTCAGCGACGAACAGGTGAATGCGCGGCTAAAAGCCAGAGAGCCCGCGACGTTCTGATTTTAAGTTTGTTGGGCACTACTCCGGCCCCAGCAGGCCGGGCCCGCGCCAAGACGGCGCGATACTGAATTTTCAGCCACGCGGGATCGATTCCCCGGGCATCGCGTTCTCGCCCGCGGGAGACCTTTCTCGTCGGGTCAAGGGCCGTGAATTGGATCATGGCGGGCACGGCGCCGGGCTTGCTTTGGCTAGTGCGCCGAAGGCGCAAGCACCGACCGGGGTGAACGGCCAAATTGCACAAGCGACGAAAACACACTTCTCATCCTGAACTCAGCTTTTGGGCGACGAGTCCGCGCAATAAAAGCCCCACGGCGCAACGCCCATAGGGGTTCGCGAGCGGCAAGGCTAGGCGCGGGCAAAGCCGAGCGCGCGTATCGGAGTGGCGACAACCGCTACAGCCGTAACTTATCGAGCGTAATCGGTAGGTCGCGGACACGCTTTCCGGTCGCGTGGTAGACCGCGTTCGCGATCGCCGCCGCGACGCCAACAATGCCGATCTCGCCAAGTCCCTTGATGCCCAGTGGATTGCTATCGTCGGGCTCGTCGACGAAGATGACCTTGATGTCGTGGATGTCCGCGTTCACCGGCACATGATATTCGGCGATGTTGGCGTTCATGATGCGCCCAACCTTGTGATCGATCAACGTCTCCTCGTGCAGCGCCATGCCGATGCCCCAGACCACGCCGCCCAGGATCTGGCTGCTCGCGGTCTTGGTGTTCAGTATACGCCCCGCGGCAATCGCGCTGACGACGCGCGTGACGCGGATCACCCCGATCTGCTCGTCGACTTTCACTTCGGCGAAGATCGCCGAGTGCGTGTTGTGCGCGCGCGTGACATCATTGCTGGGGTTGTAGGTTTTCTCCTGTTCGATCCGGTCCACGGCGGCGTGCCGCATGGCGTCCGTGATCGACACCGACCGCGACGCGTCGCCCTTGCTTATCAGCTTGCCGTCCGCGAGCGTGACTTCGCCGGACGCTATGTTCGCGAGTGGCGAGCCCGGCATCTGTTTGGCCAGACGCAACAGCTCGTCGCGGATTGCGTCGGCTGTCGTCGCGATCCCATTGGACACCGAGGCCGCGATCCATGATCCGCCTTCGACCGGCGATTGCGGGAGACTCGAGTCGCCGAGGTTGATGCTGATGTTCTCGAGCGGCAGCCCAAGCATGTCCGCCGCGACCTGCGCCATGATGGTGTAGCTACCCGTGCCAATATCGGAGGTGGCGCACGCGACCTCCGCGTGGCCGTTGGCGCTTAGCGCGATGCGCACGGTGATCGGCATTTGCAACGCCTCCCACACGCCGGTCGCCATGCCCCAGCCAACCAGGTCGCCGGCGTCACGCATCGAGCGCGCCTCGGGATTGCGTTTGTCCCAGCCGAACGCCGTGGCGCCCTGGCGGTAGCATTCACGCAGCGCCTTGCTGCTGAACGGCAGATCGTTGTGCTGATCGCGCTCGGAATAACAGCGCAGACGGAGTTCGAGCGGATCGAGATTAAGCGCGAGCGCTAGCTCGTCCATCGCGGATTCAAGCGCGAAGAGTGCGGTTGTGGCGCTTGGCGCGCGCATGTCGCATGGGGTCGCAAGATCGAGCCGCGCGAGCTTGTGCTTGTATCCCGCATTGGCGCATTTGTAGAGCAGGCCCGACCAGCCGGTCTCTTGCCGAAAGAAATCCTCGTATCGCGAGGTCACGGTGATCGCGTCATGCATGATCGCGTCAAGAGTTCCGTCGGCGTTGGCGCCGAGCTCAATCAGCTGAATCATCGCGGGTCGGTAGCCCAGCACATACATTTGCGGTCGCGTCAACACGACTCGGACCGAGCGCCGCAGCGCGCGCGCCGCCAACACCGCCAGCACCACCTGAAACTGCGGGCGCAGGCCCGAGCCGAACGCGCCGCCCACGAACGGCGACATGACACGCACATCCTCGGGCTTCATGCCGAATACGCGACACAGATAGTGCTGGACGTTCTGCACGCCTTGCGTCTTGTCATAGACCGTCAGCTTGCCGTCGCCATCGTAGATCACCGTCGAGGCAAAGAGCTCCATCGGGTTGTGATGCTCGATCGGAACGTAATATTCGCCGGCGTGGCGCACCGCCGCGGCGGCGAGCGCCTGCTCGGGCCTACCGCGCGTCTTCGGCGGCGTGAACATCGCCTCGATCGGATCGCCTGGAGGTTTCAACGGAATGGCGGCCTCGCGCTGACAATGCACATCCGTAATGTGGGTATCCGTCTCGTAATCGACCCGCACCAGCGATGCCGCAAAACGCGCGATCTCCGACGTTTGCGCGACGACGAGCGCGATCGGCTGGCCGCTGAACATGATCCTGCCGTCGTAGAGCGGCCGGAACGGCGATCCCGCAGGCGCTACGTCATCTTTATAAGCCTGATCGTTGTCCGCCATGGTCGGACGGTTCTCGTGCGTGAGCACGTCGAGCACGCCCTCGACGCGCAGGGCCGCGCTAAGATCGATGCGCGCGATGCGGCCCTTCGCGATTGTCGAGGTTACAACGCTGCCGTAAACAAGGCCCGGCACGTTGAACTCGGCGGCATATTTCGCCGCGCCGGTGACCTTCGCGAAGCCGTCGACGCGGGATGTGGGTGTGCCGATGTAATGCGCCATGGTCGTGCTCAGGCGATCTTCTTGGACGACTGCGACTGCGGCGTGCCGCGCGCGGCTTGCATGAGCGCGCGCGAAATGCAGCGGCGCGCGAGATCGATCTTGAAGGTGTTGTGCGCATAACCTTTGGCGTCGCGCAGCAGGACGTCGGCCGCGTCAGCGAATGTCGCCGCATTGGCGCGTCGCCCGCGCAACGCGGCTTCGGCCCGTGGATCGCGCCAGGGCTTGTGCGCGACGCCCCCGAGCGCGAAGCGGCAGTCGTTGATGGTGTCGCCATCGAGCTCGAGCCCGACCGCGACGGAAACCAGGGCGAATGCATAGGACAGCCGGTCGCGAATCTTCAGATACGTATAGTTCGTGGCGAAGCCTTTTGGCGGCAGTTCGACCGCGGTGATGATCTCGCCAGCGTCGAGGTTCGTATCGCGCTCCGGTGTTTCGCCGGGCAACCGGTGAAACTCCGCGAACGCGATCACGCGGTCGCCAGACGCGCTGCTGACATGAACCTTCGCTTCCAACAGCGCCAGCGCCACGCACATGTCGGACGGGTGCGTCGCGATGCAGGCGTCGCTGGCGCCGAGGATGGCGTGCATGCGATTCTGGCCGGCGATGGCGGAGCAGCCGCTGCCCCGCTCGCGCTTGTTGCAGGGCGTCGCTGTGTCGTAGAAGTAGCAGCAGCGCGTGCGCTGCAAGAGGTCGCCGCCCGTCGACGCCATATTGCGCAGTTGCTGCGAAGCTCCGGCCATGATCGCGCTGGCGAGAACCGGATAGCGCGCCTCTACTTGGGGGTGATAGGCGAGATCGGAGTTGCGTACGAGCGCTCCGATACGCAGGCCGCCGCCCGGCGTGTTTTCGACCTGCTTCAGTGGCAGCCGCGTGATGTCGATCACTTTTGTCGGCCGTTCGACATCCATCTTCATCAAGTCGATCAGATTGGTGCCTCCAGCGACGAATTTCGCGTCCGGGTCGCCAGCGATCTGGCGCACCGCGTCCGCGACATCGTTGGCGCGCGCATAACGGAAGCTAATCATGATCGCCCCATCACTTGCTGAATCGCCGCGACAATGTTGGTGTAGGCGCCGCAGCGGCAGATGTTGCCGCTCATGAGTTCGCGAATGTCGTCCGCGGATGTCGCCCTGCGCTCCGCGATCAACCCGACCGCCGAGCAGATTTGTCCCGGCGTGCAGTAGCCGCACTGAAACGCGTCGTGGTCGATGAACGCCTGCTGGAGCGGATGCAGCGCGCCGTCAGCCGCGAGACCCTCGATCGTGGTGATCCGCGCGCCGTCGTACATGACGGCGAATGTCAGGCACGAGTTGACGCGCCGCCCGTCAATGAGCATGGTGCAGGCGCCACACTGGCCTTGATCGCAACCTTTTTTCGTCCCGGTCAGGTCCAGATGCTCGCGCAACAGATCAAGGAGTGTCGTGCGGGGATCGAGCAGGAGCGAATGACGCGTCCCGTTGACGGTCAGGCGCACCGAAACCGCCTCCGGCGTCGTCATAGGCGACTGAGCTCCGACGCGTTCACGAACAGTTGTTTGGACGGCGCGAGGCAATTTTTCCGCGTCGCGCCCCGAGCCTGGATTTTCGACTTCGGTCATGGCACACGCTCCCAATCCTCCGTGCCGCATTCCTGTGAGCGCCAATCAACAGCCCATAACCGATCATGCCGACGTCGCCCCGGTCCACGCGATCGCCCCCACGGCTCATTTAATCGAGTTTTGTCAAAATCCATCCTCCCGAGACAATTTTTCAAACCGCGGTCCTCGTCGAGGATGAAGCCAGCGGCTTTCGACGCATTTTCGAACAATGCGCCACGGAGCGCCGGGCGTCGGAATTCGGCGCTTGCGCACCTGAACTTTGCTAGGACCGCGGTTTGGGTTATGCTCCCTTCGTAGGAGGCGGAATGAAACGGGCTATTTACGCGGTCACGGCGTCGACGCTTGCACTGGCGGGTTGCGCCAGCACAGGCGCGCCGGACTATGTCGCGCGGACGTCCACCGAGCCGCCGCAAGCGTCGAAGACTTCATCGCACGAGGCGCTGGACGCGCGCATCGCCTATCACGCCCGGGCTTATAAAATACCGGAATCATTGGTTCACGCCGTCGTGCAGCGCGAGAGCAAGTATAACCCATCGCTTAAGCATGGCCCCTTCTGGGGATTGATGCAGATTCGCCACGACACCGCGCGGAGCATGGGCTACACGGGCGCGGCCAACGGGTTGCTCGATCCCGAAACGAATCTGACCTATGCGGTGGCTTATCTCGCCAATGCCTTCCGGGTAGCCGGCGGCGACGCGCAACGCGCGATAAGGCTCTATGCCAATGGCTATTATTACGAAGCCAAGCGGCAAGGCCTGCTCGGCGAAATGCGCGCAGCCAACCATTCAAACGAGATCCAGACAGCCTCGGACGAGGCGCCTCCCGCGGAGTAAATCCGCCGCTGCGCTGGGCAGGTCGCTTCCGTGGGTCGGCATACGGGTTGGCGGCTTCCTCGCCTCATTTAGCCACGCGCCATTCGCGACCGTGTCTCCGCGCGAGAAATTTCCTTTGCGGTCCCAGTCGATGCATCCGCGATGAGAGACCGGTTCGACTGAGACCGGTTCATTCCGACATGGCCGGGAGGAAAGACGCCACGGGCGTCGGTGGACCAATGGCTCCGCCGGACGCGCCTTCATATTAGCGCGGAGACTCGCATCTCGGCCATTTCATTGTGCTCTCACGGAAAGTTCGCGCCACCGCCGTTCGACGCGAATGCGGCCAAGGGGCACTTGTTCAATTCGTCGATTCGGCCCAATTGAATATCCGCGGGCTGAGAGGTCGCGAGGATATGCGGGTCTCGCGCGTAGTGACCTTGCTTCGGAAACACGGTCCTGACGCGCTCGCCCCAAATGTTCTTAATCGTATTGAGGATGTGCAGCTTGTCATCAATCATCACGTAACGCTTTGCTGGATAAAAGCGCTCCACATCAGCAAGCTCTTGTTCCTTGTGAACATAAATGAGCACGCGCCCGTTGAACGCCTCCCAAAGACCGGAGCGATCGATTTTTCGAGGCTGGAATACCGCATCGCCATCGGACAGAATGACCGCGGGACCCCATTGCTGGACATATTGGACCGCGCCAAGGGCGCCTTTATAGATCCGATCGCCGAACGGATAGTCCACGAGCCAGCTCGACATCAGCAGAACCCTCGGATCGTGCATCTTCTCAAGCCGGAATCGTTCCAACGCGCCGAGATAGTCAGCGTAGCCGAGTTCGCGTCGTACTTGCTCAAAAATTTCCCAGTAACGGTTGCAGTCCCTGACTCCGAAGGTTCTTGATAAATATACAGCTAAATCGGCTTGGACACGATCATTATCAAGCAGAGTATTATCGACATCAAAAAGAAAAACGAGGCTGTGCATTGTGATCACGGGCGCGGCGTCGGAGGCAGCGGGTTGTGCCATGGTCCGTCCGGACCAATCAACTGGTTTGCCTCGTCTGGCCCCCAGCTCCCCCGTGCATAGGGAATCGGCGCGGAGTTTTCGTCCAATACCGGCTCCACGATACGCCATTGGGCGTCGACAATATCCTGTCGACCGAATAGGTCCCCGACGCCAAGCATGGCGTCGTGAAGAAGACGCTGATAGGGCGGCTTGAAAGCGGACTCCTGCTCGGTCAGGACCAGCTCGACATTTTCGCCCTTTAGCGCGTTTCCCGGAAGCTTGAGCCGTAGACCCTCCGCGATGCAGACATCAGGGCTAATTCTAATGCGCATATGGCCGGATTTCGGCGGAGCGATCTCCGCGAAGGTTTCTCGCGGAGGTCTTTTGAAATACACCATCACCTCGGCGGCCGTCGCTGAAAGCGCCTTGCCAGCGCGAACATAAATCGGAACGTCGGCCCACCGCCATGAGTCGATGAAAAGCCTGGCGGCGACGAATGTCTCGACAGTCGAATTAGGCTTGACGCCAGGGACGGACTGATAGTCCGCGTATTGACCACGAACAACTTGCGCCGGATCGAGCGGCCGCACCGACTTCAGCAACGCCGCCTTCTGTTCGCGCACCGCGTCGCACTCCTCGCCCGTCGGAGGATCCATTGTCAAATTGGCCAGCACCTGCAGCATGTGGTTTTGGAGAACGTCGCGAATGGCGCCCGTCTCATCATAGAATTTGCCGCGATCCCGCACCCCGAAATTTTCAGCCATCGTGATCTGAATGCTGTCGATATGCGTGCGGTTCCAGATCGGTTCGAACATCGAATTCGCGAACCGCGTATAAAGTATGTTCTGCACCGGTTCCTTGCCTAGGTAGTGATCAATCCGGAAGATGCACTCTTCGGGGAAAAAGCGGTTGAGAATACGGTCGAGTTGGCGCGCGGACTCTCTGCTGTGACCGAACGGTTTCTCGATGACGAGGCGCGGCTCCGTTCCGGCGCTCTGCTTCGCGAGCCCCTCGGCCACCGTCGCAAACAGGCTGGGCGGAATGGCAAGATAATGGAGTGGCCGCTTCGCTTCGCCCAGTGCTTGGCGTAGCCGCGCATAGGTGGAGGGATCCGTGTAGTCGCCGGCGACGAAGCGCAGGAGGCTGGTCAGCTTGGCGAAGGCTTTGTCGTCGAAGCCGCCGTGGCTCGAGAGGCTCTCCCTTGCGCGGGCCTTCAACTGATCGAGCGACCAGCCCTCTCTGGCCACCCCGATGATGGGCGCGTCAACGCCTTCGTCGCGAACAAGGCCCTCCAGCGCGGGGAAAATTTGCTTCTTGGCGAGATCCCCCGTGGCGCCAAAGAAGACGATCGCATCTGAAACCGGACGGCTCATTCAGATGACCTTTTTGTTGCAGTCGTCTCGACGTGGCCGCCGAATTCGAATCGCATCGCCGACAGCAGCCTGTTGGCGTAATCCGCCAGCCCCCGCGACTCGAACCGCTCAAACAACGCCGCGCTGAGAACCGGGACGGGAACTCCTTCATCGATCGCCGCCTGCAATGTCCAACGCCCTTCGCCGGAGTCCGCGACATGCCCCTCGAAAGCAGCCAACTCAGCATCCTTGCGCAGCGCCGAGGCGGTAAGATCGAGCAGCCATGAGCCGATGACGCTGCCACGCCGCCAGACCTCGGCGATCTCGGCGATGTCAAACTCAAATCGGTAAAGTTCGGGATTTCGCAACGGCGTCGTTTCCGCATCGACCCTGCTGGCCACACGACCTGCATTGGCGTTCTTGAGAATGTTCAGACCTTCCGAATAGGCGGCCATGAGGCCATACTCAATCCCATTGTGAACCATTTTGACAAAATGCCCGGCGCCGTTCGGGCCGCAATGCAGATAGCCATATTCGGCTTTGCTCGGCTCGCCCGTCGCGTCAACAGTGCGCGGCGCGGCGGCTGTTCCGGGAGCAAGGCTTCGGAAAATCGTATCGAGATGTTGGACAGTTGGCGGCTCGCCGCCAATCATTTGACAATAGCCCCGCTCCACGCCCCAGACTCCGCCGCTTACGCCGACATCGACATAATGGATTCCAGCTTCCTTAAGTCGCGCCGCGCGGCGAATGTCATCGTGGTAGTAGGAATTGCCCCCGTCGATCACTATGTCGCCTGGATCGAACAGCGGCGTGAGCGTATCAAGCACGGCGTCAACAGCGGCGGCGGGCACCATCAGCCAGACAGCCCGCGGTTTCGTCAGCGCGCTCACAAAATCGGCGAGAGTCGTCGACCCCTTCGCGCCCTTCTCGACCAACGCGCGCACCGTTTCCGGATGACTATCGTAAGCGATGCATTCATGGCCAGCCCTCATGAGCCGTATCGCCATATTGGCGCCCATGCGACCAAGACCGATCATGCCGAGCTGCATTTTATTCGTCCTTCGAAGGCAGTCTTTTTGGGTTAATCGCAATACGCCAAAGCACAGGATTGGCGTCCCTTTATCCGTCGCGCTGATCATATAGGGTCGGCTAACAAACCATCCAGCCTGGAGGCCGAGAGGCCGCGCTAACGCGATCTGAGCCGCGCCTCGCCAAGCGTTTCTTTCGCGATTTCCGTCACACGCTCCGGCTCGAAGTGGAATTTTCGTTGGAGTTCTTTAAGCGGGGCCGAGGCGCCGAATGTATTCATGCCGATGATGCGGCCGAACCCACCCACGTAACGCTCCCAGCCTAGAGTCGACGCCTGCTCCACCGCGACGCGAGCTGTCACGGCGGGCGGAAGCACGCTGTCCCGGTACTCCCGCGTCTGGTGTTCGAAAATGTCCCAGGACGGCATCGAGACCACGCGCGAGCGAATGCCCTCGGCGAGCAGTTCCTCGTGCGCTTGAACGCACAGAATTACCTCGCTGCCGGATCCGATCAGGATCAATTCGGGGTTGCCGTCCGGAGCGTCGGCGAGCACATAGGCGCCGCGCGCGACCCCCGAGGCGGCCGCGTATTTGCCGCGGTCCAGAGTCGGCAGCGGTTGGCGCGACAACGCCAGCGCGGCCGGCTCATGTCGCAACTTCATGATGTAGCGGTAGGCCTCGACAACTTCGTTGGCGTCAGCCGGTCGCAACAAGACGAGGCCCGGAATGGCCCGGAAGGAAGCAAGTTGTTCGACCGGCTGGTGGGTCGGACCGTCCTCGCCGTCCCCCATGGCGTCGTGGGTGAAGACGAAGATCACAGGCAGCTCCATCAGGGCGGAAAGTCGAATGGCCGGCCGCGCGTAATCGCTGAAGATAAGGAAGGTGGAGCCGAAAGCCCGCAGTTTCGACAGGGAGAGTCCGTTGACGATGGCCACCATCGCATGTTCGCGAAGGCCGAAGTGCAGATTTCTGCCGCCAAAGGCGCCGGGTTCGAAGTCCCCGGCTCCTTCGAACTTCAGCGCGGTTTTGGTGGACGAGGCGAGATCCGCCGATCCGCCCAGCAGCCACGGCACGTTTTGCGCGAGCACGTTGAGCACCTTGCCCGAAGCCTCGCGTCCCGCGACGCCCTTCGGATCGGCGGGAAATGTGGGCAGCCCCGCATCCCATCCGCGCGGCAGCTCACGGCGTTGCATCAAATCTATCTCGAGCGCGAGCTCTGGATATGCTGACCGGTATGCGGCGAAGAGTTCCGTCCACCGCGCGTGAGCCGCTGGACCCGTGGTCCCGATCCCGGCCGCGAAGTGATCGCGGACCGCGTCGGGAACCAGAAAGGTGGCGTCCTCGGGCCACCCGTAGTCACGTTTGGTGAGGCGAACTTCCTCTTCGCCTAGCGGTTCGCCATGAGCCGCGGCGGTATCCTGCTTATGCGGCGAGCCGTAACCGATATGACTGTCGAGAATGATGAAGGTCGGACGTTCCCTGGTCTTGTGGAAAATGTCCAGCGCCTGCTGGATCCGGTCAATGTCATTGGCGTCGCCGACGCGCAGGACGTTCCAGCCGTAACCCAGGAACCTGGCGGCGATGTCCTCCGTAAAGGTGATGCGCGTGTTGCCGTCGATGGTGATGTGGTTGTTGTCGTAAATCCAGCAGAGGTTGTCCAAGGCGAGATGACCTGCGAGTGACGCGGCTTCCGATCCAACCCCTTCCATCATGCAGCCATCGCCGCAGACCGCATAAATATTGTAGTCAAAGATCTCGTGGTTCGGCCGATTGTAGCGGTTGGCGAGCCATTTTTCGGCCATGGCCATGCCGACGCTCATCGCAACACCCTGTCCGAGTGGGCCGGTCGTGGCCTCGACGCCGGAAACCAAGTGATATTCGGGGTGACCGGGAGCCTTGCTGCCGAGCTGGCGGAAGTGTCTGATATCGTCGAGCGACACGGCGAGTTGCCCGAGGTGCTCATAGTCAGCATTCACCGCCCGGACGCCCGCGAGATGAAGCACCGACCACAAAAGCATCGAAGCATGACCGTTGGAGAGCACGAACCGGTCGCGATTCGGCCAAATCGGGTCTTGCGGATCGAAGCGCATGACTCGATTCCAGAGCGTGTAAACGAGCGGCGCTAGCGCCATCGGCGTACCGGGATGCCCCGACTTCGCCTGTTGGACCGCATCTATCGACAACGTGCGAATACAGTTGATCGATAATTGGTCGAGTTGCGCGCCGAGCATCGGTCGGGACGAGTCGGTCGCGGCGACGGTTGCGGTGCTCATTTTCGCATCTCCAAATTCTCGCTCGCGCCGAGTTGCTCCGCCGCCGCGCGCTCGGCAAGTATCAGCGCCACGTCCTGACGCACGCCTGACGCCGGAATCGATGGGTCGCTGTCGCATAGTCGCGCCAGCGCTCCAGCTTTCTCGCGGCCCGTCACCAGCCATAAGACGCGCCGGGATCGGTTGATGCTTGGAAAGGTCAACGTCATTCGGCGTCTGCCCTGGTACGGGCGGGTCACCGCGACGTCCACGTCGGTGACCTCGAGGACCGGATCGCCGGGAACCAGCGAGGCGGTGTGACCGTCGACGCCAAGGCCGAGATGAACCAGATCAATTACCGGCGGCGATCCCGCCAAATCCCTCAATATCGCCGCATATTGCAAAGCCGCGGGATCGAGATCGGGCGCTTCGACAGGCATTGCGTGGACGTGGCGAAGCGGCAGCGGCGCATGCTCAAGCAGGCTTTCGCGGAGATGTGTGAGGTTTCGCTCCGGACCGCCCGCGGGCGCCACCCGCTCGTCCACTTGAACGACGTGCAAATTCTCCCAGGGAATTTGCTCGTCGGCCAATGCGCGCAGCATAAGCCACGGCGTGCTGCCGCCGCTTACCGCCATGACGTAGCGCCCTCGCGAAACAACGGCCTCGCGAGCGTCGGCGGCGATGATCTCCGCCGCCTTGCGCGCGACCGCGGCCGCGTCGGGATGAACTTCGATCTTCACGCGGAACCTCATAATGAAGACACGCGCATATGAGTCGCCGTTGGAAGATATTGGTTGGGCTTCCACATGCACCCCGCTCGCGCGCCGCGGCGGCGAAGAGTTACTTAGAGCGCGGTCGAGAGGATTGGCGGCGCACCCGCGTCCTTTTTTTCAACCAGCTTGTCGCGAGCCGCGCGATAACCGCCCGCGTCAGAGCCGTATCGCGGACCGCAGCCGCTCCATGGCGGCGATGACGCTTTCGCCGTCATTGAAAATCGCGGATCCGGCCACGAGCACGTCGGCTCCCGCTGCGACGGCCAGCGGGGCGGTTTCCGCGTCGATCCCTCCGTCGACCACGAGGCCGCACCCCGGCTTGATTCGGTCGATCATCCGCCGCGCGCGCGTGATCTTCGGAAGCGTCCCGTGAAGGAAGCTCTGATGTCCGAATCCTGGGTTCACCGTCATGACCAGCACCTGGTCGAGGTCTTGCAGGATCTCTTCCAGCACGGCTGCGGAAGTCGCCGGGTTAATGGCGACGCCGACCCGCTTTCCCAAAGCTTTGATGCTTCGAACGGTGCGCGACAGGTTGTTGTTGCCCTCCCAATGGACCAGAAACGAATCGACGCCAGCCCGCGCGAATTCGTCGACAAAGGCGTCTGGATTCGAAATCATCAGATGCGCTTCAAGCGGCAGGCGGGTCACTGTTCGCAGCGAACGGATGATCATCGGCCCCATCGAAAGATTGGGCACGAAATGCCCGTCCATGACGTCCGCATGGATACGGTCCGCGCCGGCGCGCTCAGCCTCCAGGACCTGATCGCCGAGATGTGCGAAATCGGCCGCTAGGATCGACGGAGCGAGTTTCACTGGATCGGTCGTCACGTTGCGCCCTCGGGCTGACGGAAACGGCGGATCAGGTTGTTGGTCGAGCTGTCATGACCGAGCCTTGGCTCCGTCTTGCTCTCCAATTCGAGGATGATGCGCTGGGCCAAAGCCTTGCCGAGTTCGACGCCCCACTGATCAAAGGAGTCGATGTCCCATATGACGCCCTGGGTGAACACGCTGTGTTCATAGAGCGCGACCAACTTCCCCAGCGCCGCCGGGGTCAGTCGTTCCATCAGGATGGTGTTGGACGGGCGATCGCCTTCGAAAACCCGGTGCGGAACAAGCCACTCAGGCGTGCCTTCCGCCTCGACTTGCTCGCGCGTTTTTCCGAAGGCGAGCGCCTCGGCCTGGGCGACGACGTTCGCGAGCAGCATTTCGTGATGCCGGCCGAGCGGGTTGAGCGCCTGTTCGAAAGCTATGAAATCACAGGGAATGAACCGGGTGCCCTGATGGATCAATTGATAGAAGGAGTGCTGGCCGTTGGTTCCCGGCTCGCCCCAATAGATCGGGCCGGTAGGAGATTTCACCGGCGTCCCATCGAGCCTCACATGCTTTCCGTTGCTCTCCATCGTCAACTGCTGGAGATAGGCGGGGAAGCGTTTGAGGTACTGATCGTAGGGCAGCACCGCGACGGTTTGCGCGCCGCAAAAGTCGTTATTCCAGACGCCGAGAAGACCTAGCAGCGCCGGCAGGTTGCGCTCGAACGGCGCCGCGCGGAAGTGCTCGTCGATCGCCTGGAAGCCCTCCAACATCGCGCGGAAATGATCCGGGCCGATGGCCAGCATGGTTGAGAGCCCAATCGCGGAATCCATTGAATAGCGGCCGCCGACCCAGTCCCAGAACTCGAACATGTTCGCGGGATCGATGCCGAATTCCGCGACTTTTTCGGCGTTCGTCGAAACAGCGACGAAATGTTTGGCGACAGCCTTGGCGTCGCCTCCAAGGCCCCGAAGCGACCAATCGCGCGCGCTTTTGGCGTTGGTCATCGTCTCCAGCGTCGTGAAGGTCTTCGAGCAGATGATGAACAGCGTTTCCGCCGGATCGAGATCCCGAGTCGCCTCCACGAAGTCGTTGCCATCGACGTTCGAGACGAATCGAAACGTCATGCCGCGGTCGCTGTAATATTTGAGCGCCTCATACGCCATCACCGGCCCGAGGTCGGAGCCGCCGATGCCGATATTGACGACGTTGCGGATGCGTTCGCCGCCGTGGCCTTTCCATTGACCGCCGCGGACGCGTTGCGCGAAGTCGGCCATTTTGTCGAGCACGGCGTGGACCTGCGTCACGACGTTCACGCCATCGACGATTGTGATCGCGCCTTTTGGGGCGCGAAGGGCGACATGCAGGACGGCGCGATTTTCCGTCGCGTTGATTTTCTCGCCCCGAAACATCGCCTCGATCTTGGCGCGCAATCCGGATCGTTCGGCGAGTTCGATGAGCAGCCTTAGCGTCTCATCGCGAATGCGATTTTTTGAGTAATCCAGAAAGACGCCGGCGGCCTCCGCCGTCATCCGCTCGCCGCGCGTCGGATCGTGGTTGAACAGGTCTCGCAGGGGTTGGCCGCTCATGCTCGCGTGATGAGCTTCGAGAGCGCGCCACGCCGCGTCCTTGCTTGTCAAGGACCTGGAGAATGTCTCTGCTTTCGCGGTCGGTCGCGGCGTTCTTTCCGATCCTCCACGCGCCTCGTTTCGAACGACCCCCGGTTCGCGGGACAGCGACGCCGCTTCCCACAGCTTAAATCCGCCACGAAAGGCGTTGGCGTTATCGCCCGCTCGACAATGCGGCGGCAAAGTGTCGAGCTTCTTCGCATTGCCCCCGCCGAGCACTGTTTCGTCGGGCTCCAACGCCGCGACGAGACGCGCCACGACGTCGGCGACGTCGCTCCGCCACCGCTTCTTGCCGTGGCGCATCAGTCCCGCCCGGCCCACATAATCCTCGTAGGTGCGCTTCTTGTAAGGCAGATGGCCAAGCTCCATCGGCTCAATAACGCCGTCGACGATGATGGTCGATCCAAGCCCGGTTCCAAGGCCCAGAAAGAGCATCTTGCCGCCACGGTAGCTTCCCAGCGCCTGCATGGCGGCGTCGTTGACAAGTTTCACGGGGCGGCCAAATGCGCCTCCGAAATCGAAACCCACCCACCCGCGCCCCAAGTTGTAGGGCTCCATGATTGGCCGGCCGTCCATCACGGCGCCGGGATAGCCGATCGACACGGCGTCATAGTTCCAATCTTGCGCGAGCTTCTTGACCTCTGAAATCATCCGGCCGGGCGTCAGAGTCGGCCCGGATGGAAATGATCGCGGCTCGCTCTGGCCGGTCGCGAGAATCTTGACCGAGTTTCCGCCCACATCGACTACCAGCACGCTTTTGACCGAGGGCGCGCTCGCAACGTCGTCGCGCCGCGCCGTTCGGTCCTCGCCGGCGAGCAGTGATTTCGCGCGCATCGGGCTAACTAGCTCGTTTGAGAAGCGCGCATTTGGACCCAACCACGCTCATTAGGTCGCTCCATGAATTGGTGAAGGATTTCGCGCCCTCTTCCTGAAGCTGGGTCGACAGCGCACGGACATCGATCCCCGCCTCGGCGAACCGCGCCAGGACGTCTTCGCAATCGCCACCGTCCGCAGGCATTGTCGCGCCGATGGCGCCGTGTTCGGCGAGCGCTTTCAGCGTGCCCTCCGGCATGGTGTTCACGGTGAATGGCGCGGCCAGCGCCTTGACGTAAAGGACGTCCGAAGCCTTTGGATCCTTGGTTCCGGTGCTGGCCCACAAAAGGCGTTGCGGACGCGCGCCGGCGTTGTAGGCGCGCATCCATCTGGGCGAACTCAGCAAACGTAGATAGGCCTTGTAAGCCCGCTTGGCGACGGCGACGCCGAGCTGGTTATTGAGCGCCTCTGGAACCTTCCCGGCCACCGCGACGTCCCAGCGGCTGATGAAGATCGAGGCCACCGAGCCGATGTCGGGGTTCAATCCCGCTTCGATGCGGCGTTCGACGCCCCGCATGAACGCATCGGCCGCGGCGAGATATTGATCGTCGGAGAACAACAAAGTGACATTGACCGGCACGCCGGCGAAGATTGCATCTTCGATCGCCGGCAATCCCTCTCTGGTGCCTGGAATCTTGATCAGGAGATTGGGTCGCCCAGCCGACGCGTGCAGCTCCTTGGCTTGGGCGATCGTCGCCTTCGAGTCGTGCGCGAGCAGAGGCGAGACTTCCAGCGAAACCCAGCCGTCGACGCCGTTTGTTCGGTCATGGACAGGCCGGAACAGGTCCGCCGCCTGCCTAAGATCCTCCAGCGCCAATTCAAAAAATAATTTCTCCCCGGACTTGCCCTCCGCGAGCTTGGTTTTGATCTCGTCATCGAAATCATTGCCGTTCCTGATCGCGTGATCGAAGATCGTCGGGTTGGAGGTCAGGCCGGTGACCGACAGCTCGTCAATGTAGCGCTGGAGAAGGCCCGTCCTCAACATGCCGCGTGTGAGGTTGTCAAGCCAGAGGCTTTGGCCGAGGTCGCTCAGAGTCTGAGTAGCTTTCATGGCGTCACATCGAAATAATTGACACTTCGAGCGTAAATATTGCGAAGGCCCCTCCCGTCAACCGAGAGCGTGAACGCGCCGTCGCTTTTGGAAATAAAGCGGCTGGCGGCGCTTGTTTCACGCCAGTTTCGCGCTCTGTACGCCGCCAGTCGCCTCTCTCGGCGAGAGCGTCGGCCGCGCTCTGGCTCGAGGGAACGGCGCTCCCGACGCACCGAGAGGGAGACCGTGGCGCGAAAGAAAGAGACGCCCCGCTCATGAACTCGCCGATGACGTTCGACGCCGCGGCTAAACAAATTTTGTTTCGAATGGCAGGCGGAGGCGGTCGCCCGCGGAACGCGCGGCGCCAATTTCGAAGGTTGAAGTTTCATGTCTAGTCGCATCGAGGATTACGCGCTCATTGGCGATTGCCAGACCGCCGCGCTCGTCTCCAAGGACGGCTCAATCGACTGGCTCTGTTGGCCCCGCTTCGATTCGGGGGCGTGCTTCGCCGCGCTGTTGGGTGACGCGGGCAATGGCCGTTGGCGGATCGCGCCAGCCGTCGCGGGCGCGGAGGGGAGCATGCGATCGAGGCGCCGCTACCAGCGCGGCACGCTGATCCTCGAAACCGAGTTCACCACCGCCGATGGCGGCGCTGTCGTAGTGATCGACTTCATGCCCCTGCGTGGAGAGCGGTCCTGGTCCCAACTCGTGCGTCTCGTCGTCGGTCAGCGCGGCGTTGTGCCGATGCGCTCGGAGTTGATCGTCCGGTTTGGTTACGGCGCCTTTGTGCCGTGGGTGACGCGAGGCGAAACCGGCGATCTCCTCGCGATCGCCGGTCCAGACATGCTGCTCCTGCGCACTCCAATCGAGCTTCGCGGCGAGGAATTGACGACGGTCGGCGACTTCACGGTGTCGGCCGGTCAGCGGACGCCATTCGTTCTCACCTACGTCCCCTCCCACTTGCCTCCTCCCGATCCAGTGGACGCCGAGGATGCGCTGCGATCCACGCAAGAATTCTGGCGGTCGTGGGCGAGCCCCTGCCGTAGCCCCGAACAGCACATCGAGATTGTCACGCGCTCGCTGATCACGCTAAAGGCTCTGACCTATGCGCCGACGGGGGGCATCGTCGCCGCGCCAACCACCTCGCTGCCCGAGCGACTAGGGGGCGCGCGAAACTGGGACTATCGGTACTGTTGGCTGCGCGACGCCACGCTGACGCTCCTCGCCCTGATGAACACGGGATATTACGACGAGGCGAAGGCATGGCGCGATTGGCTGCTCCGCGCCGCCGCCGGTAGCCCGGGGGATATCCAAATCATGTACGGGACCGCCGGCGAACGATGGCTGCCCGAGCGCGAGGCGCCTTGGCTCGGCGGGTATGAGAACTCGAAACCCGTGCGCATCGGCAACGCCGCCGTCGACCAGCTCCAGCTCGACGTATTCGGCGAGGTGATGGACGCGCTCCATCATGCGCGGGCGGGGGGACTCCAGGACCTCGCGGCCGCGTGGGAGTTTCAGGTCGCGCTGCTCGAACATCTGGAAGCGGAGTGGCGCGCCCCCGACGAAGGCATTTGGGAGGTGCGGAGCGGACGCCAGCATTTCACCCATTCGAAGGTGATGGCGTGGGTGGCGTTCGACCGCGGGATCAAGGCCGTGGAGGCGTTCGGGCTCGTGGGCCCGGTCGACCGATGGCGGCGGACTCGCGCGGACATCCATGAAGAGGTCTGCCGGCGGGCGTTCAATACGGATCTTGGCTCGTTCGCCCAAGTATACGACAGCGATCTGTTGGATGCGAGCGCGCTGCTGATCCCGCAGGTCGGCTTTTTGCCGCCCGACGATCCGCGTATCCGAGGTACTATCGAGGCCATCGAGCGCAAGCTCCTACGCGGTGGATTCGTGCTCCGATACGACTCGGCCGAGACCCAGGACGGGCTGCCGCCCGGCGAAGGCGCCTTCCTTCCCTGCAGCTTCTGGCTTGCCGACGCCTATGTCCTGACTGGGCGTCTCGCGGACGCGCGACGGCTGTTCGAGCGGCTGACCGCCTTGTGCAACGACGTTGGGCTGCTCGCGGAGGAATATGACCCGAGCGCTCAACGTTTGGTTGGCAATTTCCCGCAGGCGTTCTCCCATATTGCGCTCGTGAACACGGCGCATAATATCGCCCACGTAACGAAGCCATGCGAGCAACGATCCGGAAACGTGCGGCTTGCGGAGGCGGAGTGACAAGTTTGCGTGGCCCGGGTTCCCCGTCCTGATGCGGGGTTTTTGAGGAGTAAGGCAATGAACAAGGACCAGCTTGTTCGGACCGCGGAGGCGATCGTGGCCCCAGGGAAAGGGATTCTCGCCGCGGACGAGAGCAGCGGAACCATCGCCAAACGCTTCGCCGCGACGGGAGTCGCGTCGACCGAAGAAACGCGCCGTGATTACCGCGAGTTGCTGTTCAGCTCGGAGGGCGCGATAAATCAATATATTTCCGGGGTCATCCTGTATGATGAAACGATCAGACAGACGGCGAAGGATGGAACGCCACTGGTGAAATTGATTGAAGCCGCGGGCGCGGCGCCAGGGATCAAGGTGGATTTGGGCGCCAAGCCGCTCGCCAATTTTTCCGGCGAGACGATTACCGAGGGTCTCGACGGCCTCCTGGAGCGGCTCAATGATTATCAACGCCTGGGAGCGCGCTTCGCCAAATGGCGGGCCGTCATTGACATCGACTCCTCCAAAGGAATCCCTTCGGCCTTCGCGGTCGAGGCGAATGCGCAAATGCTCGCGCGATATGCGGCCGTTTGCCAAAACGCCGATCTCGTGCCCATCGTGGAACCCGAGGTTTTGATGGACGGCGACCATCATATCGATCGTTGCGGCGAAGTGACCGAGTTCGTGCTGAAGACCGTTTTCATGCGCCTCTATGAGGCCCGCGTCTTTCTCGAGGGGACGGTGTTGAAGCCCAATATGGTTGTCCCTGGCCGGAAGAATCCCAAGCAGGCTTCTCCGGAAGCAGTCGCGCGGGCCACGATTCGAGTGCTTAGAAACTGCGTACCCGCCGCGGTTCCCGGCGTCGCCTTCCTCTCCGGCGGGCAATTGGATGTCGAGGCCACCGCTAATCTTGACGCCATCAAGAATCTCGGCGGACCATGGGCGCTAACCTTTAGCTACGGTCGCGCGCTGCAGGCCGCGGCTCTGCGAGTCTGGGCTGGGAAGCCCGAGAACGCGCTCGCGGCGCAGGCGGCCTTCAGCCACCGGGCTCACATGAACGCACTTGCCGCGCAGGGACGATGGACGGAAAAGGACGAACGTTTGGCGGCGTGATCATCAGCGTTGCGTTTGTCGTCTCCCCACTGGCGACATTCACGCGATAGAGCGCGGAGGTCTCGCGTTCGCGGCTGGTCAGCATATGGACGCGCGGCGCGAGCCAAGAGTTCCATTTGCCGTCCGGGCTGATGGCGGCGCCGGCCTTGACAGGATTGCCGAACAGGTCTTTGCGCGCAATGAGCGCGGCTGGCGCGTCATCGCCCGCGAGCGCCCGCAGCGCGCCGAACAGGAGGGAAACCGTCGGCGCCAAGCCGGTGAAAAGACGATTAAGCACGATCCTGTCAATGCAAGTTTTTCGCCTACCTCGTCATGAACACATCCTTGCGCGGAAACTTTTCGAAGACCGCGGGATCTTGCGAAAAATTCGTGGCGAGGATGTCGACGGGATTGCCAGCGATCCATTGCGACAGATTGATGGTCTGATAATGCCCATTATTGAAGACGATAAGGATGCGGGCTTTGTCGCGCCCGATGTTTTCTATCGAGTGGCCGAAGCCCTGAGGAATATAACCAACATCGCCCTTGCTCAGATTCTCCTGGCGCCAGCGCCCATTCGAACCAAAGAGCGACACGCGGAAGTCGCCGCTCAGCACATACTGCCACTCGGCCGCGTTGGGATGCCAATGCAATTCCCGCAGAGCGCCCGGCTCCATCTCAAGGACGACGCCCGTCATCGTGGTTGAGATGGGGAACTGGGAGCCGTCGACACGCCATTCGAGGCCGCCGTTGAATGTTTCGTAAGGCTTCTGGGAAAGTAGACTGTATTTGTGCGTCAGCGGCGGCGGCTTCCAACCTTGCAAGGGAACCGAGGGGACCGCGGGCGGAATCGTCCCCTTGGCGAAATAGACCTCGCTCTTGGGGAAGTTTTCGAACGTCGACGCCGGAAGCCCGAAATTCTTGGCGAGCAACTCCTTTGGGGCGTGACCGAGCCAGTCGGTGATGCTGAAGGTGCCAAATTCGGAAAAGTAACCATTGTCAAAGACGAGAATGAAGTGACAGGGGCTTTCGCCAAGCGTCTCCAAGACATGAGCATGACCGCGCGGAAAATACCATACGTCGCCCGGCCCAAAGTCGTTGGTCTCCGAACAGCCCTGGGGGTCGATGACCGTGGTGCGCACGCGCCCCTCGGTGACGAAAGCCCACTCGGCCGCCGTGGCGTGCCAATGGAGTTCTCGCATGACGCCTGGCTGCATGCGCATCGAAACACCCGCGAGGGCCTTGGAGATCGGCAACTGGACCACCGTGGCCTCCTTGCCGTAGCTGCCATCGATGACCCGCCCTTCGGATTTTTCCAGTTCGAACTTGAAGGTTGGCAGCTCCTTCTCCGAAGTTACGGGATCAGGAACATTATTCTGAAAGCTATTGTCGCCCCCTTCGGAACTAATGGGGATGTTGGAAGAGAACATGGAAACCTCCTGTTGAGCGCTGTTTTACGCGCGATTGCCTTGCCCGTGTCATTGCTCGGCCGAAAGGCGGCCAAGCAGCGCGCTCGGCGTCGCCTTCGGGTTGGACACGGTCTGACCAGGATACTTCAGGATTTTTGGCGAAGCGCCGCGCGCGTTGGATCTGGGATAGCCGACGACGAGATCGTCGTATGGCGCGAGGACAGCCTTCGTCATTTTGAACATTCCTTTCCTGTCTAGACATAGAGGAGCATTCGGCCATTTCGCGATGGTCAAGCACATTTCGCCGACATTACCCATGTGTGTGAACCCGCATCAAGCCGGCCCTCATGGTCGATCGGACTTAACAGACTGATTTAAGAAAACGCTTGAAGAGCAAGGCGACGGTGTCGACGTTGTCGTATATGTGTCGGTGGCCATGATGCGAAACTCCACGTTCGCGTCGATGGTAGGTCAGCTTCCGGGATCAAGCACCGGGAGCGGTCCGCGCCAGCATCGCGGCGACCCCCTTATAACTTATTGATCTAACAAACATTCACCGGAGCGAACTCCCCGCTTCGCGTCGGCGGACCTTTGCGCCGAGCGCGTCCACGCCGTCCGCGCGGCGCCTGTCGGAGGGTCTTTTTTGCTGGTCCGCGACTTGCGTGTCGCCGGTCAGACGTTCCTTTTCAGAAGGCGACCCCGATGGCGTTCACTTCTATCTGTCACACCAGCGCCGTGAGTGAAGGGAGCATGGGGCTCTTTCAGGCCGGTCGCAAGAGCGTGCTCTTGGTCTGGCCAACGGGCGGCGAACTCAAGGCCTATCGCGGGCGTTGTCCGCATGCGGATATGCCGTTGAACGACGCCGCCTTCAACGGGCAGACCGTCACCTGCTTGCACCACCAGTGGGGTTTCGACTGCGCCAGCGGCAAGTGCGTGACGCACCTCGTCCGAAACGCGCTCCACCCGTACGCCCTGCGCGTGGAGGGTGACGAGATTCAGGTCGACGTTGGACCGACCAAGGCGGCGCGTTCGCCGGCGTGATCTTCCGCCGATCGGCCGCGGCGACCAGAAGCGATTTCCAGTTAGTCGCGCGGAAATTTTGCCCGACCCGGCGGCTCCACAACAGCTTACTATCGCGAATTCGCGCGGCCTTGTGCGTCATCGCACGGCGTCACGCCGGCCTTTCGGCTTTAATGCTCCCCATGCCGCCTCGGCATGCGCGCAAGGAGCGTTCCAATGACCACGTTCTGTCTTCTGCTCTTCGTTTTCGGGCTGGGCACGATGTTCGCGGCGGGCTCCGCGCCGTAAGCGCTTGTCAAGATCCGTGACTCGCATCGACGGGCGCAGTGGCGCCTCATTTCGACTTCCCCTTCACCGCCCGCGTCCCCGGCTTGCCCATGGTGGACCTCGGCAGGGGCCGCCCCAGCGGCCTCGCCTCGCCGCCGCCGAAGTTGTGCGGGCCCATGTCGGCGTCAGTGGGTTTTCGCGCCCTGCTGCCGAGAATCCCCCCGTCTCCCTCGCGGCGCGCGGCGGAGAGATGCTTTAGCGGCCCCGCCTCGGCCAGGAGCTCCGCGCGCTGCAGGCGTTGGATTTCGTCGCGCAGCCGCGCGGCCTCCTCGAAGGCGAGATCGGCGGCGGCGGCCTTCATCCGCTTTTCGAGATCGGCCAGCACCGCCTGGAAATTATGCCCCGGCGCCAATTCGCTGTCTGTGTCGACGGTGAGATGATCGTGCTCGTAGACCGAGCCCAGAATATCGGCGATGCCGCGCTTGATCGACGCGGGGGTGATGCCATGCTCGGCGTTGTATGCCTCTTGCTTGGTTCGGCGGCGGTTGGTTTCGTCGATCGCGCGCTGCATCGAGCCCGTGATTTTGTCGGCGTAGAGAATGACCTTGCCGTCGACGTTTCGCGCGGCGCGCCCGATCGTCTGGATCAGCGAGGTTTCCGAGCGCAAAAAGCCTTCCTTGTCGGCGTCTAGAATGGCGACGAGGCCGCATTCCGGAATATCCAACCCCTCGCGCAAAAGATTGATGCCGACCAGCACGTCGAACGCGCCGAGGCGCAGGTCGCGGATGATTTCGATGCGCTCGATCGTGTCGATGTCCGAGTGCATGTAGCGCACGCGCACGCCGTTCTCGTGCAGATATTCGGTCAAATCCTCGGCCATGCGCTTGGTCAGCACGGTGACCAGCGCGCGATAGCCCAATTGCGCGACCGCCCGCGCCTCGTGCAGCAGATCGTCGACCTGCGCGCGCGCCGGGCGGATGTCCACGGGCGGGTCGATCAGCCCGGTCGGGCGAATGACCTGCTCGACGAAAACGCCGCCAGTCTGCTCCAGCTCCCATTTGCCGGGGGTCGCCGAAACGCTGACGGTCTGCGGCCGCATGGCGTCCCATTCCTCGAAGCGCAGCGGGCGGTTGTCGAGACAGGAGGGCAGCCGAAAGCCATATTCGGCCAGCGTCGCCTTGCGACGGAAGTCGCCCTTGTACATCGCGCCGATCTGCGGGACGCTTACATGACTCTCGTCGGCGAACACCAGCGCGTTGTCGGGCAGATATTCGAACAGCGTCGGCGGCGGCTCGCCCGGCTTGCGTCCCGTGAGATAGCGCGAGTAATTCTCGATGCCGGCGCAGGCGCCCGTCGCTTCCATCATTTCGAGATCGAAACGCGCGCGCTGCTCCAGGCGCTGCGCCTCGACAACGCGGCCGACGCGGTTCAATTCGGCCAGCCGCCCGCGCAACTCCTCCTTGATGCCCTTGACGGATTGCAGCAGGGTCGGGCGCGGCGTCACATAATGCGAATTGGCGTAGACCTTCACGAATTCGAGATCGACCGTCTTCTTGCCGGTGAGCGGATCGAATTCGTAAATCGCCTCGACCTCGTCGCCAAAGAAACTGACGCGCCAGGCGCGGTCCTCGTAATGCGCGGGAAATATGTCGACCGTGTCGCCGCGCACGCGAAACGTGCCGCGAATGAAATCCGCCTGGACGCGGCGGTATTGCAGCGCGACGAGATCGGCGATCAGTTGCCGCTGTTCGAGCTTTTCGCGCAGCGTGACGCCGAAGGTCATAGCGGTGTAGGTCTCGACCGAGCCGATGCCATAGATGCAGGACACCGAGGCGACGATGATGACGTCGTCGCGCTCAAGCAGCGCGCGCGTGGCGGCGTGGCGCATCCGGTCGATCTGCTCGTTCACCGAGGATTCTTTTTCGATATAGGTGTCCGAACGCGGCACATAGGCCTCGGGCTGGTAATAGTCGTAATAGGAAACGAAATATTCGACGGCGTTGTTGGGAAAGAAGCTTTTGAACTCGCCATAGAGCTGCGCCGCCAGCGTCTTGTTGGGCGCGAGGATCAGCGCCGGCCGCTGCGTGCGGGCGATGACCTGCGCCATCGTGAATGTCTTGCCGGAGCCGGTGACGCCAAGCAGCACCTGGTCGCGCTCTCGCGCCTCGATCCCCTTCACCAGTTCCTCGATGGCGTGTGGCTGGTCGCCGCAAGGCTGATATTCGGACACCAGCTCGAATTTGACGCCGCCCTCGGATTTTTGCGGCCGCTCGGGACGATGCGGGGTCCAGGCCTTCTTGTCCCGGATGTTGGGGTCGCCGAGCCGCAGAAGCTGATCGAGACTGTCGATCGTGGCCTGCACGCCGCCGCCTTCGCCGATGTTTTGAGCGGCCTTTCCTCCGGTTTCGTCGTTAAGCCCGTACGTTTCGATATCCGCCGGGTCGAGGCCCGCGATCGCGCTAGAGTCGTAAATCGCCTGCGCCGCCTCTCCGAAACCGGCGCCGGGCTCGACCAGAGCGGGGTTGAGCAGCGCGGCCAGATGCGGCTCCAACGGCGAAAGCTCCGGCTTCGAGGCCTTGGCCCGCGTCGCGCGGACGGGGGATTTCTTCGAGGATGAGGTCATGGACGCCCTTTGGGACGCGCGCCGCGAGCAGCGGGCTCAGCCGGCAATATAAGCAGCCCGCGCGCGGATGGAAGCGGGAAGCGACGCCCGCCGCGAGATACGCGAGCGACGCGGCGCCGATTGTGCTAAAAAGGCGCGGGATCGTGTGGTCTGGAGCCTCTCCAGCCGCGGCCGAGCGGGGGTTAATCGCCATGCGCAGGAAAATGCCCAATTGGACAAGGTTGTTGACCGATTCGGTCAAGCTTGGCGTGAGCGCTAGTCACGTGATCGCGCTGCGCATGGCGAAGCTCGCGCGCGGAGACGCCGCCGCCCGCGCCGAGAGCAAATTAATGGTCGACGAGAAGGTCAGGGCCGCCATGGAGGCTAATATGGAAGCCGCCCGCAGCATCATGACTGGCCACGCCCATCTCGCGCCCACCCGCGCTCTGAGCATCTACCAAAAACGCGTGCACAAGAATTTGAGTCGTCTGTCGAAGAAAAGGTGAGCGGCTTCCGGCGATCGCGCGCGAGCCGTTGAAACGCTCATCGCGCGACCGCCGCGGCGCGGCGCTTTATGCGCCGCACGCCGCTGCGTGATTAGTTATCCAAGAAGCTCCGCAGCTTCCGGCTCCGCGACGGGTGCTTCAGCTTCCTGAGCGCTTTCGCCTCGATCTGGCGGATGCGCTCGCGTGTCACCGAAAACTGCTGGCCGACTTCCTCCAACGTGTGATCGGTGTTCATGCCGATGCCGAACCGCATGCGCAGCACGCGTTCCTCGCGCGGCGTCAGAGACGCGAGCACCCGCGTCGTCGTCTCGCGCAGATTCGACTGTATCGCCGCCTCGATCGGCAGCACCGCGTTCTTGTCCTCGATGAAATCGCCGAGATGCGAATCCTCCTCGTCGCCGATCGGCGTCTCCAGCGAGATCGGCTCCTTGGCGATCTTGAGCACCTTGCGCACTTTTTCCAGCGGCATGGCGAGCTTTTCCGCCAGCTCCTCCGGCGTCGGCTCGCGGCCGATTTCATGCAGCATCTGGCGCGAGGTGCGCACGATCTTGTTGATCGTCTCGATCATATGCACGGGAATGCGGATCGTGCGCGCCTGATCGGCGATCGAGCGGGTGATCGCCTGCCTGATCCACCACGTCGCATAGGTCGAGAATTTATAGCCGCGGCGATATTCGAACTTATCGACCGCCTTCATCAGGCCGATATTGCCTTCCTGAATGAGGTCGAGGAACTGCAATCCGCGATTGGTGTATTTCTTGGCGATGGAGATGACGAGACGCAGATTGGCCTCGACCATTTCCTTCTTGGCCTGGCGCGCCTCGCGCTCGCCCTTTTGCACCATATGCACGATCTTGCGGAACTCGGAGATCTCCAGCCCCGTCTCGGTCGCGAGCGCGTGGATGTCCGAACGCAGTTCCTTGATGCGGTCCTTGTCCTCGGCGACAAACTCCTTCCAGCCGCGCGACCCCAATTTCGCGACGCGGGCGACCCATTTGGGATCGAGTTCGGAGCCGTGGAATTTGTCGAAGAAATCCTCGCGCGCGACGCCATGCGAATCGGCGAGGCGCAGCAATTTGGTCTCGAAGCCGATCAGCCGCTTGTTGATGTCGTAAAGCTGCTCGACCAGCGCCTCGATGCGGTTCTGGTTGAGCGACAGCGATTTGACGTCGGCGACGATCTCCTTCTTGAGCGTCTTGTATTTGCGCTCCTGGGCGGGCGTCAGCGTTTCGTTCTTTAACCGGTTCTCGACGTTCTGATCCTGCAGCCGGCGCAGCTTCTTGTATGCGTCGGCGACGCGCGCGAAGGTTTCAAGAACCTTGGGCTTGAGCTCGGCTTCCATCGCCGAGAGCGACACGGAATTGTCCATGTCGTCTTCCTCGTCGAAATTCTCCTCGGGCGGCGGCGCCTCGTCGCCAAGGCCTGCTCCAAGACCCGCGGCGAGCCCCGCCGGAGGCGTTCGCGGAGCGGTCGACGGCGCGAGCCCCACGGTATCGGCGGCGCCGGGCGCCTTGGCCGTCGCCTTGCCCTCGGGGCCGGCGTAGGTCGCCTCGAGGTCGATGATGTCGCGCAGCAGAACCTTGCCGGCTTCGAGTTCCTCGCGCCAGATGATGATGGCCTGGAAGGTCAACGGACTTTCGCACAGGCCGGCGATCATCGCCTCGCGGCCGGCTTCGATGCGCTTCGCTATCGCGATTTCGCCCTCGCGCGAGAGCAGTTCGACGGAGCCCATCTCGCGCAGATACATGCGGACGGGATCGTCCGTGCGATCGGTCGGCTCGGAGACGCGGGTCGCGACCGCGGTCGTCCGCGCGGCTTCCACCAGTTCGCCGCCCTCGGGCTCTTCTTCCTCGGGCGGGGCCGCCTCTTCCTCGGCCTCCTCGGCGTCGTCGCCCTCAGAGACGGTGATGCCCATTTCGGACAGCATCGAATAGACGTCCTCGATCTGATCCGAGGACACTTCCTCGGAAGGAAGAACGGCGTTCAACTCGCTATAAGTGACGAAGCCGCGCTTTTTGGCGAGCTTGATCATTCGCTTGACGGCCGCGTCATTCAGGTCGAGCAATGGGCCGTCCGAGGCCTCGGCGATGACAGCGGCCTCGCCTTCAACCTTTTCCTCGTCTTTTTTCGCCATTCACTCGCTCCGCGACTTTCCACGGAAGATCGTCGCGGGGCAAGGACCCGACGCAAACGCGCTTCCATATAATGGCCCCCGATCAAGACTTGCCAAAAAGCCTTGCGCGGGGCGCCTCGAATTTGCTTAGAGATGAGCCATTGGAAAGCCCATCGACCCGCCTGGTTGCGACATTGTCGCCGAATCGCTCAAGCCCACACTTGCTGGCGACCGCCTAACGCTCCCTTAACCATCTGGCGACGGCGGCAAGAGTATTACAGCACACGGTTCGCCCGCCCCGACATTGCTCCAAAACCCTCCAGAGCGGCTTCGGTTCCATCGAGCGTCGACAATTGTGTCTGAATATCCGCCAGTCTCGCGGCATCCTCCTCGTTGGGATCCGCCGCCAGACGCCCCTCGATCACACGCAACTCTCTATTTAGCGCCCAAACCTTGTGATGCAAGCTCAAAGCTTGTCGCAGCGTCGCGGCGGCGTCGGCGGTCGCCGCCTCCGGCTGAACGCTCCAGAGATTGGCGTGGGCGACCATGCCCTCGAGACGCGCGTGGAATGGCGCAAGTCCAGCTTCTTCAATGAGTTGGATCAACGCGTGCGTGGACGCCGCCTCGCCCTCGGCCTGCGACGAGGCGCCGCGCACCATCAGATCGCGCAGCGCATTGGCCTCCCGCGCCTCGAAATCCATCGCCGCAAGGTCCTCGATATGGTCGGCGAGCAGGGGCGGGTGGTTGATAAGAACCAGTAAAATAAGGCATTCGCGCGCCGACACCTGTGGCTTGACGCCCTTGAAGAGCGGCGAATTGGCCAAGGCCGCGCCGACCCGCACCGGTCCCGACGCAACGCCCGGGCGCCCGAAGCCTCCCCCTCCCGCGCCTGGTCCGCCAAGGCCGGTTCGGCCAAAATTTTTGCGCGGCCGCCAGCCCTGCTCCCCGGCGCGCGAAGGCTCGTCGCTGAACAGTTTCGACAGCCGCGCGGAGAGATCTTGCCCGTAATAGCGGCGTAGCGCGGAGTCCTGGATCTGGCCGGCGACCTCCGCGAGGCGGCGCTCCAGGGCGGCGCGGCGCTCGGGCGTATCGAGCGAGCGCTCCTGCGTTTCACGCCGCCATACCATCTCGACCAGCGGCAGCGGCGCGCTCATCGCCTGCTCCAGCGCTCCCGCGCCGCCCGATCGCAAAAGTTCGTCCGGGTCTTGCCCGCCGGGCAGCAGCACGAAACGCAGCGTCCTGCCGGGGCCGATCAGCGGCAAGGCCGTGTCGATGGCGCGATCGGCCGCCTTGAGGCCCGCCTTGTCGCCGTCGAAACACAGGATCGGCTCCTCGGCCATGCGCCACAGCAGCGCGCATTGTTCAGGCGTCAGCGCCGTGCCAAGCGGCGCGACGACATGGGCGAGGCCCGCCGCCGTCATCGCGATCACATCGATATAGCCCTCGACGGCGATCACCGTCCCGGCCTCATGCGCCGCCTTGCGGGCGTTGTGCAGATTGTAGAGCGTCGCGCCCTTGTGAAACAGCGGCGTTTCCGGCGAATTCAAATACTTGGCAATAGGGCGTTCGTCAGGACGCCCGTCTTTCGCCGGGCTATGCACGTCTTTTTCCAGCGCCCGCCCGCCGAAAGCGATCACCGCGCCGCCCCGGTCGTGGATCGGAAACATCAGCCGATGGCGGAAGCGGTCATAGGGGACGGCGATGTCCTCGCCATTGATGAGCAGCCCCGCCTCGATCATCGCCTCCACGCCGACGCCCTTGGCGGCAAGAGCGTCGCGCAGGCCGTGGCGGTCCGGCGGGGCGTAGCCGATGCGAAAATGCGTCTGGGCGGCTGGCGAAATCTCCCGCCGGGCGAGATAGTCGCGCGCGTCCCCGCCCTGCGCGCCCTTGAGTTGCCTTTGAAAATGCTCCGCCGCCCAATCCATGACTTGCGTCAAGGAAGCGCGCTTCCGATCGCTCTCGCGCTGCTCGCCCGTCTCGACCGGCATGGGCAGCCCGGCCACGCCAGCGAGCCGCTCGACCGCCTCGGGGAAGGAAATCCCCTCGGTCTCCATCAGGAAAGTGAAGCCGTCGCCATGCTTGCCCGATGAGAAGTCGTGGAAAAATCCTTTTTGGTCGTTGACGAAGAATGAAGGACTTTTCTCGGCGTTGAACGGAGATAGCCCAACCCACTCACGCCCTTGCTTTCGCAGCTTGACTTTTTTCCTAACCACCTCCGACACGGAAACCCGCGCCCGAATTTCGTCGAGAAAGGAGGGAGGAAACTTCATGGCCAACCCATGTTAGCAGCGGGCTTCGCTCACCGCCATGCTATTGGCTGGCCCAGATGATGCGCGACACCCAGGCGATCTCCTCCCGCGCCAGCACGCGGTCGGAAGCGCCGCCGTCGAGGGGCTTCAACTCTAGCGTCCGCTCGTTTTG
>Ga0182012_10000404_pt1 | contig 48778 bp, 44 predicted proteins | sample 612S2SmetaG_FD_120486 | JGI IMG/M metagenome (GOLD analysis project Ga0182012, IMG submission 120486) | Permafrost microbial communities from Stordalen Mire, Sweden - 612S2S metaG | ecosystem: Environmental > Terrestrial > Soil > Wetlands > Permafrost | place: Sweden: Stordalen | collected... | reverse complement strand
GTTAGAGCCTTTCTGAAAAAAGGGATTGGCATAAGCAAACGCTTGAATTTTCATATTGCCGGTTGGCTGTCCACCACCGGATTCTGCCATCCACCCGGCGGCTTGATTGAATGCGATTCATCTGGTCCCCAGGTTTTCGGCTCATATTCCTGAACCGGCGTGCCCGCCTTGAGAACCGGATCAACAATCCGCCAGGCTTCTTCGACGTAATCTTCGCGGGCGAAAAGCGTGGCGTCTCCCAGCATCGCATCAGTCAGTACTCGCTCGTAAGCTTCCATTTCCTTCGGGCTGGCAGTGCGATCCACTTTTAATTCAACCAAACGGCTCACTGATTCATCTTCGGGTGCGACGGTGTTCAACCCGAATGCCGCAACCACGTTTGGACTAATGCGGAAGCGGAAGTAATTTGATTTCAGATCGTATTGGTTATACATCGTCGGCGGGTGGCGCAATTTGGCTTGCAGCTCTGTGCAAGTGACGGGCAGGTTTTTCCCCGCGCGGATGTAAAACGGCACCCCGCGCCAACGCCAGGAATCCACTTCCAATTTCAACACGGCGAAGGTCTCGACGTTTGAATCCGGGGAGACGCCCGGCTCTGCGCGATAGCCTTTGAACTGGCCACGCATGACATTTTTCGCCTCGAGCGGCGGAATCGCTTTCAATACTTTTACTTTCTCGTCGCGAATGGATTCGCTGTCGGTGCGGATAGGCGGCTCCATCGTCAAGTTGGCCAGCACTTGAAAAAGGTGGTTTTGAATTACATCCCGAATGGTGCCAACCTGCTCATAAAACGCGCCCCGGCCCTGCACGCCGAAATCCTCCGCCATGGTGATTTGCACGCTCTCGATGTGTTGGCGGTTCCAGAAAGGTTCCAGCATGGCGTTGCCGAAACGAAAGAACAGCATGTTATGCACCGGTGATTTACCGAGGTAATGATCAATGCGGAAAATGGACTTCTCGTTGAAAGTTTTGAGCAGAATGGCGTTCAATTCCTGCGCCGAAGCCAGATCGCGCCCGAACGGTTTTTCGATGATCATGCGGGCGTTCTGCGTGCAACCCGTTTTGGAAAGCTGTTCGACAACGATGGCAAATGCCGCCGGCGGAATGGCCAGATAATAGGCCGGGCGCTTCGCCTGTCCCAGTTCCCGGCGGAGTTCCTGGAACGTGGCCACGTCGTTGTAATCGCCATCTACGTAGCGCAGCAGACTGCTCAGTTTCTCGAACGCGGCCGGATCAATTCCGCCGTGCTTTTCCAAACTGTCCCTGGCACGTGCCTTGAGTTGGTCAAGGCTCCAGCCAGCCTTGGCCACACCGATAACCGGCACATTGAGGTTGCCACGCTTCACCATCGCTTGCAGCGCGGGAAATATTTTTTTATAAGCCAGGTCGCCGGTGGCACCAAAAAAAACCAGTGTGTCAGATTGATTTGGGTTCATGGCGGGTCGTCACTTTGAAGATTTCTCCAGATGCCCGCCGAACCCGAAACGCATCGCCGAAAGAACCTTGTCTTGATAGTCCGCCTCGCCGCGTGAGGCGAATCGTTCATAGAGCGCCGTGGTTAAAACCGGCACGGGTACACCCTCGTCAATGGCCGCTTTGATGGTCCAGCGGCCTTCTCCTGAATCGGAAACCCTACCAGCGAACTTGGCCAGGTTTGGATCTTCGACCAGCGCATTAGCGGTCAGATCGAGCAACCATGAGGCAACGACACTGCCACGTCGCCAAAGTTCGGAAATATCAGCAAGGTTAAGGTCAAATTGATAATGTTCCGGCTCGCGTAAAGGGGTCGTTTCGGCATCAATCTCCCGCGATTTTTTGCCGATGTTAGCCTCGCGCAAAATACCCAAGCCTTCCGCATAGGCCGCCATGATTCCATACTCAATGCCGTTGTGAACCATTTTCACGAAATGCCCGGCTCCGTTCGCTCCGCATCGCAAATAGCCCTGTTCCGACGTGCCGCCGAGTTTGTCGCGCCCGGGTGTGCGCGGAATATTCCCCACTCCTGGCGCAAGGGTGGCGAAGATGGGATCGAGTCGTCGAACCACGTCAGGTTCCCCCCCGATCATCATGCAATAACCGCGCTCTAAACCCCACACGCCGCCGCTGGTTCCTACGTCGATGTAATGAACACCCTTTGCCGCAAGTTCCTTGGCGCGGCGGATATCATCCACATAATAAGAATTGCCGCCATCAATGAGAATGTCACCTTGGGCCAGGAGCGGCAGCAAGTCGGCAATGGACTGGTCTACGACCGCCGCGGGGACCATGAGCCAGATGGCGCGTGGTGTGGCCAGTTTCCTCACAAATTCGGCGAGTGATTCTGCGCCGCTCGCCTTTTCCTTCACCAATTGTTTGACGGCATCCTGCGAGCGATCATAAACCACGCAGTCGTGCCCATTTTTCAGCAAGCGCCGCACCATGTTGGAACCCATCCTCCCCAGCCCGATCATTCCGAGTTGCATATGTTCGATCCTTTCTTGTTTTTAGTTTTCCCTTGGCTTGGTCACCGTGCCTGGTTTAGGTGATTAAAGCCTCGTAAATGTCCTGAAAGGCTGAATCGAGCCCGGCGTCGAATCCTGAGCAGATTACCGGGCCGAAAGGCCTTCAACCAAGGCCCGCGAAAAGCTTTCATTGACGCCGTGATTTCTGTTCAGACGTTCAACAGCTTTCGCTTGCGAACAGCCCCCCACGAAAATGCCACCACTTTCAAAATTTTCAAATGCTTCATGAATACGACGGCGATGCCGATCATCGGCCTTTGCCTAAAGAGCATCCCCGACACAACCAGTCAGGACGACTGAGCCGAAACGAAGCCCAAACCCGAAAGGAGCGCTCCTTCATCTCTTGAGACCGAATGGCTGCCATATTTCTCGAACCGCACTCAATCATCGATCGCAAGAATCGACCTGCACAGGAACAATCACCCCCCTGCCATCGCACCGACGATGTAGAACGGCTCTGCACCGCTCCTGACAGCTTCGGGCAGTGGAGTCTCCGGCGGTTCAAGGGACCAATCCTCTTTGCAGGCAAAAAACCTGACGAAAGGACGGCGCTTTAGTGTGCCGTGATCGCGAATCGTTCCTTGCAAGACAGGATAACGCGCCTCGAGTGCATCCAGCACCGCAACTACCGTGACCGGCTCCGCCACCTCAAACTGCACCTCGCCGTCCACTCGCGCGAGATTTCGCAGATGATATGGCAGTAGCACCCGGATCATGGCAGCATTTGAACCTCAACCGAATACACTGCGGGTAAATCGCGAACGATGGCTTTCCACGAGGCGCCGCCATCAGCCGAGCCATAAACCTGTCCGCCTGTGGTACCAAAATAAATGCCGCAGGGGTCAAGCTGGTCCACCGCCATTGCATCGCGGAGCACATTCACGTAGCAATCCTTTTGCGGGAGACCTTCGGTGAGCGGTTCCCATTCGTTGCCGCCAGTCTTGCTGCGATAGACGCTCAGCTTGCCGTCCGGTGGATAATGCAGGGAATCGCTCGTGATGGGCACGACGTAGATCGTCTCTGGCTCATTAAAATTAACGTCAATCGGGAAACCAAAATCAGAGGGTAGATTCCCGCTGACTTCAGTCCACTGCTCGCCGGCATTGTCCGTGCGCAATACATCCCAATGCTTCTGCATGAACAAAACATCCGGACGCGACGGGTGCAAGGCGATGCGATGGACGCAATGTCCGACTTCCGCATCCGGGTCGGGGAGTTCATACGGTGATTTCAGCCCGCGCGTGATGGGCTTCCATGTCTTCCCGCCGTCATCGGTGCGGAAGCAGCCTCCCGCCGAAATCGCAACGTAAATGCGCCGCTCATTTTTCGGGTCGAGCAGAATTGTATGCACGGCCATCCCGCCCGCACCCGGCTGCCAGAGATTACCTTTCGCGCGGCGCAACCCGGGAAGTTCCTGCCAGGTTTTGCCGCCGTCGGTGGTTTTGAAAATGGCCGCGTCCTCCACACCAGCGTAAGCCGTATCCGGATCGGTAAGCGACGGTTCGAGATGCCAGACACGCTTGAATTCCCACGGATGTTGCGTTCCGTCATACCACTTGTGCGTGCCAGCCTCGCCCTCATACATGAATTTATTGCTTTCGCCCTTGGGCATGCCGTCCGGGCTCTGCAATTCATCACTGCGGCTGCCCGGCGTGCTCCAGGTCCTGCCACCGTCATCCGAACGCTGAATGACCTGCCCAAACCAACCGCTCGACTGCGAAGCATAAATGCGGTTCGAATCAACGGGCGAGCCCTTGAGATGATACATCTCCCAACCGGCGAAGTGCGGCCCGCTGATTTCCCACTTCTGGCGCTTGCCATCGGCGGTCAGGATGAACGCACCTTTCTTCGTGCCAACCAATACTCGAATCTTGCTCATGGCTCTCTCCTATTTTGATTTGTATTTGGGGATTTTATGCTTGGCATGATTTGCCTGTATCAAAGTTCGATGTCAAGTTTATCCATTTAGAGCAAAACATGCATGAAGGGTTGCCATTCTAAGAAATCCTCGTCGCCCATTAATGCCTAATGGCGAGAGGCATTGCCCAGAGCAATCTCCTAAAGTTTGCGAGTCACGTCTACAGGCCCAATCCACTCCGCGCCCGCCCTTACACAAAAAAGAAAACCTAAACCCTCTTGAAGATCTTTACATTTGTTTGCACTCTGTACCCCAGTCAATTACAGGGCAGTTAACCAGAAGAGCATCCTTGTCTTCGGACAAATTCTACACTACCTTATAACTGCCAAGCGCATATGAAATTCGCGATCATAGCCGATGTTCACGCAAATCTTGAGGCGCTAAAAGCAGTTTTGGGCGATGCGAAAGAACAGAAATGTACTCATTATGCTTTCCTAGGAGACTTCGTAGGTTATTGCGCCGACCCAAAGGCCTGCATTGATATCGTTAGAGATATGAATGTTCCCTGCGTAAAGGGCAATCACGATGAATATTGCGCGACAGACTCGATTCCTTCTGACTTGAACACCAAAACCACCGGTACGGTGCTCTGGACGCGCAAGCAGATTACCGAAGAAGATCGCCAATGGCTGCGTAAACTGCCTTATTTGCGAACGGCTTCAGGTTTCACAATTGTCCACGCGACATTAGAAAGCCCAGAACGCTGGGGTTACGTATTCGACACAATGGCTGCGGCTCAAAGTTTTGCCCACCAAAGCTCCGGGGTCTGTTTCTACGGGCATACACATGTTCCGGTCGCCTTTGTCCGAGACAGCTCTGTTCGAGGCGGCACCTACAAAAAGATTAAAGTGGATGCCACCAAGAAGTACTTCGTAAATCCTGGTGCTGCGGGCCAACCTCGGGACGGGAATCCCGAGGCTGCTTATGTGGTTTACGACATGGATGAGGGTACAATTAAGCTCCGCCGGTTGCCGTATGATATTGCCACCACCCTGAAGAAGATCCGGGAAGCCGGCCTTTACGGTTCGTGATTATCAATGCAGTCGAACATGTATACGAGGCAGGGGACATCAAAACAGTTAAAAGGGATATGCGCGGGTTATGTTGGTTCATGTTGATTCGATAATGAAAACGGGCATATTTGGCGTCCAACAGAGGATAAACCAGGCCGATTCCGACCTTATAGGAATTTAAAAGTTATCCAGCGGCAACGAATCACCACCCGCCAGAAACAACCCAAGGTCTGTCCATTATTTCACAGATTTTTACTCATGGCGAACTGGCACGGTAGTAGCGGCCAGGATAATTCGTCCATTGCGGGTCGTTAAAATACCAGGAGCTGCCCGTGAGCACGTTTGTCTGCAAAGGAGACCAGACGGGATTCGACAGATTTGTGCAGCCTTCCACCACCACCATTTGATTGCTTGCCCAATCGATATAAAAAGAGAATTGATTCGTTCGCACGCCACTGCCCACGATTTGCGGCAGCCAAAGTGCGGTGGGAAGTCCGTCAAAGGTCGTATTCCAGCCCTTCGTTCCCGGCAGGTAATAGGCGGTGGCCACACTATCATCGTCGAAGACATCAGAATTCATAACGGGCGCGTTACCGGCAAAATACACGCCTCCCAAGCTAAAACAGTAGGAGAAAGCCTGGAACCCAATATTGTTAAGGCCGGAGCCGATCACAATATTCGCCAAGTTAAAGCAATAAAAGAAAGAACTGTACCCCAGGCTAGTCACGCTGTTGGGGAGGGTGATGCTGGTGAGACTGTAACATTCCTGGAATGCGGAATCTCCAATGCTCTGGACGTTGGTGCCCAGCGTGATGCTGGACAACTCATAAGCATCCATGAAGGCGTCCTCAACGATGTTCGTCACACTGTTGGGAATGGCGTAGGAGGTGCCGCTGCTGCCCGCCGGGTATAAATATAGCGCAGTCTGGTTTTTGTTAAATAAAACGTCCCCCACAGTGCTAAATGCTGGATTGCCCGCCGCCACCGTAATAGCGGTTACGCTAGGGCAAGCCAGGAAGGCTTGGGCCAAGATACTCGTGACGCCAGTCCCCAGGGTGATGTTCGTCAGCCCGGCGCATTCAGCGAATGCATCTCCCCCGATAACCGTAACGCTGTTGGGGAAGGTGATGCTGGCCAGGGCAGAACAGTATTCGAATGCCGCATTGCCGACGATGACGACATTCGTGCCCAAGGTGAGGGTGGTGAGGTTGGGACAGCCAAAAAACGCCTCCATCCCGATGTTCGTCACGGTATCGGGCACGGTATATGAGGTCGCAAGGTTGGCTACGGGATATGCGATCAACGTGTCCTGGCTCTTGTCGAATAAAACACCGGCCAAACTGCTAAAGGAGGGATTATTTGGATCCACCGTTATCGAGATCAGGCCCGGACAATCATAGAAAGCATAGTCCTCGATGCTGACAACGTTGCTGGACAGGGCCACGCTCGTCAGGTTGGATGAGTCATTGAAAGCATAAACGCCAATGTTGGTGACGCTCGCGGGGACTGAATAAGCTCCGGCTTTGCCCTCCGGAAACCCAATGAGCGTCGTCTGGTTCTGGTTGAATAAAACACCGGCCATACTGCTAAAATCAGGATTGTTCGCGGCCACCGTGATGGCCGTCAGGCTGTTGCAATCCAGGAACGCATCAAACGCGATGTTGGTAACGCTGGCGGGAAGCGTGACACTGGTCATGCTCGAATAAGAAAACGCCTGGTCTGCAACGATGGCAACGTTCGTTCCGACCGTGACGCTCGTCAGGTTGGTTTTTTCAAAGAACGCCGCGTCCCCGATGCTCGTAATCAGCAGGCCGTTGGTCGTGTTGGGGATGACCACCGCGCCGCCGGGGCCGGTGTATTCCGATATGTTCAAGGAACCGTCGCTATTGGACGTGAACGTGAATTGGGCCTGTGACAATACGGGGGGCGTCAGTAAAAGGAAGAGGAGTAATAGCTTCGCCGCGAAGCACATTTTCGTTTTTTGCGTCATATTCATACAACATACGACATCGGTTTTCTGTGAAAACCGATTTTAAGACAAGCGAAACTAAAAGCAGGTTAGATGCCAATGAGTCACAGCACGCAGTTTTGAATATTCCGGCTTTTTCGAAGGTATTGGAGGTAGCAGGCGCCTCAAAACACGAAGTAAATGCCCGTTAATCACATTTTTAGGATGGACACTTTCACAAATCGCGCAACCTGCCACATTCCGCGCTTGGTTTCCTACGGCGAGCGCACGCGATAAAATCGTTGCACATTGTTCGCAACCTGCGGGTCGGTGAACTGGAACAGGCCGGAGCCGGTCGGCGATTCGACGGCAACCCCTAGGTTTGACCAGGCATTCAGCGGCAACAGCAAGTTTGTAGTACTCAAAATGGTGAAGTTCAGGCCGGTAAAACTGGTGAAGTTGAATGAGAAGGAACCGTCGCCCAAGACCGTCAACTTTTGCAATTGCGGCGAAGCAACCGGAGTGAGCACCATCACTGTCGCTGAGTAGGGTGGGAAGGCGTAGTTGAAGTTGGTCCCGGTGAAGGAAAAAGCCGTTTGTGCCACATCCGGCGAGCCGGTGCCGGTTTGTGCCGCCGTGTCCTGCGGTATACCGTAAGAATAGATTGTCCCGCCCGCCGCGGGGCTGAAGCTTGCTACCGCTACCAGCCCCGTAAGGGTGTTGACGGGATCTTTGTTGATGGTCAGTATCGTCAGGACGCCATTCTGCCTCCGGGCCGCATAGGTCGAGAGCAGCGAATAGTCGCTCGCGGCGGTGATGACCGTATCCCCTGCCTGCACGAAATTCGTCATGAGCTTCGAAATGTAATAAGGCGGATAATATTCGGTCCCTTCCAAAACTCCGTAATCACCGTAGAGCCGCCACCCATAGAGCGCGGAATTGGTATTACCGGTGTTGTTGTCACTGCCGTTGCGCAAATTCCACCAGAACAAGCCATTAAATTCCGTTTGCATCAGTTGGGCCAGACTGTCCGCCATGAACAAGGCGTTAACGATGCTCACAGATTGTTTGCCAGGGTTGGAAGAGACCGAATTATTTTCGGTGCAGACGAGTTCAATGTTTGTGCCATTGGAACCGACATAATCCGTAATCATCTGCCGGAGGTTTGTGGCGTCAGACGCCCAGCCAGTCGAGGATCCCAGCAAACCGGCGTCGCTCTCGCCGCCAGGATTCTGTGGATAACGGTGGTGGATGACAAAGTCCGGAGTGAAACCCAAGCTGGTCAACGTGGCCAGCAAAACCGGAGTCCAGCCGTTGTGGTAGAGTCCTTCTCGTGCATTATATGCCGGATGACTGCTATAACCATTTGCATAGGTGTCCTCGCCAGGAGTGACCACAACCCCAATTTTAACCGTTGGATCCACGGCCTTTATCAACGAGAGATAGCCGCAGGCCCTCTTGGCATAGGTATATGGATCGTGGGGAAAGGAATTGCTATCGGTTTCCCACGATCCGTACTCCTCGTTGCCAATCTCCCAATACTTGAACCCCAGCGGTGCCGCCCGCGAGAGACGCAAGAAGTTTTTACCGTCATCCGTCCCCAATGGCGCGGCCGCTCGCAAGGATGCCCAATAGCCCGCGGTTTGCCAGTTGAAACCCGCGGCATCCACACCCAAAAGCTGGGTATTGGTCGTCGCAGCATTGCAATACGCCACCCAGGCGGCTGCCTCGTTGGTGTAACCCGTGCCGTAGTTTAGCGTGATCATCGTCTCGGCGTTGACGTTGGTGACAACGTGAATGAAATTGGCCAAGCTGGTCACCCAATTCCAATTGTCCGCGTCCTGGCGATTGTAAAGCCAATGATAATCGTCGGAATCCGAGCCACCCGGAAAACGCAAGGCCCGCTTGCCCATGGTATTCAATTGCATCAAGGTCTCCGGCGTATCGAACTCAGCGTCCCATTGGGCTGCATTTATGCCAAACCAGCGCGCATCTGCGGTGCGAATGGGCTGGCTGGCATTGACCGTCATGTGGGTCAGGGCGGGTCCGGCGACACTCACGAGCTGGATGTCATCAAGATAAAATGTGGGTTCCATTGAACCGGCGTAATCCTGGATGGCAAAGCCACTGAAATTGGTAACGTTCTGCACTCCAAGGGCTGCCAAAGGGATTGTATATTTCTGCCATAGATTCGCCACCGGCGTGTTTAAGACACAGCGGGCGCTCTGCGCAGTGGGCCCTGTTCCGAGGTTGCCATACATTTGCAGACTTTGACCGCCCACCACGCCTCCGTTAAGCCAGAAGCTGATGGCAGCATAAGCGGTATTAGTGATCGGCGAATGATACAGCTGAAGTCCGCCATAGGCATTGGTCACGGCCACACTCAGAGAATCAGTGTTGCCGGGATATGCATAGGAAGTGTTGGCGAAGTTACGAGTACAAGCGTAGCTGTAGTCGGACCAGCCACTGGCCAGCGAATTGGAATAGATCATCAGACTGTTCTGAGCATCGGCCATGCGAGTTGCGCCCAGCAAAGTCCCCAAAACCAGCAAAGCGTTTATGCAGCGGAAAAACGCGACTTTGAGACATGTGAGCATAAGAGGATTCTTTATTTGGAATTTGCGGCTTGAATTGACATGGCTTGGAGGAAAGGTCTGAATTGAATTCGTCTCGCCAGATCGGTAGCGTGTATTTTAGGTGTTATTCGGAAACTGCGGTTTGGCTTCTTGACCAAGAATATCTAATGAATTTCCTGCAATATTCTTCCTGCCGCATGGATTCGCAAGTCCAATTTTCAGTGCACCGCCGGCTTTTCTCTGGCTCACGGGCCGAATTGTCGACATTTGGGTCTTCCCTCAAGCTTTTCCCTGCCATCTCCATCCGCGAACAATCATTGGCAGTTTACCGGCTGCCGGTTAAGATTTCTGGATGAGAAGCAAATGGACTTGCCTGGCGTTGCTCGGCGTACTTTTGGTCGGCTGCGCAACGCAACGGATCAACTGGAACGCCCGGATTGGCCACTACACTTTTGACCAGTCCGTGCTCGAGCTTGGTCCCCCGGATAAACAGGCCCAACTGACCGATGGCCGGCGGGTGGCTGAATGGGTTTCGCGTTACAGCAGCCCCGGAACTGTGCTGATTGGAACGGGCTATTGGAACAATCCCGGGGGCGTTCAATTCCTGCAAAGCACCGGGCCGGAATATTACGAGGACAAATTACGCCTGACATTCACCACAAACAATGTGCTGGAGTCGTGGTCGAAGCACTAGAGCGTTTCGATTAAAGGTACAACCCCTGGCAGCCATAAGGAACAAACCGTTTGCCGGTAGAGCGCTTGGCGTGCAATCTTCTGTTCGTCGGCGTGGCGAAACTCTGTTTACGCATAAACTACTTTTATTTAGGTACTTCAGTTAGAGCTCGACTGAGGCCTCGCCCCACCAACCTAAAATGCCTCCCTCCCGGCGACGGAAGTATTCCTTTGAATCGCGCTTCTGCAGCTTTCACCCCAAAACCTTGTGTCAGGGTTAATTAAGGGCAAGCCCGCGGCGGATGAAAGTGGGGACGTCCAGATCTTCGCCGCGGTGCAAGGTGGGTTCACTCTTGTCAAATCGTCCCTTGGCAACAATCGTCAATGGCAACTGTCCCTGAACCGCCTTTTTGATCACCGGCCGTTTGCGGCCGCCGGGATCGGTCATCACGCTGCGCCGCGTGCTGGCAGGGATCGGCAACGCGCCGGTCTCGGGCCGGGTGGGGCCGGGCTTGGCGACTTCATTCTCCTTGGAGGCAAACACGGTGACGCACAAGCGATTCTTGAATTCCGGGTCAATGGCAGCCCCCATGATGATCTTTGCATGAGCGCACTGGCGCTGGATCTGTTCCATCACGCGATTGACTTCGGCCATGGTCAAATCCCTGCCAGCTTTAAGACTGACCAGGACGGCGTCGGATTCTACCAGTGCACGGCCGTCGTCGAACAGCGGATGCGCCAGGATTTTCTCCACGGCTTCACGCGAACGGGAAGGCCCGGCGGCCTCGACAAAAGCGAAGGCGCTTTCGGTGTGGGAGTCGCGCAGAAGTGCGCACAAATCGGCAAAGTGAACCTGGATCAAACCTGGCCGTGAGATTAATTGCCAGACACCGCGGACGCCCTCGACCAGAAAACCGCCTGTGACCCGAAAGGTGTCGAGCACGCTCGTATTCTCGTCAATCAGCTTGAAGATTCTCTGGTTGGGCAGGCAAATGACGCCATCAGCTGCGGCCTTCAGCTGCTCCAAGGCGCCTTGGGCTTGCTGTTCGCGACGGTTTCCCTCGCATTCAAACGGTTGGGAAACAAAGGCGAGCACGAGCGCACCGGCTTCGCGCGCCGCGCGGGCGAGCACGGAACTTATACCGCTGCCGGCACCGCCGCCCAGTCCCGCGATGATAAACACCACCTCCGCGCCGGCACAGGCGGATTTGAGGGTGGAAAACTGCTCCTCGGCCAGTGCACGGCAGCGGTCGGGATCGCCGCCGGAACCCAGGCCGCGCAGCAGTTTATTTTCCAAATGAATCTTCACGGTTCCCGGCGCGGCCTCGAGGGCGGCGGCATCCGTGTTAATGGCACCGAAGGATGCCCCGGCAAATTCGGGGGTGGCTAGTGCGCCAAGCAAAACGCCGCCGGCGTTGCCCACGCCAAAGATTTTGACCGCCGGCATCGACGGGGAGAACGTTTCAGCGATTGAACCTAGGTTTTCAGTTTCCATGGCCAGCCTTTCATTTTCAGGAACGTTGCAGGATTTTGCTTAACATGCCTTTGATCGCATCGGTGTTCATGAAGGCACCGCGCTTGACACGCTGACGCTTTTTAAGCGAACCATATTTGACGAGACCGATGGCGGTCGCGAATTCCGGTTGATCCAGCGCCGCCGTCAGACCGCTGATGGCGGTAGCCTTGCCGGGAACGACATTCATCTGGAACACATTCTCGGCCAGCGCCACAATTCCCGGAGCCCGGGAACTGCCGCCGCAAAGGAAAACCCCGGCGCGCAAGTAGTCGGTCAATCCGGCCCGTTCCAATTCCTCGGCAATCAGCAGGAAGACTTCCTCCAGGCGCAGCGACATGATGCGCTGCAAATGCTCCGCGTTGATGGAATTCAGGGCCAAACCGAGTTCGTTCGTGATGGTGATGGTTTGATTCTTGGCCGCCGGATCCACCACGGCAGCGCCATGTTCCAATTTCAATTTCTCCGCCCGGCTCAGCGGCACTTTCAAACCATAAGCGAGATCATTGGAGACATGGTCGCCGGCCACCGCCAGTACACCCGTATGCCGAATGGCGCCATCGGAATAGACGACGAATTCGGTTGTACCACCCCCGATATCAATCACCAGGGCGCCGAGTTCCTTTTGATCGCCGGTGAGCACGGCCAGGGAGGAGGCGACGCCGTTGAAAACAATTTCGTCCACTTCCAACTGTGTGCCGCGCACGAGACGAATGGCATTTTGGAGGCGGTTGACGTGGCCATGAATGACATGCATGTCCACTTCCAATCGCTGGCCCAGCATCCCGGCAGGGTTGGTGACGCCGTCCTGGCCATCAACGAAGAAATGCTGGCGAACGGCGTGGATGACCGAGTTGTCCGCCGGCAGATTGATGGCCTTGGCGTTCTTGATCACGTCCTGAACGTCGTCCTCGGTGATTTCCCGGTCGGCGGAAACCACCGTATGAACACCACGATTGTTAAAGCCGCGGATATGGCCGCCGCTCACGCCAAGATAGACGCTGCGGATTTCGACGTTCGCCATTTCTTCGGCCACAGACAGGGCCGAGCGCAAATCCTCCTCGACCTGTTCAGGGTTGACGATCTCGCCCTTGCGCACGCCACGCGAGCGCGATTGGCCGATGCCGATGATGTTGGGCACGCCATCGGGGCCCAGTTCACCGACCACTACGCAGATTTTAGAAGTGCCGATTTCGAGACCGGCAATGATGTTAGGATCGTCAAACATTATTCCTCCGGGGTTTAACTGATTTTGCGGGCTTGGAATTGTTTTCCGGGGCGGCATTGGCCATGACCCAGTTCACCGGGATGTCGTTGTCCAGCGAGAGATCGAGGGTGGCAATGTTTTTTCCCTGGCGAAAGCCCCAATCATAAATCTGGCGCCAGCGGCGCAATTGCTGGTCCAACGACTGCAACCCGAAAGTGATCTCACTGCCCTGCGCGGTGGTGGCGATGATCACCCCGGGCTCACACACATCAATCCGGTGCAAATCCGCCAGCCCGAACATCGGAGAATGGCGATAAGCAATGATCAACTTCAGAGCGGCCTGCAATTGGGGCGAGGCAAGGCGGTGCCCCGGCACGAGCTCGCAAATATTGGTCCAGACAATGCCGGGCAATCCCGTGTTCAACTGCATGATCGGAATGGTGCATTGCGAGTAGTCCACGGGCTGGAGCACATTGCCGTGGGCATCCAATTGAAAAACCGAAAAATCCAGCCCGCCTACTGGATCCGGGCAGGGAACATCAATTTGGGCGATGGGCGTGCGCTCGGTAACGCGAATTTTCAAGGTCTGAGGCAGAATGCGCTCAACGGAAATCGAATCCAACTTGGACACCAGCGCCAGGTTGCGTTTGACGGCAGCCAGGTCCAGAGCGATGAGATTCTGCCCCAGTTGCACGCCTGACCAGCGGCGCAATTGATCAGTGGTGATCACTCCATCCGTCTGCACATCAATGCTCTGGATGGCGAAATCCGGGTTTTCGTAGACAAATTTATCGAGCGCAAGTTCGCCGGTCCGCCAGATCAAATAGAGCCCGAAAACGGTGCCAAAGACAACCCCGCCCGCGATAGTAACCAGGCGGACACGCGCCGCCCGGATCTGATCGGAGCGCAACTTCACGTCCAGAACATGCCCCCGGCCCTGTCGCCGGTTTCGATTTCGATGATCGCGTTTAAACCACATTTCAGATCAGTTTCTTCGCAAAGCCAGATCCACCATTCGCTGGCAGAGTTCGGCATAGTTTAATCCCGCCACCGCCGCCGCCTTGGGCAGGAGGCTGGTCTCCGTCATCCCGGGGAGAGTGTTTACTTCCAGGACCACCGGCGAACCGTCCGGGCGAACCATGACATCCACCCGGGCATAATCGCGGCCACCCACGGCCTTAAAAGCGTTGAGTGCCGCCGCCTGGATGGTTTGGGTCGTGGCGGCGTCAAAATCCGCCGGGCAGAAATACTCAGTCGCGCCCGCCGTATACTTATTGCGATAATCCAGATGGCCTACTTTAGGACGAACTTCAACGAGCGGCAGCGCCACGCCGTCCAAAATGCCAACGGTGGTTTCCCGCCCGACGATTTTCTCCTCGACGAGAACCTCGGTGTCAAATTTCAACGATTCAGCCAGCGCCCCGGGCCAGTCCTCACGGCGATCGATGAATTGAAGCCCCACGCTCGAACCCTGACGGCTTGGTTTGGCCACCAGCGGCGGGTGAAATCCCGCCGGGAAAGGGGTCTGCGGCGAACTCACCGTAAGAAACCTGGCGGTCGGCACGCCGGCTTGGAGGCAGGCCTTTTTTGTAAGAACTTTGTCAAAAGCCACCCGGCTCGCCTCCGCATCGCATCCGGTATAAACCACTCCCAGTTGATCCAACTGTTTCTGCACCGTCCCATCCTCGCCGTAAGTTCCGTGCAAAGCCAAAAAAACCACCTCAGTACCCGGCGCCAAAACCCAGTCCGCATTAACCGGATCGAGTTCATTGACCTGATGGCCCAAGGAACGAAGGGCGCGCGCCACCGCCCCGCCCGTGCGCAGGGAAACTTCCCGCTCCGCGCTGGGCCCCCCCAACATCACCGTTATATTCAAGTGTCCGCTCATTTTTTTTGCGCAAATTTTTCCAGTGAAACCGCCGTCTTGGGAAAGGCTTTCAGGATTTGCCGGTCCGCCGTGACCAATGGCACACCCAATTCCTGCGCCAGGGCGACATACTCACAATCATAGCCCGTACACTTGGATCGCGCCGCCAGCTCCAAAACCCGCTCGGACGAAACCTGGTATTCACGCCCCCCCATGATTTCCTCCGCCAATTGCAAAACTCGCATGGCCTCGTCCAGCTTCATGCCATCACGCTGGACATATTTCACGAGCGCCTGGCGAAATTCCGACCGCCACAACACGGGTGCTACCCAAATCGGTTCAGCCGCGAAAACCTCGCCGGCCAGTTCCGCACTCTCGTTGCGAATGGCCAGGCAGGCAATCAGGCTGGGATCAACGATGATCACGGCCCTCGCGAATCACCTGGTTGATCCGGGCGGCTGTGGTCTTGAATTTCATCGTGTCCCGCGCCGCCCGCGTCCGGGCCAGCAGGGCAGTCACATCCACCGGCTGGCTGCGCACGCTGGATTCCAGCACGGCAATCGCCTCGGTGTTGAGACTCCGACCGTGGCTGGCGGCTCGTTTCTTCAAGGCCTGATGCGCTTCCTTCGACAGCCCTTTGATCGTGATCGTGATCATGGCGCAACCATAACGCAACCATTTTGGAAGTCAACGAATTAACCGGCCAGCATCTCGATTTCCGTGTGCAAATCAATGCCGCGCGCCGCCTTGACCTTCGCCTGCAACAGGCCAATCAAGTCCAGGACATCCCGGGCCGTCGCGCCACCGTCGTTGATGATGAAGTTGCCATGCTCCTGCGAGACGACTGCCCCGCCGACCCGCGTGCCCTTGAGCCCCAGTTCATCGATCAATTTGCCCGCCGGGATCTCCGGCGGATTCTTGAACGCGCACCCCGCGCTGGGCGCCGCGGGCTGCGAACTCCAGCGTTTCTTGCTGTAAGCGCTCATGCGTTCAGCGATCGCTTCCACTGAGTCCGGTTTGCCCCGGAACACCGTACTTAAAGCAACGTGATTCTTCAGAGTGTCACAACTGCGATAGTGAACGGACATCTGGTCGGGCGTGAGTTCGCTCACTTCGCCGGCAAAATTCATCAGCCGGACTGATTGGACCACCTCAAAGGTGGCTGCGGCCATGGCGCCCGCGTTCATGCGCAATGCGCCACCGACACTGCCGGGGATGCCCTCGAGGAATTCCATTCCGCTCAAACCATGTTGACGGGCCGACACAGACACCGCTTTCAATTTTGCCCCTGCCCCGCAATGCAAGTTATTGCCAATCACCTCAATCCGGCTGAAAACAGGTTGAGCAAGGCAAATCACCACTCCGCTGAAACCGCCGTCAGGCACGAGCAAATTGGAGCCGCGACCAACCACGACAAATTTTACGCTCCGTTCACCACAAAACTTAAGCGTCACTGCAAGGTCCGCCTCCGAGCCCGGCTCAAGATAAAGCTGCGCCGGCCCACCCACCCGCAGGGTGGTGTGTTTGGCCATCGGCTCATCGCGCCGAACAGCCGTCGCTGGGGAAAGGCGGGCAACGAGTTCATCCATTAGACCTGCCTGTGCTGGTTGATCCACAATGTCGGCGGTGGGTGTCATTCTTCAGAGAACAGCTTTGGCGGTATCGGTGACGCGGTTGGCCCTGGCCGGGGGCGGAATCGTTGGCACCGTCTTTTCCAAAGGTCGCGCGAGTGACCTTAAAATGTGATCGGCGATCTGCGCCGCCGCAGTGGGCGCGTACCAGGAAACCAACGCCGACTGTATTTTCAAACGGGCTTCGTCGTTTTCAACCAGTTCAATCAATCGGTTTGCAACCATTTCCGGCGTGGCCAGCTTTTGCTCGATCAAGAAGGCGGCCCCGGTTTTGGCGAACGCGTTGGCGTTGAAATACTGGTGGTTATCCGCCGCAGCGGGAAATGGGATGAGGACAGCCGGCAAACGGCATGCGGCCAATTCAGCGAGCGAGGACGCCCCCGCGCGGCTCACGCAGGCGGTGGCCGCGCCGAGGGCGAGATCCATTTTCGCAAAAAATGGTTTTACAACGGCGGCCAGACCGAGCGCGGCATAAGCCGACTTGACTCGTTCAAAATCGTGGTTTCCAGTCAGGTGCAGCCACTGCCAATTTCGGTTGGCCAGCCGGGGCAAAGTGGAAAGAACTAGTTCATTCAAACCGCTGGCCCCCTGACTTCCGCCAACCACGAGGAGCGTGGGACGATTGGGTTCGAGCCCCAGTGCAATCCGGCAGGCAGCGGGATCCTGGCCGGCAGAATTCCGGCTCGAGGGGTTGGCCCGTAAAGCTAGTTGGGAACGTACGGGTGTTCCAGTGGTGACGGTTGTCTTTGAGGGTAACCGCGCAGCGGTCTCGGAAAAGCCGACAAATACCTCGTCCACGAAGCGAGCGAGGAACCGGTTCGCCCGGCCCGGAATGGTGTTGGACTCGTGCAAAAACGTTCGCGCACCCGCGGATTTAGCCGCCAGTATAGGTGGTGCGCTCGTGAAGCCGCCCATCGCCAGCACCGCGTGCGGCGCACGGTCTTGAAAAATTTTTCGCGCCAGCCGAAGTGAATTCCAGAAACTGCGGGCAAACGAAAAATAATTCCGGTTCTGCAAACCGACCGCAGGCAGCGTGAAAATTTCAACGCCCTGGATGGATTTAACCGCCTGCTGATCCACGTCCTTGGGCGAAATCAACAGCGCCACGGACGCCCCTTGACACAGTAACTCCTCAGCCACCGCAACCCCGGGAAAAAGATGACCGCCAGTTCCGCCACAGGCAATGGCAATGAAAGGCTTAGATTCCAACGTTGGATTCATGTTGCCGGGACGGCAAAAGGATTGGCTTTTCGCCGGGGAGTCTCGTCCGCGAAAACTTCGGCCGTGGAAATCGTATTCTGGTTGGCGCGGCGGGCCACGCTAAACAGGATGCCGACGCAGGTCAGCATCGCCAGCAGATTTGATCCCCCATAACTGATAAACGGCAGCGGGAGACCCTTGTTGGGAAGGGCGCTGGTTACCACGCCAATGTTGATGGCCGCCTGCAGACCGATCAGCAGCGTGACGCCAGTGGCGAGCATGGTGCCGAACATTTCACGGGCGTGCAGGGCAATATAAATACCGCAGAAGACAATCACCACAAACGCAACCACCACCAGCAAAGTCGCCACCAGGCCCAATTCCTCGCCAATGATGGAAAAAATGAAATCGGTGTGATGTTCCGGTACGAAACCCAGTTTTTGGCGGCCGTTGCCGAGACCCAAGCCCGTCCATCCTCCGGAGCCCAGCGCAATCATCGCCTCGTAAGCTTGGTAACCGACCCCGTCCTTATGCTGTTCCAAATCCCACCAGCTGAAAATCCGGCGCATCCGCATGGGATCATGAATGATGGAAACCGCGAGTCCGGCGACGGCTAGGAGAACGGGCGGAATGATGAACTTCCAACGCACCCCCGACAACAGCAACATGGAACCGCTGACAGCGGCAAGCAGGATGGTCGTCCCCCGATCTGGTTCACGAAAAATCAGCGCCAGCATGGCGGCAATGATGCCCATCGGAAATAAAACACCCCACTTGAAGGTGGGCATGTGGCGATGAAACCGGTCGCAATACCAAGCCAGGACGATGATCAGAGCAATCTTGCCTAGTTCGGAGGGTTGCAGGCGTACGCCGGGCAGGATGAACCATCGGTGGGCTCCGTTGATTTTTTTGGTCAGGCCGTGCGGCAGGGGCAGCAAAACCAGCACCAATAGAAACAGGGCGAAAAAGAAAAGCGGCCAGGCCGCTTTTTTGAGCACTTCATAATCAACGGAAGTCGCCGCCACACAAAGGATAAAGCCAAGCGCGCACCAGACCAATTGCGATTTCAGGTACTGGGCTCCCACTTGGGTCATGCTTGAACTGTAGAGCATCACCAACCCCAGCCCCAGAAGGGCTGCCACGCAAAAAGCAAGAATGGTGACGGCGACTCTCATGTCAATAGTTCCAATCTCCAACCGCTAAACGCCGACCGCTCGCGACGATCAGGTCGCGCCGGGCGATCCCGGGGCAGGAGCAGTGGTCGGGGCAGCCGGAGTAACCGGCGGCAATGCGGGCGCCGGAACCGGAGCCGACGGAGCAGGCGCAACGTCCGGAGCCGCCGATTCCGCCTTGGCAGGAATCTTCAGCTTCTGGCCCACCTTGATCTTGGTGGTGGAAAGGTTGTTCTCGGCTTCAATGGCTTTGACAGAGGTTCCAAAATGCTTGGCAATCTTGTGCAAGGTATCACCGGATTTGACCGTGTAGGTCGTGGCGGAACTAGTGTCAGCTCCCGTCGCGTCCGGAGCAGAAGCCGAAGTGATGCCCGCCGGAGCGGAACCTCCCGCCGGGATGATCAGTTTTTGCTTAACCTTAAGGTGCTTCGGATTGACGTCCGGGTTGGCCGCCTCAAGCGCCTTCAAGCTAACCCCGTTTTTCTTGGCAATCTTGCCCAGGGTATCACCGGCAACCACGATATATTCGGAGCCGCTGCCTTCAGGAGCAGTCGTATTATCGGCCTGCGGTGGGAGTGTGGCTTGAGGTTGGGGCACCACCGGCATCGTCGGAGGAGGATTGCTCACCACAGGCGTCACCGGCGGTTCATTGGTGTCGGCAATCGGAGGTGTATTGGTATCCGTCTGAATTGCCGGCACATTCGTATCCTGATCCGACGGGGGCGTAGTACTATTGTCCCCGCTCGTGTCCCGTTTGCAGCCCTGGATCAGCATGGCAAGCAGTCCAATGATGCCGACCGCGAGCGCGCAGGACACGCCGATTTTCAAGTTGGAACGACGTTTGGATTGCTGCTCGAGTAGCGAGCCTTTGGGAACGAACGGATTAGGATTACTCATGGATTTTTGGCGCGAATGCGTCCTTTCTTCGAGGGGGTTATTATGTTTTGATTTTTGCGCCGCGAAAATTTCCCTCGAAAAGTTTCGTGACGTTTTAAACTCATGCTGCCGTTTAATGGAGTAAAGCTGTCGCGGAAATGCCCGCCGGTGGAGTAACTGAATTCCCAGAATCGACCGCCTGCAATCGCGCGCCGCGCCGCATCCATTAAAAAACTTAACAACCAACGCGGTTGCGTGCAAGCAACAAAGCAGGGGTTACTTACGATTTTTTGATGTTTCATAAGTTTACCTCAATTTAAGGGTCGCCAACGCCACCACGGCACAAAGCACGCACAAGATGTAAAAACGCATCACCACCTGGGATTCGTACCAGCCCTTTTTTTCAAAATGATGATGCAAGGGGGCCATCAGGAAAATACGCCGGCCGGTGCCGGTCTTCCAGCGGGTAAGTTTAAACCAGCCTTTTTGCATAATTACCGAGACCGCCTCCGCCACGAATACACCGCCGGCAATCACCAGCACAAACGGCTGATGGATCAACACGGCAACAATCCCGAAAGCCCCGCCGAGTGCCAGCGATCCGGTGTCACCCATGAAAACCTGGGCCGGATGGCAGTTAAACCACAGGAAGCCGAGTCCCGAGCCAAGCAGCGCCGCGATAAAAACCGTCAATTCACCCGCGCCCGGCACATAAGGAATCTCAAGGTATTCCGAAGCCTTGATATTGCCCGCCAGATAGGTGATAAACAGAAAAACAAACCCAACGATCAATGTGCAACCGATGGCCAAACCATCCAGCCCGTCGGTCAGGTTGACAGCGTTGGAACTGCCCATGATCGCCAGCAGGACGACGACCACCCCCACCACAACTCCCACGTGGATGGGATATTTATAAAAAGGCAGCATCAAATCGGAGACCAAATTGCTGCTGATGGCGTGCTTGCTGCCCGCCAGGCGCAGCTCGCTTTTTGCCGGGAGATTCCAGAGATAAAAACCGACGAAAGAAGCCAGCAGGAATTGCACAACCAGTTTGACCCGCGGCGGCGTGCCAGCACCGCTCTGCTGAATGATCTTGGCGTAGTCGTCATAAAACCCAAGCCCCGCCAGTACTAGAACCGAAAGCAGTGTCAGTTCCACCTGCGCGTTCCACTGGGTCCACAGCATCGTTGAAATCAGCAGCGCAAGAATGATGAGCAATCCGCCCATGGTCGGCGTTCCTTTTTTGCTCAAGACCCGGGCCTGTAGGCCGCCCGCGGTTTCAGCCTTGTCGTCGTATTCCTGGCCAAATTTCAGTTGTTTCAACCACCGGATGACCTTGGGGCCCAGCCACCAGGAGATGATGAGCGCCGTGACTGCCGCCCCCGCACTGCGGACGGTGATATAGCGGAACAGCCGCAGGAACGACAAGCGGGACTCCCACTCCGATCCGTGCGACCAATCCAACAGCCATTGGCTTAGCAAATACAACATCTCAGTTTTTCTCCGTCTTTAAGCTCTCCGCGATGCGTTCCAGCCGCGCCGACCGCGAGGCCTTCAACAAAACCACATCACCCGTTTTCAAAAATTTTTTAACCGCGACAACCGCGGACTCAACATCGGCAAACTCGATGACCCGCTTTAATCCGGCAGCCCGGGCGGCCTGCGCCGTCCCCGCCGCCATGGGACCCACGGCGAACAATTGACCGACGCCCAACCTCGCCGCATGCCGGCCTACTTCCGCGTGGGCCGAGGCACTGTGTATGCCCTGTTCGCCCATATCGCCAAGTACCGCCACCCGACGGCCTTGCAGAGGCAAATCGCACAAGGTTTCGAGCGCGGCGATCATGGAATCCGTATTGGCGTTATACGCATCGTCTAAGACCCGGACCCCATTGGCTTCCCAGAATTGCATGCGCATTTTGGGAGGGGGACAATCGGCCAATCCGCTTGCAATTTGAGCATATTTCAGACCAAGTTCCGCAGCCAAAGCAATTGCTAACAACGCATTGGAAACTTGATGCCGGCCAAGCAAGTTGAGGCGATATTCCCCATTTAACAAGGTTTCCGGGCCGGTCGCCTGAAAAGTGGAGCCGCCTTTATCAAGGCGAAGCTTGGTGGCCCGCCAGTCGTTTCTTTCTCCAAAACCGGCCCGAATGACCCGTGCCCGGGTACGGGAAGCAAGCTTTTCCGCCCATTCACCATCGCCGTTTAAGACCAAAACCCCATCAGCGGGTAATAATTCCCCCAACCAGCCTTCTTCCACCGCCACGCCGTTGAGATCCCCAAAAAACTCCAAATGCTCCCGCCCAATATTCGTAATGACGCCAAACTTCGGGGCGATCAACTTCACCAAGGGTGCCAGTTCCCCGGGGTGGTTTGTACCAACCTCAAACACCGCCACCTGATGCGATTTTTGTAGCCGTAACAATGTCGTGGGCACCCCAATGTCGTTATTGAAACTCGCCTCGCTCCAAAGAGTGGACAATTGCTCACGCAGGATGGAAGCGAGCAGCTCCTTGGTGGTCGTTTTGCCGTTCGAGCCGCCCACGGCTGCGACCGGAATATCAAAATCCCTCCGGTATATCCCCGCCAGCCTGCCTAGAGCAACCCTGACATCGTCCACGGCCAGTAAAGCACAAGCAGGCAGGGGAGAAGGCAGCTTTTTGTTCTCTACCACCACCGCACTAACGTGCTTGGCAGCAACCTCTGCCAGAAAATTGTGCCCATCAAACTTTTCGCCCCGGATAGCAAAGAAGACATCGCCTGCCTTCACCTGGCGCGAATCCGTGCTCACCCCAAGCGCCATCAGCTCCGGCAGGCCGGATATGATTTCGGCGCCGCAGGCTTCGGCAATGTATTTTAAGTTTCTTGGCTCCACAAAATTATCTCAAAAGCAAGGTTCGCCGCCCGTTCAACTTGGCCCGGGAAGTTGTCACCCCAGCGCTGCGCTTTCCGAACCTCAGACGATCAATATTGTTGAGCGGCGAAGTTTTCATTGGATGCCCTGGTTGTGCGGTCGGGATTCAGCCATTATTGGCGGCGGGTTGGTCATCAGTCCCGGGTCCGGCGGGATGTTCAAATAACTGGCACATCGCTCCGCGATATCCTTGAACACCGGGCCGCAAACCTTGCCGCCGTAATAACCTTCTTTGGGCTCATCCATGACGACAGAAATACAGAGCTGCGGATCATCTGCAGGAAAGAATCCGATGAAGGACGAGATATATTTCCCCGGAACATACGCACCGTTCTCCGCCTTTTGGGCAGTGCCAGTCTTGCCCGCCACCACGTAATCTTTCATCGCGGCGCCTTCAGCCGTGCCATCCTTCGTGACCACCGTTTTCAGCGCTTGGATCATTTCGCGGCAGGTTTCTTCGCTGACCACTTGACGAACCTTTTCAGGCACATATTGCTGAATTATTTGGTGATTCTCTCTTTGCAAGCGGTTGACAATCATGGGGCGCATCAGCCAGCCATGGTTCGCGATCGCCGCCATGGCCATGATCATTTGCAAACGGGTCACGGCGACTCCGTGTCCCATCGGGATTTGGGCAATCGAGACCTTGCTCCAATCCTTGACAGGATATAGAAAACCACGCGCCTCACCTGGCAAGGCGATGCCGGTCCGCCGGCCAAAACCGTAATCCGAAGCATAGTTGTAAAGATTTTGCTCACCCAGCCGGATGCCGATTTTGGCTGCGCCAATGTTCGAAGATTTGGTGATAATGCCTTCGGTGGTCAACATTCCGTACGGCTCGTGGTCATGCAACACGTGGCCGGCAAAAGCGAAATGGCCGTTTTCACAGTTAAACTGGTCAGAAAGTGTGACCGCTCCACTGTTGAGGGCGCCGGAGACGACGACAATTTTGAATGTGGAACCTGGCTCCATGATGTCGGTGATCACCCGGTTGCGCGTTTCCGGAGTAATGGTCGACGGACGGTTCGGGTCAAAATTCGGCAGCGTCGCCATGGCCAGGATTTCACCGGTGCTTGGCCTCATGACGATGCCGGTAATGCTTTTGGGATTATGCGTCTTCATGGCATCAGCCAAAGCACCTTCAACAATCAGCTGCACCGCAGAGTCGATTGTGAGGACCACATCGGCCCCGTTACCGGCGGCCAAATCTTCATTCCGCAAAGGAACCAGTTCATGCTGAGCGCGGTCAATGCGGGTCACCAGCAAGCCTGGTGTGCCGGTAAGATTGGTGTTCAAGGTCATCTCAATCCCATCGCGCCCGACCATTTGGGAAATGTCCTGGCCGTCGACCGTCTGCTCCTCGGACCCGCAAAAGCCGATCACCTGCGCGGCAAGTGCGCCGCTGGGATAGTTCCGCTTCTGTTCTGATTCGGCGAAAACCGAGCTTTGCCGCAACATTTCATAATGCGCACGGTCACCGCGGGACAATTTTTTCTCATCCAGCCCAAAATCCAGATTCGTCAGTGCCGCCTGGAGGCTTTGCCAGGTCGCCTCCGGAATGTCGTGCGCCAGCCGCACGTAATGAAGATCGTTGGTGAACAGGTCTCCCTGCTCATCTTTGGTGACTAACTTATGGGGGGTTAATTTCTCGAGGATTGCGGCCTCACCCATCGGCAGCCAGGCAGCGAGAAAATGAGCCACGGCCGGGGCCTGATCCCCGATCAGGGCGGGATCGGCGCAGACCGTTTTCACCGTGACGGTGGTGGCCAGTGGAAAGTTATTAATATCCAGAATATTTCCGCGCCGCGGAGCCTCGTAGTAGGCGCGGCGGGTATTCTGGTCCGCCAGCCGTGACAACTCATCATGGCGCAATACTTGCAAATCAACGAGCCGATAGCCCAGCCCGCTGAACGCCAGGCTGATAAACACCAGCAGCAGCAGCGCACGCTTGATTAGCAATTTGTTCTTCATCCCCACATTCTCCCAAAATCATTATTAAAACGGCCAGCCGCCCGTGGCGATCGGTTCCTCACCCGACGGCGTCACGAGCGGCGGCCAAATTATTTTTCCTACTGGATCAGTTCGCTCTCCGACCGCCCCGCAAATTGTCGTGCCGGCTGGTTGGGCAGCGGCGGCAGCTCATTCAACCATACCATCTGCCCCGGCTGCTCCGGGCCCAGGCCCAGGCCCAATTTTTGGGCGCGCTGCTGAATCATCCGCTGTGACCCCAGTAAATCATACTGGTTGACCAGCAGGTAATTGTCGTCCTTAAGCTGCGACAATCTTCTTTCACGATCCGAGATTTGCCGACCCAAACGAATGATCTCATTCTTTTGCCAGACATACCCCACCGCGGAACCGCAGAACAAAAAGCAGAGCAAAACCACTTTGATCACCGGTCCAAAGTGAATTGCCGCCGACTGGTTTTTTCGCTGCTTGGCCATTTTAAATTTTTTCCATCACGCGCAATTGCGCGCTGCGGGCGCGCGGGTTTTCCCGCAGCTCCGTTTCCCCGGGCAGAATTGCCTTGCGCGAAACCAATTTCAGTTCCGGTACCACCGGTTTGCGCAATTCCGGCACATCTACCCCGCCCTCGAACGTGTAATCCCGGCTTCGCTCCCGGCCGAATTCTTTTACCATCCGATCCTCCAGCGAATGGAACGTGATCACCGCCAGCCGGCCAGCCGGCCGCAAAAGGCTCACTGCCACCGCCAGTCCCTGCTTCAAGGATCCCATTTCATCGTTCACCGCAATCCGCAGCGCCTGAAAAACCTTGGTCGCCGGATGCGCTTTTTTTCCCGCGCGCGGATTAATCCGCTCCATGAGCTCCGCCAACTGCTTCGTTGTGGTGAACGGGCGCTGTGCCCGATCCAGGACTATGGCCCGCGCCAGCCGGCGCGAATCCCGCTCCCCGCCGAATTCCCAAAAGATCGCCGCGAGTTGCTCCGCGCTCTCACCGTTCACCAGATCCGCTGCTGTCAGCCGCTGCCGGTCGTCCATCCGCATATCCAACGGACCTTCCTGCTGAAAACTAAATCCGCGCTCCGCGTGATCCAACTGGGCTGAACTCACACCCAAATCTAATAGTACACCATCGCAGGATTTCAACGGCACCCAATCCGCCAGCCCCGTATAATTGCCCCGGCGAATCTCAAATCGGCCCGCAAACTCCGGCGTCAACCTCACCCGCGCCGCCTCAACCGCGACGCCATCGCGATCGCACCCATACAGCCGTCCAGTCTGCGAACTCGCGGCCAGCATTTGCGCTGCGTGACCAGCTCCACCGAGCGTCCCGTCGGCGTATTGTCCGCCCGGCCTCGGGTTCAGCGCGGCCAGCACTTCCGCCACCATCACTGGTTTGTGAATGAATTCGGGCACTGCGCATTTTAAAATGTTTCAGGCGGTCTCAAAACGGCGTTCGGCAAACATTTCCAGCGGCTCGCGGCCCGGTAATAACCTCGGCGCCTCCACCGCAGTCAGGGTGCGCGACTTGACCGGCACCACTTCCACATCTGCATCCGAAAGATCGTTGTGCAACACCTTCACCGCTTGCAGCGAGAGTTCCACCTGCACCGGCTTGGACGGTTCTGCAGTTGGCGTCTCAGGTCTGCGGAACGGATTGATCAAGTCCGCCCAATTGGACGCCCTCGCAGGCTTTGCCATCGCCGCAGCTGGAACGGTTCCAGCCCTGGCCTTCACCACCGGTTTGGCCAACCCTGCTTCCGGCGCTGCCGCGGGCGCCATCGGGACCGAAGCTCCGGCGCTTTTTGGCTCAAACGGATTCTTATCCGAGTTGAATTTGGGCAGATACACCCGCTTGTCCCTTCGGTAAGAGACCACGCGGCACCCGTCAAAAAAACTTTTACCCGCACCCAGTAATTTTCCAAGATTCATAGATTAATTACTCCATCATTTCGAAAGCCCTGGGCGAAAGCACCGTGTCCATGGCCTCCACTTGTTCATAGCGCGCCGGGTTCCAAATCTCAAACCGGTCGATCATCCCGACCAGCACCGCCTCGTCCTTGATCCCCGCCGCGACCGCCATTTCGTCCGGCAAACAAATCCGACCCGCCTTGTCCAAGGTCACCTGCACCGATTTGCTGCCAACGAACCGTTTCAGAATAACTTTGCCCGGGTCACTGTTTGGCATCGCATCAATATCCGCCGCCAACTTCGCCATTTTTTCCGGCGGCAACACCCGCAAACAGGTCCCAGCCTGATGTTTTGGCCAGACTACAATCGTCAACTCCACCCCCTCCTCCTCCGGCCGCCACTTGGCAGGTATCTGCAAACGACGCTTCTCATCAACCCCATGTTTAAAGGTTGAATTGTAATAAGTCGGAGCCGCGCTCATTTATTCACCGGAATCTAAAAAACGGGGATTTGCCCCACATCGACCCCTTTTTACCCTCTTTGCCCCACCCAAGTCAACAAAAAAGTCCCGATATTATCGGGGGTTATGCGAAAGTTGTTCACAATTCATTTTCATAATCGCGAATTGTCAATGATCCAAGCCACAGTTTAGGCTGGCACCGTGCGAACCACTGAATTTCGCTTTGACCTGCCTCCGGAACTGATCGCCCAAGTACCGGCGGCGGAGCGTGATCAATCGCGATTGCTTGTCTTACACCGGACCGAGCGTCGCTTGGAACATCGCCGCTTTCAAGATCTTCCGGGCTATTTGCGGAAGGGTGATGTTTTGGTGTTGAACAATTCAAGAGTTATCCCGGCCCGGCTGCATGGCATTAACGCCAAAAGCGGTGGCCGGTTTGAAATGCTGTTGCTGGAGGAAACCTCCACCAATTCCTGGTGGTCAATGCTTCGCCCCGGAAAACGGGCTCCAGCGGGAACCCGGATCAAGCTGTTGGACCGTGCCGGCCAGCCGACGGAAATCACGGCAACCGTCACTGAGGTGAATGACGAAGGGCATCGAAAACTCCAGTGGTCCGGTACGAACAACCTCTTCAATGAACTCGAGCGTTTCGGAGAAATTCCACTGCCTCCTTACATTGAGCGCAACGGCGAGCCACTCGATGATATGTCACGGTATCAAACGGTCTATGCCGGGCCAGCCGGATCGGTCGCCGCTCCTACTGCAGGCTTGCATTTCACGCCAGATATCCTCTCCCAAATCCGGTCACGCGGAGTAGGAATCGAATCCGTGACGCTGCACGTGGGCGCCGGAACCTTTCTTCCCGTGAAGGTCGAGAACGTGGCTGATCATAAGATGCACGGGGAAAGATTCTCAATTGGACAGGCGACGGTGGAAGCGGTTAATGCCGCCAAGCAATCCGGCAACCGGGTTGTCGCCGTGGGCACCACAGCCACGCGCGCGCTGGAAACTTGCGCCCTTCAGAATGAAGGAAACCTTGGTGTTTACGCGGGTAAAACCGAGATCTTTCTTTATCCTCCGGCGCAATTTCGGGTCGTGGATGCGCTGCTTACCAATTTTCATTTGCCGGAATCTACCCTGCTCATGCTGGTGAGTGCCTTTGCGGCACCAGGCGAGAAAGACCTGGGCCGCCAATTCATTTTATCCGCCTATGCCGAGGCGATCCGTGAACGTTACCGTTTCTATAGTTACGGTGATGCCATGTTAATTCTATGAGTTCGCTCCCGAAAATAAAAGAGAATGGCCGACCTTATGTCCTGGTCAACATGGCTATGACCGCAGACGGTAAAATTGCGACGGTTAACCGGGCTGTGCATTCCTTCGGGAGCCCTCGTGATCTACACCACTTGTATGAATTGCGCGCGACGACTGATGCGGTGATATGTGGTGCCAGGACCATTGAAATCTCCCGGAGCATTCTGGACAACGGCGGTGAGTTGTTTACGCGCCGGCGAATTAAACAAGGCCTGGCGGAGCACAACTTGCGCGTCATCGTGACCGGCAGCGGTAGCATTAATTTGAAAGCAGAGATTTTTCGCACACAAATCTCCCCCATCATCATTTTGACCACGGCCAGGATTTCCCCAACCAAACTGAACCGGCTGCAAAAAGTCGTTCAGGAAGTAAAAATTGCCGGACAAAATGAAATTAATTTTCCCGCTGCTTTGCGTTGGTTGCGAAAAAAATGGAAGGTGGAACGACTCCTTTGCGAAGGCGGCGGAGAATTGAACTCGGCAATGTTCGCCTCTGATTTGGTGGATGAAATCCACGTGACGATTTGCCCCCGAATCTTCGGAGGGCGGACTGCGCCGACCATTGCAGACGGCAAGGGATTACCGACTTTGGATTTGGCAAAACAATTTGAATTAAAGTCTTTTCGACGCTCAGGAGCCGAGTTGTTCACAGTGTTTTTACGCTGCAATTCAAGTTAGTTCCACGTGCAGGAATTGCCCAAAGCCAGGAGCAATAAAAAGAAAACGGGCGGGTTTTGTTAGAAACCCGCCCGTGTGTATTCTAAGTCAGAAAGTCCCGATCAATTACGGGCTAGTGATTTGGTAGAACCGCGTCGGCACAGTCGACACGGACGAGTCGCTAAACTGATAAATACCAGGCAGCCCTTCAACCGGATGCCCAAGGTTCACCCAATGGCTAAACGGAGTGGTCACGTTGGTTGTGCCCCAGACAGTGAAGTCCGCACTGCCGCCGGGCGCGTTGATGAAACCGAACTGGAACGTGGCCGACGCTCCGACACCGGTGATGTGCCCCGAATTCTTGGTAATGAGAATAGGCTTGATCGGCGTGAAGCCCGTCACGCTATTGCTCGACACCGGCGCAAACGCAATGCCCCTCAAAGAAGATTGCGAAGAAACGGTGTAGAGAACGTTCGTCGCTGTCAGGTTGATGGGTTGATTCCAAGCCGATGAATCATGAACCATGACCACACTGTTGCCTGGTGCAGCGCCGCCCCCTGTAGTATAATAGAGGTCTACCCCGCCATTGACATTGGTAACGGCACACAAGCCGTCGCCACCATTGGCGGTGCCCCACGGGATCGGAGTCGGAGGAGGTTCGCCAGGTCCGCTGAAAGTCATGCCAGCAGGAGCCCATTCTTGTTGCAGCGAGGTGCCGTCGATATTTCCCGTGTAGTAATACTTGTAGATCGCACCAGAAGTGGTGTTCGTCCCGTCGATGTAATAGACGACATCGTAAATGTTGCCATTATTCCCTGACCGGAGCATATAGAAATCCAACACATTGCCGTCCGGCAGGAACCCTTCCAGCGGGAACAACGACTGGCTGCCATTGGCAGGTGCACCCGGAATGGGAGCCGGCGAGCCGAGGGGCTGCGGGACGATTGCAATTACAGTGGCAGTAGGATCCGAGCCGCCTTCCTGTTGCAAAGCATATACCGTTCCGCCAAAGCTCTTCAGCGAACGAACGTTGGCTCCGTTGGCCGCAGTGTAGCCAATGTAAGCGTTGTTGGTGGTTTCGTCGTTCATAAAGACCCCACCCTTGTCACCCATGTAGAAGTTCGTGTCGTCAATTGTGACCGCGCTACGAGCCTGATCCGTATCTTGTCCGTCGCCAAGGTAGGTGGTTTGCAGAACATAGTTCCCTTTGTAATCAAATGTTCCTGCTCCACGCGGGTTAAGGGCGGTCACGTCAGAGACCGTCGAATCACCAGTCAAAGCAGCACTGAAACATACCAGCGTACCGTCATCACTGTCCGCCAGGCGACCAGCCGAGGCGGAGCTGGTTTGGCGCAAGGCATTCGATCCAGTCGCAGGTACAGGAAAGATGTTAAAGGGCACCGAATTCGAAACCTTTGAACTCAATTCGAGCATGCTAAAGGTCGAGTTTGCGGTTACCAAATCTTCCTGTTCGACCGCCAAATCACCGGGGGTAAATCCGCTCGTCGAAGGCGCGGGAATGTTAAAGTTGGATGAAGTCAGAGGTGAGTAAGTCAGACCAGTCACCGAAAACGTGATGTTTGCACCAGAAACAGCGGCTGAACTGGTGGCTGACAAATTGGTGAAAACTGATATGCCATTGGTCAAGACCACCGTGACACCACTGCCGGCCCCAAAACTCCAGGCGCCATTTGGGGTGGCCGTAACCGAGGCCACCACACCAGCCGTCCCGCTGGACGTGATGTTGTTGTATTGATCAACGATCACCAACTCAGGTTGTGTCACCAACGTACCGCCATTGCCGGTAGGAGCCGCAGGCTGCGTGCTCAAAAGCAATTTTGCAGGAACACCAGCTGCAACCGGTTGATTCACAAAGTCAAAGCTGTATCCGGTCGCACCAATCGCGAAGGTTACCAAACCGGCAGTTTGCAATAGAGTTGAGGCTGACGGCGTGAAGACAATCTGGCCAGCGCTGATTGAATAAGCAGATGGAGACAACGTCGTGCCGTTGGCTTTGATCCCAGTGATGGCTCCGCGCCAGGCGAGGCTATCGGTGAACGTAACCGTATATGGGGCATCCACCGTGGCATTCGCAGCCGCGGTAATCGTCGGCGGAGTCAAGGATGCGGAGGCGGGAATACCGCCAATAATAATATTGTCAAAACGCCAGTTGCCAGAACTATTGTTCAAGGCGCTACCGGTACTGTTGACACAGGAAACTCCCGTGGAGGCGTTGACAAATCTAAGCGCAAACTTCGAATTGTTTGCGGCTGCGGGATCGGAAATGGTAGCTGTTAAATTGGTGTACCATTGCTGCCCCGATATGCTTGAACTAATATAGTATCCGGTAACCGAATTCGCATCCGAGCCGGTATTTTGCACGAGCGTAACACCAGCGATACCATCGCTTCCCGTACCGGCTTCGGCCGCGGGAATGGTAATTGGAATATTTTTCCAGGTAATCCCGTCCGTGGTGTATTGAAGCTGGAGATTGGCCTCGCCTTGCGTAGTCAAATACCAGTCAAAACCGACGTGGATATCAGAATAACCCGTGGTGTCCAAATCAATCTGCGCGCCCTGCGTGCCAACTGGAGCCGTGGAGGTCCAGCCATTGCCCGTCTTGCCACGAACGCGGAAAACCAAGGTTGTATCAGCAATACCATTTGAACCCGTGTCGCCGCTTACACCTTGAGTGACATCCGATGCGTTCGTTGTCCCACCACCGAAAAGTTGCATGCCGATGGGGTTAAGCGCAACAACGCCAGCCGCATTATTCAGGCTAGGAGCCGGATTTGTGGTAATAGCTTGGGGCAGGTTATCAAAGGTCCAAGCGACGATGGTCGAAGGAGAAATTGCGACGCCGTTGAGCGCGATGTTGTCAAAACGCCAATTGCCAGAGCTGTTGTTCAGCGCTGCGCCATTTGCCCCGACACACGCGATGCCAGTCGACGCGTTGACCATTCTTAGTCCGAAATTTGGATTGTTGGCAGCCGCCGGATCAGTGATGCTCGCTGTCAAGTTGGTGATCCATTGCTGTCCATTGGCCGGTAAATGGACGTAAAAACCCTGAACAGAATTCGGATCCGTGCCGGAAGTGTTGTCCACGAAAGCACAATACGTTCCCGCTTGAGCAGAAGGAATTGTAATCGCAATGTTATGCCAATTGGCGCCATCGGTGGTGTATTGAAGTTGCAAATTTGCTTCACCTTTTGTCGTTGCATACCAATCAAACGTAACTAGCAGATTGCCATACCCTGTGGTGTCCGCGTTGACCTGTATACCTTGGGTGCCGACCGGAGCCTGACTCGACCAACCGTTTGCAGCAGTAACTCCTTGTGCGCGAATGCGCCATACCTGGGTATAGTTGGTGATGCCATCCGTGCCCGTATCACCACTTGCACCTTGAACAATGTCAGGATCGTTGGTCCCGTCATTCGGCGTCGGGTAGATGCCCATGCCCAAAGCACCTATCGTCACCGCACCGGAAGAATTATCAACGGTTGGAGTTGGATTTGGGTCATAATTGGTAATCGCCGTGTTTTCAAAATCCCACAGTGCAATCGTGGTCTGGGCATGAGCGGCGATGCTGAACATCACGGCCAAACCCAAGAGAAGGTTGGTTAGCAAGGTTGTTTTTATTACGAATGGTTTTTTCATTTGTTAATGTGTATTGATTATTGATTTGCCTAAAATCGAGCAGTTATTAAAACCCAAGCCTGTTACGAACAGAGGTCTGAAATGTTACATTTGGGTGACACTGGGAGACCCAGCTTTTTTCCACTTGCTTTAATCTTTTTTGCCCGTCGGGAAAACCCCAAACCTCTGTCGGAGGTGTGCTAAAACTTGATGTCTCCGGAAATGGAATTCCTTCACCTAGCAAGCAACGTTTCGGTTTGGAATAGGATTCGTTTGCAAGCGAAGCGAGCAACGCCCGCGATCGAGTGAAGGGTGAAGAGTGCAACGGTCACAAGCTGTTCCAAAGCTCTGTCGCCGTTGCGACTTGTCGCCTAAAGAACGATACAGCATTGAGCCGCTCCACCTCGGACAAGCCTCGGACAGCGCTGAGGTCGCTTAACGGTTAAAAAAAACTCCGTGTCCGATTTCCCAGTCGAAAAATAGGCAATCATAAACCTTTGCTGGCTGCCCCAAGGCAGGAGTCGAGGAACCCGACGTTTGTCACACAATCGTCACAATCCCGTCAATTGTTTGTGACACAGCTTGTGCACAATAGGCCACTCCGGATGGAAAGTGTCACGTGCAGAGGGATTTATAATTGAGAGACCGTTTAAATAGCAAATTATGATTTTGAACCAGAAGAAAAAGTGTGGTTTTACTTTGATCGAACTGCTGGTGGTCATCGCCATCATCGCCATTTTGGCGGCCATGCTGCTGCCGGCACTCGCCAAAGCCAAAGCCAAAGCCCAGCAAGCGGCTTGCCTGAGCAACATGAAACAGTGGGGTCTGGCCTCGACGATGTATGTTGACGACAATAATCAGTATTATCCCTGGCCAAGATACCAAGTCAGCCAAACGCTCACCCAGGATAATCCCACCTGGGAACAAGTCGTGAGCTTTTACGACTTAGGTCAAGGAAACGACGTGTATTTTAACACTTTGCCTTCTTATGTGGCGGGCAAACCGTTATTTGCCTGGGCGGTTAATCCCCTCGGCTTTGCCAGCCTCAACTCCATTTTCACTTGCCCGAGCGCGGTGTCCCAAGGGATTTCTCCCGTGGACGCCAATCCGAATCACGGATGGATGAATCCCGCGATCCGTCCGTTGTTTGATTATGGGATGAATTCGAAATCGCTGGCAAACGAGCCGTCAAACGCCAAGCTCAGAGCCTCGATGATCGTCCATCCCTCGGCTTTCGTTAATTTTTCGGATGTCCGGGATCGTTCTGATGACTCTCCTTTTTATGGCAGCTCGGCAAACCAAACAGACTTGGCAACGCCTCATTGTTACACCACCCGCTTTTCAGCCCGTCACAATCAGGGTAGTAACATCACATTTTCCGATGGCCATGCCGCCCGTTTTAAATACAGCTACGTGGTGGCCAACGGCATATCGAATCCCAGCCTTAGTGCCGGCCATGACCCAGGCAATCCTGACATCAACTGGGACTGCGACGGCAATATCGTTCCTTGATGCTCCCCTGATTCCGGTGTTTGATGGTGAGCCATGCGGAAAAACCAGGATTTTTGCTTCCTGGGTTAGCAAGTATGCTTGTTTTTTGCCTGAACCCTTCCGCCGCCGGAATTGTCATCTTTCACTGGTTTTAGGCCGGCCGGCCAATACCCACTTGCTCCTGAACGGACATTTAATGCGCAGACCGCCGCTCCATCCTGAGCCAATTTATTCACAACCCTCACTGCACCGGATTTAGATTAAAACGCTTTTGCGCACCTGGGAAATTCGAAGTAGAGTCCTGCCAGCGAAAGGGTTTTCAACCCAATTAAGTAACTTTTCAAAATTCTCTTGAACTTCGCACGTTACGTTTTGATGTAAATTAATCAAAAAACCGGATTACCTTGGCAATCCCAATTGATGTCGTAGCGACCCGGATCTTTACCGGGCCCGGCGATGGCACCTGTGTAGAGCTGAACGGTACCGTCGGAAACCACATAATCGTACTTATAGTGAGCAGCGTGTCCATCGCTGAAGGTAATATTGCCGCCACCGTTATGCCGCGAGGAAAAACGCGTCGTGTAACCGTGCGGAGTGGCTAAAACAACCTGGTTTTGAGGTGTGCCATGGTAAGGAGACTCGGCGGAGCGGTTACGGATATCCGAAAACAGGACAAAATACGAGGGATGTGCCACCATTTTGGTAGTGAGTACGGTTACGTTTGCGTCGCTAATCTGTATATTGGACAATGCTTTGGAGTTCATTCCGTAAGAGAAAAGAGGGCGGACACCGGGAATCATGTCATATTCGTCAGTACCGGCTACGGCGTCCCGCTTGTCAATCCCCTGGCCGTAAGCGGTCGGACAGCTAAAAATGGACTTGGAGCCATAAAAATCAGTCGGATTCCGAGCCCAATCATACATCGTTTTGCCGCCCACGTATGAAGGCAGAGCATTGAACCACACGTCGTCCCCCTCAGGAGGAGTGTTATAATGATAAGTGGGAATGGAAAGCCAGGACGGGTTATCCTGGTCTACGCTTGAAGAATAATTATCCTGATATCGCGGATAGGGAAAAGTCTGGTTATTGTCGTCAACATACATCGTATCAGCCAGACCCCATTCTTTCAAATTGCTCAGACAGGCGGCTTGTTGCGCCCTCGCTTTGGCTTTGGCCAGCGCAGGCAGTAGCATGGCCGCCAGAATCGCAATGATGGCAATAACCACCAGCAATTCAATTAAAGTGAATCCACCCTCGCTTCGACGATTCACGTTCATGGTTGTTGTTTTAAGCACCTTCTCAAGTTGATTGGAGGAATAACAGTTTCAAAGCATTGATTGTTGCGGACATTTGTTACATCCGAGTGTCCCGATTGTTACAATGACGCAACACATTTCGATTGCCATTTGACGCCGCCCAAAACATCTGATTCAACTTTTATTTGCCTTCCACCAAAGGGACTAAATGCATATCCCGGATCGCTGCCAGGCAGAGAGTAGGTTTTAAATTAAACCGAATTATTCCACTCCTAAATATTAAAATAACTCAAATCCGCGCCTTATTCCGATCCGGCTGCGGCCAATTTCGCCGAGCCATTCTAAAGCTTTTACGACGAACCAAACCCAATCCCCATAAAGTTCACGCAATTGTCTCATAGACGACATCCTGTCGTAGCATAAAAAGCATATGTTTCAACTTCGGAAGTTTGCAACACTCGACCAATTATACTCGGAACCGTTCTCAAACATAACGAAATCAACAACTCATGAAAATAAAATCAATACTAGCAATTGCGGCTTCCGCCGTGTTTTCGCTAGCGGCCGCTCAAGCTCAAATTACGCTGACTGCGTGGACCTTTGACAACTCAGCAGTGGGATTCAATTCCAACCCCTCGCCGTCAACCGGGCTTGGAACCGCCAGCGCCCTGGGCATGGGTAACAGCTTTAACAACACCAACAGCGTCAGTCGTCCCGACATTCAAAGTCTCGCGGGCAGTTCAGGCGGCGGCCCAAACAGCTGGCGAATTCGCGGCTTCAGCACTCTTGCCGGTCAAGGAGGCAATGGATGGTCCACCAACGCACCGATCGGAACTCAGGGCGCTCAATTCTCTGGCAGCACGTTGGGATATTACCAAGTTCAAGTTTCTTTTGATGTTTATGCCACGGCGGACGCGGAGGCCAATCTGCAAGTGCAATATACCACCGATGGCAGCAATTATTTAAACGCCACGATCACTTCGGCAGGCTCCGACGTCATTAATTTGAATTCCAACCCTTCCGACCTCAACACTGTGGCTGGCTCTTACGTTCAATTGGTTAGCGGCTGGAACAATCAAATCGTGATTAGTTTAAGCGGTATTGCTGCCGTGGATAACAATCAAAACTTTGCCATTCGCCTCGTAAATGCTTCCACCGGCACCGACTGCGTGGATACGACTGGCGCGATTTATAACAATACCTCCGGCAGTTGGACGTTCGACAACGTCAAGATCCAAGGTACGTCAATTGACACAGTTGCCGAGTGGACATTCGAAAGCGAAAACAACAACTCCGGGAATGGGGGGATCGTTTACACAAATACGATACCTGAAATCGGCGGAGCAACGGCCGGCCAGGCCTACTCGATTGGCTTTAACAACAGCTACGTTTACAATGGTGGAGAAGGAATTGGCAGCGTTGACATTTCCGATGTCCTGACTCAACCCGGTAGTTCTTCCGGCGCTGCCGGCCCCAACTGCTGGCGCGTGCGCGGAGGCAATAACGGCAACGGTTGGAATTCGCAGGCCCCCATTGGCACCCAAGGGGCAGAATATGACGCGAGCACCGCAGGATATTCCAACATTGTGGTTACTTTTGACCTTTATTTCACAACCCAGGGTGAGGTCAAGATGTGCGTTCTCTACACCACCGACGGCTGGATTACCACGAACATCGCCCAGAACCTTTCCTATGGCTCACAGCTCTCCTTCATCCACACCAACACCACTAGTGCTAATACTGTGGCAGGCACCTATTTCTGGGAAACCACCGGCCAGAATTGGTACAATGACATGGTTGTTGACTTTACGGGAATCCACGCGGTGGAAAACAATCCCTTGTTTGGTATTCGTATCGTCAATGCCGCCACCGGGGCGGATGTTTTGAATTATCTGGGGGCACCCTATAATAACTCATCCGGCAACTGTCGTTTTGACAACGTTGCCATCAGTGGCTCCGCGGGCAACACCCCTCCGGTAATTTCTTACGATCCAACCGCGACAGAGGATGGTCCCTTCACTAATACCTTCATCGATAATCCGGCTTGGCGCACAAATATCAGCGCCATTTTTGCAAATGGCTTGATTCTGACGAATTCAGCATATAACACCACGGTTCCGGGCGAAATAATCTTTACGCCCGCGAATTCCACGGCGCTTCAGTCAAGCGGCCTCAAAAACTTTGTCATTTTATCGAAAAGCTTTGGTACGGCCCGCATAGCCCAGCCGATTGCCCCCGGAGTGGCTACCCAATTATCGATTGTCAATCCGCCCTCCGGACCCACTGCCAGCGGTGGCACCTTCGTTCAAAACCCCTTCTTGATCGTCGGCGATCGATACGGCAACGGCACAACCAATCCTTATTCCAATGTTTCGGTTAGCGCATCGGTGGGTGGTTCGAGAGCCTGGACTTTGGGCGGCGACACAAACCAGACCTCGGTCAACGGCTTGGTTTTGTTCACCAACCTCACGGCCACGGTCAACGGATCCACAGCCGTCGCCAATGCTTATATTACCTTCGCCATTACTGGCTATAGCCCGGAGTCGGTCACCAATTCCGGCGTTTTCAACATTGGTGCCCCTTCCGTTCCCTTCTCCCCGGGTAATCTGGCCGTGCTCCAAGTCGACTCAGTCAAAGGTAACAGCGTTTTGGGAATTGCCGACAACAGCACCTTCAGCATCATCGAGCTCAACCCCTCGGTCGCAGCTCAAACCAAGCCAGTCAATACCGTCGCCATCAGCGCGACGGGAACAAATGGTTTGCGCTTCTCCGACGCCGGCGCCACCGGGCGGCTGGCACTTAGCGACGATGGCACTTTGATTTGCTTCGGGGCGTTCGTTGATAATAGTGCGGCCACTCCCGATGAAACTCTCAATCTTAACCGCGAGGCAGCAGGTATCAATTATGACGGCGTCGTTTCAAACGGACTGTTTTACACGTCCATTACGTTGGGCGGCAGCGAAGCCCGCTCGGCGGTCATACTTGGCGATGGCAGCGGTAACTGGATCGCCAATGATAAAGGTGGCCTTTACGAAGGGAGCATCGGGAGCGGAATTCTGCCCCAACCCAATCTGAATGCATACAACAACGTCGTGGTGAAATCCTTTGGCGGAAATCCTTGGGTCGAAACCCAAAAGGCGGTCTTCGGAGCATCCATTCCAGTGGTCTATATGCTTGGCTTCGACCCGGACACCGGTTTGTATGACGTCACCTTCGCCAACAATCTGACCACCGATGCGAACGCGACCGATTTTTATCTTGTCTCCACCAATGGTGGCAACACTTACGACATCCTGTATATCAACGATCAGAATAGCGCGACCCAGGGGGTCATCAAAAAGTATTCCTACTCTTATGCTAGCGGCAATTGGAATGCCAGTGGCTCCTTCACCAATTCAACGAGCGTTGACGCCTTGTTTGTCACCACCAATGGCAATGGCGGAGCGTACCTCTACTACACCACGGGCAACGGCGGCGTGGCCGGCAACAGCGTCGTTCGCATCACCGATGCGGCTGGATGGGGCGCAAACATGAGCGTAACCTCCAGCAATCTCCTCTACACGGCCCCGGCCAATGCCTCCCTGAAGGGTCTGGTATTCGTGCCGCAGCAAAGCCCGAACACTGCGCAGCTCATTCCTCCGCCGATCTTGATCGCGCAGAAAACGGCGTCCGTCACCAACATCACGTTCACCGTCACCAACACTCCGGACGTGCCGGCTTGGCGTAGCGGGATCACCACCATCACAGTGAACGGCTCGGTTCTGCCGAATAACGCCTACAGCACCACGACCGCCGGCAAGATTGTGTTCACCCCGTCACAGTCCCCGTCGTTGTTGCAAGTCCCGGGTGCGAAAACGATTGTCATTGCTGCGTCCGGATTTGGTCAAGCCTCGGTGGTTCAGACCCTTGCCAGCGTTCCGCGTCCGGTGCTGGGCTCCCCTTCGGTTAGCAGCGGCAGTATGACGTTCACCTTCAATGGCGCAACAGGCTTCTCGTACTCCGTGCACGGCACCAACATTGTGACCGCGCCGATCGCCACCTGGCCCGTCATTGGGACGGCCACTGAATCTCCTGCGGGTTCAGGCCGCTTCCAGTTCACTGATCCTAATCCGGCGACCGGAAGTCAGATGTTCTATACGATCACACAGCCATAAGGGAGCTTGATTAATCATCGCGGGCGGGTTTCGTAAGAAACCCGCCCGTTTTTTACTGCCGTGGAGTACAGGAAACTATTCCAATTGTTTCTCAAACCGGCAACACTCCACTCAACATCAGGCTGATCTGCTTGAGGAGCCCGTGGATCCTCGGCTGACGCAATCCACATCCTCAACGATGTGGCTCATTCTGTTTGAACTGAAAACGACGCGACAACCGGACGGTGATCCGACCCTAGGCCCCAGTTCGGGATCGTCGGAATATATGTCCCCTCCGCCAGCCAGTGACGCTTCAACGCGGGGCTCAAGAGAATATAGTCAATGCGGGAATAGGTATCATCGACCGCATAAAAGTGCGTCCAGGCAATGTTCCGCAAAGGTTGATGAAGATCGCGCACTGAAGAGTCATCGCCGTTGCGTTCCGATGGACGCGTGTCAAAGAGTCTGAATTTACCGCGCCCCATGACAGCCCGGGTGGAGGCCGAATTGGGCAGATCATTGAAATCACCGAGCACCACCATGTTGACGTCGGGGTCCGCCCGAAAATGTTGGTCAATGACGCCACGCAGGACTTTCGCCTCTTCCAATCGCAGATCCACCTCATCCGCCTCCGGCACGGGACGCTTTGATTTCAAATGTACGTCCAGCAGTGTAAAGGTGAAATTCGTGGCTACCTGAATCTCGACATCCGCAAAACCCCGGCTCACGCGAAACCGGCGTCCATCCAAAAGGAAGGCGTCGTTGGTATGCGGATGGCGTGCAACAATGGGAAACCGGCTTAGCACAGCGACATGAATATTGGTATCGAACCCTTCCACAAGCTCCGAGAACGGGAAATCGAGGCCCGCGCCTTTAAGACTTGTCCGCAGCTCAAGCAATGCGTTGGTCGTGCCCATTTCCTCAAGCGCGATCACGTCAGGCTTCATTGCGAGGATGCTTTCGCGCACTTTGGCCTTGGCGGCTTCGGATTTGATGTAACGGCGCGATTCGGTGGGCTGGTCGAGATAAGTTTCAACATTGTAAGCCGCGACGCGGAAGGTTTGCGCCGGAACAATGAGTGCGGCAAAAACGGCGATCAGGCTGACAACCAACCGCCAAGCTGGCAGAAATGCCGCCGGCATCAGCCGCTTATGTGGGCAATAAACGGCCCATGAACCTTTATACCAGCATCTTAGGAAAGACATAATTACTTCCCAAATCTGGCCGAGAGGTGTTTCTGCATCAAGTCGATATTCATGCACCGTCACTTCTGCGTTCTCTACGTTTCAATATCGTCCATCCCTCCAAATCAAAGCAGACAACCGCCTTTCTGTTGGACACTTTTGCCAAATTCCGCAATCATGTTATTCTGACCAATGCAACAGAACGGCCAGCACAAATCGACCGCCCAATTGGACGATAAGCAAAGTGAACGCGATACACGGGAGCTGCGTATCGACAAGGTGGGCGTGCGGGGTTTGCGTTTTCCTGTGCAAGTGCGGGACAAAACGCGCAGCGTACAAAACACTGTCGCCACCATCGGCATGTTCGTGGATTTGCCAAAGGAGTTCAAAGGCACCCACATGAGCCGTTTTGTGGAGGTTTTAAACGCTCACGGCAGTGTCATCCACGTGGAAAACATCTCGGAGATTCTCGCTTCCTTGCAAAAGAAACTGCATGCCGCCACCTCGCATCTTGAAATCGAGTTTCCTTATTTCATGTCCAAGATATCTCCGGTATCGCGGCAGGAAAGCCTGATGGATTATGTTGCCCGCTTTGACGCGGCGGCCTGCGGACCAGAGATTGATTTTGTACTGACGGTCAAGGCGAACGTCACCACCCTTTGTCCCTGTTCCAAAGCCATCTCCAAGTATGGCGCCCACAATCAGCGGGGCGAAGTGACCGTCGCGATCCGCTCGAAGAAATCGGTCTGGATCGAGGATCTGATCAAGGTGATTGAAAGTTCCGCCAGCTCGGAATTGTTCGCCCTGCTGAAACGCCAGGACGAAAAAGCGGTGACGGAACGCGCCTACGAAAACCCGGTTTTCGTTGAAGACCTCGTCCGCAACGTCGCTTTGCGCCTCAATGCGGATAAACGCATTAGCTGGTACAAGGTCGAAGCCGAGAATTTAGAGAGCATCCATAACCACAATGCTTACGCCTGCATTGAAAAGGGTTGAAACCAATTAACAATTAGAACCGGCATCAAATAACTTGTTTTAAACAGTTTACAACATATTCAAGGGGGAATGAGGCAACAAAGCGGGCTCTCCACCATCCAGCCGGATGAATTTGAATACTGCGTGGCCCAGGGAGGAGTGAAAATTTATTAAAATTTTAGTGGCGTAATTTGCCTCGTCTGCTAGATTCCCGCGCTCTAGATCATCCGGAATTAAAACCGGCCAATAATTTTACATTTGTGACAATCAAGAAAAACGAAGTCAAAAAGACGCCTTTACGCGGCAAATCGCCGACGTCGGCAACGTCGGCAGCCATTCTTGGCCGCCCCGTGACCAAGGCCAATGTTTCGGTGGTTGACGCGAAAAAAATCAAGTCCGAGTGGCAGGGGTTTTATCAGAACCTCTTGGATTTGCGTGACCAGTTGCTGGCTCAGATGAGCGGCCTGGCCAAGGAATCCGCCCAGGAGCTGCCCGGCTATAGTTTGCACATGGCCGATTCCGGCACGGATAATTTTGATCGGGACTTCGCCTTGAGCTTGCTCTCGGCGGATCAAGACTCGGTCTATGAAATCGAAGAAGCGCTAAAGCGCATCGAGAAGAAGACCTATGGTATTTGCGAATTGACCGGAAAAACGATCCCTAAATCGCGGCTTGAGGCGATTCCGTGGACGCGGTTTACCGTGGAGGCTCAGGCGCAACTGGAAAAAGACGGCGCGCTCAAATCCCGCCGGCTGGGCGCCCTCGGGTCAGTCGATTCCGTCGGGATCACAGACGTGGAATCGGACGACGAAGAACAGCCCGAAGAACAAAAAGCGGTCAAAGAAAAAGAATAATTTATGGCACGGGAAACCATCACCATCGAATGCACGGAAGCACGCAAGGAAGGCAAGTCGCCCTCACGCTACACCACCAGCCGCAACAAGAAATTGCAACTCGAAAAGCTGGAGGTTAAGAAGTACAATCCTGCTCTCCGTCGCCACACCCTGCACAAAGAGATCAAGTAATTGGAGATTTAGCAATTATGCCCCGCAAGACGAACACAGAAAAAGACAAGCGCGGTAAGCGCCGCTCGACTGAAAACCGTACGCCCCGCCCGAAGCCGAAGATTGACTTCACCGAGGACGCGTTGGATTTCAAGAACACCAATCTACTGCGCCAGTATGTGACCGATCAGGGCCGCATTCTTCCCCGCAAATACACCGGCATGCCCGCGCATTATCAGCGCCGCCTTACCAAGGCAATCAAGCGCGCGCGCCAGATGCTTTTGATGAAGTAATTTCCTGATTGCCGCGCCATGACTCCCGTCATGGCGCGGCTTTTTTGGTGCCACCCCGCAATTTTCTTCCTCCCGCCCCACCCCGCCCCTTTTCTGCAGTAACGCCTCCTGCCACACCGACTCCAATTCCGATCAACGCCTCCACTCAAGTGACGCAAAATCCACGGTGGCGATGAACATGAAAACTACAGGACCATTTTTTTCACCATCACTGATAATTTTGAAGTTAATTTCGGACGGGATTTAAGGCGACGGGGGAATGATGATGCAGGGCATCATTTTATGTTTTGAATCCGCTTGCCTCGAAGCGATCCAAACCATGTTTTGATTTCCGTCAAAACCGACGAATCAATCAGGGCAAAAACGGACTCAAACTACCGTCTCACCAGCTGGAATTTTTCTACCAACCATCCTGACCACCAGCCGTGAATTTTTCTGCTTAAACCCTCCGGGTTTAAACCCGGCTGGCTCTTTTTTAACACCTTGTTGAATATTCTCCCGGCGATTTGGTCAGGCCATTTCTTCGGCTAGCCAGTCACCGAGGTGGAGATATTCCTTTATTTTGCGACGCTCATAACGATTTTTGAGCGATTTCTTGGGTTGTTGCTCCGTTTTACGGAACGGATGCTTCGGGTTGCGTACGGCCTCACTGATGACTTCCATAGTTTTCATCATAGCATTTTTCCTTTCGTAGACCTTCCGTAAACAAATACAGCCTAAACAATGCCAACTGTCGCCATATTGTCACACAATCTTCACTTTCAGTCCACCATGAGACTTCCAACGGGGGAAACTTGTTCAAACTAATTTAGCGAGGCGGACTACAATTGATGTCCATTGGGCAAACTATTGCTGGCGGCGAAAGGAACCCGAGCGCCATTCCTTGACTGTTTTGCCTCGAAATAGTGCCCAGCCTAATTCAGCGAAAGATTTTTGGACGACGGCAAATTCCTTGTGCAATATTCCCGCCAGAACGAGCGTCCCAGCTGGATTCACTTGCGCGACAATCTTTTTACGTTCAGCCACCAGCAAATTGGAAATCAGATTGGCACAAACCAAATCAAACGTGCGCTGCGGCTTTGCTTTAAGCCGGGCCACATCGCCACGAGTGATTTTAACTTTGCCAATGACTTCATTGGTCCGCGCGTTTTCCCGGGCAATGCGCACACATGCCGGATCAAAATCAAAAGCGAAAACGGGTTGATAACCCAGCTTGGCAGCCGAGATGGCGAGAATGCCTGAACCTGTTCCAATGTCCAAAAAGGATTGTCGTGGCCGAACTTTGCCGGCACGGACCAATTCCGCCAGGCAAAACGCCGTGGTCGGATGCCGGCCGGTGCCAAAGCTTAAGCCTGGGTCCAGAATGACGAATGTCTGATTCCTGGCCGGTCGCCGCCGGCTCCAGCTCGGTTTGACGAGCAGCGAACCGCCAATCGTGAGCGGTGGAAAATGCTTTTTCCACGATTCGGCCCAGTCTTCACGTTTCACCATTGCCACGATTATTTTCCCTGCCCCGACATCCAAGCCGAAATTCTTCATCTGTTGCAAGCCAGCCCCAACTTTTGCGGAAAGCCCGGCAGGAATCTTTTTTTCACGGTAAACGCTCACCAGGCTGAATCCTTGCTCCAGATTGTAGTAAGCCGCGGCCGATCCCCCGAGCACTGAGCTGACCAGTTCTGACACGGCATCCTCCGCCTCGAGGGAGGTGCGAATCGAGAGGCGCCAAAGAGGTTTTCCGGATTGCATGGGATGATTTCTCGCTTATGCGACCAGATCACGCCATGGGGTGAAATTGAGCAGCTCGATCTCGGCCATATGCGGGTGCAGGGCGATCTGGGTAACGCTGGCGTACTCGATGTCGAAATGGTTGGTTTTGGGCAAGGGTAGTTCCAGCAGGATGGCAATCATCATGCGAATGACTCCACCATGGCAGAAGATGGCCACGTTTTGACCCGGATGTTTTTGGATAATCTGGCGGAGGCAGGACTCTACTCGATTGCGAAAAACCTTGGCACTCTCGCCGTTAGGCACACCATGGCGGTCTATTTGATCAATCCAGGCATGCGCGGGAAAGCCGAATTTCTTTTGGACGCTGTCCCACCCAAGGCCGCTCCAGTCGCCAAAGTCGATTTCGCGCAAGCCCTCAAGGATCCGAGCTTCATGCTGCCCTGCCTTGAGAGTCGGCGCGAGGGTTTGCCGCACCCGTTTCATGGGGCTGGTGTAAATGGCGTCGATGGTTTTGCTGCGCAAATATTCGGCCAGGATCCGGCCCTGCTTGCGGCCGTTGGGAGACAGATTCATATCAATCCAGCCGCCGAATTTTTTATGAAAATCCGCCTCCACTTCACCGTGGCGCACCAGCAGTAACCGGGTGGCCGAAGGTGTTGGTGATTTGCGGTGGGCTTTATTGGTCGTGGCCATGCAAAAAATCAGCTTTGGGCAATGGCCTGGTCCTGGGCGGTGAGCAATTCGCGAATGCCGGCTTTGCCAAGTGCAAGCAAATCCGCCAGTTGCGTCTCTGTAAAGGTGGCTTCTTCGCCGCTGCCCTGCAGCTCCACAAATTCACCCGCGGCATTCATCACGAGATTCATATCGACCGAGGCTGCGGCATCCTCGACATAGCACAAGTCCAGCATCGGCTGCCCGTTCACGATGCCCACGCTCACTGCCGCGACAGGTTTCAGGATCGGGCTTTCAGCGATTTTTCTGTCGGCCAGCAGTTTTTTTACGGCCAATGCCAGCGCGACGAATGAGCCGGTAATGGCGGCCGTGCGGGTGCCTCCGTCCGCCTGCAAGACATCGCAGTCCACGCAAATAGTGCGGGAGCCGACTTTTTCCAGATCAACCGTGGCGCGAATGGAGCGGCCGATCAGGCGCTGGATTTCCGAGGAGCGCCCGTCCAATTTGCCCTTTGAAATATCGCGCGCTTTGCGTTCCAGGGTGGAGTAAGGCAGCATGGAATACTCAGCCGTCAGCCAGCCGCCGGTGACTTTTTGTTCTTTCATCCAGCGCGGCACATTTTCTTCCACCGTCACACCGCAGATGACGCGCGTGTTGCCCCATTCGATCAGGGTTGAACCGGTTGCATAAGGGGCGATGTGATTTTGGAATCGAAGCGGGCGCAGCTGGCTGGCCTGGCGTCCGTCCGTTCGTGGGGTCCGGGCAATTTCGTTTGACACCCCGCCAGCGTAAATTTTTGCCAGGCGCGGGTCAAAATGGTTTTTGCTCCCGCCGGGGTTTTATTTCGTCGACCTGCCTGGATAAATGAATCGACGAGACCGGTTAAATGGAATAAATCTCCGTCCCGTCGCTCCCATTTATGGACGAACTGTCATTTGAACAAGTGGTGAATGCGCATTACGAACCGTTGTACCGTTTTGCCTTGAGCCTTTCGCGCAGTGAATCCGATGCCGGCGACCTGGTGCAGCAGACTTTTTATCGCTGGGCAACCAAGGGCGGCCAATTGCGCGACCGCTCAAAGGTGAAATCGTGGCTGTTTACGACCCTACACCGCGAATTTCTCGGCCAGCGCCGCCACGCGGACAAGTTCCCCGCCACGGAGTTGTCCACCGAGGACGGACGGGAATTAGCCGCTTACACCCCTGCGCCCGAGCGGCAGCTGGATGGCGCATCCGTTGTGGCCGCATTAGGTGAGTTGGATGAGTCCTTTCGTGCGCCGTTGGCGCTCTTTTATCTTGAAGAACACTCTTACCGCGAAATCGCGGAAATTTTGGAAATCCCGATCGGAACTGTAATGTCCCGGATTTCGCGCGGCAAAGAATTGTTGCGGAAACAAATTTTGGAAAAGGAGGAGAAATGAACCGCGACGAAGCCATGATGATTTTGCAGGCCTACCGCCCCGGCGGTCAGGATGCGAATGATTCGTTTTTTGCCGAAGCCCTGGCCTGGGTACAAAACGATCCCGAACTGGCCGGGTGGTTTGCGCAACAGCAGGCATTCGACGCGCGGATCACAGGCAGTTTGCAGCAAGTGCCGGTGCCAGCAGCATTGAAAGCGCAAATCCTGGCTCAACATCGATCCAAACCCGCCGCTCCTTTTGACTGGTGGAGCAGATTATTCGTCATTCAATCGCCAATTGCGTGGGCCGCTGCCGCGGTCGTATTGATTCTGTTGGGCCTGACTCTGTATCGCAATCATCGGTCGGACCAATCCAGCTTCGCTGAATATTCAGAACAGATGGCTGGCGCGGCCATGACGGATCCGCACCATGTTGACCTCGCGGTTGGCGACTTAAAATCAGCCATCGCCTCGTTGCCCAAGGATTCGGGAGACGGCGATTTGTCCCTGCCCCTCCGCTTGGCCGGAGGTAACGGATTGACGGGATGCCGCCGCCTCACCTGGCACGGCCACGACGTCGCCATGCTTTGTTTCATGCCCGCAGGCGGCGGGCATGTGGATTTGTTCGTCGCGCCAGCCACACTATTCCCTGACGCTCCACCGGCGGACCAACCCCGCTTTGCCACAAACAATGGAGCGCCAACCGCAAGTTGGACCCACGCCGGCGAAACTTACCTTGCGGTCGGTCATGGTGACGAGAACCAGTTGAGAAATCTTTGGTCAGCCGGGAAGATCACCTGCATCCATCTTAAACTGTGTACGCGAGCCGGAAGGGCCAGCTTTTAATTTTGGGTAATCCGCGAAATTGAGAGCAGAACCAAGGATTCCGCCGGCGATATCCCTTGTTCAGAACGCTTTCAACCGGGACTCAATGAACGGCAGATCCCCAGGGACGGTCACTTTGGGATTCGGTAGCTGACTTTTAACCAGGCACACCGCCTGCCCGATCAATTCGCACGCCGCCGTATCATCGGTGAGCAGCAGATTTTGTTGCCGGGCAGCGGCGATGGCCCGGCGGATCAGGTCCACCCGAAATGTCTGTGGCGTTTGCACTGACCATAACTTGGAGCGATCCAGCGTGCGCGATATGGTCTTGCCGTCGGCCGTTTCCTTGATGGTATCCGCGACCGGTTGCGCGGCGACGGCAGCGCCCGTCTCGCGGGCGGCAGCGACAGTCTCCACGATCAATTCTCCCGAGGTGCAGGGCCGCGCCGCGTCTTGAATCGCCACAATCTGTGCCTGGGGCGACAAGGCGGTCAGCCCGTTCCAAACTGAGTCCTGTCGCTCTACCCCACCTGACACCAGCCGAAAGGGTTTTTGAAAAGCGCATTGCCCGGCAAGTTCCAAAAAATGGGCTTCCATGCCGGCGCGGACGACCAGGATGATTTCCTCAATGATCGGCGCGTCGTTAAAAGTCTTCCAAGTATGGGCGATAACCGGTCGTCCAGCCACTTCCAGCCACAATTTATCCACCGTTGGCCCCATGCGGGTGCCCTTGCCGGCGGCAACGATAATAGCAGAAACCATGGTAGATATTTTGAATTTCTGAGAAAATGGTCGGAGCGACAGGATTCGAACCTGCGACGTCTTGCTCCCAAAGCAAGTGCTCTAGCCAGGCTGAGCTACGCTCCGAC
>Ga0182012_10000403_pt1 | contig 48813 bp, 43 predicted proteins | sample 612S2SmetaG_FD_120486 | JGI IMG/M metagenome (GOLD analysis project Ga0182012, IMG submission 120486) | Permafrost microbial communities from Stordalen Mire, Sweden - 612S2S metaG | ecosystem: Environmental > Terrestrial > Soil > Wetlands > Permafrost | place: Sweden: Stordalen | collected... | reverse complement strand
GCGACGGTGTTCCTGCAAAGCCAGACCGGTGGTGCCGCTACCCGCACGTCGAGCATCAAGCCTGCCTCTGCTGCCCAACTGGCGAAACTGGTCGCCGCCGCCTCGCAGATCCAGCGGGTGCCTCACAACCTCGATCCTCCTTTGCAGAGTGTGGGGCAAGACTACGGTTCACCGTCCGGGAGATGTGACCCGACTACCAATCAGGTGGAGGTACCGAGCTGCGTCTTCGGCGATCCGAATGGAACCCGCACCGTCGTTCTCTACGGTGACTCCCACGCCCTGATGTGGTTCAAAGCCATGAACGAAGTTGCCACCGCGGCACATTGGCGTCTGGTGATCCTCGGCAAGGGCTACTGCATGGCCAACAAATATCCGCCAGAGAATCAATTGGGGGGAAACGTTATCCTGTCCATTTGCAACACCTGGCAGAACTTTGCTTTCCAGCGAATAAAGCGTCTTGATCCAAATCTCGTGATCGTGACCCAGGAAGTCCAAAATGGCCCTAACGGAAAGCGTTATACAGGCAAAGAGTGGCAGAAGGCCCTAGTCAGTACCTTCACCCAGATAAGAGGCAAGCAAACGAAGTTCATCGTCCTCGGAAACATTCCGAACCTCCACGTCAGCCCACCGGACTGCCTGGCCGAACATCCTGATCAGGTTCAACTTTGTTCGGCGCTACCGCACAAACTCGACAACTACGACCGAGCCGAGCAACGCGCTGTGAAGGCTCAGGGCGGTCGCTACATCAGCGTCACCCCTTGGTTCTGCGCCGTCAGATGCTACTCAGTCATTGGCCCATATGAGGTTTACCTCAATCAGCTGCACGTCACCGGCACCTACTCGCTCTTCTTGGAACAGGTGCTCGCTGAGAAGCTTCAACTCTCCAGGTACTGAGCAGGCATCAACAGCATCCATCCACGGGTGCGTCCTCCGCGATGAGTGGCAAGCGATGCTGCTGAACGTCCGGGCCCATCCGGTGCAGCCCCGGGGATACGGACAAGTTGCGGTCTTATCGGTATGAGGCCGATTCGGTCGTATGATCGAGACCATGGATTCGAAGGGGGGGGCTCGCCAGCCGGGTTCGAGGATGCCGCGGGCCCTGGCCTTCTACCTTCCACAGTTCCATCCCATTCCGGAGAACGACGAGTGGTGGGGCCCAGGCTTCACCGAGTGGAACAACGTCACCCGGGCCCGCCCGTTCTTCCCCGGCCACTACCAACCCCACGTCCCAGGAGAGCTCGGGTACTACGACTTGCGGGTACCGGAGATCCGCGAGGCCCAGGCCGCCCTGGCCGCGGCCTACGGCGTGTCGGGGTTCGTCTACTACCACTACTGGTTCCACGGACGACGGCTGCTGGAGCGACCGTTCAACGAGGTGTTGGCCTCGGGCTCGCCCGACTTCCCCTTTGCCCTGTGCTGGGCCAATGAGGAGTGGAGCCGCAACTGGGACGGGACCGGCCAGCTGCTGATCCCCCAGGAGTTCAGCGACCAGGACGATCTCGACCACATCCGGTGGCTGGCCACCGCCTTCGCCGACGACCGCTACATCAAAATCGACGGCCGCCCGCTCATGTTGATCTACCGCCCGGCCCTGCTGCCCGACGCCCGCCGCACCGCGGAGATCTGGCGCACCGAGGCCCAACGGCTGGGCTTCCCCGACCTCTACCTGTGCTGGGTCGAGAGCTGGGGGCCGCCCCGTGGCGGTCCCGGGGCCTTCGGCCTGGACGCCTCGGTGGGCTTCATGCCCCTGACCCGCGAGCGGATCTACGCCCCGGTGGAGGGGACCCGGGGCCATCGCATCCTCGACTACCGGTCGGCCTACCGGGCCACCCTCAAGAAGAGCCCGCCCAAATGGAAGCGCTTCCCCTCGGTCATGGTGGGCTGGGACAACTCGGCCCGCCGGCCCAACGGGGCCACCATCTTCACCGGGTCCACACCCCAGGCCTACGAGGAGTGGCTCCGCCGGGCCGCCGCATCGGTCAGCGACGTCCGGGCCGAGGAGAACTACCTGTTCATCGTGGCGTGGAACGAGTGGGCCGAGGGCAACCACCTCGAACCGGACCAGCGCTACGGGCGGGCGTTTCTGGAGGCCACCCGGGCGGTCCTGCTCGACCCGGACGGATCGGGCGCCGGGTCGGCACGGACGGTCGTGGCGGAGCCCGGGGCCACCGGGGCTGCCGCCGGGGCTGCCGCCGGGGAGCTGCCGGCGACCACCGACGTCGACCACGAGAGCGACCTGGCCCACGCCGCGGCGTTGCTCGCTGACCTGCACCCGGCCGACGGGAGCATCGTGGTGGACCTGGGCGGTGGCGCCCCCGGACTCGAACCGGAGCTGGCCCGATCGGGCCTGACCTACCTCGGGGTCGGTGACACCCCGGGGGCCGCCGGCCCGGACGGCCCGGGACCGGCGCTCACCGACCTCTCCACCGTGCTTCCGGCCCTCGACGAGGTCGGTGCAACGGCCACGGTCAGCGCTCTCGCCCTGTTCGACCGCATCGACCGGCTGGCCCAGCCCCAGCTGCTTCTGGCGGCGCTGTCGGCCTGGTCGCTCAAGCACGGTGAGCCGGCCCTGGTGGTGTCGGTGTCCAACGTGGCCCACTTCGACAGCGGCCTGGCGCTCCTGTCGGGCCGGTGGGACGGGTCCGGGTCCGGGTCCGGCGATGTCCTCCACCACTTCACCGGACCCGAACTCGGGCGTCTGCTCCAGCGGTGCGGGTGGCGGGTGGTGGCCCGCAACGATGTGGCCGGCCTCCGCTCGGACCACTACGACCCCGATCTCATCGACGGGCTGCCCGTCGAGATGGTGGCCGCCCTGCGCATCCTGTCGGAGACCTTCAACCCGCACGCGTCGGTCCAGCGGTTCGTCTGGGTGCTGGCGCCGTTCGCCATCGACGCCCCACCGGCCACCTTCGCTGAGGCGGTGGGCGAGGAGGAGGATCCCGAGGAGGGCGGTTCTGCGTTCCGCGACACCAGGGCCGTCCGCGACTACCTGGAGTCGGTGGGACTGGTCGCCAGCGAGACCAACCGGCGGGCGGCCCGCCAGATGCAGGCCAGCCTCAAGTGGCGGGCCCGGATGGGTCTCATCAAGAAGGTCAGCGAATCCCCCAAGGTGGCGCTGGCGGCCAGAAAGCTCCACGGTTGGGTCCGCTGAGGCCCCGGTGACCGCACCCCGGGGACCGTGGGTGCTGGTGGTGGGCATGCACCGGTCGGGAACGTCGGCGGTGACCGGGTCCCTCGGGGCCCTGGGCCTCGGCGTGGTCCGGCCCGGGGACCGTATGGACTGGCCCGAGAGCAATCCCGAGCACTGGGAGAGCCTCTCGCTGACCGGGCTCAACAACGACCTCCTGGCCCGGCTGGACGGGGCGTGGGACGCGCCACCCGGGTTCCCCCCGGGGTGGGAGCTCTCGCCGGCGGTGGCCGACGCCCCCGATCCGGATCCCCTGCTGGCAGCGGCCTACCCCGAGCCCGGCCCCCTCGTCTTCAAGGACCCGCGCCTGTCCCTGCTCCTGCCGTACTGGCGGTCGGTGCTGGCCGGGCCGCTCGCCGCCGTGCTGATGTGGCGGTCACCGACGGCCGTGGCCCACTCGCTGCTCCGTCGTGACGGCCTGCCGGTGGTGGAGGGTCTGGCCCTGTGGGAGCGGTACAACCGGGCCGCCCTGGAGGGGCTGGAGGGTGTGGACACCTTCGTCCTCCGCTACGAGACCCTGGTGGGCGACCCGGCCGGGCCGGTGGCGGACCTGGTCGACTGGCTGTCGTCCCTGGGCCAGTTCGCCGCCCTTGCCGACGGGTGGGACCGGCCGGCGGCGGCGGCGGCCATCACCGACGAGCTGCACCACCACGGGACCGCCGGTGATGCCGACCCGCTGGTCCCACCCGAGCAGCGGGAGCTGGTGGACCGGCTCGGCTCCCTGGCCGGCGGGCACCGCCCGTTCCCCCGGGTGGACCTGGGCGCCGAGTCGGCCTGGACCACGTCGGTCCTCCGGCTCCGCCAGGAGTTGAGCGCCCCCCGGCGGGAGCTCGACGCCGCCCGGGACCTCCTCCGCCTCACCCGCAACGAGTTGGAGAGCACCAAGGCCGGTATGGCCAACCTGCGGGCCTCGACCAGCTGGAGGATCACCGGGCCCCTGCGCTCGCTCACCACCGCCGTCGGGGGGATCCGCCACCGCCCGCCCCCGGGCCCTGCGGGCCGGGACGACTGATGGCCCCACCGCCGTGGGCCCGGTCGGCCTTCCTGGCCCTCCCCGAACCGGTCCAGACCGCCATCCTCCACCGGACGGGCCGGTACCCGCCGTGGGCCGACGGCCGGGCCCCCGTACCCCCACCGTGCCCGGACGGGATGACCGTCGGTGCCCCGGACTTCGTCGGCGTGGGGGTGTCCAAGTGCGGCACCTCCTGGTGGTTCAACCTGATCCTGGCCCATCCCGACGTGCACGGTCCGGTCCGCAAGGAGCTGCTGTTCTTCAACCGGATCTTCTTCCAGCGGACCCGGACCACCCCGGCCACCGACGAGGAGCTGCAGGCCTACCACCGGTGGTTCCCCCGCCCCCCGGGGACCACCACCGGCGAGTGGACCCCGTCCTACGCCTTCTCGTGGCGGCTCCCGCCGGTCCTGCGCCGGGCCGCCCCCGACGCCAAGGTGCTGGTACTGGTACGGGACCCGGTCGACCGGTACCGGTCGGACATCTCCCGGCCGATGCCGCGGCGCCGCCTGCACACCGTGCGGTACCGGGGGCTGGTGCACGGCTTCTACTCCGCCATCCTCCAACCGTGGGAGCAGGTCTACGACCCGTCGGAGATGCTGGTCCTCCAGTACGAGAGGTGCACCCGCCATCCGGCCGAAGAGCTGGCCGCCACCTACCGGTTCCTCGGGCTGGACGACACCTTCCGGCCCCCGGCCCTCACCGCGCCGGTCAACCGCACCAAGGCCAAGCGGACCGTCGATGCCGGGTTCGAACGGCTGCTGGTCGAATCGTACGAGGCGGACGTGGTGGCCCTGGCCGCCCGGTACCCCCAGATCGACCTCCGGCTCTGGCCCCACTTCGCCCACCTGGCCGACCGGTAGGCTCGAACGCCCGTCCCGCCACCCCCGGAGGCCGCATCGTGAGCGCCGAACTCCCCGAAAGCCATGCCGATCTGCTGGCACGCCCGCTGTTCGCCCATGTGGCCACGATCCGACCCGACGGCAGCCCGCAGAGCAGCGTCATGTGGTTCCACTGGGACGGCGAACGGGTCCGGTTCTCCCATACCAGCACCCGCCAGAAGTACCGGAACCTCCTGGCCGACGGACGGGTGTCGTTCCATGTCCAGGACCCTGACAATGCCTACCGGACCCTGGAGGTCCGGGGTCAGGTCGAATCGATGGACCCCGATCCGGATGCCGCCTTCTACCGCACTCTCCAACGCCGCTACGGCTCCGAGGGCGTACCGGTCCTGGACGCCGACGTCCGTGTCGTCATCGTCGTCGAACCCACGAACTTCATCTCCGTGTTCGGTGGCCTGACCGGGCCGGAGACGGAAGCCGTCACCGCCCTGCTGGAACAGCTCGAAGCGGACGGATGACCGGGCCGGTTCATCCGGAGGGGACTCCGACCGGGCGCACGTGGTCATGGGAGGATGAGCCATGACCGACTACGTCACCGTCAACCGGTCCAACTGGGACGGCAGGGTCCCCCATCACGTGAACGCCCACGACTGCGACGGCTTCACGACGAATCCGTCCCACCTTTCACCCGTCGTCCAGTTCGACCGTCCCCGGCTGGGCTCCATCGCCGGTCTCGATGTCGTCCATCTGCAGTGCCACATCGGCACAGATACCCTCTCGCTCTACCGCCTCGGGGGTGGCTGACCGGACCGCTCGACCGACACCGGGGTGGCGGTACGGGTAGACCGCCCCGGCAGATGTCGGTGCCGGCGGCCGTGCGCCACCGCTGGGGGCTGGACCACGGTGGCCGCGTGACCGTGGTCGATGTGGGCGATGCCGTGATCCTGCTGCCTCCCGGCGGCCGACAGGCGCTCCTGGCCCGGGCTCTGACGGCTGAGGACCATCGCCGCTTCGTCGGCGGTCTCGACGACCCCGACCTCGCCACCACGTAGGTGGTGTCCGTCGTTGTCGACGACCATCTGCTTCGCGACATCCTGACCGGCGAACGTCAGCCCGACCTGGGTGGCATGGCGCCCGAGGGTGTGGCGACCACCGGGCTGTGGCTCTTTCGGCTCTGTGCCTCGCTCGCTGAACCCGGGGTGGCCGGCAAGCTTTCGGAGCCGGTGGCCGGACTTCCCTCCGATGTCCAGGATCGATTTCGCGCCCAGATCACGGCGTTGCCCGAGGGGATCGAGGTGCTGTCGACGCGGGAGCTGTCGTGGTCGATGGCGGAACTGCAGCAACACCACCGGGCCCGGGGGCGCGGCCTGTCCGCCGCCATGGTCGAAGCTCTTGCGGCTGCGCATCGCCTGCGGGCGGGTATCGCCGTCTCGGAACACGACATCGGGCCCAACCTCCGGGCCTCCGCCGAGGCCGACGGAGTCCCCTTCCACGCTCTCTAGGGCTCTCGGTGCACCGGCCGGAACACTGAGCCGGACACGTTCCAACCCTCGATCAGGACAACGCAGCCGTTGGGGGAATGATCTCCCGTCCTGCCGGTGACCAGAGCTGAACCGCCCGGTCAGGCGTCGTCCCGCCCGATCCCCGCGCCGGGTGCGCTGTCCGGAGGGGCGCCGCCGGGCCGCACCGGGCCACCCGGCGCCCCGGTGCGCTCGGTGAGGGTCCCGACCGGGTAGCGGATGCCCAGCCGGCCCCGGGCCCCGTCGGCCAGACCCCGGCCGATGACCCCCAGCCGTCGGAGCCGGCCCTCCCGCTCGCGCACCACCGCCCGGGCCATCAGCCGGCCCAGGTTGCCCGGGTACCTCCCGATCCGGTGCTTCACGTGGAGGTGGACGTAGAGCATGTTGCGGGCCTCGTAGTAGTACTTCCACAGCGGCACCGTCCCGCCCTGGCGGATGGCGTCGTGGTCGACCAGGGCCTGGGGGACGAACTGCCGGTCGAAGCCGGCCTCGGGGATCCGCCACTGCAGGTATTCGGTGTCCTCGGCCCACCAGAACAGCGCGGCCATCGGCAGTCCGACCCTCTCGACGATCTGACGCGACACGAGGAAGCCGCACCACGACGGCCAGTTGCCGTAGGTGCCGTCCGACGCCCGGGACGCCGGAAACACGAAGGCCGATCCGGGGTCGCCGGCAGCCGCCTCCCAGAGGTACTCGAGGCACCGGGGCTCGGGCCGGATGTCGTCGTCCAGAACCCAGGCGTGGGTGAAGTCGAGGCCGACGAAGCGACCCAGGGCCTGGTGGTAGCCGCCCGCCGGCCCGGTGTTGGTCTCCGACCGCTCGAGGATGTGCTCACCCGGGAAGGGGGTCAACGCCGCCGGTTCCACCGGTGGTTGACTGGCGTTGTCCACCACCAGCACGGCGTCGGGGACCAGGGTCTGCGCGGCGATGGCCTCGAGGCACCGCCGGAGGGAATCCGGGGCATTGTGGGTCAGCACCACCGCCAGAATGCGCTGTCGGGCCGGATCCCCCATTGCTGCTCCCTTGCTCCCTTCCTCCACTGGTCCGTTCGTCCCTTCCTCCAGTGGTCCGTTCGTCCCATCCTCCGCTGGTCCGCTGGTCCGCTCGTTCCGCTGGTCCGCTCAGGGTTTGTGGGCCAGGATGAACCATCCGGTCTCGTCCCGGGCGGTGTCCACCACCAGCCCGGCCTCGGTGAACCACGGAGACAGTTCCTTCCACACGTACCGGTGCTCGACCGGGGCGCTGAGCCGGTCGAAGGTGTCGAGGACCAGGCTGCGGAAGGGCTTGCCCCGGTAGGCGTCCATGGGTAGGCCGGCCAGGGACGCCCGTCCGGTGCGCTCCCCGTAGCCTCCGGGCACCACCACCCCGGCGTAGAGCAGCGCCGCCACCGGTGTGCTCACCACCTTCAGGACCCGGTGGGGCAGCCGGACGGTGATCCGGCGGAGGGCCGAGGCCAGGCCGAGGGCCACCGACCGCACGCCGAGGTGGGCGGGCCGGCTGTACAGGTAGAGCAGGACACGGCCCCCCGGGGCCAGGTAGCCGACCAGGCGTCGGAACCCCTCCTGGGGATCGTCCAGGTGGTGGAGCACCCCCAGGCTGGAGATGAAGTCGAAGCTCTCCGGGGCGAACGGGGCGGACCGCAGGTCGGACCGGACCACCACCACCGAGTCCAGGTCGGCCAGGTTGCGGGCGGCCGCCTCCACCGCCGACGAACCGTCCAGGGCGGCGGTGGCGGACAGGTGGGCGGCGAGGAAGCGGGTGTAGCGACCCTTGCCGCACCCGGCGTCCAGGCCCACCTGGCCGCTCAGACTGTCGAGGTCGAGGTCGCGGAAGTACACCTCGGCGAAACCCTCGTCCTCCTGGCGGACCTCGTCGAAGGTGTTCCACTCGAAGCCGAAGCTGGCGAAGGTCCGATCGGTGGTCTCGTCGACGACGGCGTCCGAGGAGCAGTCGAGATAGCCGTCCCGCACGGCGTAGTGGTGACCGGAGGGGCAGCGGATCCCCCCCTCGTCGTCGTCCACCGGAGCACCACAGGTCGGGCAGCGCAGACGCTCGGTGATCTCCTTCGGCAGCACGGTCGTCCCCCCTCGAACGCGTGGCCCCCGCTGGGGGCCCGGTGACGACGCAGAACACTACTTCCCTACGGGGGGCCGGCCGGTGGTCCGGCCGATCGGCGCCCGGGCCCGTCACCGATCGGGTGGGTCCCGGGCCCGGCGACGGCGTTGGCTACCATGGTCCACCGTGAGGGGGGACCCCGACCACAGGACGGGCCGGCGCGCCCGGCGCGCCAGACGGGGGACGGGACCACCATGGCCACCCACCTCCTGAGCGTGGTGCTGCCCACCCACAACCGCCCCGACCGGTTGGAGACGGCGGCCCGGTCCGTTTTGGACCAGGAGGGTGGACCGGTGGAACTGGTCATCGTGGACGACGCCTCCGGTGACCACACCCCCGAGGTGTGCGGACGCCTGGCCGACGACCCCCGGGTCCGGGTGGTCCGCAACGCCGAATCCCTCGGGCCCGCCGGCAGCCGGAACCGCGGCATGGCGGTCGCCACCGGCGACCTGGTGGGCTTCTGTGATGACGACGACGCCTGGCTGCCCGGTGCGGCGTCGGTGGTCTGCGACCGGATGGACCGCGACCCCGGGGTCGGCGTGGTGACGTCCTGGCACCAGGTGGTCCACGACCGGACCGGACGGACGGCCGTGTTCCGCGGGCCGCAGGAGTACCGGGCCGAGCACCTCTTGTGGTTCGACCTGGTGGCCATCCCCTTCGGGGTCATCCGGCGGTCCCACTTCCCCGACGACCTGGCCGTGGACACCGACCTCCCCACCGGGGAGGACTGGGACCTCTGGCTGCGGTGCGCACGGATCCGACCCATGGTCACCGTGCCCCGGACCCTCTACGCGTACCACCAGCACGGCGGGGCGCGGGTCACCCGGGTGGGCACGGGACCGGCCACCGGGCGGCAGCGCTTTTTGGACAAGCACGGTCCGTCCATGTCGCCGTCGTGCCGGGCCTACCACCGGCTGGTGGTGGCGGGCGTGGTGGGCGGGCGCGGCGCGGTGGTCCGGCAATTGGGATCCGAACGGACCGCGCCGGGGGCCGCCGCCGTGGCGGCGTCGGTGCTGGCGGCCGGGTCGGTGGCCACGTCGGTCGCCCGTCGGCGTCGGGACCCCGGGTTGCCGGCCCGCCTGATGCGGACCCTGGTGGACCGGCTGCCCGCACCTCCGGCCCGGGACGACCGGTGAGCGGCACCGCCCCACCCCTGCTGATCGTGGGGGTCCCCCGCTCGGGTACCACCTGGACCATGCGGGCCCTGGCCTCGGCCACCGACGCCGTCAAGGTCCTCGAACCGGACAGTGAGGACAAATGGCCGGCGGCCATCCACGCCAAGCACCGCCTGGGCCGGTACCCGGTGCTCCAGCCCGGTGACCGCGCCCCGGCCTACCGCCGCCTGTGGGCCTGGACCCTCCAGGGGGCCCGGGAACCCCGCCGGTCGGTCCTGGCCCGCCACATCCTGGGCCCGGGCGCCGAAGACCGCATCTACGACGGCCACCGCGATCCGGTGACCTGGCTGGCCTCCACCCTGGCCCGCGACCCGCGGGTGCTGCCGGGCGCGGCGGTCCCGACCGGCGGGCCCCGCGTGGTGGCCAAGTCCATCCACGCCCAGTTCGCCGTGGAGTGGATCGCCGCCGAGTTCCCCGTCGATGTGGTGTTCCTGCTGCGCCACCCGGCCAGCGTGCTGGCCAGCTGGATGGAGCTCAACTTGAAGGACTCCCGCTACTCCACCCTCGAACACCGCCGCGACATCCGGGTCCGCTATGTCGAGCCGTGGGGCATCCCGCTGCCCGGGGACGACCCGGTCGAGAGGATGAGCTGGATGATCGGGCTGCTGCTGGCGGCCATCGAGGACACCGCCCGGCGGCATCCCGAGTGGCATCTGCGCACCCACGAGCAGCTCTGTGCCGATCCGCCCGGCGAGTTCCGCCGGCTCTACGACGAGGTCGGCCTGCAGTGGAACGGCGCCACCGACCGGTTTCTGGAGGAGCACAACGCCCCGGGCACCGGGTTCGTGGTCAAGCGGGTGGCGTCCGAGCTGACCGACTCATGGCAGCACCGGCTGGACGCCACCCAGCTGGCCACCTTGCGCCGGGTGCTGTCGTGGTTCCCCCTCACCACCTGGGACGACAGCGACTTCGTCCGCCGGGGCGGCGACAGTTAGCCCGGCGCCCCCCTCCCCGTCAGATGCCGTCGGGGCCGAAGCCGGGACGTGACAGGGGTGGGCCCAGAAGCGTCGGACTGGTGTGGGCCTGAGAAGCGGGCGGTTCCCGCTCCGCACCTCAGCCGAGGCTCACCGCGTTGACTCCGGACTCGGAGGTGATGGCGATGGAGGAGAGCCCGCTCGTTTCGCACGTCTTGGCCAGTGTCGACGCCTTCTCGACGGTCTGCGAGGTCGACGTGTCAGAAGCGCCCTTGTTGCTGCCCCGGAACGAACCGATCGCCGTTCCCTTCACCGAGCCGGGGACCTTGAAGAACCCGTAGCCCTTGCTGGTCGTCCCTCCGGCAATGCTGGCGACAGTGAGGTCTGACGGGTCGATGCCCGACGGAATCGAATCCCAGCTGATGGAGAGCGAGCCCGTCTCGGTGGCGCTCTTGGCAACGAGACCGGCGCAGGTTCCGGCCGGTGCCTTTGCCGTTCCCTTGGTTCCGGTCAGCGATCCCGTCACCACCCCGTCCCCCACTGCGACCGCCGACGAGCCGGACACGGTGCATCCGGAGACCGTGGCCTTGATCGTGGACTTCACGGCTTCATTCGTGTACCCCTTGGCATCCTCCTTCGGCGAGAAGGTGATCGTTCCGGTGATGTCCTTGCAGATGATGGTGTCCGAGACGGAGGTCAGTGGACTCGACGCGCCGACGGTTCCGGTGCTGACGGCCACGAGGCTGACAGCCATCGTGATCGCCGCCCCGACAAGAATCAGTTTGCGTGACATGAATTTCCTCTCTTTTCTGATCCTTCGGCGAGGTCGAAGTCACCTGTCGGGAAGCCCCACCGAAGAATGGAATGGGCAGGGGGTACGGGCTGCGCAAGCACAGCACTCAGGGTCCCCTTCATCCACAACGACCGGATCACCGGTTCGCAGCCGCCACGGGCACACCGAGATCGTGCGGCTGCAGATTCCCCCTCCCCCGCTCGCCGACCCGCACCGTGAATTCTAAAGGCCCACGGCACGCAAGGCAACTGATCGTGCCGGTCCATCGCTGGACGGGGAATCTGGACCAGCGTCCCGTCGGGTTCCGCTGGGTCCCGATCTCACCCACCCGCCGCGGGGTACGCGCTGTCTAGCCCTCGGGGGCCGGCCGCCGCCGGAAGTGGACCACGTGCCCCGCCCGGTCGAGGGGGAACATCTCGGCGACCTCGAGGCCGGCCTCCGCGGCGATCCGCTGGTAGGTGGCCGGGGTGTAGCCGTGGACGGTGACCCCCCGGGCCCCGTACCGGACTTTCCTGAGGTTCAGCCTGATCCCCGGGGACGGGAACGATCCCACCACGTGGGGGGCGGCCCGGCCCATCTTCTCCAACAGCTCGGCCGGCGTGCCCACGTAGTCGAACACCCCGAGGGCCACAGCCACGTCGTAGGCGTCGACGTCGTCCAGGTCCTCCCACCCCCGCTGCTCCACCTCGACCAGACCCGGGAACGACGACGCCTGCTCGCGGGCCAGGTCCACCATGGCCTGGGCCGGATCGAGCCCGGTGACGTGGACCCCCGCCGTGGCCAGGGGGGCGAACAGCGGACCGCTCCCACATCCCACATCGAGGACCCGGGTGGCCTTCAGCGCCTGGCAGGTGTCCACGGCCAGGCGCAGCCGGTCGAACAGCGGGCCCCGGCCGAGGAGCCGGGCCACCGGCTCGCTGGAGTAGAAGGCGGCGAACCGGTTGGCCCGGCGCTGGAAGTACGTCTCGAACTCACCGCTGGACATGACTGCAGGCCTCGCTTCCGTACCGTTGGAGTATGTGGGAGAACAGTCCGGCCACCCGGCCCCGCCCCACCAGTTGCTTGGCCACGGCCGGCGACCGGATGGACCGGACGGCGGGGAGGGTGGCCCCGAAATCGTACGAGTGGTAGTAGAGGACGGCCGGGGCGTCGGCGCGCCGGACGGCGGCGTCGACGGTGGCCGACGGCAGCAGCCGCTGGTAGCTCCCGCCGCCGATCGGGACGCGGCCGGCGGTGAGCACCGGCAGCTCGGTCAGCGGCGACCGGTCCCCGAGACGTCGGGTGTCGGACACGTAGGTGAACCCGGCCTCGGCCAGGAGTTGGCGGAAGCGGTCCAGCCCCACCGGCTCGGGGATGTCGAAACGGGGGGACCGGAAGCCCCGCACCGGTCGTTGGACCACGTCTTCGATCATCTCCCGGCCCCGTCGCAGCCACTCGAGGAGGGCGGCCGGATCGTCGGGGAGCCGGCCGTGGTCGGGGCCGTGGCTGGCGATCTCATGACCACCGGCGGCCAGCTGCTCGAGTTCGGTCCGCACGGTGGTGGCGTACCCCCCCACCACAAACAGGGTGACCGTCGGGCTCCCCCCGGCCGACGCCAGCAGCGCGGTCAGTCCGGACAGTCCGCTGCGGGGCCGCCGGGGTCGGTCCACGGCCTCCCCCAGCACCTCCATGCCGTCGTACCAGTCCTCCACATCGACGGTCAGGCACACCCGGTCGGTCACGCCGCCACACGTCCCATGCCGGCGTAGACGCCCCGCAACCTCTCGATCACCCGGTCCTCGGAGAACCGCTCCGTGACCCAGCGCCGGCAGCGGTCCCCGAGCTCGGCCCCGTGGTCGGGCCCGTCCACCAGGGCGTCCACCACCATGGTCAGCGCCGGGACGTCGCCCCGGGGGACCAGCAGGCCCAGAGCGGGATCGATGACCTCGCGCACCCCGCGGATGTCGTATCCCACCACGGGCCGGCCCATGGCCGCCGCCTCCATGGCCACCCGGGGGATTCCCTCCCGGTAGGACGGCAGGAGAACCACCGCGGCCGAGGCCAGCCAGGGGCGCACGTCGGCGACCTCCCCGATGAAGGTCACCGCGCCCGACCCGGTGGCTTCGTCGATCTCCTCGTCGCTGAGCGCGTCGCTCTGGTCGTGCTCGGAGGGACCGACATGGACGAAGTCGGCCCGGTCCGACAGCGCCCGGGCCACGGCCAGAAAGTCGGCGCAACCCTTTTCGCGGACCAGCCGTCCGATCATCATGACCACCGGGCGGTCCCGGGTGAGGGCCGGGGCCACCGGGGCCAGAAAGCGGTCCATGACGATGCCGTTGCCCACGTAGTCCAGCTTGGCACGACGGCAGATCCCGACGGCCGGAAGGGTCCGCTCGTCCTCGCGGCTCTGGAGCAGGACCTCGTGGGCCCAGGCGCAGCACCAGCGCTCGAAGCACCACCCCAGGATGTTGGCCCGCCGCCCGTTGTCGGCGAAGTAGAGGGCCCCGTGGATGGTGTACACGGCCCGGCTCCCGGCCAGGCGGGCGGCGGGCAGGCCCAGAAACGACGCCTTGGGGGTGTGGGTCTGGACCAGGTCGAACCGTTGGCGGCGGAAGTACCGCCACAGGGCGACGAACGAGGCCGGATCGCTCGGGGCGAACTCCCGCCGGATGGGGATGACCTCGACCGTCACGCCGTCCGGCGGATCGGCGTAGGGATCCCCGCTGACCACAGTCCACTCCACGTCATCCAGCGACCGCAGCTGATTGGCCAGGAGCACCCGGGCGGTCAACGAGGTCGTCACCACCCGGCACCCCCGCAGACGCCGGCGTGGCGACCGGTCCGAGCCACTGGTCCTCGACGCCGTCACGTTCCCGTCCCCCCAGCGCCCCTGGCGGCGCCGACCCCTGCTGATGATGGCCCGACCGGTGGCCGGACTGGTTGTGGTCCAGGTCAGGCTGGCCCTGGGCGTCCACACTACAACCCGGACCACCACGTCCGGAAGGGACCGGGCCGTCCCCCGGGGCTCCGGCTACACGCCCGTGCCGGGCTCCCAGCGGTCGATCCAGGCCTGCAGGGCCAGCACGGCCCACAGCTCGAGGGCCAGATCGCGGCGACCCTGGAGGTGCTGGTGCCAGGCCTGGCGGATGGGCCCGGGGTCGAGGAGTCCCTGGGACCGGAGCCGGCGTTCGCCCAGCAGCTCCTCGGCCCACGGACGCAGAGGTCCCCGCAGCATCGGCCCGACCGGGAAGCCGAACCCCATCTTGGGCCGTTCCACCAGCTCCGCCGGGACGTGGCGGTCGAGGACCTGGCGCACCAGCCATTTGGTGGAGCCCTGGTGCAGCTTGACCGACAGGGGGAGCCGCCAGGCCAGATCGAACACCGCCCGGTCGAGAAAGGGCACCCGGGTCTCGAGGGAGACGGCCATGGCGGCCCGGTCCAGCTTGGTGAGGATGTCGTCGGGCAGGTACCCCACGGTGTCCAGCCACAGCATCTGTTCGGTGATGCCGCCCAGGCTGGGCCAGTCCTGCGGACGGGAGGCGGCCGACACCGGGGGCCCGGCCCCGATGACCAGGGCCTCGGCATCGTCCCAGTAGGACACCAGCGACAGGTAGGCGTCCTCGGGCCCCGAGGACGCCAGCACCTTTCCCACCTTGGCCACCTTCGACACCGGGTTGCGGATGACGGTGTGCGGCGGGAGGCGGCCGGCGGCCCGGGCCGCCCCGTCGATGAGGGTGGGTGGGAGGTGGCCGAGGGCCGTGCCGACCGCCCGCCGGACCGGGCCGGGCAGGACCGAGGACCGCCGCCACAGCTGGTCCAGCCAGGCGTGCCGGTTGTAGCCGGCGAACAGCTCGTCGCCACCGTCACCGGACAGGGCCACGGTGACCTCGGTGCGGGCCAGCGCCGACACCAGGTGCATGGGGATCTCCGACACGTCGCCGAACGGTTCGTCCCAGATGTCCGGCAACCGGGGGATGACCTCGGCGGCGGCGGCGTCACTGATCATGAGCGGGGTGTGCTCGGTCCCGAGGTGGGCGGCCACCGCGGCGGCCTCGCCGGACTCGTCGAAGACCCGGTCGGCGAACCCCACGGTGTAGGTCCGCACCGGCCGGGAGCTGTGGCGCTGCATGAGGGCCACCACCGTGCTCGAGTCCACCCCGCCGGACAGGAAGGCGCCGACGGGCACGTCGGCCACCATCCGGGCGGCCACCGAGTCGGAGAGCACGGCCTCCAACCGGTCGGCGAGTTCCTCGGGCGGGCCGGACAGGGGCCGGAGGCGGGCGTCCTCGACGGCCCGGCGGGCCGACCAGTAGGCCACCGGGACGGGGGGACGGCCGGGCCGGGCATCGGTGCCCACGGTGACGCGGTGGCCCGGGCTCAGTTTGGCCACATCCCGGTACACGGTACGGGGGGCCGGGATGCAGTTGTGCCGGAGGTACAGGGCCACGGCGTCACGGTCGAGAGGGGAGCCGAACCCGGGAAGGAGCCGGAGGCTCTTCAATTCGGAGGCGAAGGCCAGCCGGTCCCCCACCCATCCGTAGTACAGCGGCTTCTCGCCGAACCGGTCCCGCACCAGGTGGAGCTGGCGGAGGCGGCGGTCCCACAGGGCCAGGGCGAACATGCCCTCGGCGGCGTCGAGGGCCGGGTCGATCCCCCACTGCTGCACCGCCGCCACCAGGACCTCGGTGTCCGACCCGCCGCGGAACGGGAGCCCCTCACCTTCCAGGCGGTGGCGGAGCGCCCGGTGGTTGTAGAGCTCACCGTTGTAGTCGAGCACCCACCGCCCGTCGGGCGAGACCATGGGCTGGGCCCCGGCCGGCCCCAGCTCCACCACCGCCAGCCGGCGGTGTCCGAGGGCCAACCCGCACTCCGGCTCCGCCCACTCCCCACCGGCGTCGGGGCCCCGGTGGGTCAGTGCCGCAGTCATCGCCGCCACCTGGCGGATCAACGCACCCGGGTCGGTGGTCCGACCCGGATCGAACAGGCCGGCGATCCCGCACACGGGTCAGGCCCCGGGGCCCGTCGCCCGGCGGTCCGGTGGTCCGGGGCGCGCTCCCCTACCGCCCCCGGGCTCGACCATCATCCGATCATCGGTGGTGGCGCGGGTGGTGTCAAGCACGGGGCGACCAGTTGTGGGCCCGGTGCCGGTGTGGCAACCTGCGGCGTGCCCCCGACCGAGCCATGACCACCCTCCGCCACCATCTGAGGGCGGGCCTGGCCCGGCTGCCTCCGGGGGTGCGGCGTGAGGTGCTCCACCGGCTGGGCCGGTACGCGCCCTGGGAGGTGGAGTTCGACTTCACCCCGCCGCGGCCCGGTCCGGGCGAGGAGACCGGCCCCCCGGACTTCGTCGGCATCGGGGCCCAGAAGGCCGGCACCACCTGGTGGTACGAGCTGATGATGACCCACCCCCGACTCTCGGCGCCGGACGGTGTCCACAAGGAGCGCCACTTCTTCGACCGCTTCGGGGCCCGGGCCATGGGCCCGGGGGACATCGGGCAGTACCACGGCTGGTTCCCCCGTCCACCCGGGACGCTCACCGGCGAGTGGACGCCCGACTACATGGGCTACCCCTGGGTGCCCCCCCTGCTGGCCCGGGCCGCTCCCGATACCCGGCTGCTGGTGCTGGTGCGAGACCCGGTCGACCGGTTCCGCTCCGGTCTGGCCCACCTCGACCGGATGGGCCAACCCCGCGACGGCACCGCCCTGGCCGACGCCGTCCGGCGCGGCTTCTACCACCGCGCCCTCGAAGGGTGGATGGACCGGGTCGACGCCGGGGCGGTACTGGTGCTCCAGTACGAGCGGTGCATCGCCGACCGCGACGGCCAGCTCGACGCCACCTTCCGCCATCTGGGACTGGAGCCCCACCATCCCCCGCCCGAAACCCGGCCGGCCGCCGGTGACCGCCACCAGCCCCTCGACGAGGAGGTCCGGCGGCAGCTGGTGGAGCTCTACGCCCCGGACGTGACCGCCCTGGCCGACCGGTTCGGGCAGTTGGACCTCACCCTGTGGCCCAACTTCGCCTACCTGGCGGGTCCGGCACCGTCCCCGTCGGCGGGCGACCCCGGGCCCGTGCCGAACTCACCGACCTGACGGGCGTAGCGGGGGTTCTCCCCCATCCGCCCCCGGAGGCCGTCCCACAGGCCGTGGGCGATGGCCGACCGGCCGGCCCCACCGCCGGCCGCCTGGAGCTGGCGGGCGGTGTAGGCCAGTTGCCAGCCGTACCAACCGGGCCGACCGTGCCGTCGGATCAGGGCCAGGGAGTTGCGGGCGTGGTAGTAGCTCCGCCAGGCCTCGGCCCGGTCGTCGGGCCGCCGGCCCCGCAGCGCCTCCTCCCGACCGCCGCCGGTCTGCTGGCCGGCGACCGCCCGGGCCGAGGCGTCGTCCACCACGACCTCGAACCCGGCCTCGCGGACCCGGCAGAAGAAATCGAAGTCCTCCAGCCCGAAGAACCAGGCCGGATCGGGCAGCACCCCGGCGTCGGCCACCGAGCGCGACACCAGGGTGGCGCCCCAGCAGGCCACGTCGACCGGGGTGAACCCGTCCGGCGAGTCACCGGCCGGGACCAGGTTGGCGGTGTGGGTCCCCCGCCCGACGAAGGTCCGGCCGTAGGCCACGGCGGCCCCGGCGCGGGCCTCTCCCGCCGGGCGGGCCTCCATGCGGGCCACCAGGCCGGCCAGCCGGGGTCGGGGGAGGTCGAAGAGGCCGACGTCGTCCTCGCACAGGTAGGCCCACCGGACGGCGGGGTCGGAGAACGCCTCGACCATCCCGGCCCGGAACCCGCCGGCCGGTCCGGTGTTGGTGGCCAGACGGACCATGCGGACCCGGGCCTCGAGGCTGGGGTCGTCGAGGCCACCCGGGCCGTTGACCACCACGATGATCTGGTCGGGCCGGAGCCCCTCGTCGTCGAGGAGCGACCGGGTGACCTGGCCGGCCAGGCCCGGTCGCATGTGGGTGAGCACCACCGCCACCACGCTGTCGGGGACCGGCCCCGGGCTGTCGTCGTTCCCGCCGTCCGACCCCGCGTCGCTGCTCATCATGCCCTCACGGCATTAGGATAATCGCCCCGACCACGCCGGCAGCGGCTCGGGAGGCACCACACCTGCACCACACCGGGGAGTCGGACGGGAGTCGTGATGACCATGGGCGACGGCGATGGCAGCGATGTGGGCGATGGCAGCGATGTGGGCGGCGACGGCGGGGGCGATGGCGGCGACGGCGATGGCCACGGCGATGGACCGCAGGGTGACCCGGTGATCTCGGTGGTGGTCCCGGTGCGCAACGCCGCCCCGTGGCTGGCGACCCAACTCCAGGCGCTCGGCGATCAGCAGGTCCCCGGCCGCTTCGAGGTGGTGGTGGTGGACAACGGATCGACCGACGGGAGTGAGGCCGAGGGCCGGGCCTGGGCCGAGCGCCACCCGTCCGGCCGCTGGATGGAGGCCTCGACGGTCACCGGTCCCGGGGCCGCCCGCAACGCCGGAGTGGCCGCCGCCCGCGGCGACCTGGTGGCCTTCTGCGACGCCGACGACGTGGTGCGGCCGGGGTGGCTCGCCGCCTGTGCCGCCGCCCTCGGCACCGACGACGTGGTGGCCGGGGTCTTCGACTTCTGGTCCCTCAACGGGCACCGGCCCTCGGCCCTGCGGCCCGCCGCCACCGGCCAGCTGGGCTTCCTGCCCGCCGGCCTGGGCGCCAACCTGGCCGTCCGGCGTCAGCCCTTCGAAGCGGTGGGAGGGTTCGCCGAGGACCTGATGATCGGTGAGGACATCGACCTGTGCTGGCGCCTCCAGCTGGCGGGATACCGGTTCGCCGTGGCGCCGGACGCCGTGGTGTCCAAGCGGGACCACCCCGGCTTCGCCCGGAGCTTCCGGCACGGGACGGCCTACGGTCTCAGCGCCCCGTCCCTCTACCGGCGCCACCGGGATGACGGGGCCCGGCCCGACGTGCGGGGTGCAGCCCGGTCGTGGGCGTGGTTGGCCGTCCACGCCCCGGCCCTGGCGGTGCATGCCGCCGACCGGGACCAGTGGGCCCACGCCGCCGGCATGCGGCTCGGGAGGATCCGCGGCTCGGTCCGGGAGCGGGTGGTGTTCCCCTGATTCCCCTGATTCCGTGAGCCGGACCGGGCCCGGTGGAACCGCCCCGGTTCAACCGACGCCGTGGACCGGTCTCAGTTGATCTTCCAGTCGGCACCCACATAGACCGGCGACAGCACCATGACACCCTCGGGGAGCTTGGGGAGGTCCGGGCCCATGACGTCGAACGAGGTCACCGGGCTCCAGGCCAGCAGGGGTTTGCCCTTGCCGTAGAGGTGACCGGACATGGCCGGCCACAACGCGTACCGCCCGTGGGCCAGGGGGACGTTGCGGAGCCGGCAGTGCACCTCGAACTCGCCGGCGGGGAAAGACCCGGCGTAGCGGACGATGAACATGGGGAAGGCGGTGCCCTGGGACACCCCGATGAAGAAGTTGGCGTCGTGGGCCTCGGGCGAGTGGAGGGTCAGGCGGACGTCGAGGTCGCACTCGGAGCGGATCTGGCCTCCGTCGGCCGCGGTGATCTCCGCCTTCAGGACCTGGACCTCACCCTCGGTCGAGGTGGTCAGCTCGGCGTTGTGCTGGACGGCGGACCGGTACTGCGAGACCACCTCCTTGGTCGGCCCCGACGCCATCACCACCGAATCGGCCAGCCAGATGGCCCGTTCACACGAGGCCTCCACCGAGGCCAGGTCGTGGGAGACGTAGAGAAGGGTGGTGCCCTGGCGGACGATCTCGCCGATGCGGTTGAGGCACTTCTGCTGGAAGGTGGCGTCCCCCACCGACAGCACCTCGTCGACCAGCAGCACGTCCGGCTCGAGAAAGGCGGCGATGGAGAATCCCAGCCGCATCTGCATCCCCATCGAATAGAACTTGACCTGGCGGTCGACGGCGTCGGTCAGGCCGGCGAACTCCACGATCTCGTCGAACCGCTGTCGGATCTTCTGGCGGCCCATGCCCAGCACGGCGCCGTACAGGAACACGTTCTCCCGACCCGACAGCTCGGGCTGGATGCCGCTGGTGACGCTCAGCAGCGCGCCGATCCTTCCCTTGACTTCGCAGCGCCCGGCGGTCTGGTAGGTGACCTGGCTGATGATCTTGAGCAGGGTGGTCTTGCCCGACCCGTTCACGCCGATCAGGGCCAGGGTGCCCCCCGGCGACACATGGGCGTTGACGTCCCGGAGCACCCACCGGTAGTTGTGCTTGGTGCCCTTCGAACCCATCGAGTGCCCGAACCGCTTGAGCTGGTCGTAGAACTTGGGGACGGTCCGGTCGGCGCGGAACTTCTTCCACACGTGCTCGATCTCGATGGTCCCGTCAGGCAATGTCGGCAAAGTTCACCTCCAACCGCTTGAAGATGCGGTAGCCGGCGGCCAGGTAGACCAACGATCCGAGGGCGGCCACCCCCACCAGCGACCAGTCCGGCGACTGGCCCAGGAGGAGGGTGCGCCGGGCGTTGTCGATCACCGGTCCCAACGGGTTGAAGAAGCCGTAGACCATCTGGAGGTTGATGGTGAAACCGCCCACCCAGTGGGCCGGGAACAGGTGCCCGTTGAGGAACACCCGGTGGACCTGGTGCCCACCCCCCACGTGGTAGGCGGCCGGGATCTTCGAGTAGGCCCAGATGACCGGCGTGGCGAACAGGCCCAGCGAGATGATCAGCGGGATCACCTGCACCAGATCGCGCATCTGGATGATGATGCTGGCCACGGCCAGGGTGATGCCGGCGGCGAAGACCACCTCGATGACCATGAACAGCGGCGTCCACAGGGTGGTGATGGCCGGGGCCCGCCCGTAGATGACGAACAGGATGGCCAGGGGCACCCAGGAGATGACCGTGCTGAGCGCCCCGACCAGCATGGTCTCGAGGGGGAAGCACTCCCGCGGGAACTGGGTTTTGGCCAGCAGGGCCTTGTTGGTCAGCAGGGAGCTGCCCCCGGTGCCCAGGGCGGCGGCGAAGAAGCTCCAGCACAGGATGCCGATGAAGGAGTAGAGCGGATAGGGGACGCCGGGGGTGCCCAGCCCCTTGACCCGCGAGAACACCACGATGAAGATGGCCAGGGTGAGCACCGGGCTGAGCACGGCCCACAGGACCCCCAGCGTGGCCTGCTTGTACTGGGCCCGGAAGTCCCGCTCGGCCAGCGTGTAGATGATCTCCCGGTGTGCCCACAGGGTGCGGATGGACTCGGAGAACCGCACCTTGTGGTGGTAGAGGATCTCGTCGGGAGGCTCGTCGGGCGGACGGGCCGGGCCGCCGGTCAACGAGGCGCCAGCCTCTGGATGATCCAGCGCTGTCATCGGCCGACACTACCCCCCCTGGCCCCCGCCACCCGGCCCATCGAACTACCCACTCGGAGGCACAGGATACCCCGACCTGAACCTGATCGGCTACGTCCGGCGCCGGTGGCCGCCGCTATCATCGCCCCGTGCCGGCACCCGACGAGCCTCCCCGGCCCGAGCCGGCGGACCGGATCCGGGTCCTCCTGGCCATCAAGACCCTCGGCTACGGGGGGGCCGAACGGCTGCTGACCGACGTGGTGGCGGCGGGAGACCGGCACTCCTTCCACTACGAGGTGGCCCACGTGCTCGACGATCCGGCCCCCCTGGCGGAGATCATCCGGGACGACGGGACCCCGGTCCACTCCCTCGGGTCCACCGGCAATCTCGACCTGGCCTGGATGACCGCCCTCCGGCGCCGGCTGGTCGCCGGGAGGTTCGACATCGTCCACTTCCACCTTCCCTACTCGGCGGCCCTGGGCCGCCTGGTGGTGGGCACCCTTCCCCGCCGGTCCCGGCCGGTCACCATCTATACCGAACACAGCCTGTGGAACAAGGTGGCCGTGCTGGTCAAGCTGCTCAACCGCGCCACCGTGCATCGCGACCGGGCCCTGGTGGCGGTGTCACAGGCGGCCTTCGACTCCCTCCCCGCCGCCCTCCGGCCCCGGGCCGAGGTGGTGGTCCACGGAGTGGATCTGGCCCGTTCGCGGGCCCGGGTGGCCCGGCGCGCGCCGATCCGGGCCGCGCTGCGGGCCGAACTCGGTGTCCCCGACGGGGAGGTGCTGGTGGTCACCGTGGCCAACCTGCGGTCGGAGAAGGGGTACAACGTCCTGCTGGACGCGGCCGCGTTGACGGCGGCGCGGGACCTACCGGTCCGCTTCGCCGCCGCCGGCCGGGGCAGTGAAGCGGCCGGGCTGGCGGACCGGCACCGCCGTCTGGGCCTCGGGGAACGATTCACCTTCCTCGGCCACCGCGACGATGCGCTGGACCTGATGGTGGCGGCCGACGTCTTCGTGCTGGCCTCCCACCAGGAGGGGCTGCCGGTGGTGCTGATGGAGGCGGCCAGTGTGGGGACGGCCATCGTGGCCACCGCGGTCGGCGGGGTACCCCAGGTGGTCGCCGACGGGGTCAACGGTCTGGTGGTGCCCCCCGGGGATCCCGAGGCTCTGGCGCTGGCCCTCGAGCGGGTGACGACCGACGCCGAACTGCGGCGCCGGCTGGGCGACCGGGCCATGGCCGACAGCTCCCGCTACGACATCGCCCGGGCCGCCGCGGAGATCGAGGACATCTACCGCCGGGTGCTCGGCCGGATCCGCTGAGTCAGGCCCCCGGGGCCGGTCCGGGGCCGTCGGACACGCCGGCCGCGTCGGCCACGTCGGCCACGCCGGCCACGTCGGCCACTGCCGAGCGCAGCGCCTCGAGACGCCCCCGTCCGAACTCCGCGTCGGGCTCGAGGTAGTTGCCCTCGGCCCACTCGTTCCACGACTTGACCACCACCACCTGCTCGCCGGGCGGGTTGGCAAGCGCCCGACGGAGGGCGTCGCGCACCTGGAGTCCGAACCGCTCAGGGGTGGCCCCGGTGGCCACCAGACCGCCCCGGCCCATGCGGGGGGTGTTGTCCCAGTTGGGGTAGACGCTCGGAAAGAGCCGGCCCCCGAGCCCCGGTGGGGGGGTGGGCAGGGTGTCGGGGTAGGGGTAGTGCATCGGACCGCGGCCGATCCCCCGACTCAGCAGGCGCCGGCGCAGGCGGGTGGCGGGGTCGGTCCCGAACGGGAACTGGTAGTGGACGGCGGCGTCGAACCCGTCCTGCACATGGGACCGGTAGGCCGACTCGCCCAGCGAGGCCACCAGGTAGAGGCCGCCCAGCCCGGCGTCGTGGGCCATCTTCTGCCAGCGGTCGACGAAGCGGGACGGCTGGGGCAGGCTGCCGGGCTGGTAGACGAACAGCACCGGCCGGCCGGCGATCCGGAGGTAGCGCCGGTCCTCGAAGGCCGGTCGCAGCGAGGCGAAGTGGTCGCGGTCGTCGTCGGGACCGGGGTAGGTCTGTTCGATCAGGACCCGGTCGGGGGCGCCGTGCCACACCCCGGACCAGCTCTGGTTGGCCCAGGCCAGGCAGAAGGGGAAGTCGGGGGATCCCGAGGCCACCACCTCGTCGAAGGGCCGCTGGAGGAGGCGGCGCCCGGCGAACCAGTAGTGCCAGTAACAAAAGGCCGTGACCCCGTGGCTGCGGGCCAGATCGGCCTGGGCCTCCCGGACCTCGGGGAGCCGGAGGTCGTAGTAGCCGAGGTCGGCCGGGAGGTGGGGCTGGACGTGGCCCCGGAAGAGCGGGACGGCGCGGGTGACATTGGTCCACTCGGTGAAGCCCGGTCCCCACCACCGGTCGTTCTCGGGGATCGGATGGTACTGGGGGAGGTACAGCGCCAGGACGTCCATCGGGTGGTCATGTTAGGTGAGGGAGCCCGGCCACCTCCCGGGCCAGCCCGGCGATCTCCTCTTCGATGACCTCGCTGGAGAACCGCTGGAGGAACAGGGCTTCGGCCCGCGCCACCAGGGCCCGGCGGAGTCCGGGATCGCCCAGCAGCCGGGCGCAGGCCTCGGCCAGCGCCGGCGGGGTGTCGGCGATGAGCAGGTGGACACCGTCCTCGGCGCCGAGCCCTTCGGCCCCGAGGGTGGTGGACACCACCGGCACCCGCTGGGCGAAGGCCTCGAGGATCTTGAGCCGGGTGCCGCTGCCGTAGCGGATCGGCACCACCACCAGGTCGGCCCGGGCCAACTCGGCGGCCATGTCGGGCACCCGGCCGGTGACGGTGACCCGGGGCGGGTCGTCCAGCTCGTCGAGGGACGGTGGCGCCGGGCCGACCAGGCGGATCTCCACATCGGGAACCCGCTCCCGGAGGGCCGGACCGACCTCGGTGACCAGCCACCGCGCCGCATCGATGTTGGCCGGGTAGGTGAGGAGCCCCTGGAACATCACGGTGGGGGGCGAGCCCACGGTGGAACGGCCCACCGGGGCGGTGACCACCGGGTAGCCGTTGGCGATCACCCTCACCCGTCCCACCCCGGCGGCGGTGGCCCGCCGGGCGTCGAGGGCGCTGCACAGCACCACGGCGTCGACCGCCCCCCCGGCATGCCGGTGGAGCCGACGCCACCGCCGGATCTCCTCCTCGGACACCAGGTCGGCCCCGATCCGACGGAGCCGGTCCCACGCCCCGGCCGGTGCCGGCCGCGGGGCGTCCATCCGGGTCCGGATCTTCTCGTCCTCCAGGTCGTCGAGGTCGAGGACGGTGGGGGCGAACACCGGCTCGCCGGCCAACACCCACGGTCGGGGCCGGTAGAACCACACCAGGTCGTAGCGGCCCGACATGAACCGGACCAACGCCCTCTGCACCACGGCCCGGTCGTGCCACGGCAGCCCAAGGGGCATGCCCGGACGGACCAGGGTGGGGACGAGCGCCAGGCCCGACGGCGTGCGGTTGTCGAAGCCCACCCGTCCCACCCGGTCGAGCCCCAGCTCCTCGTCGGGAGGGTCGACATCCTCGCGGAAGCGGGAGATGACCGAAAACAGCTCGGTGGGGCCGCACCGCCGGAGCCCCCGCACCACCATGGCCAGGCGGAGACGCGACCCGGTGGTGGTCGGCCACGGGTACTCGCCGGCGATCACCAAGGTTCTCATGGACGTCCCTCCGGTCGCGGGCGGTCGGGGTCTGCAGATGCTAATCGGCTGGTAGGGTCGTCGGGCCGGGTGGGCCGGCAGCGGCAGGGGGCCCGCGGATGACCGAGCACACGGCCGGACCGATGATCGACCACGCAACTCCGGCGGAGACCCCGGCCGACGTTCCCCTGGTGCTGCACGTCATCCCCACCACCGTGGCCCGCGGCGCCCAGCGTGAGGCCCGGGCCCTGGCCGACCGCCTCGACCGGCCGGGTGTCCGGTCCCACCGGGTCCTCAGCCTGTTCGACGGGCCGGCCGAGGTGACGGCGGACATCTCCCTCCACTACCGGGGCGGTCGGGCCGCCGGCACCGGCCTCTCCCCCGGCCTGGTGGTCCGGCTGCGGTCCGCTCTGGCCCGGTTCGACCCCACCGTGGTGGTGGCCCACGGGAGCGAACCCCTCAAGTACCTGGTCCCCGCCATGGCCGGCCGGCACCGTCCGTTGGTCTACTACGCCATCGGCACCTACTCGGGTGGGCCCGGCCGGTTCCAGCTCCGCCTGTGGCAGACCCTGACGGCCCGGGCCGACGTGGTGGCGGCCGAGGGCCACGAGGTGCTGGACGAGGTCGTCACCAGGCTCGGGGTACCCGAAGCCCGGGCCGTGCTGGCCCCCAACGGACGCGATCCGGAGCTGTTCCACCCCCGGGGTCCGGACGCACCCGGGCCGGAGCCGGCGGAGCCGGAACCACCCCGGGTGGTCTTTGTGGGAGCGCTCACCCCTGGAAAGCGGCCCGACCTGTTCATCGATCTGGTGGCCCGGCTGCGGGCCGGCGGGGTCGGGGTGCGGGCCGAGCTGATCGGGGACGGTCCGCTCCGGGGGGAGCTGGCGGACGCGGCCCGGTCGGCCGGTGTCGAGATGCGCGGCCCGCGGGCCGATGTGGCCGATCAGCTGCGGCGGGCCGACGTCATGGTGTTCACCAGCGATGCGGCCGGCGAAGGCATGCCCGGGGTCCTGATCGAAGCCGGTCTGAGCGGGTTGCCGGTGGTGGCCACCGACGTCCCCGGTGTGCGCTCGATCGTGGCGGACGGCGACACCGGGGTCATCGTGGCGGTCGGCGATCCGGACGGCCTGGCCGCGGCCACCACCCGGCTGGTCGGGGACCCCGGGCTGCGGGCCGCCCTGGGCCGGGCGGCCCGGCAACGGTGCCTCGACCGGTTCAGCCTGGCCGCCGTGGAGGAGCGGTGGCTGTCCTTCCTCCAACCGCTGGTGGATGCCGGAGCCGACCCCACCGTCCACCGGCCCCCCCGGCGTCCGCGGATAGATTCCGGCGGGATGACCACTCCGGACCACCGGGCCTGACGGCGTGCCCCCGAAGCAGCGCATCCCCCGACAGGTGCTCGAGGGTCTGCCCGATCCCCACGGCCTGCACCAGTGGGCCTCCCTGTACGTCCGGTCCGCCGTCGGTGCCCGGAAGAACCCCAGCTTCGCCGACCTGTCGGTGTTCTGCTTCTTCATCGGCTATTCGCGCAGCGGCCACACCCTCATCGGTACCACCCTCAACGCCCACCCCGAGGTGGTCATCTCGCACGAACTCGACGCCGTGCGGTTCGTGCGGCACGGATTCCGGCGGTCCCAGCTGTTCTCGCTCATCCTCCAGCGGGACCAGCACTTCGGCACCATGGGCCGGACCTGGTCGGGATACGCCTACGACATCCCGGGCCAGTACCAGGGTCGCTACGAACGGCTCCGGGTCATCGGGGACAAGCGGGCCCGGTCCTCGGTGCTCCAGATCGCCCACCAGCCCGAGCTGCTGGACCGGATGCGCCGGGAGATGTCGGTTCCCCTGCGGGTGATCCACGTGACCCGCAACCCCTTCGACAACATCGCCACCGAGGCCCGTCGGCACAAGATGTCCCTCACCCAGGCCACCGGCTGGTACGAGGAGATCTGCCGGGCCGTCGCCGCCGTCCGACCCCTCCTCGGCTCCGACGAGCTGCTGGACGTGCGGTACGAGACCTTCGCCGCCGACCCCCGGAACACGCTGGCCGAGATCTGCCGCTTCCTCGGCGTCGAGCCCGATGCCGGGTACCTCGACGCCTGTGCCGGCATCGTCTGGCCCAGCACCAACCGGACCCGCGATGCCGTGGAGTGGAGCAGCGCCGAACGGGGTGGCGTGGACCGGCTCATCGACACCTACGGGGTGCTCGGAACGTACTCCTTCGACGGCTGAGCGTCGGAGCCGGTCAGCGTCGCAGGGGCGCCGGGGTCGGAGGTCGCTTGCGCATGGCCTCCTCCACCGCCCGCCGGGCCTTCAGCCGGTCCTTGCGACGGAGCTCCCACAGGTAACGCGGTGGCGAACCCTTGGGCGCCCGCGGGATACACAGCAGGACCAGCAGGAACGGCAGGAGCATGACCCGCTCGCGCTCGATCAGCCCCAGGTTGCCGAGGGCGGCGAAGGTGTAGAGGAAGAGCAGGGAGTAGATGGTGCAGAGCATCACGTAGGGCCGGGCGAAGGCGGCGCGGGGGAGGATGCGGAGATTGCGGAGGGATTTGAGGATCAACACGATCAGGATGGTGTTCTCCAGGCCGGCCACCCGCTGGGCATTTCCGTGGGCCTTCACGATGAGCGGATTGAACAGCACCTCGTAGATGTCGCGGGGGTAGGAGGCCGGACTGGTCGAGTACGGGACACCGCTGCTGCCGAACCCGGTCCCCACGCCCTGGTTGTTCTGATGGGTCTGATTGAGCGAGAGGGTGCCGCCCCCACCCTTCAGGTAGTGCAGGGTGAGGTACACCGAGCCCACCAGGAGGCCCAGCAGGAACACGAAGCCGAAGAAGCGGCGGAGTCCGCCCAGGTTCTGGCGCACCCCCGCCGTCGGGACCATCATGGCCACGGCGAATCCGCTCAGCACCAGCAGCAGCTCGTTGGGCCGGATGTAGTACCCGAGGGCCACCCCCGGGACCAGCAGGGTGAAGCCGCCCCGGCGCCGGGCGAAGATCTTCGATCCGCCGTACGCCACCAGACCCAGCGACAGCATCATCAGCGATTCCTTGCTGACGTCGGCGGTCCAGAAGATCAGCGACGGGAGGAAGAACAGCATCAGCGCGTACCGGCGGTGGTCACCACCGACGAAGGTCAGGGTGAAGGCCCGGTAGAAGAAGATGCATCCGATGAACGACAGGAAGCTGAAGACCAGGAAGGTGGCGGTGAGATTGACGCCGACGATGGCCATGACGATCCCCGTGGCGATGCTGACCGAACCGTCGTTGACGATCTGGCGCAGGTTGGCCCCGGCCAGCGTGAAGTTGAACCGGTGGAAGTTGGGGGCCAGGATGGCGCCCTGGTGGGTGTAGCGGGTCCAGTCGGCGACTCCGTTGTAGACGTGCTCGACCACGTAGATCTGGACCGGCGCCGCCACCAGGTGGAGGATCAGGCCGGCGGTCATGATGTTGATCAGCCACGGGTTGGCCTCGGCGGCGGCCACCCTCTTGATGATGAGGCGTCCCAGGACGAACAGGATCACCGCCACCAGCAGGGCGAAGAACGGCTGGGTGGGCTCTACGCTGGCGATCAGCATCAGCAGCGCGGTGGGGAGAGGGTCAGACCTGGGTGGGGACGGCCGGGGACCCGGTCCCGACATCGGTGTCGGTGGCGTCAGGGTCCTCGGCCAGGACGGTCGGGCTGCTCAGTTCGGGCAGGTCACGGACCGGCAGCTGGCGCACGTCACCGGGCTTCAGGCGCACATTGGTCAGGACCACCCCGAGCACCGGCGCCCCCATCCGGCGGAGGAGGTCGCCCGAGCGGTGGGCGTCGTCGAAGGTGGTCTTGCCGCACTCCGCCACCACCACCACCACGTCGACGGCGTGGGACAGCGCCTCGGCGTGGTGCACCGCCAGCAGGGCCGGCGCCTCGATGATGATCACGTCGGCCAGGGGACGGGTGGCGGCCAGCACCGCGGGCATCCGGGCCACCAGCTGTCCGCTGTTGTCGATGAAGTGGCGGAGGTTGAGTCGGAACACCCTCTCGACCCACGACGGCTCCAGACGGGCCTCGACATCCTCGGGACTGATGTCGCCGTTCAGGCTCCCACCGGCCCGGTTGAGAGGTCCGGCACCGAGGTCACCGGTGCCGATGACCACCACCCGCTCGCCGGCCTCGGCGTAGGTGGCGGCCAGGTTGGCAGCCACCTGGGGCCGGGTCGACTCGTTGCTCGCCGACGCCACCAGGACCACCTCACGGGAGCCGGGGACGGCCAGGCCCGGGGAGCCGGGGACCGCCGGTCCCGAGGGGTCGGACCCGTTGCCCGGTCCGGCCGGGCCCACGGCGGGGGGTGCACCGATGAGGTTGCCCACCCCGACCAGATTGGTGAGGTCCTCGCTGGGCAGGACGCCCGATGCCAGACCTTCGAACATGACCGACATCCGCAGCATCCGGTAGGCCTCGGCCGCCGGCGAGCGCGGGTCGCTGACCACATCCACCTTCAGCGCCGGCCGGCCGATGGCCCGGAGCTCGGCCGGGATCTCCACCACCACCGGGTAGCCGAAGTGGACCTCGGTGCGGGCGGCGGAGCGCAGGCGGCGGTTGAGGACCTCGCGCAACAGCACCAGCACCGCCCCCAGCAAAACACCGGCGGCCAGACCGATCAGGGCCCGCACCTTGTGGCTGGCCACCGGACCCGCACCCACCTTGGCCACCCTCTGCTTGAAGGCCTTGACGGCCGGGCGCACGATCACATATCCCGAGCCGGAGATGGTGTGCGACGCGGTGGACCGGGTGGCGGCGATCTTGTTGAGATAGATACCCACTTCCTTGGCGTACGCATTGGTCAGCCGGACGGCTTCCGCCGCCGAGGTCCCCGACCCGGTCAGCTGGACGGTGTTGGCGTTCTGTGCCTGACGCTTGCCCTCGCCCTTGGGCACGATGACCACGGACTTGAGGTAGAGGCCCACGTGCGAGATGTGGACCCTCTTCAGATGGGCCGCCTTGAGGGCGGCCGCCTGCACATTGGTCTCGGATGCGTAGAACTGGATCTGGCCCCCGGTGGCACCTCCCCCGACCAGCGAGTTGATACCGGTCGGGGCCGCCCCGACCACGGCCGACGCCGTCCAGGGCAGGGGATTCTTGCTCACGTGCTTCTTGTGGTGGGCGCTGACCGGGATGAGAACGGCCACGAGCGCACCGATGACCGCCAGCGCGGCCAGAAGCCGCCAGCTGCGTCGCAGTGCCCCCAGAAAGTCGATTGGCTCCATTACTCTCCCACTCCCTGCCCGGCGTAGACGGCAATAATACACTCGGGATTGGGCTTCTGAACAGCGCCATTAGGGGTTTTCCGGCCGGCTGGCGTCTGCGACCCCCACGGTTGACCGGCCCGGTCCACCGCCCACGATACCCAATATTGACGATGAAGCACCGCCGTCGGGTCTGTAGAGTCGACCGCAGTCTGCCGCCGCCGTCTCGGGCAACAAGGTGGCGGCTCAAAGGTGGGTTGTGCGATGGGCCACAGTCTCACACGGGGCACCCCCGGACGCCGAAGTGGCCGGGCCGGTCGGGAGCGCATCGCAGCGGCTCTTTCCGGTCATTCTTATCGGAAAACCGGGCCGGATTCGCCGCCCCGACCCGCCGACCGGGCCGGCGTCACGAGCAATTCGGCCCTGGGCAATAGCAAAGTCGGCGCGCTAGGGTCTTTTGGGGGCACAGGAGTCGAGGGTCAGCGGGCGGCTTACTTGAGCAGGGGGGCCAGGGCATGGGTGTAAGGGCACCGGACGAAGGACACCCGGAATTCGGGAACCCGACCGACGGCATCGCGTCGGCCGAGAAGTCCCGCGGGAACATGGCCGTCCGGGCCAGTCGGATCCGCTCCCGCCTGGTCTTCACGTGCCTCGACGCCCTGTGCATCGTCATCGGCTACGGCCTGGCCGAGATCGCCTACTTCCGGGACAAGGCACCCGGTCTCTACTGGCAGCATTTCTCCCCCTTCCTGGGTCTGGTCCTCGTCCTCACCCTGGTGGCCAACCACATCTTCGGCCTGTACGGACGGATGTGGCGCCACGCCGGAGCCGAAGAGGCCCGCCAGCTGGTCCTGTCGGCCGCGTGCGTGGTCAGCCTGCTCATCGTGGCCTATCCGCTCGGGCGGATGGCCCACGTCGAGTTGGTCCCGGTAGCCGTCATCGTGGTCGGCTGCATGTTCGCCACCGCCGGCATGGGGGTCCTGCGGTTCCATTCGCGGCTGTTCGCCTGGCAGCGCGGCTCGCGCCGGGTCGGGCTGCGGGTGGCCATCGTGGGCAGCCGCGACGCCGGGGCGGCGGCCATCCGCGAGATGCTCCGGAGCCCGGGGGCCGGACTGGTCCCGGTGGCCGTGTTCGACGACGACCCGCGGGCCCACGGGCTCTCCATGCTCGGGGTCCCGGTGGTGGGCTCGATCGACGACATCCCCGGTGCCGCCGCCCGCTACACCCTCCAGCAGGTGCTGCTGGCCATTCCCAATCCCCCACCGGAGCTGGTCCAGCGGGTACTCCACACCTGCGAGGAGGCCGGCCTGACGATGAAGGTGCTCCCGGTGGTGAGCGACCTGGTGGACGGGACATCGCACATGGCGTCGCTGCGCCAGGCCCGCGAGCCCCGCATCGAGGACCTGCTGGGCCGGACGCCGGTCCCCATCGATCTGGACACGGTGCGTCGCTCGCTGGCCGGGCGCCGGGTGCTGGTCACCGGGGCCGGGGGATCGATCGGTTCGGAGATCAGCCGCCAGGTGGCCGAACTCGACCCGGTGCTGCTGGTGCTGCTGGACCACGACGAGACCCACCTCCACGACACCGCCGCCACGGTGATGGTGCCGTGCGAGCAGGCCCTGGTGGACATCAAGGACCGCCGGGCGGTGATGGAGGTGTTCGAACGCTTCCGTCCCGAAGTGGTGTTCCACGCCGCCGCCCACAAGCACGTGCCGGTCCTCGAGCACCATCCCGTCGAAGCGGCCCGGACCAACGTCCTCGGAACCCTCAACGTGGTCGAGGCGGCCGTGATGGCCGGGGCCCAACGGTTCGTCCAGATCTCGACGGACAAGGCGGTCCGGCCGTCGAGTGTGATGGGCGCGTCCAAGCGGGTGGCCGAGCAGGTCGTCCTGTCCCGGGCCCCGAAGGGAGCCTCGTACTGCACGGTGCGGTTCGGCAACGTGCTCGGGAGCCGGGGCAGTGTGATCCCGACCTTCACCCGCCAGATCGCCAGTGGCGGTCCGGTCACCGTCACCGACCCCCGGATGACCCGCTTCTTCATGAGCGTGGAGGAGTCGGTCCAGCTGGTGCTGGAGGCGTCGGTGCTGTCCGACGGAGGCGGCGAGGTCTTCATGCTGGAGATGGGACAGCCCGTGCGGATCCTCGACCTGGCCGAGCGGATGATCCGCCTGTCCGGTTACGAGGTGGGGACGGACATCCCCATCCGCATCGTCGGCATCCGGCCCGGCGAGAAGCTCGACGAGGAGCTGCGCACCCCCGAGGAGGAGGTGCTCGCCACCCAGCACCCCTACATCAACCAGCTCATCCCCATCACGGCCCCACCCGAGGAGTTCGCCGTCGATCTGGAGCGCCTCCGCACGGCCGCCGAACAGCGGGACTCGGGCGAGGTCCGCCAGCTCCTGTTCTCCGTGGCCCAGCCGGCGGCCCCGGACACCGGCGGGACCTCCGGGACACCGGACCCGGCCGCCGCCGACCCGGTGGTCACGACGGCCGCCGCCGCGGTGGAGCCCGGGCACCCCGGGGACGGCGATCTCCCGCACCCCGGGGACGGCGATCTCCCGCACCCCGGGGACACGGCATCCGCCCCCAGTCCCAGCTCCCAGCAAGTCCCGGCATGACCCCGCCCCCCGGGGCCCGGTCGGTGGGCGCCGGCCCCGGACGGTCCAGGCTGGTCGTGGTGGGCCAGGGATACGTCGGCCTGCCGCTGGCCCTGCGGGCCGCAGAAGCCGGCTACCACGTGGTCGGGTTCGATGTCGACGCCGAGCGGATCAAACGCCTGGCCGCAGGGACCTCCTACATCGAGGACATCACCGACGAGCGCCTGGTCCGCTGCCTCCGGTCGGGCCGGTTCGAGCCCACCGACGATCCCGACCGCATGGCCGGCTTCGACGTGGCGGTCATCGACGTGCCCACCCCGCTGCGCGACGGCGTGCCCAACCTGAGCTACGTCGAAGCGGCCGCCACCGCTCTCGCCGTCCACCTCCGGCCCGGTGCCACCGTGGTGCTGGAGTCCACCAGCTACCCCGGCACCACCGAGGAGCTGGTCGGTCCTCTCCTCGAGGAGGGATCCGGGCTGCTGGCCGGACGGGACTTCCACCTCGGGTACAGCCCCGAGCGGATCGACCCGGGCAACGCCACCTGGACGTTGGAGAACACGCCCAAGGTGGTCTCCGGCATCGACGGTCCCTCGCTGGAGGCCGTCCGGCGGTTCTACGACCACATCGTGGACCGGACCGTGGAGGTGTCGGGTACCCGCGAGGCCGAGCTGACCAAGCTCCTCGAGAACACGTTCCGGCACGTCAACATCGCTCTCGTCAACGAGTTGGCCATGTTCGCCTCGGAACTCGACATCGACGTATGGGAGGCCATCGACGCCGCGTCGACCAAGCCCTTCGGTTACCTCCGCTTCAACCCCGGGCCCGGCGTCGGGGGCCACTGTCTCCCGATCGATCCCAGCTACCTGTCGTGGAAGGTCCGCAGCACGCTCGGCCAACCGTTCCGCTTCGTCGAACTGGCCAACGACGTCAACGAGCACATGCCCGACTACGTGGTGCGCCGGCTGATCCTGGCCTTCAACCGGATGGGTCGGGCGGTCAACGGCTCCCGGATCCTGCTGCTGGGCCTGGCCTACAAGAAGAACACCGGTGACGCCCGCGAATCGCCGGGCACCATCATCGCCCGGTCCCTGGCCGAGCTCGGTGCCGACATCCGGGTGGTCGACCCCCACGTGTCGGAGCGGGATGTGGCCTACCCCCGGGCCGACCTCACCGCCGACGAGCTGTCCGGGGCCGACGCCGTGGTCATCGTGACCGACCACGACACCTTCGACTTCGACCTGGTGCAGTCCCACGCCTCCTACGTGCTGGACACCCGCAACCGGGTGGACGGCCCCACCGTCGAACGGCTGTAGTCTTCGCCGGTGCAGGTCGTGGTCACCGGGGGGGCCGGGTTCATCGGGGCCAATCTGTGTCGGGCCCTCACCGCCCTCCCCGGGGTGGACCGGGTGGTGGCCCTCGACGACCTCTCCACCGGATTCCGCCGCAACCTGGACGGTCTGGACCGGGTCGAGCTGGTCGAAGGGACGATCCTCGACCCGTCCCTGTTGGATGAGGTGTTCGACGGGGTGGACGCCGTGGTGCACCTGGCCGCCCGGCCGTCGGTGCCCCGGTCGCTGGCCGACCCCATGGCCAGCCACACCACCAACGCCACCGGCACCATGGAGGTGTTGGAGGCCGCCCGCCGCAACGGCGGGCCCCACGTGGTGGTGGCGTCGTCCTCCTCGGTCTACGGTGCCAACCCGGCGCTGCCCAAGCGGGAGGACATGGCCACCCTGCCGGCCAGTCCCTACGCCGCCAGCAAGCTGGCCGCCGAGGCGGCCACCCTGGCCTACGGACGGTCGTTCGGGTTGCCGGTGCTGGCCTTCCGGTTCTTCAACGTGTTCGGCCCCCTCCAGGGGGCCGGCCACGCCTACGCCGCCGTCGTCCCGGCCTTCATCGCCGCCGCCCTCGACGGTGCACCGCTTCCGGTGCACGGCGACGGGACCCAGACCCGCGACTTCACCTATGTGGGGACCGTGACCGCGGTTCTGGCCGACGCCGTGGCCCGGCGGGTGACCGACCCCGGTCCGGTCAACCTGGCCTTCGGCACCCGGGTGTCCCTCCTCGACCTGATCGGGTTGCTGGAGGGGATCCTCGGGGAACCGCTGACCCGCGCCCACACCGACCCGAGGGCCGGAGACGTCCGCGACTCGCAGGCCGACCGGTCCCGGGTCAGCGCGCTCTTCCCCGACCTCGTGCCGGTGGCACTGCCCGAGGGGCTCGAAGCCACCGTCGAGTGGTTCCGGGCGGACCGCTGACCACCGACACCGTCCGGACCGGCGCCACCGGGGCCGGGCCCGGCGGCGGCGCCGTGGGCGACAGCGCCCGGCAGGAGACGGCGGCCGGCGTGGTCCTGCTCGGCCTCTCCATCGTGGGCGCCGGGGTGATCCATCTGTACCCCGGGATGAACGCCTTGGACCGCCGCGGCTTCGCCCTCGTCGGGAGGTCCCCCGGCTCGGCCGAGTTGCTGCGGATCACCGACCTCGGGACTCCGGCGGCCCTGGTGCTGGTCACGCTGGTCGCCGCCGTCATCGCCGTCCGGCACGACCGGTGGCGTGCCGCCGCCTGCGTGGTCGGTCCCCTGCTCACCGCGGTTCTGGTGGAGTTCGTCCTCAAGCCGACTGTCGGGCGCCACTACCTCGGCGTCCTCAGCTACCCCTCGGGAAACGTGGCCGACGTGGCCGCCGTCGTCACCGCGCTGGCCCTGGCGGTGCCCCGGCCCGCCCGTCCGGTGGTGGTCGTGGCCGGAGCGGTGGCGGTGGGGATGATGACGGTGGCGGTGGTGGGCCTGCGCTGGCACTACCCCACCGACGCCCTGGCCGGGGCGGTCCTCGGGGTCGGGACGGTGTTGACGGTGGACGGGGCTGTCCACCTCCGCCCCTCCCGGCCGGCCCCGCATCCTCAAAGATGATGAGTCGGCCTTTGCGCTAACGGGACACCCGGGTAGAATGGGGCGGCGCGAGGCAGGGCACCGCAGGGGCGCATTTCCTGTGCCGTCGGAGCTACGGAGGGCGCATGGGGGTGTCATGACAACCGACGTACGGACCGCAACCTGGTGGACGGTTCCGCGGGACGACCGGCCGGCCGCCACGGTGGCCCGGATCGACCTCCGGTCCTCCCGGACGGGGGGGACCGGGTCGGACCCGGGTGCCACCCACGACATGGTGCTGGCCAGCATCGTCCAGACCGTCCGGTCCGATGACCGGGTCTGCCCCTACGGCCTGTCGAGGATCGCCATCGCCTTCGGAGCCGACGCCGGCGCGGTGAGCCCGAGGACCCTGGGCGAGCGGTTGGCCCGGGCCGTCGGCCAGGGCGCCGGGTCCGAACGGCGGTCGGCCCGTCCCCGGCCCGCCGGGGCCACCGCCATCCCCTCCATGATGGTGGTGACGGTCGACCGGCTCCTCGCCGAACCGCCGGCACCGGCCACCACCACGGCCGCCCTGAACTCCCTGAACTCCGTGCCGGTGGCCGCCACCACCCTCCGCCACCGGACGGTGGTGCGCTACTCGACCTGCCGGCTCGGCGGCTACGGCACCCGCCACGACGACCGGCTGCCCGGACCCACCGCCACCGGAAGCCGCGGGACGGTCTTGGTGGTGGACCCCGGGGCACCGGTCGGCAGTCCGCCCGGACTGGCCGCCGTGGCCGCCTCCTCGCTCGCCGAACGGATGGGGTTCACCTCGGCGGCCACGGCGACCACCTCGGGGGACCCCCTGATCCTCGACATCGGCGGCTCGCCGGTCGATCTGGCGGTTCTGGTGGTGGGAGGCGAGCCCACCGACCACACCTCCACCTGGTCATCGAGCACCTGGTCGGTCCCGTCCCTTCTGGCCGGGGCCTACACGGCGGCGGGCGTGGGGGTGCTGGCGGTGAGCTCCGGGGCCGGGGCCGGGGCCCTGGCCGGATGTCTCGAGCAGGGGGCGATCGCCCTCTCCGACATCGACGGGCTGCCGGCCGACCTGCACGCCCTGTTCGACGACCCGACGGCCCGGATCGGCTCGGCCCGCGAGGAGCCACGGCGGTGGCCTCCCGGTCTGGAGGCGCTGATGCAGCTGACGGCCAGCGAGCGCCGGGTGCTCTACTACCTGACCCGGGGCAGCGCGGCCCAGGACATCGCCGCCGATCTGGTGGTGTCGCTGGCCACGGTGCGATCCCACATCCGGTCCATCCTGCGCAAGCTGGGGGTCCGGTCCCAACTGGCGGCCGTCGCCATCGCCAACAACCGCCTGGACGGGACCGTCTCCGAGGTCTCCGCACCGGAGTGAGCCGGGTGGCGCCTACCGGCGGGGACTGACCGGCAGCCCCCGCATGCGCCGGACCAGCCGGCGCAGCTGCACCCGGCGGCGGCCCACGAACCCCCGGACGGCCCGGTAGGCACGCGCCGACGCCGATTCCGGCGTCACCTCCAGGTCGGACTCGGTGGCCGACCTGATCCGCTCGGCCATGGTCAGGTAGGCCTGGCGGCGGTAGTGCCGGATGCTGTCGGTGACGTCGTCCCCGGAGCGGACGAAGGTCCGGACATCGCAGACCGAGGCCCGGGGGAGGTCCCGGACGACCCGGTCCACCACCTCGTTCATCGTGCGGTGGCGCCGGTGGCGCTCCGGCTCACGGGGGTTGTCCATCACCACCTCCGCACCGTTGAGGAAGACGATCTCCGCGTCCGGGGGGACCATGCCGGCCAGCCAGCGGAGGTTGTCGGCGAACCGTCCGGGTGAGATGCCGCCCACGAATTCGAACTCGTCGGCGAACCAGTCGAAGAACCCGGCGTCCATTCCCTCGCGGGCGAACCGCGACGCCAGCAGGGGCCGGAAGCCGGGGTCGGTCACGTCGCGGTCGTACTGGTGCCACGGCACGAGCAGCCCTTCCGAACGGTGCCGGTACAGACCCTGGGTGTAGTCGGTGAGCACGCTGTAGACCAGCACGTCGTAGTCCGGGTCCACCACGGCCGGTGACGAGAACACCCGGTCGTCGAGGAAGGGGATCCGGTCGACCAGGGCCTGTTGTCCCGGCGAGAGGCCCAGCGCCGATTGACGGAGCAGTTCGGTGTGGCCGACGTGCACGAAGGCCCCGGTCGGACCGACGTGGGAGAACTCGGTGGTGATGGTGCCCCCGAGGAACTCGGCGGTGGTGGTGAGATCGCATCCCCCGACCATCAGGATCCGCCGGGTGCGGGGGGTGCGGTCGGCGACGGCCCCGGACGGTCCGGTCCGGCCCGGACCGGTGGCGGCCGGCTCCCACGCCGATCCCGACTCGTCGGTGAGCCACGGGGCCGATCCCTCCAGCGTCGAGGCCACCTCACCCACCACGGTCACCGGGGGCCGGCCCAACCGGTCGTAGACCCACTGCTCGACACCCATGCCCAGCACCCGGCAGGAGAACAGGAGGTCGACCACCGAGCCGGTGTCACGGGAGACGGCGTAGAACCCGCAGATGCCGTAGTCCCCGTAGCGGTCACGCACCCGCACGTAGCCGGTGTCGAACCCGGGGTCGGCCAGCATGGCCACGAAGGTGTCCCGGGCCGGTCGCCGCTTGGTGAAGTTGAGCTGGTTGGTCCGCTCCACCAGCTCGAACAGGCGCTCGGACTGGGCCCCGGTGTCGTGGAAGACGCCGATGCGTATGTCGCACAGCCGGAGGAACTCCTCGTTGTCGGCCGCCGCCGCCGACCGGTCGGCCAGCTTCTGCTCCAGCACCCGGTACTGGGCCAGCCGGGTCAGGTCCCGGTCGTCCTTGCCGGCCAGCTCGGGCCGGTCGAGCAGGCCCCCTATGACCTCCGGACCGGCGGTCTGGATGCCGGGGACGAAGTGGGCCACCTCGGCCCGGTTGATGGCCAGATCGTCGACGAACAGGACGTTGTCCGGCCGCAGCTGGGCATCTTCGATGATCCGGGCCACCCGGGGCCCCTTGGGCGACCAGTCGATGCGGGGGAAGACGAACTCCGACCACACACCGGCCTGCTCGAGGCGGAGGCGGGCCCCGGCGGCGTCGTTCTTCGAGCAGATCGAGTTGACGATCCCCCGGCGGTTGAGCGCCCGCACCAACTCGATCCGGGCCGGGTCGAGGGTGACCGGCCCTTCGCTGAGGGTACCGGCCCACAACGTGTCGTCCAGGTCCCACACCACCAGCTTGACCGGGTTGGTGATGCCGGATCCGTCCCCCCCACCGTCGGCCGGTCCGGGCCGGGGACCGTCGGAGGCGACAGGCTCCGACGGGAACTCTTCTGCCCCAGTGCGACCGGCCCCCATCAACCCGATGATCCCACACCGCCTGCAGGTGCTCAAGGGACGGCACCGGTCCCGCGCCGGGTCGGCGGCCGGAATGCCGAGGTCACGGGGGTTTCCGCCCCGCCCGCCCCGGTATGCTCCACCCCGTGGACACCGGGCCGGGGGCTGGGGGGCTGAACCCGGGGGACCCCCCCCGTCGGGGCACCCTCGACCGGGCCCACCTGCGCCTGCGTCGCCGGGCCAGCCAGCTGCAGGACGAATGGCTCATCCGCCGCGATCCGACCTTCCGCCGCCTGTCCGCTCCGCTGGAGCTGCCCGACGGCAGCCGCCGGGTCTACTGCCACCACATCCGCAAGACGGCGGGAACCAGCCTGTACCTGAGCTTTCTGGCCCTGGGGGGTGAGGACCCGATGGACGTGTGGCGGCGCATCACCGCCTCCCGCCTGTCCCGCACGGTGAGCGGTCAGTACGGCTTCGTGGCCAACAACCGCCGGCTCCTGGCCGAGGGGGCCTACCTGTTCGGCCGGTCGCACCGGCCCGCCGCCGACCAGCCCCTGCCGCCGAAGACCTTCACCGTGACCATCCTCCGCGACCCGATCGACCGGGTGCGGTCGTACTTCGACTATCTGGTGGACGGGGACCCACCCGACAGCCCCGGCCGGGTCTCCGACCGCGAGCGGTCCCTGGCCCGTGACGGCTTCGACACCTTCGTCGAGCGGGTGCCGCCCGGGGACCTGTTGAACCAGCTGGCCATGTTCTCCACACGCTTCGACGTCTCCGAGGCGGTCGACCGCATCGCGGCGTGCTCCAGCGTGTGGTTCACCGAGGACTTCGCCGGAGGACTGGCCGGCCTGGCCCATCGTCTCGAGTTGCCGCTCACCCCCCATCGGGCCCGTGCCACCGGCACCCGGACCATCCTGTCCGAGGCCCAGAGGGAGCGGCTGCGGACCCACCTCGAGCCGGAGTACGAACTGCTGCGACGGCTGAGTGACGCCGGGATCGCCGTCACCAGCCCCGGCTCCACCGGGTGACGCTCCGGTCGTCGTGGACCCCGGGGGGAGGCGGGCCCCCGGGGACGGCGCCGGCCGGTCGGTAGACTGGTCCCGAGGAGAATTCCATGGACAGAACCCGCAGACTCGCCGTCAGCCTGGTCCTCACGGCGGTGCTGGCGGCCGTCGAAATGGGTTTCAGCGTGGTGGCCCACTCGAGCGGCCTCCTGGCCGACGCCGGTCACAATCTGTCGGACATGGGGGCGCTGGCCCTGTCGCTGGTGGCGGTGCGGTTGACGCTCCGCCCCCCGAGCGCGGCACGGTCCTTCGGCAACCACCGGGCCACCATCCTGGCCGCTCTGGCCAATGCCGCCCTCGTCGCCGTGGTCACGGTGCTGATCGTGATCGACAGCATCCACCGCTTCGACCATCCCGAGCCCGTGCGGGCCGGCCTGGTCATCGTGGTGGCCTCCTTCGGACTCATCGTCAACGGGGCGGCGGCCCTGGTGCTCCGCGACGGATCGAACGACCTCAACATGCGGTCGGCCCTCGTGCACATGGCCGGTGACGCCCTGGCGTCGCTGGCCGTGGTGGCCGCCGCCGTGGTGCTGGTGTTCGTGCCCTCGGCCACCTGGCTGGACCCGGTGTCGGCCCTGGTGGTGGCAGCGGTCATCGTGGTCCAGGCGATCCGGGTGTTCACCGCCAGCATCGCCGTGCTGTTGGAGTCGACCCCCGCCGACCTGGATCTGGACGAGCTCACCGCGGCCATGGCCGCCGTGCCCGGGGTGGGTGAGGTCCACGACCTCCACGTGTGGAGCCTGTCCAGTGAGATGCGGGTGCTGTCCGCCCACATGGTCCTGACCGGCCACCCCTCGCTCGAGCAGGCCCAGCTGGTCGGCGACCGGGTCAAGGCCACCATCGCCGGTCCGTTCGACATCGCCCACTCCACCCTCGAACTCGAGTGCGAGCGGTGCAACGACGACGACGATCCGTGCGGGATGGAGAACGCCACCGTCGCCGGGCACGGGCCCGGCCACAGCCACCTGCACTGAGCGCGGCGCCTCACCACCCGGCCCGCGGGGGTCGGCCCGGTCTGCGCCCGGACGCGACGCGGCCCCGAGTAACCGAGCGACCGAAATCGCCCAAGCTCCTCGGGGCCACGCATCGGCGGAGCCGGCCTCACCTGGGTCCGGGCCGTGTCGGACGACCCTGCACCAGGCACCGGACCGGAGCACTCCGAAGAGCACCCGACCCGTCACCGCACCACCCGTCCGGTCACCTACGGTCCCACCGCCTGACCGGATCGGCCATCCGGAGGGGCCTTTCGACCCGCCCTGCTGGCTTCGTCCGACCCGCTGTGGGGCTTCGGCTTCCCGAACAATTGACACTGTGAACGGCACCCGTCCGGGGGTCAAGAGGCCGACGCGAAATCCCTATCTTTTCCGCCGGATTTCTCCCGCCGTCCCCAGAGTTGGAGAAGATGTCCACCGTTGTTCCCCAAGCGGCAGCTCCACCGGTAGCCTGAACCGGGCCAGGATGCCGGGGGTCGGGCCCGTGATCCTGAGCACCCCACCGAGAGGTCAGCCGAACCGGATGAACACCGTCCCGAATGAGGACCCCGCACCGACGGGCGCACATCCCGCCGGGCCGTCCGGGCGGACCCCGCGGCACCGGATGCGGGTGCTGGCGGCGGTCGGGGTGGTGGTGGTGCTGGTCGGTTCGGCTGTGGCCGTCGCCACCGCGGTGGGCGCCCGGGCCACCTCGACGGCCACTCCCCCCGTCCACCGGGCTCCGCTTGCCCGCCCGTCCGGCATCCCTGCGGCCGACCGGCCCCCGCCCGACCCCCATGCGACCGCCCCGGCCGTGGTCGTCCCGTCCGGTCAGGACCAGTCCGACCCGGTGCTCTACCGCATCGGGGGCCGGTACTTCCTCCTGACCAGTGGCCTCCCCGGGACGGGCGGCCTCCCCGGTGCGGACGCGGTCAACGTCCCTGAGGCCTCGGCCTTCGACACCGGGGCCTGGGGACCGGTGACCGATGCCCTGCCCGAGCTGCCCCCGTGGGCGGAACCGGGGTTCACCTGGGCCCCCGACCTCCACCAGTTCGGTTCGGCCTTCGTCCTGTACTACACGGCCATGCTCCGGGGCTCGGTGCCCCCCACCGAGTGCATCGGCGATGCCACCGGTTCCTCCCCCGCCGGGCCCTTCCGGGCGGTGGACCGCCCGTTCATCTGCCAGGTGGCGCTGGGAGGGTCGATCGACCCCCGGGTGTTCACCGACGCCGACGGCTCGACGTGGATGCTGTGGAAGTCCGACCAGAACATCGGCGGGGCCACCACCCCCACCCGGATGTGGTCGGCGAGGCTGTCCGCCGACGGCCGGTCCCTGGTCGGCCCGGCCCACCAGCTCATGGGTCCCGACGAAGCCTGGCAGTCCACCGTGGTCGAGGCACCGGACATGGTCGAGGTCGACGGGGCCTACTGGCTGTTCTACTCGGGCAACTGGTTCAACCAGCCCGCCTACGCCATCGGGGTGGCCCGGTGCGCCGGGCCGGCCGGGCCGTGTGCCGACACCTCACCGTTCCCCTTCCTGGCCTCCAACCAGCAGGGGGAGGGGCCCGGTGAGGCCTCGGTCTTCTCGGACCCGGCCGGGGTGTGGATGCTCTACTCACCGAGGCACTCCTCGGTCCCTCTGCCCGACATCCCTCCGCGTCCGGTGGTCATCACCCGGCTCGGCTTCACCCCGGCCGGCCCCTACCTGGCCGCCGGGGGACCACCTCCGAGCCTTTTGGTCCTCGGTCCCTCCCCGGTGTGGCCCCCCACCTGAGGGCCGGGCCGGGGCGGGCTCAGCTCCGCAGCCGGCGCAGTTCGGCGTTGATGGCCTTCCCGTCGGCCTGGCCCTTGGTGGCCTTCATCACCAGGCCGGTGAAGAACCCGGCCAGCTTGTCCTCACCGTCGCGGTAGCGGCCCCACTCATCGGGATGGGCGGCCACCGCCTCGGCCACCGTGGCCACCAGCGAGTCCTCGGACATGGCCTCGAACCCCCGGGCGGCGGCGATGGCGGCCGGGTCTCCCCCGCCCGCCGCCAGCATCTCCCCCAGCACCGCCTTGGCCTGGGTGGCGGTGAGAGATCCGTCCGCCTCCATGGTCAACAGGGCCACGTAGGACCGGGGACCGATCTGGCGGGCCGCCGGCGGGTCGGTGGCGGCCTCGTTGGCCGTGCGGGCCAGGGCCAGCCCCGCACCCACCCCGGCGGCCACCGCCGCCAGGACCAGGTCGTCCAGACCCAGGTCGACCACCGTGGCCACCTGGTCGGCCCGGGTGGCGGTCGACTCCCCACCCTCTTCGAGCAGCTCCACCAGCCGGGCCCGGCGGGCCGCCGGCAGGATACCCATGGTGTCGGACACCGCCTGGATCCACTCGGCGTCGGGGACCAGGGGCACCAGGTCGGGCTCGAGGAAGTACCGGTAGTCGTAGGCCTCCTCCTTCGAGCGGAGGGCCACCGTGCGTCCCTCTCCCTCGTCCCAGTGCCGGGTCTGCTGCTCGACGGTGCCGCCCGACTCGAGCAGGGCGATCTGGCGGTCGGCCTCGTACTCGATGGCCCGGCCCAGGGACCGGACCGAGTTGAGGTTTTTGATCTCGCAGCGGGTCCCGAACGGGTCGGACGCCGACCGGCGGACCGAGACGTTGGCATCCACCCGCATCGATCCCTCCTCCATCTTGCCGTCGGAGGCGCCCGAGGCCACCAGAATGGCCCGGAGCTCGGTGGCGTAGGCCCGGGCCTGGTCGGCGGTGCGGATGTCGGGTGCCGACACGATCTCCACCAGGGGCACCCCGGAGCGGTTGTAGTCCACCAGTGAGTAGTCGGCCCCGTGGATGCGGCCGGAGGCGCCGGCGTGGGTGGTCTTGCCGGTGTCCTCTTCCATGTGGGCCCGCTCGATCCCGACGGTGGAGCCGTCGGGCAGGTCCAGGTGGCCGTGGACGTTGAGGGGCTCGTCGTACTGACTGATCTGATAGTCCTTGGCCTGGTCGGGGTAGAAGTAGTTCTTGCGGTGGAAGGTCGAGGGGCGGATCTGGCAGTTGAGGGCGGTGCCGATGGCCATGGCCAGCTCCACCGCCTTCTGGTTGAGGACCGGCAGCGAGCCCGGGAGTCCGAGGCACACCGGGCAGACGTTGGTGTTGGGCTGGTCGCCGAACTCGTTGGGGCAGCCGCAGAAGAGTTTGGTCCGGGTCTTCAGCTCGCAGTGGACCTCGAGCCCGATCACCATCTCCCACCCCGGCTTCACGACCGCCCCCCTCCGGCCGGGGCCGGTGACTCCGGCGCCGCCGCCTCCACCACCGCCGCCACCTTGAACAGAGTGCTCTCGGACAGGGCCGGACCGAGCAGCTGGACCCCGATGGGCAGCCCGTCGTCACCGGCCCCGAACGGCACGCTGATGGCCGGGTGGCCGGCCAGGTTGGAGGGGATGGTGCACACGTCGGACAGATACATGGTGAGCGGATCGCCGGTCTTCTCGCCCAACGGGAAGGCCGTGGTCGGGGTGGTCGGGCCGAGGAGCACATCGCAGCTCCGGTAGGCGGCGTCGAAGCCCTCGATGATCCGGGTTCGGACCCGCAGGGCCTGGTTGTAGTACGCGTCCATGTACCCGGCCGACAGCACGTAGGTGCCCAGCATGATCCGGCGCTTGACCTCGGCTCCGAACCCCTCCGACCGGGTGGCGGTGTTCATCGCCACAATGTCGTCGGCGTCCACCCGGAGCCCGTAGCGGACCCCGTCGTAGCGGGCCAGGTTGGACGAGGCCTCCCCCGGGGCGATCAGGTAGTAGGCCGACAGACCGAGGGTCACCACCGGAACCGACACCTCCTCCACCCGGGCCCCGGCGGCGGCCAGGGCCCCGGCGGCCTCCCGCACCCGGGCCACCACGTCGGGGGAGGCACCCTCCATGAATTCGGTGAGGACCCCCACCCGCATCCCCCCGACCCCGTCGTCGAGGACCGACAGCGCCCTCGGGGTGGGCCGGTCCAGCGAGGTGGAGTCCAACGGGTCGTGACCGCCGATGACGTCGAAGAGCAGGGCGGCGTCGGCCACCGTGGTGGCCAGGGGCCCGATCTGATCCAGTGAGCTGGCGAAGGCCACCAGGCCGTAGCGGGACACCGTGCCGTAGGTGGGCTTCATGCCCACCACCCCGCACAGGGCCGCCGGTTGGCGGATGGACCCGCCGGTATCCGATCCGAGGGCCACCGGGGCGAAGCCGGCGGCCACCGCCGCCGCCGATCCCCCCGACGACCCCCCCGGAACCCGCCCCCTGTCGTGGGGATTGCGGGTGGGGCCGAAGGCCGAGGCCTCGGTGGACGACCCCATGGCGAACTCGTCCATGTTGGTCTTGCCCACCACCACGGCGCCGGCCTGGCGCAGCCGGACCACCACCGTGGCGTCGTAGGGGGGGAGCCATCCCTCGAGGATCCGGGACGAGCAGGTGGTCGCCACTCCCCGGGTGCACAGGTTGTCCTTCAGGGCCACCGGCACCCCGGCCAGCAACCCGGGGTCCTCACCGTCGGCCACCCGGCGGTCGATCTCGTCGGCCCGGGTCCGGGCCGACCCGGCCGTGACCAGATTGAAAGCGTGGATCTCCTCCTCGTCGGCATCGATGGCGGCCAGGTACCCGTCCAGGACGTCAGCGGCCGAACGGGAGCCGGACCGCACCGCCCGGGCCAGATCGGCCGCCGGTGCCGGCGAGGTCACGGTGCGTCACCCAGGATGCGCGGCACCCGGAACCGGTCGTCCTCCACCGACGGCGCCTGGGCCAGCACCTCGGGACGGTCGAGACCGGGCCGGACCTCGTCCGGGCGCAGGACGTTGGTCACGGCCATGGCGTGGGCGGTGGGGGCCACGCCGGCCAGGTCCAACGACGAGACGTCGGCGGCGTGGTCCAGCACCTGGGCCAGCTGCCCGGTGAACAGGTCGAGCTCCTCGGCGGTCAGCTCCAGCCGGGCCAGGGCGGCCACGTGGGCCACCTCATCGCGGGTCAGACGGGCGGGGCGGTCCGTCACGGGTCCGACCGGCCCGGGCCCGACAGGACTTCGAAGAAGAACCCGACCACCTTCTCCTCGATCAGGCCGGCGTCCCAGTCGAGGGTGGCCACATGGAAGCTGCGTTCGAGATGGATCCGTTCGATCGGGCCGCCCACCGACCGGTCGAGGACGTCGCCGGACACCGGGTCCACCACATGGTCCTCCCGGCTGTTGAGCAGCAGGGTCGGGCAGAGGATCCGGTCCAGCCCCTGGCGCACCCCGGCCACCCCCTCGAAGAGGGAGAGGACGGCGCGCAGCGGCGTCCCCGGGTAGGCCGACTCCGCCACCCCGGGCCGGGCGATATCCGAGCCGATCCCGTCGATGACCTCGGTCCCCGCCTCGACCATGCTCCGGATGGCGTCCAGGAACTCCTCCGGTGGCGGCTCCACGAGCGGGTTGACCACGGCCATGCCGGCGATCTCCGGGTGCTCCTCGGCCAGGGCGCAGGCGAGGGTCCCGCCCATGGACAGCCCGGCCACGCCCACGGTGTCGCAGCGGGCGGCCAGGGCCCCGTAGGCGGCGTCGGCCGCACCGGACCAGTCCTCCCACCGGGTCGGCATCATGTCCTCGACCGCGGTGCCGTGACCGGGCAGGAGAGGCAGGTCCACGGTGAACCCGGCCGCCGCCAGCGCCTCGGCCAGGCTCCGCATGGACTGGGGATTGCCGGTGAAGCCGTGGAGTACCAGCACGCCGTGGCTGCCGCCGGTGGCGGCCCACGGTTCGGCGCCGGGGATGATCGGAGCGGTCACGGACAGCGATGCTATCGGGCGCTACCGGCGGCCCCCGCCGACCCCGGATCCGGCCCCGGATCGGGGGTCGGGACCCACCACGGGGCTCGGGGAGGGCCGGGTGGGCCGGGGTAGAGTTGTCGGCCAGGCACCACACACGACGGGCAAGGAGCACCACACCGATGGCCACCTATCTGTTTCTGAGCGACGAATGGCTGGCGGAGGCCCGGGCCATCCGCGAGGAGTTCGACGGCCGGGGGGCGACCATCGACCACTCCATCCGGATGAACCTGGTCATCGACGCCGTCCCCTTCGGCGAGGGAACGGTCCACGCCCACGTGGACACCAGCACCGGCGAGCTGATCCTCGACACCGGCCACATCGATCCGGTGGACCTGAAGGTGGCCCTGGACTACGACGTGGCCAAGGCCATCCTGGTGGAGGGCAATCCCCAGGCCGGCATCCAGGCCTTCATGTCGGGCAGGATCAAGGTCGAAGGGGACATCGCCAAGCTGATGGCCCTGCAGTCGATCTCACCGGACCCGGTGGCGGCGGAAATCGGGGCCCGCATCCTGGCCATGACCGAGTAGGACCGCGCCTGGGTAAGGTCTCCTACCATGCGCGCCGCCGTCACTCTCAGAATCGACGCCCCCCCGGAGAGGGCCTGGGCCGTCGTCAGCGACATCACCAAAATGGGCGACTACAGCCCCGAGGTGTTCGAGGCGGAGTGGATCGGCGGGGCCACCGGTCCGGAGACCGGTGCGCAGTACCGGGGCCACGTGAGACGGAATGAGAAGTGGCCCGTCTACTGGACGACGTGCAGGGTCACCGAATGCGTGCCCGGCGAGGTCTTCGAATTCGCGGTCGTCATGGGCGGTCGGCCCTTGAACGTCTGGCGGTACGAGTTCCACGCCACCGATGACGGGGGGACCGATGTCACCGAGTCGTTCGACCTCGGCGACAATTTCTGGACCAGGGTCTGGCGCCCCCTGGGCGGATTCCTGCGGGAGCGCCGCAACCGACGGGACATGCTCCGCACCCTCGAGCGGGTCAAGGCGGTGGCGGAAGCCCCCCGTCAGGAACCGGGGGCCTGAGACCCTCCCCCCGGGGCCGGCCCCAGGCACACCCGGATGACCTCGACGGGCACTCCCAACCTCTGCAGGATGGCGTCGCGCACGCAGCGCTGACCCTGTCGGTGCAGCGAACCATCCGTCGCCCCCTTCACCTCGGCGAAAGCGAACGATGTCCCATCGGCTGGCATCACCAACAGATCGGGAAGCTGGGCCCGGCACAGGGAACAGATCTCGTGCAGAACCTGCCTCTGGGACTCCGGAACGACCCTCTCGTACTCGGCGACCTTGCGGCGGTGACCCTGTCGACGGTGGTTCAACCGGTGGTTCTCGTAGGTGTCGTACTTCTCGACCAGCGAACGCGAGCCGTCGCGTTGGAACAGGTGGATGGCGGCGTACCACTCGTAGAAGTGGTAGCCCCG
>Ga0182012_10000402_pt1 | contig 48865 bp, 48 predicted proteins | sample 612S2SmetaG_FD_120486 | JGI IMG/M metagenome (GOLD analysis project Ga0182012, IMG submission 120486) | Permafrost microbial communities from Stordalen Mire, Sweden - 612S2S metaG | ecosystem: Environmental > Terrestrial > Soil > Wetlands > Permafrost | place: Sweden: Stordalen | collected... | reverse complement strand
GGCGCAGCGCACCGGACTCGATGTGCTCGCGCAGCCAAACGCGCTGACGGTGCGAGGCGATGTGCTCGATCTCGTAGGCGATGGTGCCGCAGTAGGTGTCCAGCAGGTCCGGGATCGCGTCTGCCAGGGTTGCGCCGGCCACGTACATCCCGAAGATGCTCGCCGGCAGCTTGGCCTGTATCTCCGGCGTCAGGCCCAGCGCCTGCGGGTCCAGGCCCGGGTCGCCCTCCGGCTCGGAGCCGAGCGGGTCAAGGCGCGCAGCCAGGTGTCCGTGGCTGCGCACGCGGCTGACGAACGTGCTGGCCGCGTGCACGGCCTTCAGCAGCTCTTCGCCCACCGCCATCGACGGCGCGGGCGCCGGCGCGTGCGCGGCGGGCAGGCCCGCGGGGACGGGCGGGCTCGGTGCCGGCCCGAGCGTCACCCCCAGCGAGGAGAACACGTCCTCATAGAATCCCCCGCCGCCCTGCAGGAGCTCCTCGATGCCCGCCAGGAAGCGCCCCGACTCCGCGCCCTGGATGATGCGGTGGTCATAGGTGGAGGTCATCGTCATGACCTTCTCCGCGCCGATGCTCTCGCCGACCGAGCCGAGTCCCACGGGGTAGGCGATCGAGCCGGTCGCCACGATCGTGCCCTGGCCTGTCATCAGGCGCGGCACCGACGCGATCGTCCCGAGGCCGCCTGGGTTGGTGAGGGAGATGTTCGCCCCCACCAGGTCATCCGCGGTCAGCGTGTTGGTGCGCGCCTTCTCCACCAGCGCGTCATACGCGGCGAGGAAGTCGGCGAAGCTCAGCGCGCCCGCGCCGGTGATCACCGGCACCATCAGCGTGCGCGATCCGTCCTTCTTCTGCACGTCCACCGCCAGGCCCAGGTTCACGCCCGCGTCCTGAACTCGATGGGGCTTTCCGTCCACCGAGGCGAAGTGGTGGGCCATCACCGGCATGTCGGTGGCCGCACGCACGATCGCGTAGGCGATCAGGTGGGTGAAGGAGACCTTTCTGCCCGCCGCCTTCAGCTCGCGCCGGCGCGCATCCAGCACCGTCACGGTGAGCGTGCGGAAGCTGGTGGCCGTGGGGATCGAGCGCGAGTCCTCCATGTAGCGAGCCAGCGCAGCGGCGCTGCCCTTCATCAGCTGCGAGCTCGCCTGCGTCGCGGTGGCGCTGCCGTTTGAGGCCGAGCCGTTGGCGTGCGAGGAGCCATTGCCCGCCGCGGAGAGCACGTCGGACTTGGTGATGCGGCCAGCCGGCCCGCTGCCCGAGACGTCCGCCAGGTTGACCCCCTCCGCCGCCGCCGCGCGGGCCGCCACGGGGGAGACCTTCAGCCCGTCGGGCACGCCCTCGGGCTCGCCGCCGGTCTGCGGCGTCTGCGCCTGCGTCTCGCCCGCGCGGGCCTCCTGCGCACCGCTCTGCTCCGGTGCCGCCGGCGCGGGCGCTGAGCCCCCGGCGCCGAGCGCTATGCGCGCGATCACCTGGCCCACGGTCACCGTGTCGCCCTCCTCCACCAGGATCTCGCTGACCACGCCGGTCGCGGGCGCGTCCAGCTCGAGATCCACCTTGTCGGTGGAGATCTCAACGATCGTCTCGCCGCTCTTGATGGCGTCGCCGACCTTGGCGTGCCATTCGAGGATGGTTCCCTCCGTCACCGACTCGCCTGCGGCCGGTGTGACTACGTCCACTATCTGCCCAGCGGCGGTGTCCGTTGCCATTCCCACCTCACTCTAGCGCGGCAGCGGATGGGATATCAGCCGCCGCAGGCGCTGCTCACGGATGAACTCGTAGCTGCCGAAGAACGGCCCGATTCCGCCCAGCACCGCGACGGCCACCGCCAGGCGCAGCGAGACCACGCGCAGACGCGCTGCGGCGATGCACAGCAGCGACATGAAGATCCACAGCAGGCCGTGGCTCATGCCCAGGATGAACGTCAGCGGCTCCGGCTTGCCCGCTGCGAACGCGCTTATCAGCAGCGCCAGGTACACGCAGGAGTGAAACAGCGACGTGTACTTCAGCCGCATGAACGTCAGGGGCCCGGCTCCGTCGCGCAGCCGGGAGAGCCGCCTGCTCTCGCGCGTGCTCATTCCAGCAGCCAGCGGGCCATGCGCGGCAGAGTCTCGCCGGCCTCTGCCGGCCAGCGGTCGATGTCGGCCGGCCACCACGCAAAGCAGTCATGCTCCTCGTCGGGCGTCACGGACTCCTCCTCGCCCTCCGCCAGCCAGGCCTGGCCCACGAACATGACCATGTGCTGGGGCAGGCGCAGCAGGGCCTCGCCGCGTACGCGTGCGGGGGCCACCGCCCACTCCTCCTGCAGCTCGCGCACCAGCGTCTGTGCGGGGCTCTCGCCCAGGTCCACCGCGCCTCCCGCGCCCAGCGCCCAGCGCCCAGCCCATGAGGACACCCACGGGGCTCGCCGCCCCGCCAGCCACCGTCCGTCCGCGGCGCGCGTGACGCACAGCGCAGCCATGCTCTGCGAGGCGTCACCCGGCACCAGGCGAAGCGCCCAGCGCAGCGGCTGCATCTCGATCTCGATGCTCTCACCCGCCTGGCGAAAGTCCACCAGCCTGCCCGCCACGCCGTCGTGGCTGGGCGAGCCGCGCTGCTGGAGCTCCTCGATGGCAGCGTCCGCCGCCCTGGTCTTGGCCTCGCCCGGCTCGAACGCCTCCGCCAGCCAGTGAGCCGAGACACGCTCGATCTCCCACGGACCGCGTGCCAGCACCTGGGGAGCGTGTGTGGCGGAGTCGTGCTTGTTCTGCTGCTCTGGCATGCCCCGGGTAAGGCTATTGCGTTGTGCGCGCGCCGGGGCGGGGCGGCGGTGGGGCGGGCCCGGCGCGGGCCGGGGCGGCGCAGGGCGGGACGCGGCGAGCGGGGCGGCGCGCGCCGCGGCCCGGCGGGCAGCGGGGCACGAGCGCTGCGGCCGGCGGCGTACGAGCGCTGCGGCCGGCGGCGCGCGCATACACTCGCGGGCGTGGAGTCGCGGCGGCGCAAGCACTGGGGGTGGGGCATGGAGGATCAGCAGCCCTCCGCCGCGCAGGTGCGCGCGGCAGCGCCCGCGCTGGCGGCGCAGCTGGGGGTGGCGCCTGCGGGAATCGAGGATCCCGTGCCGCTGGGGCAGGTTGAGCTGGCGCCGGTGCGCGTGCGCCCGCCGGCGCACCTGGCAGACATCTGCTCCGACGACGTGCACGCACGCGCCTCGCACGCGCTTGGCAAGTCCTACTCGGACATCGTGGAAGGCTTTGGCGGGCGCTTCGCGCATCCGCCCGACGCGGTGCTGCGCCCGCGCGGGGAGGCCGATCTGGAGTCGGTGCTGGAGTGGTGCGCGGCGGAGCGCATCGCGGCGATCCCCTACGGCGGCGGCAGCTCGGTGGTGGGCGGGGTGACACCTGACGTGGGCTCCTCCTACAACGGCGCGGTGTCGATCGACATGGGTGCGCTGGACCGTGTGCTGGAGGTGGACGCGGTCTCGCGCGCGGCGCGCATCCAGGCTGGGGCGCTGGGGCCCTCGCTTGAGGACCAGCTGCGCGGGCACGGGCTCACGCTGCGCCACTTTCCGCAGTCGTTCGAGTACTCCACGCTGGGCGGATGGATAGCCACGCGCGCGGGCGGGCACTTCGCGACCATGCGCACGCACATGGAGGACTTCGTGGAGTCGGTGCGTGCGCTCACGCCCGCGGGGGTGTGGGAGTCGCGCCGCCTGCCGGGCTCGGGCGCGGGCGTCAGCCCCGATCGCATGCTGGCGGGCTCCGAGGGCGCGCTGGGCGTGATCACTGAGGCCTGGGTGCGCCTTGCGCCGCGGCCCACACACCGCCACTCCGCGGGAGTCTCCTTTGCGAGCTTCGAGGCCGGGGCAGAGTGCGTGCGCGCCATCTCCCAATCGGGCCTTTACCCCTCCAACTGCCGGCTGCTGGACCCGGGCGAGGCAGCGCTGACGATGGCGGGCGACGGCTCGGGGGCGCTGCTGGTGCTCGGCTTTGAGTCCGGGGACCGCTCGCTGCAGGGCGACATGGACCGCGCGCTTGAGATCTGCGCCGAGCACGGCGGCACCACAGCGGGCCGCTCCGCGTCGGGCGCGGGCTCGGACGGTTCGGGCGCCGAGGCGGTGAGCTCGTGGCGAGAGGCGTTCCTGGGCGCGCCCTACCTGCGCGACATGCTGGTGGCCATGGCCGTGATCGGCGAGACGTTCGAGACGGCCGTCACCTGGGAGCGCTTCCCGTCCTTCCATGAGCAGGTCAAAGACGCCGCCGAGCAGGCTGCGCGCGAGGTGTGCGGGCAGGGCAGGGTCTTCTGCCGCTTCACGCACGTATACCCCGACGGGCCCGCGCCGTACTTCACGGTGATCGCGCCCGCGCGCAGGGGAGCGGAGGTGGAGCAGTGGCGGGCGATCAAGGCGGCCGCCTCGGACGCCATCATCGAGGCCGGCGGCACCATCACGCACCACCACGCGGTGGGGCGCGATCACCGCCCGTGGTATGACCGTCAGCGCCCCGGCCCCTTCGCGGCGGCGTTCGCGGGCGCCAAGGCCGCGGTGGACCCCGCCGGCGTGATGAACCCCGGGGTGCTGATCGACCCGCCGATGGCCCCGCCGGGCGACCCGCGCATGGCCCTGCCGAATGACGGGCCGACCCACCAGCGGGCATGAGGATCGCGGTGCTGGGCCCAGGTGGCGTTGGCGGGCTGCTGGCAGCGGTGCTCGAGCGCGGCAGCGCGGAGGTGGTGGTGGTTGCACGCCGGAGCACAGCCGGGCTGATTGCGCAGCGGGGATTGAGCGTGAGCAGCGTGAGGTTCGGAGAGATGCTGGTGCGCCCGCGCGTGGTGGAGGCGCTGAGCGAGCCTGTGGACGCGCTGCTGGTGGCCACAAAGGCGGAGGGGCTCTCCGCGGGCCTGGAGCGCATCGAGGCGGCGCCGGGCATCGTGCTGCCGCTGCTGAACGGGCTCGATCACATCGAGCTGCTGCGCTCGCGCTTCCGGCCCGCCGATGTGCCGGCGGGCTCTATCAGGGTGGAGGCCGACAGGCCCGAGCCGGGCGTGGTGGTTCACACCAGCCCCTTCCTGCTCGTCAGCATGGCCACCGCGCATCCCGACGCGGTGGCTGCCATGGACGCGCTCGCCGCAGCGCTGAGCGAGGTGGAGATCCCAGTCAAGGTCCAGATGCCGGTGTCGCGGGCGTCGGAAGCGAACGTGCTGTGGTCCAAGCTGGTGCGGCTGAACGCGCTGGCGTGCACGACCAGCGCATACGACGTGCTGCTGGGGCGCATACGCGACACGCCGCAGCTGCGCGCGGATCTCGTGGGCGCGATCGAGGAGGCCGCAGCGGTGGCGCGCGCGGAGGGCGCGGACGCGGTCGACGCGGAGCGCGCGGTGCAGGAGCTGCAGGACGCTCACCCAACGCTTGGAAGCTCCATGCAGCGCGACATCGCAGCGGGGAGAGCACCGGAGCTAGACGAGATCCCGGGCTCGGTGCTGCGAGCGGCGGCCCGCCACGGAATCCCTTGTCCCACCGTCGAGCGGCTGGTGCGGGCGATCAGCTCCCGGGCGGGCGTGCCGCTGCCGGCGGTGCTGGGGCCGGCAGGGCCCTGAGAGCGCCCGGCGCCGGCGGCTCGCTCCTCCGCGGCGCCCGGCGTCGGCGGCTCGCTCGCCCGCGGCGCGCGCGCCGGCCCCGCGCGCTCGTCCGCGGCACACGCGCCGGCCCCGCTCGCTCAGCCCTGCGCAGCCACGCCGGCGCCGGCTTCGCGGTCGTGGCGCAGCACCTCCAGCAGCTCCACGTAGGGGCCAACGAGGTAGGCGTCGTCGTCGCGCGCAAAGCGCGTGTCGCGCCGCGGCGGGTGCTCGAGGGCGTTTGAGCCGGAGGCGCGGCGGATTGCGGCGACGCGGATGCGGCCGGGCAGGTCGCGCATGGCCAGGCCGTCGAGCCCGCCGCCGCCGCTGACGCGCAGGCGGGCGAGCAGGAACGGATGGTTGCCGACGTAGAAGGTGGAGAGCACCTCCAGGCCGAGCACTGCGCCAACGAACCACGGCGCTGCGATGGCGGAGGTGGACCAGACGTGGCGGAAGCCGAAGCTCTGGGCCAGACGATGGCCGAGCTGGCGATCGAACACGCGCAGCACAACCGGCACCTCGGTCCAGCGCTCGCCGAGCCTGTCGCGCACCGCCAGGCCGGTCTCGATGTTGGTGAGGTCGTCGCTGGTGAGGATGGCCACGGACGCTGCTGCGTGCAGGTTGACCGATTCGAGCGTCTGGCCGAGCGTGGCGTCGCCGAGGATCAGCGGCACGCCCAGGGCGCGCGCCTGCGCGAGGTAGCGGTTGCTCTCCATGCGCTCCACCACCACCACCTCCTGACCGCGCTGGAGCAGCCCTTCGAGCACGTTCATGCCGACCGAGCCGAGTCCCACGAGCACCACGTGGCCGCGCATGCCGGGGATCTGGCCGTGCCCGAGCGACTGCGCGATGCGTCGGCTGACCAGGGCGTTGGTGAGCAGCGCGAACAGCGTTGTGACAAGCGTGGTGCCGGCCACGATCAGCAGGATGCCGAACGCCTCGATCACGCCGGGCTGTCCGGAGAACGAGAAGTCGCCGAAGCCAACGGTGGCGACGGTCTCAACGGTGAAGTAGATGGAGTCCAGGATGGGCAGGTGCGCGCCGCCGTGGCCGGCCCAGTGGTAGGCGAAGTGCAGCACGAGCGTGGAGATGAGCAGCAGCACCACGCCCAGCGCGAGCGCCACCCGCAGCGGTTTGTCGACCTCGCTGATGAGCATGCGCGCCAGCCGCGCCGCGCGCCCGCGCGCCCGCAGCGCGGTCCCGGCAGCCCTGCCGCCGCCGAGTTCGCCGCGCTGGCCGAGGCCCGCCTCCTCCAGCTCGCTGGGGGTTCCCAGCAGCGTCACGCGGTCGCGCTCGGCCACGAGCTGGTCGCGACCGGGGCAGGCGATCAGCTCGTCTGCCTGCTCGGTCACCACCCCCACCGGCGCGAGGCTGCCGTAGAGCTCGCGCAGCGATGCGGCCCTTGGCGCGGTCTGCTCGGTGGCGAAGAAGGTGGTGTCGCCCAGCACGATCTCGCGGGCGCGTCTGCCCATGCACACCTCGACCACCGCCGGCGCGAACAGCGCGGCGACGTCAAGCACGCCCACGGAGCCCAGCACCTGCTCCACCGCGTGGGCCACCGCGGGGTTGTCCAGGTCCGCCACGATCCTGATGTCGGGGCGCAGGTCGCGGATCAGCAGGATGGTCTCCAGCGTGCGCAGGTCGGTGGTCTCTGCGCACACCACCGCGGCGGCGCCCAGGATGCCGGCGTCGAACAGCGGATCGGCCAGGTGCGTGCCGCGGGGCACGTAGGGGATTCCCCACGTGGCAACCACGCTTGCTTTGCGCTCATCGGGCGCGTCGTCGAGCACCACGACCCTTGCGCCTGCCAGATGCAGCTGCTCGACGGTGCGCAGTCCCACGGCGTTGAGCCCGCAGACCACCACGTGCCCGATCCACTCCCGGGTCTCCCCGTGCTCGGCTCCGGCTAGGCTGGCCCCCGCGGACACAGCCTCCCAGTGTCCACTGCAAGCAGGACGGTTGCCGATGGCCGCCGGTCCAAGATAACGGCGCGCCGTTGCGACCTGCGGCGATCCGGGCGGGCTGTGGCTAGTGCTCGTAGGGGAAGCGCTCGGAGCCGGGCGCAAGCGCCGGCAGCGCCTCGCGGGCGATGGCGTCCACGGCCTGCTCCTCCTGCTCGGTGAGCTCCTGCTCGTGGTCGCCGTCGCAGAGCACGCGGAAGTTGCCGGTGACGCCGCTGTCGGCGTGGATGGTGATGCCGGGAAGCACCTGCTCGCCCTCGTCGAAGCCAAGGCGCTCCAGGTCGAAGTGCGAGAGCCCGATCCCGTAGGCGGTGTGGGTGGGGTTCTCGCGGTCGTGGGCGGCCACGGCCTGCGCGAAGCGCTCGAGGTTCTTGGCGATCTTGCCGGTGTCAGCCATCGCTTCGGGGAGAGCGTAGCGCGGCGCAGTACATTGGGGGCGATGGCCGAGCAACAGCTGCTGCAGGGCGCCAACGGCGTCTCACCCGCGCGTGCGAGGGCACAGCCGGTGGCGGCGACGGCGGACGAGGTGATCCGCACGGTGGATCTCACGAAGGTTTATGCGGGCATGGACACCCCGGCGGTGGACGGCCTGAACCTGAGCGTGCACCCGGGTGAGATCTTCGGGCTGCTGGGCCCCAACGGCGCCGGCAAGACCACCACGGCGGGCATGCTCACAACGCGCGTGGTGCCCACCTCGGGCCAGGCGTTCGTGGGCGGCATCGACGTGGTTGGTGATCCGGCGCTGGCGAAGCAGCTGCTTGGCATTGTCTCCCAGCAGAACACGCTGGACCGCCAGCTGACGGTGTGGGAGAACCTGTACTTCCACGGGCGCCTGTTCGGCATCTCCGCCTCGGAGTCGCGCAGCAGCGCGGACCGGCTGCTGGAGCAGTTCCAGCTTTCCAAGTGGGCCAAGGCGTCGGTGTTCGCGCTCTCCGGAGGAATGGCGCAGCGGCTGATGATGGCGCGCGCGATCTTCCACCGGCCGGCGGTGCTGTTCCTGGACGAGCCCACCGCGGGGCTGGACCCGCAGAGCCGCCTGGCGCTGTGGGAGATACTGGGCGAGCTCAACCGCGAGGGCCAGACGGTGCTGCTGACCACGCACTACATGGAGGAGGCCGACCAGCTGTGCGGGCGCGTGGCGATCATGGACCACGGCAGGATCCTGGCGCTGGACACGCCGGAGGAGCTCAAGCGCTCGGTGGGAGCGGACACGATCGTGACGGTGAAGGCCGATGGCGACGCGCAGGCGCTGGGCGAGCACATCGCCCGGCAGATCGCTGAGGTGACGCACACGCGCGCGGTGGAGGGCGGAGTGGAGCTGCACGTGAAGGGCGCCGAGCGCCTGGTGCCGCGGGTGGTGGCCGCTGCGGAGAGCGGAGGCTTCGACGTGGTGGACCTGTCGGTGGCCGAGCCGAGCCTTGAGACGGTGTTCATCAGCATGACCGGCAAGGAGCTGCGCGAGTGAGCGCCGCCACTGCCAGCCCGGCGGCGCCCGAGCAGCTGCGCATCGCGATCAAGCCCACGCGCTCGGTGATGGCGGCGAGCCGCACGGCGCTGAAGGCGCTGATCCTGCGCGATTTGGTGGTGCTGCGCAAGAACTTCTGGGAGTTCGTGCTGCGCACGCTGATCCAGCCGTTCCTGCTGGTGTTTGTGTTCCTGTACGTGTTCCCCAGCATCGGACAGGGGGTGGGCGGCGGCTCGCGCCACGGCTCGGAGTCGGCGTTTGCCACCGTGCTGGTGCCGGGCGTTGTGGGCATCTCGATCATGTTCCAGGGCATCCAGGCGGTGGCGCTGCAGCTGGCCACCGAGTTCGGCTACACGCGCGAGATCGAGGACCGCGTGCAGGCGCCGTGCCCGATCTGGCTGGTTGCGGCCTCCAAGGTGCTCTCCGGTGCCGCCCAGGGGCTGCTGGCGGCGCTGATCGTGTTCCCCATCGCCGCCGTGGTGCACGCCTCGGGCGTGGAGGCTCACCTCACCGTGCACTGGGCGGTGGTGCTGACGCTGATCCCGCTGGCGTGCGTGACCATGACGGCGCTGGGCCTGCTGCTGGGCACGGCGTTCGAGCCGCGCAACATCGGGCTGATGTTCGGCTTTGTGGTGCTGCCGCTCACCTTCCTGGGCGGCACGTACTACCAGTGGACGCGTCTGGCGCCGGTGCAGGTCGGCGGCATTCACTGGCTGCAGATCATCGTGCTGATAAACCCGCTGATCTACGTCAATGAGGGCATGCGCGCAGGCCTGACGCACGCATCGCACATGCACCTCTACATTGTCTATCCGGTGATGATCTTCTTCCTGGCCACGTTCCTGACGCTGGGCCTTCGCAACTTCCGCAAGCGGGTGCTCTCCTAGCGATGGCGCGCCTGCAGGTGATGATCACGAGCACGCGGCCAGGCCGCGTGGGCCTGCCGGTGGGCCGCTGGTTCGAGCAGCGTGCGCGCGCGCACGGCGGCTTCGGGGAGGTGGAACTGGCTGACCTGCTCGAGCTGGCGCTGCCGTTCATGGATGAGCCCAACCACCCTCGCCTGCGCCAGTACACGCACCAGCACACCAAGGACTGGAGCGCCCGCGTGGAGGCCGCGGATGCGTTCGCGCTGGTGGTGCCGGAGTACAACTACGGCATGCCGGCGACGCTGAAGAACGCCATCGACTTCCTGCACGCGGAGTGGCACTACAAGCCTGTTGGGTTCGTCTCCTACGGAGGTGTCAGCGCGGGCACCCGTTCGGTGCAGATGGCAAAGCAGGTGCTGACCACGCTGCGCATGTTCACCGTCGCGGAGGCGGTCTCGATCCCGTTCGTGACGCAGTTCATCGACGACGAAGGCGGCGTGCGCGCCAACGAGGTGATGGAGCAGGCCGCCGACGCGATGCTCGCGGAGCTGCTGCGCGTGAGCGACGCGCTGAAAGTGCTTCGCTAGCGGCTCGGCCGCTAGGACTGCTCGATGATCTCGATGCGGTAGCCGTCGGGATCGCGCACGAAGCACAGGCGCGATCCGCCCTCGCGCACGGAGTAGGGGGGCTTCTCGGGCTCGATGCCCTGCTCGGCGAGCTTGGCGAGCGTGCCGTCGAGGTCCTCGGCGGTGATGGCGATGTGGCCGTAGCCGCTGCCGATCTCATAGGAGTCCACACCGAAGTTGAACGTCAGCTCCAGGCGCGGCATGTCGCCGTCGCCGGGCTGGTTCATGAACACGTTGATCGCCTCGTCTTTGATCGGCAGCCGGCCGACCTCCTGGAAGCCCAGCGCCTCGTAGAAGGCCACCGAGCGGTCGATGTCGGTGATGCGGTAGCAGGTGTGTATGAGGGCCATGCGCGGCTCAGTCTAACGGGGACCGCACCGTCCCTGCAGATCTCCACGAGTGATGCGCGGGGCTCGCCCACAAAACCCAGCAAAGCTGATAGGCTTAGTGAGCAATGTCGTACTGATGCCTCTCATCCTCCAGTCCGGGGAGGGTGCTCCCTCGCCCTCCCCGGACGTCCCTCTCGCCCCCACAAGGAATCTCATGAACAGCCCTGACAAACGCAGGTTGACCTCGCAGCAGAGCAGGCGGATACAGGCGCTGCCGGACGGCTACACCGTGCTGAGCGCACAGGGTCAGAAGTTGATCGTGCGCAGGCCGGACGGACGTCGGGCGCGGATACGTCCCAGCGGACGCCTGATCGCCACGGACCTGGTCGAGAGCGTGCAGTTCTACCTGCACGTGCGCGGGTAGAGTCTCCGGGCTCGCGCCGCGCGCCGCGCCGGCGCGGCGCCGCGCCGTGTGAACGCCCCGTCGGGCGCAACGCTCCCGCGCCGGCGCGATCGGGCTCAGCCGGAAGGGCTGCGGGTGAGGCTCCCAGCGGCGGCGGGCGGGGTGGAGTCTGCGGCTGCGGGCAGCGGGATCGAGCCCGACACCCGCGTGCCGCCGTCGCGGCGCGCCTGGATGTTGACCGTGCCGCCGAGCTCCTCGACGCGCGCGGCGATGTTGTTGAGCCCCGACCCCGAGCGCGGCGCGGCGAAGTCAAAGCCCCTGCCGTCGTCTGAGACGGCGAAGGCCAGGCGCGCGTCGAGGTCGCGGATCTCGACCTTCGCGCTGACGCCCGCGCCGCCGTGCTTGGCGACGTTCTGCAGCGCCTCCAGGCAGCAGAAGTACACGGCGGTTTCGACGTGGGGCGGGTAGCGCGCGATCTGCTGGGCGTCCAGTTGCACGGCGACGGGCGCGACCCTTGCCATCGCTGCGAGTGCGTCTGCCAGGCCACGCTCCACCAGCACGGGAGGCGCTATCCCATGGGATACCGAGCGCACCTCCGCCAGCGCCGAGTCGATGTCTCCGCCGAGCTCGTCCAGCACCGACTGCGCTCTGCCGGCATCCGCGCCGAGGATCCGCTCGGCCACGCTCAGCTTCATGCGCAGCGCGATCAGGCGCTGCTGCGTGCCGTCGTGGAGGTCGCGCTCGATGCGCCGTCGCTCGGCGTCCACGGCCGTGATCGTGCCGGCGCGCGCCGCGGCGACGGCCGCCTCCAGGCGGTTGGTCTCCAGCGCCAGCGCCGCCGTTGAGGCCAGCGCGTCCAGCAGCCGTGGGTGATCGAGCAGCGCCGGGTCATGGGAGAGCGCGGCCACGGGCTCGCCGGCGGCGTCGGCGACGTGGGTGACGGCTCGCGTCGGGTCGTTCCCTGCCAGCTCCACGGTCAGCCCGTCCGCGCCGGCATAAGCGCCCGCCTCCGGAAGCCAGTAGACGATCTGGAGCGTCGGGTCCTGCAGCGCGCGCGACATCACGCTACGCAGCTGCGCGGGGCCCGGGCGCGCTCGCAGACCGGTCACGAGCCGCTCGAGCGCCGCGGCGTCGTAGGCTCGGCCCCTCAGCAGCCCGAGGATGATCGCCAGCGGCACGCCCAGGTAGGACGCTGCCAGGAGCACCCGCACGGCCGCGGTGGACCCGAGCATCATGTAGGCGGCCACCGCTCCGGTCCGTGCGATCGAGGCGAGCAGCACCGGTGTGAGCACTCGGCGCATCACGCGGCTGGCATGGCGCAGCCTGTGGGCGAGCACGCCCGCGGTGGCCAGCACGATCACGGCCGTCAGGACGCGGAAGGCGGTCACCAGGATGTGGCTGAGACCGGGCGTGCTCGAGACGAGCAGCGCGTTGGCGGGGCAGTGCGCGCCGCATGGCACGAACACTCCCCCCGACGGGATCTGGGACGAGGTGGCCAGCAGCGGCCACCAAAGCAGCGCGATGATCAGCGCAGCGGCGATGACCAGCGCGCGACTCCACGGGCGCGGAAGCCGACCGGATGGGAAGGCCAACATGAGCCACACGAGCAGGACCTCGCTGACCTGACCGACAGCCCGCGCGGGGGCGTAGGAGAGCGTGCTGTTGATCGCGGCCAGCGAGCGCACGAAGTAGGCCAGACCGACCGCCACCAGCAGCGCGGCCAGCACGCGATCGGGATAGCGCGCGCGCAGCTCGGCGGCAACGGCAAACGGTATGAACACGCAGGCGGCGACGACCACCACGGTGAGCGGGCCGTGCACGAAGGGGCTCGTCGCCGTGGCGAGCGCCCCCGCCGCGGCGAGTGCGGCCCCGAGGGCGAGCAGCCACGCGGAGGCCTGCCTTTGCGCGCTCATCATGCGGCGTCCCGCAGGTAGACGAGCACCGATCGCACCCGCCGGTTGGCGTCCGGGTCATCGGCGAGCCCGAGCTTCATGAAGATCGAGCTGGCGTGCTTCTCGACCGCTCGCCGCGTCAGCACACGCCTGTCCGCGATCGCCTGGTTGTTGGCGCCCTCGGCGATGTCCCCGAGGATCTCCAGCTCGCGCGGCGTGAGCGCCTCCAGGGGGCTCGCGGGCCGCGTCCGCGCGCTCGTCAGCGCCTGCACCACCAGCGGGTCGATCTGACATCCGCCGCCCGCGACGCTCACGAGTGCGCTCTCGAGCGCGTCGATGTCGTGCAGGCGATCCTTGAGCAGGTAGCCGCGACCGACGGAGCCCTCCTGCAGCAGCCCGATGGCGTACTCCGGAGAGACGTGCTGGGAGAGCACGACGACGCCCACATCCGGGTGGCGCTCGCGCAGGCTGCGCGCCAGGGCGATTCCCTCGTCGGTGTGCGTTGGCGGCATCCGGATGTCCGTCAGAACCACATCGGCGTGGGTCTCGGCGACAGCGTGCAGCGCGTCCTCGGCGCACTCGCACGAGGCCACCACGTCCACTGCATCGCTGGCTTCGAGCATCCGGGCAACCCCCTCGCGAATGAGGACGCTGTCGTCAGTTACTACGGCTCGAATCGGCACCCCGCGTCCTCCCTTGACGTCGGAGCATACCTCCGGGCTGCGGGCCGGAGAACGAATACGCCAGAAAACCGAACCACGCGCACACATGGCAGACCCCTTGCCGGCGGTGCGCTGCGCCGCGATGGTCAGCGGTTGAGGCCCGTTCTGGGGCAGAGGTCCGTTGCGGGCCGCATCTTCGAGGAGGAGACAAGAATGAGCAGCACTCGATTTAGGACGATCATGGTGGTCCTCGCGCTGGCGGCGTTCGGGGGCGTGGCGGCGATGCCGGCCGCCGCAGCCGAACCCGCGCCGGGCGAAAGCGGGGCCTTCATCGAAGGGACCGACAGCACCTGCTTCTTCAACTATGGCGCCTTCGGCCAGACCGAAAACGCGCGCGGCGAAAAGGCGTTCAACATCGCCTATCCGGACGCGCACGCGGTGTACTGGGCCGCCTACTTCCGCCGCCCGGCCGGCTCGACCCTGCTGCTGCACGGCGAATACCCGCACGCCAGGTACATGTCCCTCGTGACCTACAACGCGGCCGGGGCAATCCTCGACGGCGTCAACGACGAAATGATCAACCCGAACATCGGATCGGTGAACCCGTTCCGGTCAGGGGAACCGCTGGGCGCCACGAACCGCTCCTACACAGTCGAAGTCAAGGCCGAAAAACGACCCGCTTCCCTGCCCACGAGCCATCTCGCAGAAGAACCGGCGCGCAACTACGTCTACGCATACGCGCCGGCCAACGAAGAAACCGCGCCGAGCGGGAAATACAACACCGAGCTGGTCGTCCTGCGCGTCTACGTGCCGGACAAGGGGCAGCCGATCACGGGCGGCGTGCCGTTGCCGGAACCGGAACTGAAACTGTCCAACGGCGAAGTGCTGACGGGCCAGGCGCTCTGCAACGCCACCGATGCCCAGTCGCGCACCCGCCACGAAGAAGGCCTGCCGACCCGCATCTCCGAACCGTCCTCGCTGCTGCTCAACAAAGAAATCTGGCACGCGCTGAGCAAACCGGAGGAACTGGCCACCGCATGCAACGTGGCGGCCCAGCAGGTCACGACCTGCCCACTGCCCGGCAACCCGTTCGTCTCGAGCGAACTCATCCAGACACCGAAAACGGTGGAAGATCCGGCGGCCTACCCGGCCAAGGAAACCGAAGTGTGGCGAGGCCAGTTCACGCGGAAGTACCTCCTGCAGACGTGGACGGGGGACAGCGCCCAGGGCGCCGAATCAAACCCCGTCAAGGAAGGCGGTGGCGGGTTCTTCCCGAACATCGACAACAACTACGAGCGCGACGTGCTCAGCCGCACCTTCGGCAAGGTGGTTGTCGCGACCGGCAAGCTGCCGACCTCGCCGGAAACATATGAAAACACCGGCAACTGGCCCAACACCAAAGAAGTGCAGGACCGCTACACGTCCTACTGCATGAACGAGTCTCCGCGCTCGACAAAGGTCATGGACTGCCTCTACGACGAGGAAATCCCGACCAACGAAAACCGTGAATTCACGATCGCGATCAGTCGCAGTGGCGACCGTCCGAAGGACGCGGTGCCATTCTGCGGAGTCGCCTGGATGGGATGGAGCACCGAAGGAGACGGAGAAGAAGCCCCCTACACCAACGAAGAATTCGGGGTGCTGCAGATGCGCACGATGCTCCCGAACAAAACGTTCACCCATGCGGCGCAGGACGTCCTCAAAATCGGTACCGACAAGAGCGTCATGGGCGAATACCTGCCCACAGTGCACTACGAACCGGAAGCGGCCTCATTCGAAGCCAGTCACGGCTGCGGGTGGTCTGACCCGGGCACTCCGCACCTCAGCTCGGGCAGCACGCCCAACACCGGCGCGTTCACGCTGTCGTGGACGCCCAACCCGCATGCGGCGAAGGTGTCGGGCGTGACGTACACGCTTGAACATGAGAGTCACGCTGGTGTGTGGAGTGTGCTGGCGAGTGACCTGACGAGCCCTGAATACACTGCCACCGCTGAAGCTGAAGGCACCTGGGCGTATCGCGTGAAGGCGAGCGGCGAAGGCGCTGAAAGTGGTGTCTCGGGCGAATCGGCTGCGGTGAAGGTGGCCCGTACCGGGCCGCGCGCTCCGACCGCTGCGGCCACGAGCTCGCCGGCGTATGCGGGTGACGGTGGCTGGTATGCGGGCAGCGCGGAAGTGACGTTCACCCCCAACGGGGTGGGCGCGCTCGCGGATGGCAGCGAAGGCGCTGCGGTGAACGTGCTCTCGCTCTCCTCGCCTGTCCTCGTGTCCACGTCGGGTTCGCACACGGTGTGCGGGACCGTCGCGGACGTGCTGGGCAACGTCTCGCCCGAAGGGTGCACCACGGTGCAGGTCGACGCGACCCCGCCTAGCGTGACGGTCACGTGCCCGGCCACCGCGGTGCTCGGTAGCAGCGGGGTATCCGCAAGCGTGAGCGCGAGCGACTCCTACTCGGGGCTGAAGACCAACCCGAGCGGCGTGGTGCCGATCTCGACCGCGACGGTCGGGGATGTGACGGTGTCGCGCAGTGCCGAATCGAATGTCGGCACGGTCGGCAGCGGCTCGTGCACCACCGATGTGGTGTACGGCTTTGCGTTCCGGCCGACCGGCTGGCCGGCGGGGAAGGAATTCTACCCCGGCTATGGCGTGCGGGTTGCATTCCTGCTGAGCAACTCCAAGGGCCAGAAACAGACGGGAGCCAGCGCCACGATCGAAGTGGCGAAGGTGACCGGCGGCGTCGTTGGCAGCTACTCGCCGGGAACGCCGCAGAACAGCAGCTACACGGGCGATCAATTCAAGGCGTCCGGCGCCAAGGGCCAGCTGGCGTATGACCTCAAGGACGCCGGGTTCTCGCCCGGCACCTGGGATCTGCGCATCAGCCTCAGTGACGGCTCCACGCACGTGGTGTCGATCACGATCGTCTAGGGAAGGAACCCTCCACGCGAGCAGCCCGGGCCTCCCAGGAGATGGAGGCCCGGGCCGGCGCGCGCCCCGGCAGGCCGCGCGGCGCACCCCAAGCGCACCCACGAGGCGCGACCCGGGCAGCGCAGTCCACACCCCGCCCCGCGAGGCTCTAGGCTCACGGCGTGCGAACGCTGATCGTCGGGCACGGAGGACGCGAGAGCGCGCTTGCGACGAACATGGCCGCCGACAGCGAGCTGCACGCGTTCGTGGGCCACGAGAACCCCACCATCCTCGCCTGTGCGGCCGCCTCCGGCGGCGGGCACGCGGTGGGCGACGTGTGCGACCCGGCTGCGGTGGCGGCGTTCGCGCGCGAGCGCGAGATCGACATCGCGATGGTCAGCGCCGATGAGCCGCTGCAGGCGGGCGTGGTGGATGCGCTGCTGGCCCAGGGAACGCGCGCCGTGGGGCCCACCCGCTCGGGCGCGGAGATCGAGTGGAACAAGACCTTCGCGCGCACGCTGCTGGCCGAGGTGGCTCCCGAGGCCTGTCCGCTGACGCGGGTGGTTCGCGAGCGCGGCGAGGTGGCGGAGGCGATCGCGTCCTTCGGCTCGCGCCCGGTCGTGGTCAAGCCCTCGGGGCTCACGGGCGGCAAGGGCGTCAAGGTGATGGGCCCGCACCTGGCCGACCACGGCGAGGCTGCCGACTACGCGCTGTGGCTGCTCTCGCGGGAGCGCGCGGGCGAGTCGGTGCTGATCGAGGAGAGGATCGAGGGCGCTGAGTTCACCATCCAGGCGATCAGCGACGGGCGCACCGTGGTGTTCCCGCCCTCAACCTACGACTACCCCTTTCGCTTCGACGGCGACCGCGGCCCGGGCACCGGTGGCATGGGCTCGCTGTCGATGGCCGAATCCACGCTGCCGTTCATGTCGCACGAGCATTACAGCAGCGCCTGCTCGATCATCGAGCGCGTGATCGAGCGCCTGGCGCGCGACGGCAGGCGCTTCAGCGGGGTGATGAACAGCGGCTTCTTCGCAACCGCGCAGGGCGTCAAGGTGATCGAGTTCAACGCCCGCTTCGGCGACCCCGAGTGCCTGAACATCATGACCTTGCTGGACGGCAGCTGGACGCGCGTGATGGAGCGCATCTGCGCGGGCGCGCTCGAGCAGGACGACGTGAAGCTGCGCCGGGAGGCGTCGGTGGTCCTGTATCTGGTCTCCCCCGATTACGCGCTCCAGCCCGGGCCGCAGTACGAGTTCGAGCTGGACGTGGCGCGCCTGCAGCAGCGGGGTGCGAGCGTGTTCTTCGCCTCCGCGGTACAGAGCGCGCCGGGCGTCTTTCGCACCGTCGGCACCTCCCGCGCTGTGGCGCTGGCCACCCGCGCGCCGGATCTCGAGAGCGCTCGCGCGCTGCTCGCGTCCTGTGCCGCCACGGTGCCCGTGCTCGAGTGGCGGCGCGACGTCGGCGACGCGCGCTACCTGGATGGGCTGCGCGCTCTCCTGGACGCCTCGCCGCGTGCGCCAGACGGTCCGCTGCTCCGCCACGGCGCCTGAGCTACGTGCAAGTATGCGCCGATGCTGATCGAGCGCGCCAGCAACCCGCAGTTCGTCTCGAACACCTATCTGGTTGCTGACGGCAGCGGCGGGCCGGCCTTCTTCATCGACGCCGGCGGCCCGGTGGCGCCGCTGATCGAGGCCGCCGAGCGAGAGGGGCTGGCGCCGACCCACGTGCTGCTGACCCATCACCACTACGACCACGTCTGTGACGTGGTCGCGCTGCGAGAGCGCTGGCCCGGACTGGAGGTGTTGATCAGCTCCAGGGAGCGCGAGCTGCTGCTCGCCTCAGCCGGTGAGCACGACGCCGCGGGGGCGCCCGCCTCGGACTGGGGCGAGGTCGAGGCCGGCAGCACGATGTGGTTCGGCGAACTGGAGGTGCGCCCGCTGCACACCCCGGGGCATACGGCTGGAATGCTCTCCTTCCTGGTGTCCCAGCGCCCCGGGGGTCCCGGGCCCCCCGACGGACGTCGTGCGGGATCCGCCCACGCCAGCGCCGCGCCGGGGGGCTTCGCGGGAGCCGGTGCGGTTGTGTTCACCGGCGACACGCTGTTCCGTGACTCCGTGGGCGGTGTGCGCGCCCCCGGGCATACCACCTACACAGACCTGCGCGACGCGATCATGGGCACGCTGATGGAGCTTCCGCCAGACACGGCCATCTACCCGGGCCACGCCGAGGCGACCACCGTCGCGCGCGAGTGGGAGTCAAACCCGTTCATCCGCGTCTGGCGCGGGCTGGACGCACAGGGCTCGGAGGCGTGCACGGCACTCGGTGAGCCGGCCACGCTGGTGCTGCTGGGGGCCGACTATGACGGCGGCACCAAGGCCTGGGTGAGGTGGCCGGACGGCTCGGACGACATCGTTCCCGGATCGCGGGTCGAGCGCGCCGGATGAGGACCGGGCGCCCGCGGCCCTAGCATGGGGGGCATGGCGCGCGAGAACGAGAAGATCCCGACCTCGCGCGTGCGGCGCACGGCCACCGTCGCCAGCCTCGCTGCCAGCGAGGCTGTCAAGCAGTTCGGCACGCGCGCGGCCAACGTCACGCGTGGTGAGGAGGCTTCCGAGGCGGCCATGGCTCGCCGCCAGCTGGAGACGGCCAAGCAGATCGTGGCGGTGCTTGGCACGATGAAGGGCGCCGCCATGAAGCTCGGGCAGGTGATGTCCTTCCTGGACATGGGCCTCGTGGCCGAGGAGCACCGCGAGGAGTTCCAGCAGGAGCTGGCCAAGCTGCGCGACGCCGCTCCCACCGTGTCCTTCAAGCAGATGCGCAAGGTGATCGAGGAGGACCTCGAAGCGCCGATCTCCGAGCTGTTCGAGCGCTTCGACGAGGAGCCGATAGCGGCCGCCTCGATCGGCCAGGTCTACAGGGCGAGGGTGCGCGGGGACGGCCGCGATGTGGCTGTCAAGGTCCAGTACCCAGGGGTGGCCGGTGCCGTGCGCGCGGACATGCAGAACCTGGACATGATCATGAGGCTGCTCAAGCGCATGACGCCAGGAATGGACGTCAAGGCTGTCGCGCAGGAGATCAGGGAGCGGATCGTGGAGGAGCTCGACTACGAGCTGGAGGCCCAGAACCAGCGCTCGCTGCACCGCATCTACGACGGGCACCCGTTTATCGTGGTCCCCGAGGTGATCGGATCGCTCTCGCGCGAGCGCGTGCTGGTGAGCGAGTTCGTTGACGGCGTGGGGTTCGAGGAGCTCAAGACCCGCCCGCAGGCCGAGCGCGACCGCATCGGCGAGATCGTCTTCCGCTTCTTCCTCGGCTGCCTCTACCGCCACCGTCAGTTCTCAGGGGACCCGCACCCGGGCAACTTCCTGCTGCTGGCCGACGGGCGCGTGGCGTTCCTGGACTTCGGCCTGTTCAAGCGCCTGGATGCCGGGCCCGTGGAGCTCGAGCTGGCCGCCCAGCGGGCCGTGGTCGAGGAGGACGCTCAGGCCCTGCACGAGCTGCTCGCCTCACAGGGCTTCCTGCCCCAGCCCGAGCGCGTGGACCCCGAGCACCTCCTGGCGTTCATCAGGGACGCCATCTGGTGGTACACCACCGCCGATGAGCCGGTGGCGCTCACACCGGAGATCGCCACGCAGGTGATGATCGAGAGCAGCGATCCGCGCTCCAGCCACTTCGGCGAGATGCGCCACCAGGACATCCGCCCCGAGCACCTGTTCGGCAGGCGCATGGAGATGCTCACCCTCGCCGTCCTCGCCCAGCTGCGCGCCCGCGCCAACTGGCACCGGATCGCGCGCGAGTGGATCTACGGCGATGAGCCCGTCACCGAGCTCGGCCGCGCCGAGGCCGACTTCTACGGGCGCAGCGGGGTGCGCGCGGCGGGCTGAGTGGCGCTGGGCGCGCGCATGAAATTCGCCTGAGCGGGTAATGCAGGCCGGATGACGCAGCCCGGCCTGACGGTGAGCATCGGTGTGCAGGGAGACCGCGCCACGGTGAGGCTGCTGGGCGAGCTCGACATCGCCACGGTGCCCCAGCTGGATGGGGCGGTGCACGACCTGCTGTATCTCGGCGCGCGGAGCATCCTGATCGACCTGCGCCACATGGACTTCATCGACTCATCCGGCCTCGGCCTGTTCATGCTGCTGGGCGACCGCTGCTCGAGGGAGGGCTGGGAGCTCTCGCTGACGCATCCCCCTGACCGCTCGGCTGCCATCTTTCGCATCACCGGCACGGGGGAGCGTCTGCCGTTCGTCGGCGAGCCCGCCGCAGCCGCGCTCTGATCGCCCTCCGCTGACGGCGGTGGGCGCGGGGTGACGCCACGGTGCTGGCGATCCAGGGCGGCGGCCGGCGTGGCCTACCGGGCCGCCGTCAGAGCACCTGCACCTGGAACAGACTGGTCGTGCCGGGCCGGCCCGAGGGCAGCCCGGCGGTTATGCCCACGCGCTTTCCCCGCTCGCACCATCCCAGCTCCACCACCCGGCGCGCAGCGTCGGCGATCAGCGCCTCGGTGGTCTCGTGGCGAGGCATGGATGCGGCCTGCACGCCCCACATCAGGCCGCAGCGCCTGACCGTCTCGCGGCCAGGGGAGAGCGCGTAGATGGGCACCGTGGGTCGGTGCGCGGAGACGAGGCGCGCCGAGCGGCCGGAGAGCGTGGGGATCACCAGCGCGTCCAGCGCCAGCTCGCGCGCGGCGTCGCAGAGGTTGTGGGCGATCGTGTAGGCGGGGTCGAAGTGCGTGCGCCGCACGCGGAACTCGTTCCATCGCTCATACGGAGCTATCGCCTCCGCCTGTACGGCGACCGCGGCCATCATCGCGATCGCCTCGACCGGATGGGCGCCGATGGCCGTCTCCTGGGAGAGCATCACCGCGTCGGTGCCGTCGAGGATCGCGTTGGCCACGTCTGCCACCTCGGCGCGCGTGGGCCGGGGGGAGTGGACCATCGAGTCGAGCATCTGCGTGGCTGTGATCGACGGCCGCGCCATCCAGCCGGCCAGCTCCAGCAGCTGCTTCTGCACGATCGGCACCCGCGCGATCGGCAGCTCGATGCCCAGATCCCCGCGCGCCACCATCACGTAGTCGGCTGCCTTGAAGATGGCCTCGGCGTTCTCCACCGCCTGAGGCTTCTCCATCTTGGCCACCAGCGGCAGGCGCGTGTGGTCTCGCACGAATTCCACGTCCTGCGGCGTCTGCACGAACGACAGCGCGACCATGTCCACCCCGATCGACTCGCCGTGGCGCAGCAGGTGCAGGTCCTCCTCCGGCACCGCCGGCAGCGATGTGACGGGTCCCGGGATGTTGAGCCCCTGGCGCGATGCCACCGCCCCGCCCACCTCGACCTCGACCTCGACCTCGCAGTCGCCCGCTCGCACCGCGGCCACGCGCAGGCGCACCGACCCGTCGGCCAGGTAGAGGATCGAGTCGCGCTCCACCGCGCCCGGAAGCCCCGCCCAGGAGATGCTCATGCGCGTGGCGTCGCCGGCCAGCTCTCCGTCGCCGCAGATGAAGGTCAGGCGCTGCCCAGGCGTCAGCTCCACCACGTCGTCCTCCAGCGGCCCGATGCGCAGCTTGGGGCCGGGCAGGTCCTGCAGGATCGCCACCGGACGTCCCGCCTGGTTGGCCGCCTCGCGCAGCCGCCCGACCGTCTCCGCGTGCTCATCCAGCGTGCCGTGGGAGTAGTTCAGCCTTGCAACGTCCATGCCCGCGTTGACCATCGCCAGCAGCGTCCCCGGCTCCCTGGAGGCGGGTCCGATCGTGGCGACGATCTTGGTGCGGCGCATTCCACGCAAGGTAGCGGTCGCGCCCAGCGCGGGGCGCTCCCCTACCATCGAGCGGTGCTCGGCCCCTCGCGCCCACTGCCCCGGACCGGCGCTCGCGCGAGGATCGCGCTGTTCGGCGGCGGGTTCCAGACGGCCACGGTGCTGGCGGTGCACGACGGCGGTCGGCGCCTGGAGGTGCGCTCTGACAGCGGCGAGCTGCTGGAGTTCGTGCTCAACCCCGCTACCGCCGCGTTCACGGCGGCGGGCGGCGCCGGGGGGCCGCGCCTGCAGCTGCTCGACCGCGATTGAGGTCTCTCAGGGCGCCTGAACGTCGGGGAAGTGCTCGCGGCAGTGCTCGCGCAGCACACCCCTGATCCACTCGCGCTCGGCGGCGGAGGCGATGCGAAAGCGCGCCAGCAGCTCGCGCTGGCCGGTGCTCGGCACGCCGGCGATCTCCCAGCGCACGGCCAGCCGCTCGAACAGCATCTCAGCGGCGCGCTGCCAGGAGTCCTCGAGGCTCGCCGACGGCCTGTCCTGCCCCGCTCGCGCCTGAGCGAGCGCACGCCGCGTGCCGGCGCTCAGGGACCCCCTCAGGCACAGCACGTTGCCCTCGGCGTCCCGGTACTCGACGGCCGGGGCAGATGCCGGCGGGCGCTCCCGCGAGCGCGAGCGCCTGCCCACGGTCAGCTTGCGTCCGCGGCCCGTTCCAGCTGGCCGCGCACGTCGCCGGTCAGTGGCTTGGCGTGGCCGGCCCACGCCGCGGCGGGCTCGAGCGAGGCGAGCTTGCGCATGCTCGCAAGCGCCTGGTCGGTGTCGAAGTTGTAGACACGGTCCGGCAGGTGCGGCGGGCAATCGCGTCCGAGCATGTCCACGGTGTAGAAGCAGTCGCTGCACAGCGCGAGGCGATCGGACTCGCGCCAGAGCCCGATCTGCCCGGGCGCGTGGCCCGGCAGCTCGATCACGCGGAAGCCGGCCAGCTCATCGCCCTCCGTGACGGTTCCCTCGATCTTCACGGGCCCGCCGTCCCAGGCTCTGCGGTGCAGCACGCCGTGGGCCACGCGCAGCGGCAGCGCAAGCCCCCTGAGCCCCTGCGGCCAGTAGCGGAAGCCGCCGCTGCCTTCGGCATCCACGACCTCCTCGGGATGACAGAACACGGGCGCCTGCAGGCCGGGCGCGCTGCCGCGATGGTCGGTGTGGGCGTGGCCGAGCACCACTCTGCGGATGCCGCCGAGCCGCGCCCCGGCGAGTGCGATCGCGCTCGTCATCGTCCTGGCGCCCGCGTCGAACAGCGTCACGCCGCCCTCGTCCTCGATCAGATACACGTTGCAGCGGCCCGGCTGGCCCTGCAGCGCCCACACGCCCTCGGCGATCAGGCCGGGCTCGCCGGCGATCAGGCGCCGGGCGATCCTGGTCTTGGCGTTGAACGCCGCGGTGAGCCGCTCCTCGCCGGTGGAGCCCTGCGGGGGCATCATGCCGATCTGGCGAGCGAAGGTCATCGAGTCGGTGAACGCGTCGTTGCTCACCACCAGCCCCTCTCTGACGGTCAGCAGATCGAACCCTTCGAGGTCCACCGCCGTGCCGGTCGGTGCGATCCCCCCGAAGCCGCCTGACCCGGCGAACGTGCCCCGCAGCCGCCACTGCACACCGCAGCGCTCGCCCTCGGTGGTGGTTGAGATGATCTCCATGCGCAGGTCCGGCACCGCGTCGATCAGCTGACCGATGAACTCGCGCACCGCCTCGGGCGCCTGCCCGTCCACCTGGCCGCGAAGATGCTCGCGCCCGCCCGGCGCCCACACCGCCACCGCCGCCTCGATGTCGCGTTCGTCGATCGCTGCGAAGTAGCGCCTGGCGATCGCCTCCACCCTGCTGCCGGAGATGCGCCGGCGCGCCGCCGCGGCCTGCTGCACGCTGGCTGCGACCTCCTGCACCTTGGCGCTGGTGTCGCTGCCCTCACCGCTGTTGCCCAGATCCTCCATGGCTCTCCTCCCTGGCCCGTCGAGGGGCGTAGTCTAGTCTGCCGCGGGTGTCCGATGTGAGCAGCAGGCGAGAGCTGGGCCGCGGCGAGCGCGTGCTCCCCGGCGTCTATCGCCTGCGCCTGCCGTTGCCGTGGCCGGGGGTGCCGCACTGCAACGCATGGGCCGTGCGGGCCGGGGACGGTTTCGTGCTGTTCGACACGGGCATGCACCAGCAGGACTCCCTGGAGAACCTGGAGCGAGCGCTTGCGATGTGCGACCTGCGTCTGCAGGACACGCGCCTGATCGTGTGCACGCACGCCCACTCCGACCACTGCGGGCAGGTGGCAACGATCCAGCAGGCGGCGGGCTGCGAGGTGTGGATGCACCCCAACCACGAGCATCTGACGCGCATGGTCCAGGAACCGGAGGCGCTGCTCGAACGGCGCCTGGAGGTCGCGCGCCAGAGCGGCGTGCCGGAGGCGCCGCTGGCCCGCTTCGCCGCCGAGCGCAGCGCGCAGCTTGACTCGCTGGGCAACGGCATCGCCGGGCCGATCACCCCTGACCGCGATCTGCTGGACGGCGTGAGCGTGACGACGGACCTCGGCGAGTGGGTGGTTCGCGAGACCCCCGGCCACGCGCCCTCGCACGTTTGCCTGCTGCAGCCCGAGCGCCGCGTGCTGATCTCAGGCGATCACCTGCTGGGGCGCATCTCGCTGTTCTTCGACTTTGGCTATACGCCTGACCCGGTGGGCGAATTCCTCTCCTCCCTGGACGTGGTGGAGCGGCTGGGCGCGCGGCTGTGCCTGGCGGGGCATGGGCGCACGTTCGCCGACGTGCAGGCGCACATCCGAGGCAATCGCGCGCTCGTGGCCGAACGCCTGCAGGCGCTGCAGGCGGCTCTGGAGGGCGGGCCCCTGACGGCATTTGAGACGGTGCCGCGCGTCTTCGGCGAGTCGGCCGCACCCCACAACGCGCAGCGCATGCTCGGGGAGACCCTGGCCTACCTGACGCACCTGGAGGCCGCCGGGCGCGCCCGCCGCCACCCCGGGGACCCCGAGCGTTGGAGCGTCTAGGCGATGCGCATAGATCAGATCCTCGCGGCCAGCCGCCCGGTGTTCTCCTTCGAGTTCTTCCCGCCCAAGACGCCGGTTGGGGAGCGCAACCTCGACGTGGCGCTGCGCGAGCTGCGAACCCTCGAGCCTGCCTTCGTCTCGGTCACATATGGCGCCGGCGGCTCCACGCGCGAGCGAACCATCGAGATCGTCAAGCGGATCCGCGAGGAGTACGGCCTGGAGGCGATGGCGCACTTCACGTGCGTGGGAGCAACGGTGGAGCAGCTTCGCGTGACGCTGGCGGACATGCAGCGCGCGGGCATCGAGAACGTGCTGGCGCTGCGCGGGGATCCGCCCGCGGGCCAGGAGCAGTGGCGCAGGACGGAGGGCGGCCTCGAGTACTCGCGCGAACTGGTGGAACTGATCGCCGCCGACTACCCGTTTGCTATCGGCGGCGCATGCTTCCCGGAGACGCACATTCACGCGGTCAGCCCCGAGGATGATCTTGAACACCTCGCTGAGAAGGTGGCCGCGGGCGTGAAGTTCCTGATCACCCAGCTGTTCTTTGACAACGCGCTCTACTTCGACTTCGTCAGGCGCGCACGCGCGGCGGGCGTGGACGTGCCGATCATCCCCGGCGTCATGCCCATCACGCAGGTGGGACAGGTCGAGCGCATGGCCAAGCTGTGCGGCGCCTCCATTCCCGATGGCCTGCGTCGTGAGCTGCACGCGCGCGGCGAGGACCACGAGGCGGTGCTCGATTTCGGAGTCGCCTACGCCACGCTGCAGTGCGCGGAGCTGCTGCGCGAGGGCGTGCCCGGAATCCACTTCATCACGCTCAACCGCTCGCCGGCCACCAGGGCGATCCTCAGCGGGTTGAAGATCATGCGGCCCTGGGTGCCCGCGCCCCGGGCCGGCTAGCGGCCGGTGCTGCCGTGGCGCCGGCGCGGCTGCGTGCGGGCGTACTCGCGCTGCAGCCGGTTCGCACGCTGCACGATCTCGCAGACCTCCTGCGCAGTGCAGGCCAGGTGCATCAGCTCCAGGTCGCCCGCGTCGATGCGCCCATCCTCAAGCGCACGGTCGCGCAGCCACGCGATCAGCCCGCCCCACTCCGCCTCGCCGCCCAGCAGGATGGCGGGGAAGTGGCGGATCGTGGAGGTCTGGATCAGCGTCAGCGATTCGAACAGCTCATCCAGCGTGCCATAGCCGCCGGGGCAGATCACGAACGCGCACGCGTATCGCACGAACATCACCTTGCGCGCGAAGAAGTGCCTGAAGCGCAGCGCGATGTCAACGTAGGGGTTCAGCCGCTGCTCGTGCGGAAGCTCGATGTTGGCGCCGACCGAGATCGCTCCCGCCTCGCGCGCGCCGCGATTGGCGGCCTCCATCAGGCCTCCGCCGCCGCCGGTGATCACCGCATAGCCCGCCGCGCCCAGGCACGCGGCGACGCTGCGTGTGAGCTCGTAGTGCGGATGCCCCGGCGGCGTGCGCGCGGACCCGAACACGGTCACGGCCGCACCGATGCCCGAGAGGGCGTCGAAGCCCATGGCGAACTCACCCGCTATGTCCCTGATGCGCTCGGTGTCGGCGAGCCTCACCTCGGGCGGCTCGCCGCCCAGCCACAGCAGCAGCTCCTCATCCAGCGTCTGGCGGTGTCCGTCGGCGGGCCGTGGCGGCAAGGGCATCAACGCAGCCTAGGGCGTGCCCCGGCCGGCGGCGCGCGCCTGCGGGGCGCCGGTGGGGACCGCGCAGGGGCCTAGGCTTGTGTGGTGCCGGAGCTCAGCAGGGGAGGGATCCCCTACACGATTCGCCGCTCGCCGCGTGCGCGCCGGGTGCGCGTCAACGTGCACCCCCACGGCGGCGTGGAGGTGGTGCTGCCCGCTCGCGCCCCCGAGCGCGCGGCGGCGGCGGCGGTGGCGGAGCTCGCGCCATGGATCGAGCGGCGCCTGGCGCAGACGCGCGAGGTGCTGGCCCACGTGGCGGCGCGCGCGGGAACCGTGCCCTACCTGGGCGCTTCGCTCGAGCTGGTGCCAGAGCCCGGGCGCACGCGCGCGCACCGGCGCGGGCAGCGGCTGCTGGTGCCCGCGCAGGAGCCTCGCCCGGCGATCGAGCGCTTCTACCGGCGCTCCGCGCGGGCGGAGATCGCCCCGCGCCTCGACCGCGCCGCGGCGCTCAGCGGGAGCTCCTACAGCGGCCTTGACATCCGCTGCCAGCGCACGCGCTGGGCATCGTGCTCATCGACGGGGCGCATGAGCTTCAACTGGCGCCTGCTGCTGGCGCCCGAGCGGGTGCTCGACTACGTGGTGTGGCACGAGGTCTGCCACCTGCAGATCCTCGATCACAGCCCGGCCTTCTGGGCGTTGCTGGAGAGCCGGCTGCCGGGCTACCGGGAGGAGCGCGACTGGCTGCGGCGAAACGGCGCCACGCTGGTGCTCTGAGCGCGCCCGCGCGGAGCCGGCCGCCAGCAGGGCTGCTGGCCCTCCGTGACTAGGAGCGCTGCTCGATCGGCACGTAGTCCACGTCGCGATCGCCCGTGTAGATCTGGCGGGGGCGGGCGATCTTCTGCTCGGGATCCTCGACCATCTCCAGCCACTGCGCGATCCAGCCGCTGGTGCGCCCGATGGCGAACATCACCGGGAACATCGCCACCGGCAGCCCCAGCGCCTCGTAGATCAGCCCCGAGTAGAAGTCCACGTTGGGGTAGAGCTTGCGCGAGGTGAAGTAGTCGTCGTCCAGCGCGCGCTTCTCCAGCTCGCTGGCCACCTCGAGCAGCGGGCTCTTGCCGCGGACCTCGAACACCGCGTCGAGGTGCTTGCGGATGATCCGCGCGCGCGGATCGTAGTTCTTGTAGACGCGGTGCCCGAAGCCCATCAGGCGCTCGTTGCCCTGCTTCACGCCCTCCAGGAACGCGGGGATGTTCTCCACGGTCTCGATCCTGCGCAGCATTCGCAGCGCCGCCTCGTTGGCGCCGCCGTGCAGCGGGCCGTACAGCGCGGCCACGCCGGCGGCGACGGCCGAGTAGGGGTCCACCTGCGTCGAGCCCACGGCGCGCACCGCGCTGGTGGAGGCGTTCTGTTCGTGGTCGGCGTGCAGGATGAACAGCACGTCCAGCGCGCGCTCCAGCCGCGGATCGGGCTCGTATTTGAGCTCGGTCATTTTGTACATCATCCCCAGGAAGTTGCCTGCATATCCGAGGTCGTTGTCCGGGTAGACGTAGGGCTGACCCATGTTGTGACGGAAGGCGAACGCCGCCAGCGTGGGCATCTTGGCGAGCAGCCGGATGATCTGGGTGTGGCGCACCTCGTAGTCGTGGATGCGGTTGGCGTCGGGGTAGAACGTGGACAGCGCCCCCACCGAGGCCACGAGCATGCCCATCGGGTTGGCGTCGTAGCGGAACCCCTGCATGAAGTCCTTGACGTTCTCGTGAACGAAGGTGTGGATGGTGATGTCGTGCGTCCACTGCGCCAGCTGCGCCTCGGTGGGCAGCGCGCCGTGGATGACCAGGTATGCCACCTCGAGGTAGCTGGAGTGCTCGCACAGCTGCTCGATCGGGTAGCCGCGGTGTTGCAGGATGCCCGCGTCGCCGTCGATGTAGGTGATCGCGCTGCGACATGACGCGGTGTTCATGTAGGCGGGGTCGTAGGCCATCAGCCCGAAGTCCTCGGGCCCGGTCTTGATCTGGCGCAGATCCATCGCGCGGACTGTGCCGTCGGTTATCGGCAGCTCATAGGTGGCGCCTGTGCGGCTGTCGGTCACGGTGAGCTTCCCCTGGCCGCCCTCCGGCGACTGATCGGCTGTCTGCTGGCTTGCCTGTCCGTCGCGCACGGCGGTCTCGGTCTCGGGGGTCATGAGCTTCTCCTGTCGACGCTGTCCACGGTTACATGACCCGATTATGGGCCAAGCGGCGCCAACTCCCGGGAATGACCCGCACTCAGCCGCGCAGTTGCACGGCGGCGCCGCTGAACTGCGTCATCGCATGCAGCTCCGCCAGGCGCTCCTGGATCTCGCCCGCGTGCAGCCGCTGGAGTCGCTCGGTGCCGAACTCCTCGACGTTGAAGGACGCCAGCACGCTCGCGTGCGCCATCGCGCGGCGCAGCAGCTCCTCGGAGAGCTCCTGGCCGGGATGGGCGGCCACATAGCCCACCAGACCGCCGGCGAACGTGTCGCCGGCGCCGGTGGGATCGATGACCGTCTCCAGCGGATATGCGGGCAGTGCGAAGAAGCCCTCCCGCGTGATCAGCGCGGCGCCGTACTCGCCCTGCTTGGCGACGATCACACTGGGCCCGCGCGTGCTTGCCGGCGCCCCCGGGCGCTCGCCATCCTCGCCATCCCCGGCCCGCTCGCCGCCCCAGGCCAGCACCTCCCTGGCGGCCGAGATCAGGTTGGGCTTGCCCGTCAGCTGGCGCAGCTCGGCGTCGTTGAGGATCACGCAGTCCACGCCGCGAATGGCCGAGACCAGCTGCTCGCGCGCGATGTCGATCCACAGGTTCATCGAGTCCAGGGCCACGAAGCGGGCGTCGGGGAGCTGGCTCCTGACCTGCAGCTGAAGCTCCGGCTGGATGTTCGCCAGGAACAGCACGTCGCTGGAGCGCGAGGACGCCGAGAGCTTGGGCTCGAAGCCCTCGAACACCCCAAGCCTCGTGTCGAGCGTCTCACGCGAGTTGAGGTCCCAGCCGTACTCGCCGCGCCAGAAGAAGGTCTCGCCGCCGGCCACGTGCTCGACGTCGCTGACATCCACGCCGCGGGCGCGCATCACCTCCAGCTCGGCCTCGCCGAAGTCCTCGCCGACGGGACCCACGACGCGCACCTCATCGAAGAACGATGCTGCCAGCGCGAAGTGCACGGCGGCGCCTCCCAGCATCCGCTCGCGCTCCCCGAACGGTGTCTTGACGGCGTCGAAGGCGATTGATCCAACCACGGTGATCGGCATGCGCGCGCACCTTAGAGCACGCCGCTCGCCGGGGCCGCCCGCTTGGGTCCGGTAGCCTCGGCCACATGCGCGCCATCCAGATGACCGAGTTCGGCGGGCCCGAGGTGCTGCAGCTGCGCGACATCCCCGCGCCCGAGCCGGCGCCGGGCGAGGTGCTGATCCGCGTGAGCCGGGCGGGCATCAACTTCGCGGACACGCACACCCGCACCAACTCCTACGTCCAGAAGGCCACGCTGCCGCTGGTGCCGGGCGGCGAGGTGGCTGGGGTAAGGCAGGACAGCGGCGAGCGCGTGGTGGCGCTGGTGGGAAGCGGCGGCTACGCCGAATACGCCACCGCCCCGCGGGAGCACGTGTTCGCGCTGCCCGAGGACATCGACGACGGCACGGCGCTGGCGATGGTCATCCAGGGCACCACCGCCTGGCACCTCTACAGGACCTCCGGGCGGGTGGCGCAGGGCGAGAGCGTCGTGGTGCACTCGGCGGCCGGCGGGGTCGGCTCGCTGGCGGTGCAGCTCGGGCACGCGCTGGGCGCGGGGCGCGTGATCGCCACCGCCTCCAGCGAGGACAAGCGCTCGCTGGCGCTGACGCTCGGAGCCGACGCCGCCGTGGATCCCGCGCACGAGGGCCTGACCGAGCGACTGATCGAGGCCAACGGCGAGCATCCCGTGGACGTGGTCTTCGAGACCTCCGGCGGCGAGATCTTCGACGCCTCCTACCGTGCGCTGGGGCCGTTCGGGCGGATCGTGGCCTATGGCATCTCCACCAGCCGTCCCAATGAGATCAGCACCGGCTCGCTGCTGCGCCATTCGCGCGCGGTGGTGGGCTTCTACCTGTTCCACTGCCTGCGGCGCCCCGCGATGTTCGCCGACGCCCTCGCCGATCTGTTCGCCCGAGCCGCCCGCGGGGAGCTGCGTGCGATCGTTGGCGCCACCTACCCGCTGGAGCAGGCCGCGCAGGCGCAGATCGACCTGCGCGAGCGGCGCACCACCGGCAAGCTCCTGCTGGATCCCTGCGCATGAGCAAGTCCTTCGCCGAGCTGGGGCTCTCACAGGCCACGCTGCAGGCGCTCAGCGACGTGGGCTACAAGTCGCCCAGCCCGATCCAGGAAGAGGCCATCCCCGCTCTGCTCGCCGGTAGCGACGTGATCGGGCAGGCCCAGACGGGGACCGGCAAGACGGCGGCGTTCGGCCTGCCGATCATGGAGTACCTGGACTCCTCCGAGCAGACCGTCCAGGCGCTCGTGCTCACCCCCACCCGCGAGCTCTGCATCCAGGTGACCCAGGCGCTTCGCACCTACGGCTCACACAGCGGGATCGATGTCGTGGCGGTGTTCGGCGGCGCGCCGATCCGCACCCAGCAGGCGCAGCTTCGCGGCGGCGGGCACGTGGTGGTGGGGACCGTCGGCAGGGTGCTGGACCTGATCTCGCGCCACTCGCTGGTGCTGCACGACTGCCGCTTCCTGGTTCTGGACGAGGCCGACGAGATGCTCGATCTGGGATTCCTGGAGGACGTCGAGAAGATCATCTCGCTGACGCCCTCCAGCCGCCAGACGGCGCTGTTCTCGGCCACCATGCCCGGCCCCATCCGCAAGCTCGCCGACCGCTACATGTATGACCCGACGGTCATCAAGGTGGAGGCGGCCACGCTGACGATCGACACGGTCGCGCAGTTCCAGCTTCCTGTGGAGACCAGGGCCAAGCCCGACAAGCTCGTGGAGGTGCTGCGGGCGGAGGCACCCGACCAGGCGATCGTGTTCGTGCGCACCAAGGTGCGCTGCGACCAGCTGTTCAGGACGCTGCGCGACCGCGGGATGAACGTCAGGGCGCTGCACGGAGACATGTCCCAGGGCTCGCGCGACGGCGTGATGCTGGCGTTCAAGGGCGGACGCGTGCCGATCCTGGTGGCGACCGACGTGGCTGCCCGCGGCCTGGACATCTCGACCGTCACGCACGTGATCAACTACGACGTGCCGACCAGCCCCGATACCTACGTTCACCGCATCGGGCGCACCGGGCGCGTGGGCCGCTCAGGGCGCGCGATCACCTTCGTGGAGAACCGCCAGCAGCGAGAGCTCGAGGCGATCGAACGCCACATCGGCACGTCCATCGCCCAGTGGGAGGCCGGTGCGCAGGCCGCCCCGACGCCCGTGCGCGAGCCCCGCCGGCGCCACTCCAAGCCCCAGATCACAAGGCGAGATGAGCAGGAGTCCTACGCCAAGCTGGTGCTCGGCGGAGGTCGTGCGGCGGGCCTCGAGGTCGCCGACATCGTCTCCGCTGTCACCTCGGCGGCGGGCCTCGACGGTGAGGCGGTGCGCGACGTGATGGTCCTGGACCGCTTCTCGTTCCTGTCCGTGCCCGCCGGCGAGGCCGACAGCGTCATCTCCTCGCTCAACGGCAAGCCCGTGCAGGGCCGCACGCTGACGCTCGAGCGCGTCAAGCTAAGGTAGGCGCATGTCAATCGCAACGATGCAGACCACAGAGGGGCCGATCGTCTTCGAGCTGTTCGACGAGGACGCACCCAAGACCGTCGAGAACTTCCGCAAGCTCGCCTCCGAGGGCTTCTATGACGGGCTGCTCTTCCACCGCATCATCAGGGACTTCATGATCCAGGGAGGCTGCCCCCAGGGCACCGGCACCGGTGGGCCGGGCTACACCTTCGAGGACGAGATCAACCCCCACAAGGTCGTCAGGGGGGCGCTGGCGATGGCCAACGCCGGGCCCGACACCAACGGCTCGCAGTTCTTCATCGTCACCGCCGAGGAGTGCTCGTGGCTGGACGGCAAGCACACGGTCTTCGGTCAGGTCACCGACGGGATGGACGTGGTCGACCGCCTGGAGGGCGTGAGCACCGACGGCGGCGACAGGCCCACCGAGCCGGTGGGCATCGAGACCGTCGCGATCACCGATTAGGGCTCGGCGGCCCAGCGCCTCGGCGGCGGCGCGCGCGGGCCCGCCGCCCCCTGTGAAGTCCCCCTGGTGGGAGTAGTCTGTGCTTCACCAGAGCAACTAGCAGGGGAGAGACTTCTGATGGCCACGGTCGAGCAGCACGAACCCGCGATCAACGACGATTTGCAGCAGCAGCCGGCGGCCCCCGCGGGCAACATCGCGGGCGGTATACCCGTCGAGAACCCGGCAACCGGCGAGACCATCGCCACCGTCCCTGACCTCTCTGCCGAGCAGGTGGCCGAGCTGGCGGCGCGCGGCAGGGCGGCGCAGCCCCAGTGGGAGGCGTTCGGCTTCGAGGGCCGCTCGCGCGTGCTGCTAAGAGCGCAGAAGTGGGTGATGGACAACGCCGATCAGATCATCTCCACGATCTGCTCGGAGACCGGCAAGACCTTCGAGGACGCGCAGCTGGCGGAGATCAACTACGCGGGTGGCGCGTTCGGCTTCTGGGCCAAGGAGGCGGCCGGATACCTGGCCGACGAGAAGGTCAAGACCAGCCAGGTGCTGGTGAAGGGCAAGAAGCTCATCCTGCGATACCGGCCGCTGGGGCTGATCGGCGTGATCGGGCCTTGGAACTACCCCCTGACGAACTCCTTCGGCGATTGCATCCCGGCGCTCGCGGCGGGCAACTCGGTGATCCTCAAGCCCTCCGAGGTCACGCCGCTGACGTCGCTGCTGATGGCCGAAGGGCTGCGCGAGTGCGGGCTGCCGGACGACGTCCTGCAGATCGCCACCGGCCGCGGCGAGACGGGGGCGGCGCTGATCGAGCACGTGGACATGATCATGTTCACCGGTTCCACGCGCACCGGGCGCAAGGTCGCGGAAGCTGCCGCGCGGCGCCTGATCCCGGCCTCGCTGGAGCTGGGCGGCAAGGACCCGATGCTCGTGCTCGCCGACGCCGACCTCGAGCGCGCGGCGAACTTCGCCACCTACTACTCGATGCAGAACGCCGGGCAGACCTGCATCTCGATCGAGCGCGCCTACGTCGAGGAGCCCGTGTACGACGAGTTCGTGGCCAAAGTCACCGAGAAAGTGGGCAGCCTGCGCGTCGGGCGGCCAGAGGGGCCGGGATCGGTGGAGGTCGGGGCGATCACCTTCCCGCCGCAGCTGGAGATCATCAAGGACCACGTCGCCGACGCGATCCAGAAGGGCGCGCGCGTGCTGGTGGGCGGCGAGCAGGAGCCCGGCGCTGGGCGCTTCTTCCAGCCGACCGTGCTGGTGGACGTGGACCACTCGATGAAGTGCATGACCGAGGAGACGTTCGGCCCGACGCTGCCGATCATGAAGGTGCGCGACGCCGAGGAGGCCGTGCGCCTGGCCAACGACTCGCCCTACGGCCTAGGGGCCTCCGTGTTCTCGCGCGACACCGAGCGCGGCGAGGCGATCGCGCGGCGCATCGAAGCGGGTGCGGCCAACGTGAACGACGCGATGATCAACTACACGGTGATGGAGCTGCCGATGGGCGGCGCCAAGACATCGGGCCTCGGCTCGCGCCACGGCGCCGGGGGAATCCGCAAGTACTGCTCCCAGCAGGCGATCGTGGTCACGCCGAAACTGGCCATGAAGAAGGAAGTGTTCATGTACCCCTACAAGAGCCGCACCTCGCGGATGCTGGGGCGCATGCTGAAGCTGCTCTACGGCCGCGGCAAGCGCGACTAGGGGGGATGCACGGCGAGCGCCGCGCGGCTTCGGCCCCCGGCGCTCGCCCCGGCAGTTCAGCCGGCGTGGCCTGGCCGGCGCCAGCGCGGCAGCTCAGCCGGCGGGATCCCTCAGCGCCAGGCTCGGCAGCTCAGCCGGCGGGATCCCTCAGCGCCAGGCCCAGCAACCGCTCGAGCTCGGGGATGGTGCTCTCGGCGCTGGTGTGGTGCACCGTGGCCATCCCAAGCTCCTCTGCGGGGGTGAGGTTGAAGATCAGGTCATCCACGAACACGCACTCCTGAGGCTGTGCGCCCGCGCGCTGGGCTCCCAGCTCGTACATGCGCCGCGCCGGCTTGCGAATGCCCTCCTCGCCGGAGATCACCACCCCGTCGAAGAGCTCCTCGAACATGTCGTGGGGGTAGCGGTGCACGCCCCACGAGTTGGACACCAGCGCTGTGCGGATGCCTGCCGCGTGCGCGCGGCGCACGGCATCCACCATCGCCGCGTCCGGCTGCACGCCCGCGAACAGCCCGTCGATCAGGCCGTCCGGTTCGACCTCGAGCATTGCCGCGAAGCGGCGCTCGAACTCCATCTCGTCGAGCTCGCCGGTCTCCAGCGCGATCAGCAGCTCACGGGCGGCGGGGTCGCGGCGGAAGCGACCCATCAGCTTCTCGGGCTCGATGCCCGCAGCGACGCAGTGAGCCTGGAAGGACACGAACAGGTTGCTCGTCAGCACGCCTCCCCAGTCGATCAGCAGGGCGCTGCGCGGGGCGCTCTCAGCCGCCATCGACCAGTTCCTGGGCCTGCTCTGCGATCTCCAGCACGCCGTCGCCGAACTGGCGCAGGTATGGGTCGTCCACCGTGCCGGAGATCGCGCGCTTGTAGTTGCCCTCCATGAACACCACCGACTTCCAAAGGGCCAGCGTGGTGTACCAGCGCACGTCGCCCACGGGCCGCCCGGAGAGCTCCTCGTAGCGCGCGATCAGCTCCTCGCGCAGCGGGAAGCCCTCCGCGCGCGTGACCCTCCCCAGGTGCTCGCGCAGGCCGCCGGCGGGGTCGCCCCGCTGGGGCCACATCATGCACAGGTAGCCCACGTCTGCCAGCGGGTCGCCGATCGTGGCCATCTCCCAGTCGAGGACCGCCGCAAGGCGCGCAGGAGCGCCCGGCGCATAGATGGTGTTCCCCAGGCGGAAGTCGCCGTGCACGATCGTCGCCTCCCCGGAGCTGGGGAGGTTCTGCGCGAGCCAGCGCCCGACGCTCTCGACGGCGGGTATCTCGCGGGTCTTGTTGATCTCCCAGAGGCCGCCGAAGCGCCGCAGCTGGCGCTCCAGGTAGCCGGTCGGCTTGCCGAAGTCCTCCAGGCCCGCCGCACGCCAGTCGACCGCGTGGATCTCCACGAGGGCGTCGATCAGCTCGGTGGCGATGTGTGCGCGCTCGGTGGGGTTGTCGAGTGCCGGCGGCACGCTCGTGACGATCACCTCGCCCTCGATCCACTCCATCACGTAGAACGGCGCCCCGATCACAGTCTCATCGGCGCACACGGCGAGCACAGCGGGGACGCGCGCCGCGGTCTGCGCCAGCGCGCCAAGCAGCCGCGCCTCGCGCAGCACGTCGTGAGCGCTCGGTGGCAGCGGCGGGCGCGGCGGTCGTCGCAGCACCACCCCTCGCCCGCCGCGCTCGATCAGGTAGGTCATGTTGGAGTGCCCCTCGCCGATCGGCGTGGCGCGGATCTCATCGCCGCCGAGGCCGTGCTCGTCGAGGAAGGCCTCCAGCGGCTCGAGGATCAGCAGAGGCGGCCTGCTGTTAGCCTCCGCCTCCCGCCGGTGGCGGACGATGTCGTCTGGTGCTACCGGCGTGCTCACGCCACAAAGCTACAAAGACCGCAACCTTCCCTGCGCTCACGTGTCTGTAATCACCATGCCAAGACTCCGCTCGCTCCTCACGACGCTCCTGCTCACAGCCCTCGCCTCGGGCTTCGCCGGCGCCCCCAGCGCCCTCGCCTCGCATGATCAGACGGACTTCTTCGAGGCCTCCACGGACCTGCTGAACCCGGCCACCCGCGCGCACGCCATCCAGCAGATGCAGCACCTGGGCGTGCACGCCCTGCGCGTGGAGCTCAGCTGGTACGACGTGGCTCCCGGCGCCGCGAGCGCCACGCGCCCCGCATTCGAAGCAACCAATCCCGCCAGCTACGACTGGGGTCAGTACGACATCGTGCTCGCCGAAGCAAAGCGCCTGGGCTGGCCGGTGCTGCTGACGGTCACCTCGCCCGTGCCGCGCTGGGCCACCTCCAACCAGACGGCCCCGTATCTGACGCGGCCCGACGACCAGGACTTCCAGGAATTCATGACCGCTGTGGGGCGCCACTACGGCTCAGAGGTGTCCCTGTTCGCGATCTGGAACGAGCCCAACCACCCCGCCTATCTGCTGCCGCAGTTCAACAGTCGCGGCATGCCCGAATCGCCCCGCATCTACCGCGGTCTCTACCAGGCCGGCTACGCGGGTCTGGTGGCCTCCGGCATGGCGCACCCCCGCGTGCTGTTCGGCGAAACCGCTCCGACGGGCTATGACCGGGTCAACGTGCGCCAGCTGGGAACCCTGCACGACGTTGCGCCGCTGGAGTTCCTGCGCGATGCGCTCTGCCTGAACACGCACTACCGCAAATCCGGCTCCTGCGGGCTGCTGCAGATGACGGGCTACTCCCACCACGCCTATACGCTCCCCGCGGGCCCCTACTACAAGTTCCCCGAAAGCGACGACGTCTCGATCGGCTCGCTCGGGCGGCTCTCGCACGCGCTCGACCTGGCTGCGCGTGCGCACGCGATCCCGGCGGGTACCCCCATCTACCTGACGGAGTTCGGCGTGCAGACCTACCCGCCCAACAGGCAGCTGGGCGTTCCTCCCGCCCAGCAGGCCCAGTTCGACGCGATCGCCGAACACATTGCCTGGTCGAACCCCCGTGTTGCGGCCTTCTCGCAGTACCTGCTCAAAGACGACCCGGTGGGCGGCGCCCCCGGCTCGAGCGCGCATGGAGGCACCGTTGGCTTCCAGACCGGCCTGGAGTTCGTCAGCGGAGCGCCCAAGCCGCTCTACTACAGCTGGCCGATCCCGCTCACCGTCACCCCCACCGGGCACCGCTTCGCACTGTGGGGCCTGGTGCGCCCCGCGACGGGCGCCACCACCGTCACCGTCGAGGTTCGCGCCCGCCACGCGCGCCGCTACCACGTGCTGCGGAAGCTGCGCACCAACGGCCTGGGCTACTGGAGCTTCACCTCATCCGTTCGCGGCCAGTCGTGGAAGGTGCTGTGGACGAGCCCCGCCGGCGTGAGATACGAAGGGCCTGGCATCGGCGCCTACCGAGGCTGAGCGGCGCAGCGCCGGGCGCTCCCTGCGGCCCGGCGGGTGCTTGGGGCGCCGGCGAGCCGGGCCGTCCCTACGATGAACGAGTGCCCGAGCTGCCGGAGGTCGAGATCACCGCGCGCCTGCTCGATTGCGCTCTGCGCGGCGGTCGCATCGAGTCCGCGCTGGCCCCTGGCATCAACGCGCTGAAGAGCTTCGAGCCCCCGCTGTCGGCGCTGGAGGGACAGCAGGTCGCCGGCGTGCGCCGCCGCGGCAAGCAGCTGATCATCGAGACCGGCGAGGGTCTCGCGCTGCTGATGCACCTGATGTCGGCCGGTCGCCTGCAGCTCTATGAGAAGCGCGCCGGGCCGCGCGACAGGACCTCGCGGCTGCTCGTGAGGATCCGTGCTCCCTCCGCCGAGCCGGGTGGCGAGCAGGCGCCCGAGCTCGAGCTGCGCCTTCGGGAGTTCGGCTCCAAGCAGGCCGCCTGGGTGAAGCTGCTGCCCGCCGCCGGACTGCAGCAGGAGGAGTCGCTGGCAGGCCTGGGCCCCGAGGCCTGGCCCGATCCACCGGAGCTCGGCGCGCTGCTGGACGCGCCCAGGCCGCTGCACACGCTGCTGCGCGACCAGCATGTGATCGCCGGCATCGGGCGCTCCTGGGTGGATGAGATCCTCTGGCAGGCGCGGCTGTCGCCCTACAAGCGCGGCGCGGACCTCGATGCGCCCGAGGCCGCCCGGCTGCGCGAGGCGATGATCGCCACGCTGGGCGGTGCGATCGATCACTACGAGCGCACCCTGAGCCTGCCGATCCCCGACAAGCTGCCGATGCCGCTGCGCGTCCACCGCCACGAGGGTGAGCCGTGCCCGCGCTGCGCCACCATCCTGAAGGCCGTGCACTTCGAGGACTACGTAATCGCCTACTGCCCCACCGACCAGACCGATGGGCGAGTCCTGAAGGACCGCCGGCTCTCGCGGCTGCTTCGCTGAGCCCCTGAGCCCCTGAGCCCGCGACCTTGTCGGTCACTTCCTCACCTCTATCGCGGGCATCGCCACCTACCAGGTTCTGCAGCTCAGCCACGGTGGCTCTATCGCGCCCGAGTGGATCCTGGGAGCGTTTATGGGAGCGGGCGGCTGTGCGGGTAGCTAATGCGGCGCGCGGCTGCAGCGTCACCTGCCCGAGCGCTCCCTCCGCAAGCTCCTCGGGTGCGTCGCGTGTCTCGTCGCCGTGCGCTACTTCCAGGAGGCGGTCACGGAAACCCGGGCGGCGAGGCCGGCGCACCGGGCCACGGCCTGAACCTCGATCACTCCCACCCCAGCTCGCTCACGAGCGCGCGGGTGCGGCGCTCGATCTCGTTGCGGATTCGGCGGACGGTCTCGATGGCCTTGTCCTTGGGGTCTTCGAGGTCCCAGTCGAGGTACCGCTTGCCGGGGATGTAGGGGCAGGCGTCGCCGCAGCCCATCGTGACGACGACGTCGGCTTGTTCGGCGAGCTCGGTTGTGAGCAGTTGGGGCTTTCTTTCGGCGAGGTCGATGCCGACCTCTCGCATTGCCGCGATGACCTCGGGGTGAACCTCGTCGGCGGGGGTGGTGCCCGCAGATAGGGCATTGTGGTGCCCCTCGGCCGCTCGTTCGAAGAGGGCCTGGCTCATCTGTGAGCGGCCGGCGTTGTGCAGGCAGAGGAACAGGACCGTGGCCATCAGCGGGTCTGCACGAGGTGCGGGACGACGACCTCGGCGGCATCTGCGGGCGTCACGTCGGGGTAAAGGGCGCGCACCACTACGATCGCGGCGGCGCCTCCGATCAGCTGAGCGAGGATGAACCCGGGTGCGGAGGCCGGCGCGATCCCCGCGAAGGTGTCGGAGATGGTGCGGCCCAATGTGATGGCGGGGTTGGCGAAGCTGGAGGAGCTGGTGAAGAAGTAGGCCGCTCCGATGTAGGCGCCGACCGCCGCCGGCGCTGTCGTGGTCCGGTGCGAGCGGGCGAGCGCGAAGATCACGAGTACGAGCCCGGCGGTCGCGATCGCCTCGGCGAGCAGGTGGGCGGCGCTTGCGCGATGGTGCGTCGAGATGCTCACGGCGGCGAGGGCGAACATGCCGTTCGCGGTGACGGCGCCGAGCGCGCAGCCCGCGACCTGCGCGGGAATGTAGGCGCTCGCGTCACGCCAGGAGATTCCGCCGAGCGCGGCGTCGGCGAGCGAGACGACCGGGTTGAAATGACCGCCTGAGACCGGGCCGAACATGAGGATGATCGTGAACAGCCCGGCCGCGGTCGCGGCTGCGTTCTCGAGAAGTTGCAGGCCTGTGTCAGTCGGCGAGAGCGTTTGGGCGGCGATCCCGGAGCCGATTACGAGCGCGGCCAGGAAGGCGGAGCCGAGCAGCTCGGCGAGCAGGCGTCTGGGGAGCGAAGCCGTCATCGTCGCGCACCCTATTACATTGACAAACGTCAGTTCAATAGATATATGTAGATCGATGGCTGTCGATTTGGAGCTCGCACCGAAGACGAAGCGCCCGGCGGGCGAGGCGTGCTGCGAGCCGGTCGTCTACCCCGACATCGACCGCGAGCGCGCCATCCGGATGGCCGAGGTCGCCAAGGCGCTCGGCGACCCGATCCGCTTGCAGCTCGTGGACGTCCTGCGAAAGCACGCCGGGCAGGTCTGCGTCTGCGAGCTCGTGCCGCTGTTCGACATTGCTCAGCCAACGCTCTCCCACCACCTAGGAAAGCTCCGTGCAGCTGGGATCGTCGACTCCGAGCGGCGCGGGCTGTGGGCCTACTACTACGTCATCCCCGGGGCACTGGAGGACATATCCGCATGGCTGAGCTGACGCAGGACCAGGCCGACTGCTGCGCCGCCGAGGCAAAGGCCACGTGCTGTGACCCCTCGGAGAAGGATGGCTGCTGCAAGCCCGGCGCGTCCTCCTGCGGCTGCGCCGCCGGCGAGGATGACGTCCGCGAGCAGGTGCGAGCACGCTACGCCGCGGCAGCCACCGCCGCCGGATCGGCATCGGGTCCGGGCGACACGTCCGTGGCGCTGACCGACGAGCACGGCCGCGAGGTTTTCGGCGCCGCCCTCTATGCCGAGCAGGGCGAGGCGACACCGGACGGGGCATCGGCTTCGCTCGGATGCGGAGTGCCGACCGCGGTCGCGGACCTCGCCGAGGGCGAGACGGTGCTCGACCTGGGTTCGGGAGCCGGCGCGGACGTCCTCATCTCCGCTCGGCGCGTGGGACCGGCGGGACGAGCGATTGGTCTGGACATGACCGACGAGATGCTCGACCTCGCGCGCCGTAACGCGGCCGAGGCAGACGTGGAGAACGTCGAGTTCCACAAGGGCTACATCGAGGAGATCCCCTTGCCGGACGCGAGCGTCGACGTCGTCATCTCAAACTGCGTCCTGAACCTCTCCGCCGACAAGCCGAAGGTGCTCCGCGAGGCCGCCCGGGTTCTGCGGCCGGGCGGGCGCTTCGCTATCTCCGACGTTATCGCCGACCCCGGGATGGACGAGGCGACTCGCGCCGACATGCAGCAGTGGACCGGCTGCGTCGCAGGAGCCCTCACTCGCACCGAGTTCGAAGAGGCCCTAGCCGCGGCAGGTCTCGGTGAGGTCGAGATCCGCGAGACACACCGTGTCCACGAGCACGCGGGCGCCGCGATCATCCGCGCCACGAAGCCCACCGGCGCATGAACGACTCCGGTCGCCGAGGAGCGCATCACGACCAAGTTCTCAGGACTCGTAGGCGCTCACAGCTCCGAGGAGGAGGCCGCCTTCCTAGCCACCCAGCAGGTCGACGAGGCCCGCCACATGCAGTTCTATGCCCGCTTCCAGGACGAGGTCGTCGCCGCCCCGGACCTCATCGCCGCCCATGTCCAGCGCGCCCGCGCGAACGTCTCAGATGCCTTTCGCCAGATCTTCGATGTCCAGCTCGTCCAGGCACACGAACGCCTGACCGCGGAACCTGGGAGCCTGCCGGCGAAGGTCCGCTTCGTGACGATCTACCACCTGATCCTCGAGGGCGCGCTCGGGCTGACGACCTTCAAGTTCACCACCGACTACCTCGCAGGCGCGGGCCTGCTCCCCGGATTCGTGGACGGCTACTCCAAGATCCATCACGACGAGACCCGCCACATCGGCTACGGCGTCTGGTACCTACGCGAAACTGTCCGCGACCACCCGTCACAGGGCGACACCGTCCGCGAAACGCTTCGCGACCTGCTCCCCTCCGTCGCCGAATCGCTGGCGCCACCCGCTACCGGGGGCAGCCACGACTTCGCCGCCATCGGCGCTACCAGCGAGGCGATTCGCGAGTTCGCCCTCGGCGGCCTCACACGCCGACTCGACATCATCGGCATTCCACTCAGCAGCCTCTGAGCCCGCTCAACGAACCGTCAGGCTGCTTCGAGCCTGGGGTCTAGGATGCGACCCATGATCGAACCAGGAGACAAAGCACCCGACTTCGAGCTTCCCGACCAGGACGACCGCGCGGTCAAGCTCTCGGACTTCAAAGGCGTTCCAGTCGTACTGTATTTCTATCCCAAGGCGGACACCCCGGGCTGCACCACGCAGGCGTGCGGCGTGCGCGATCACGAGGCCGACTACGCCAGGGCGGGCGCGGTGGTGCTGGGGGTCTCTCCCGACCCGGTGGCGAAGGTCAAGAAGTTCCATGACAAGCAGTCGCTGAACTTCACGCTGCTGGCCGACGAGGACCACGCAGTGGCAGAGGCCTACGGCGTGTGGGCGCAGAAGTCCATGTACGGGAAAACGTACATGGGCAACGAGCGCACCACGTTCGTGATCGACGCGCAGGGCAACGTGGCCGAGGTGTTGCGCAAGGTCAAGCCCGCGCAGCACGACGAGCTGGTGCTGGCGGCGCTGGGCGCAGGCTGAGGGACAGCCTCCTCCTCACGGCGCCTGCGGGCGCGTCATGCCACCGACGAGCACGCCGGAGCCGAGGTGCGCCCCGAGCACCGGGCCGACCTCCGTGCAGAACAGGGGGTCGGTGCCGAAGATGGCGGTGCCCTCCGCCACCAGGCGCGCGGCGTCCGCGGGCGCCTGTGCGTGCTGGACGATCCAGTCGGTGGCGCCACGGGCGTGCAGCTCGCCGAGCAGCGCAACCATCCGCTCGATCGCGCGCCTGTGTGTGCGGACCCTCCCCACGGGGGCGATCTCGGTACCGAACGTGAGGATCGGCTTCACCTTCAGTGCGGTGCCCACCATCGCTTGCGCGGCCCCGATGCGTCCGCCGCGGCGAAGGTACTCCAGGGTGTCCAGGCAGAACCAGATGTCCAGGGTGGCGCGCGCGGCGCTGACCGCGGCGAGCGTGTCATCAAGCGAGGCGCCTCCCGCTGCGGTCTGTGCAGCCGTCAGCACCAGGCAGCCGAGGCCGCCCGCGCCGGTCTGCGCGTCGTGTACCGCCACGCGCCCCGGTTGACCCTCCTCGCGCAGGAGCTTGGCGGCTTCGCGTGCGCTCTCGCAGGTGCCGGAGAGCCCGTCGGCGATGTGGATCGATGCGACATCCGTGCCCGCTGCGACCAGCGGCCGGTAGACCTCCAAGAAGTCGCCCACGGACGGCTGTGAGGTCGAGGGCAGCGTGCTCGTGTCGTGCAGGCGCGTGTAGAAGCTGTCGAGGTCCTTGTAGTGGCTCTCGGGCTCGAGCTGGCCCTCCCAGCCGACATAGAGATCGACCTCGACGATGCCAAGGCCGTCGAGCAGCTGCCGCGGAAGATATGTGGTGCTGTCGGTCACGACCGCCGGGCCGCGCCCGGGCGAGGTGGGCCCTGGTTGGTCTTGCTGGCTCATTGGCAGCGCGTAGCCTACGACGTGGCCGCACCCAGGCGGCGACTGCCTCTAGCGGATCAGGCGATCCTCGCGCGCGGCCGTGATCGTTTCGCGCAGCGTCGCGAGCGCGCCGTGGCGCGGTCGCCAGCCGAGCTCGCTGCGCGCCTTGCCGGTGCTCATGATCACCGGCTCGCGCATCGCAGCGATCCATTGGGCCTGGGCCGGCAGGAAGCCGAGCCGCGCGATCATCTCGCCCACCACGTCCACCGCGAGCTCCGGGACGGGTATGGAGTACCAGCCGAGCTCATCCGCCAGCTGCTTGACGGTCAGCCGCCCGGATCCCGCCAGGTTGTAGACCCCGGGCGGGCCGTGGCCCACCACAGCGGCGCGCATCGCGCTGGCGACGTCGTCGTGGTGGATCAGCTGGAACGGGATGCCGGGATCGGGCAGCACCGGTCTCAGGATCGGCACCCCGTCCAGCAGGCTCGCCACCGGCCCTGGAAGCCGTGTGGAGAGCTGGGTGTAGGGCAGGCTGTCGATCAGCAGCGGCGCTCCGGGGCCGGCCACGATGCACGGGCGGAACACGTAGGCCTCGGTGGAGCTTCCGGCAAGGACCTCGGCGAGCAGCCGCTCGACCTCGGCCTTCTGCGCGGAGTAGTAGTGCTCGGCTGTTCCGTACGCCGGCACATCCTCGGTGAGCGGCTGGGGGTTCTCGCGGCTGAACCCGTAGGCGGCCACCGAGGACGCGTAGATCAGCCGCGGGACCTTCGCCGAGACGCACGCCTCGAACACGTTGCGAGAGCCGCTGAGGTTCACCTCGCGGCTCTCGCTGGCGCCGCCCATGATCATGAACGCCAGGTGGATCACAACGTCGGCGCCCGCAACCAGGCCGTCCACGGCGTCACGGTCGAGCACGTCGCCCTGCCGGTAGGAGACCTTCTTCAGGCCGTGGTCGCGAGGGTCGTAGGCCCCGCGCGCCATTCCCTGCACGCGCGCCACCTCGCGCGAGCGCTCCAGCGCCTCGAGCACCGCTCCGCCGATCTCTCCGGTGGGCCCGGTGACCGCCACGGTGATGCCCTTGGATGAGCCGGAGCGCGAGGCCATGGGCCGTTTCTAGCGCATACGCCGGAGGGCACGCGGCGCCGGGGGGCGCCGGGACGCGGCGGCGCTTGTCTTTACGCTCCACTGGTGACAGCGATTCTGGCCTCCGCGTCGATCGGGCAGAGCCTGAACACGTTCTTCGACGCCGTCGGGCAGTTCTTCTCCGACCTGGCCGCCGTGCACTGGCCCTCGCTGCTGCTGGGGCTCCTGTTCTTCGGGCTCAACCTGACGATCCGCTCGCGCGCGTTCTTCCACAGCCTGCGTGCGGCCTACCCCGCGGCGCGGTTCCAGTGGCGGCGGGTGTGGGGCGCCTACTTCGCGGCGGTGGGCTTCAACAACGTCGTGCCGGCGCGCGGCGGCGATGTGATCAAGCTGTTCCTGACGCGCTCCTCGATCCCCGGCTCGCGATATCCAACGGTGGCCGCTGCGTTCTTCGTCGAGTCGGTGTTCGATGCCACCGTGGGCGTGTTCGTGCTGATCTTCGCCTTCACCCAGGGGGTGTTCCCGAAGCCGCCGGACTTCTCCAAACTGAGCTCCTTCGACATCAGCTACCTGGCCGACCACTTCCGGCTGACGCTGTTCCTGATCACGCTGCTCGCCGTGCTGGGCCTGACGGCCTTCGCGCTGCTGTCCGTGCGCGTGCGCGCCTTCTGGTCGCGCGTGCGCCAGGGCGTGACCATCCTCAGCGACAAAAACCGCTACCTGCGGGAGGTGGCCGCGCTGCAGCTGGTCGCATGGCTGTGTCGCTTCGCCGCGTTCTGGTTCCTGCTCGACGCCTTCCGCGTGGGCGGCTCGGTCAAAAACGTGCTGCTCGTGTTCGGCGTCAACCAGGTGGCGGGGGCCGTGCCGTTCACGCCGGGCGGCGCGGGGGTGCAGCAGGCCCTGCTGGTCAAGGTGTTCGCGCACAGCGGCACCACGGCGGTGATCGCGGCCTACTCCGTCGGGCAGCAGATCGCGATCGCGGCGTTCACCGCCTCGGTGGGTCTGGGCGCGGTGATCTTCATCTTCCGCTTCAGGTCCTTCCGGGAAGTGATCGACGCCGGCAGGGCATCGCGCGACGCGGAGCGCGCCGCGGAGCGTGCAGGCGTGCTGGCGCCGGAGGACGAGGATGAGCTGGGCTGGGAGGAGCCCGCGCGCTACGGGGATGATCCTCCTCCGCGACGGGGCCGCGGCGGACGGGGAGAGCGAGCGCGGCGCTGAGCCGCGCTGCTACTGGAGTCCCGAGCGCGCCTCGCGCACCAGCGCGACTGATTCGGGGAAGATCAGCGCGATCACCGTGCGGATCTGCTCTGCCTGGGCCTCGGCGTTGCCCTGCAGGTTGATGCGCTGGACCGCTGCCACCGTGAGGTCCACCGCGAGCTTGATCGCGTTGTCCGCCCAGGCAAGCCGCTGCTGACCCTGCATCTGATCGGCGAACTCCGCAAGGCGCCTCTGAAGCTCCTCGGGATCGCCGAAAAGATCTCCGAATCCGCCGCTCTCCATGCTCGCATCATAGACTGCCCTGCTCGTGCCCTCCCGTGCAGAGATCCGCCAGCGCGTCGCCGTCGAGTCCGAGCGCCGCAGCCGGCTCGGCGTGCCCGCGTTCGCGGGCGGGTTTCTGTATCTGCTGAGCTCGATCATCATCAGCTCCACCCTCAATGGAGCGCCAATGGTGGGCCTGGTGCAGGGCCTGCGTCCGGCTCTGTCAGGGATCGCCAATCCGGCGGTCAGCCCAAGGGCCGAAGAGGTGAGGTTCATCAGTCACCACTCCTTCGGCCTGCTGGCAGGCAGCGCGCTGGGCGCGGTGGCCGTGGGGATCCTGACGCTCGTGCTGCTGCTGCTGCTCGACTCCACCCGCTTCCGCCGGCCGCAGATGTGGCCCGGCGCGCGTCCGCTGGTGCTGTTCGGGGGGATCGCGGTCGCGGTGGTGAGCATCGCCCACCAGGCGGTCAGCAGCGTCGAGACGCACAACTTCGCGTCGGGGCACAACTTCGACACGCAGGCGGTCAACAATGCGCTGACCAAGGGCGCGGCAAACGAGATCGTTGACTACATCGACCTGCTCGCAGGTCTGGCGCTGGCTGCGGGCATGATCGTCACCATGCTCAACTCGCTGCGCGTTGGTCTGCTGCCGCGCTGGATGGCGCTTCTGGGAATGCTCAGCGGCCTGCTCATCTTCCTGCCGATCGGTGGCGCCGAGCTCCAGGTGATCGTGTCGTTCTGGATGGTGATGGTGGGCATCCTCTACGTGGGCAAATGGCCCAACGGCGCTCCTCCCGCGTGGGAGGCCGGCGAGGCGAGGCCGTGGCCTCCCAGCGCCCGCGCGGCCGCGCGCATGAGCGCTGCGGCGCCCGCCGCGGCCTCCGCTTCTGCCTCCGACGTGCCGGCCCCCGCACCGCCCGCCGGCGCGGGCTCCTCCCGCAAGCGCCGCAAGCGCGGCGGGCGCAGCTGAGCTGAGCGTCCGCGCGCGGTTTCAACGCTGCGAGGGCGGGCAGCTTCCTCCGAGAAGCCGAGGGGCCCCGAGGGGATCGGATGCGGGTCAGCCTCGACGGCGAGTCAGCCAAAGAGGAGGCAACCATGCAGGCAGCAACTGTTCAGGGCACCGGTCCCAGGCGTGAGCCGACGGTGCCGCCCCAGGGCGCGGTGGTGCCGGCAACGGGCTGGGCGCCGGCGGACCCCGGCCCGCTGGGGCTGGCGGCGTTCGCGATGACCACGTTCGTGCTCTCGATGTTCAACTCCAACCTCGTCAGCGGCAAGGGCACGCCCGTGGTTCTGGGGCTGGCGCTCGCCTACGGCGGGATCGTGCAGCTGCTGGCCGGCCTCTGGGAGTTCCGAACCGGGAACACGTTCGGGGCGGTGGCGTTCTGCTCCTTCGGCGCCTTCTGGATCTCCTTCTGGGCGCTGAACGTCTTCTACGCCAAGGACATCACCGGCAACGCGGGGCACGCCGTCGGCGTGTACCTGTGGGGCTGGGCGATCTTCACCGCCTATATGACCGTGGCCGCGATGCGTGTCAGCGGAGCGGTGCTGCTCGTGTTCGTGCTGCTCACCGCGACATTCATCCTGCTGGCCATCGGCGCCGTCGGGCCCCACGAATCCGTCACCCACTGGGGCGGCTACGTCGGGCTGGCCACGGCCGCGGCGGCCTGGTACGCGTCGTTCGCCGCGGTGGTCAACTCCACGTTCCGGCGCACCGTGCTGCCGGTGCTGCCGCTCAGCGGGAGGGCGTGAGGTGCATTGCAACCGCCTTGCAGCGTGGTCGCTGTAGATTGCGCCCATGACCGCTGAGGGCCAGCACGAGGAGGGGGAGGCGCTCGACCGCGAGCTGGCGGGACTGCTCGACGTGGAGCGCTTCCCTGCGCCGGAGCGCTTCCGCGAGCATGCGCGCCTGTCCGACCCGGAGGTATACGCGCGCGCCGCCGCGGACCCGCAGGGCTGGTGGAGCGAGCAGGCCGGCCAGCTTCACTGGTTCAAGCACTGGGACACGGTCCTTGATGACTCCAACCCGCCCTTCTACAAGTGGTTCGTGGGCGGCAAGCTGAACGCGTCCTACAACTGCCTGGATCGCCACGTGCTCGACGGCAATGGCGACCGCGTGGCGATCCACTGGCGGGGAGAGGAGGGCGAGGAGCGCGACATCACCTACGCGGAGATGCTCGCCGACGTCAAGCGCTTCGCGAGCGCGCTCAAGGACCAGGGCGTGAAGAAGGGCGACG
>Ga0182012_10000401_pt1 | contig 48878 bp, 39 predicted proteins | sample 612S2SmetaG_FD_120486 | JGI IMG/M metagenome (GOLD analysis project Ga0182012, IMG submission 120486) | Permafrost microbial communities from Stordalen Mire, Sweden - 612S2S metaG | ecosystem: Environmental > Terrestrial > Soil > Wetlands > Permafrost | place: Sweden: Stordalen | collected... | reverse complement strand
GGCTGCTTGCCTCGAGGAGGTTGTTCCTCGTCCGACGGAAAAAACCGCCCGGCACTCACAGTGCCCATGCGTCGTCGCCCATGTCGTGATTCGCGCTCGCAGGAAGAGGCACGTTGTGGTTAGCAGCGATCCCGGAGACATTCAAACAAATCGACTCGGAAACTCGTATGGCTGCGCCGAGCTACAGGACGAAAAGTCAGGGGCAACGCTTGTAAAGCAGCTCTTCGTGGACCGATTAGCCCTCTCCTGAGTTGGAGCGTCCCTCTGGCGTTCGGGTTGGATCGCCGGCCCGATGCGGTCGTTGACTGGGGATGAAAATCCTCTGGGTGGTCCGGCCCGCGATAGACTTGGCTCTGGGATTATGTCGGAGCCGCACAAGCCGCTTTCGGCCCTTCTCTCGCAAATTCTGGTCGCCTATAGTGTGGAGCTCGATTGCGAATTCGAGCGCCGCATGCTGCAAACCGAGAGCCGTAGCGCGCGCCTCTCTCTGGTCATTTGGCTGAACGCGCTGCAGTTTCTGGCCGAGGGACCCGTTTCGGTTCGAACGCTCGCTTCGCGCGCGCTCACAGCCGAGGCTGACGCCAAAGCCGGGCTCGGTTGCCTCGAACGATGGGGCGTCGTAGCGCTGCCGCCCGGAAAGCGCCCCGGTTTCGGTAGCGGCCGGGGCATCCGCGCCGATTGGCCGGTTCGGCTCACGGCCAGCGGTGAAACAGCCGTCGGAATCTGGCCCGACCTGATCCCGGAAATCGACGCCCGCTGGTCGAAACGCTTCGGTGACGACGCGACGAGGTTGCGCCGCTCGTTAGAAGCAATCGAGCACCAGATCGACCTCGAATTGCCGCAGGGCTTGCCCGGTGCGATTCTGAAGCTGCCGGAGTTCGGGCTCCGGAAATCGGCTGCGGAAGACGGCCTGCGGCTGCCGGTGCTGCTTTCCCGAGTTCTGCTCGCGTTCGCGCTCGATTTCGAACGTGAGTCCCAAGCGCCGATTTCGCTATCCGCAAACGCGATCCGCGTTCTCAGTGACGAACCGATCCCTGAAACGGAGATTCCCAAACGAACCGGCTGTTCGGAAGAGACCGCAGGCATTGGCTGGCAGCACAAGCCGTACATCCTCGTTGAAGCAGACCCTGCGCGCGGCCGCGGCAAGTTCGTGCGCTTGTCCGAAGCGGGCATCAAGGCGCAGCACGAGTATTACACTCGCACGCGCGATATTGAGGAAAAGTGGAAGAAACGCTTTCGCACCGCAACGAAAGAAATTCGGGAATCGCTGACGACTCTGCTGAAAAGAGGCGAACTGTCCGACGGCCTGAAACCGCCTGCCGGAACGACCCGCGCCGGTGCCCAGACACCGGCCCTGGGCCGCGTCGACATTGGACCGGCGGCACGCCAGCGCAAGCGGGATTTGGTAATTCAGTCGGAAGCATTCGTGCGCGATCCGGCTGGCACTCTCCCACATTATCCGCTCTGGGACATGAACCGCGGCTTCGGTCCGTAGCAACCCGAACGGTGCCGCATATTTTCGCCACAATCGCCCCAATCAAATCAATCACTTCCACCAAATCCCCGCTTCAAGACCCCATCCCGCCTGCAATCCTGATGGCAGGAGTACTTTAACGACATGTCCAACCCCCCATGGCCGAACTCAAAGCCTTGCAGTACAGCCGCATCAGCAAGCGTGCCGACCAGTATAGCGTCGAAACCTACCCCGCCTATGGCCGATCGTCTGGTTGAGGCGCGGGAGGAAGTCCGAAAGAAATCGGTCGGGGAAGTCACCCCAGAACCGGTTCCGGCCGAAGCTGCAAGTGACTCAGAACAAACCAGATCGACGGAACCCTTGATTCGCCAAACGACCCACCGGCTGGTCACTCCGCTCCACCCGGAGAGGGAGGAAATCATCCGTCAGGCTGCCCGCTTTGATCGGCGGCTGAATACTCCCGGCTCATCGAACGGAGCGCGGCCAGCGCCTTCAGTGTCTTATCCCTTGTTACGCTGGTTCCGATGAATCAGCTCGATGAGCTTCGCCGCAGACACCACGCCGCCGAACAGGGCGGGGGACCGCAACGGCGCGAACGGCAGCATAAAGAAGGGAAGCTCTCCGCGCGCGAGCGCATCGAGCTGCTGCTCGACCCGGGCACTTTCACCGAGACCGACAAACTGGTGCAGCACCGTTCGCGCGACTTCGGCATGGACGAGCAGGTCGTCCCCGGCGACGGTTTCGTCACCGGTTACGGCTACATCCACGGCCGCCTCACCTTCGTCTTCGCGCAGGATTTCACCGTCTTCGGCGGCTCGCTCTCCGAAGCCAACGCGCAGAAGATCTGTAAGGTAATGGACCTGGCGCTCAAGAACGGCGCGCCACTCATCGGCTTGAACGACTCGGGCGGTGCGCGCATTCAGGAAGGCGTGGTTTCACTCGGCGGGTACGCGGATATCTTCCTGCGCAACACCTTGGCCAGCGGCGTGATTCCGCAGATCTCCGCCATTATGGGTCCTTGCGCGGGCGGCGCGGTCTACTCGCCGGCGATCACCGATTTTGTCTTCATGGTCGCGAAGACCAGCTACATGTTCGTAACCGGTCCTGATGTAATCCGCACCGTGACTCATGAAGATGTCTCGAAGGAAGACCTGGGCGGCTCCATGACGCATAACGCGATCAGTGGCGTCGGCCATTTTGTCGCGCAGGACGACTCCGAATGCATCCAGATGATTCGGGAGTTACTCACCTTCCTGCCGCAGAACAATCGGGAAGACGCGCCGCGGCGCGAGACCAACGATCCAGTCGATCGTGCCGATGTGGAATTGGATTCCGTCGTCCCCAACGAATCCAATCAGCCGTACGACATCAATGATGTCGTCCGGCGCGTAGTGGATGAGGGCTACTTCTTTGAAGTTCAGGAGCACTTCGCGCGCAATCTGGTGATCGGGTTTGCGCGCCTCGACGGGCGGCCGGTCGGGATCCTCGCCAACCAGCCGGCCCATCTCGCCGGATGTCTCGATATCAATTCATCGGTGAAGGGCGCGCGCTTCGTGCGTTTTTGCGATGCGTTCAATCTTCCGATCGTCACTTTCGAAGACGTGCCGGGTTTCCTTCCCGGAACCGCCCAGGAGTTTGGCGGCATCATCCGGCATGGCGCGAAGCTGCTTTATGCGTACGCCGAGGCGACGGTCCCGAAGATCACCGTGATCACCCGCAAGGCGTACGGCGGCGCGTATTGCGTGATGGGTTCGAAGCATATTCGCACGGATGTGAACCTGGCGTGGCCCACCGCCGAGATTGCGGTGATGGGCCCGGAAGGCGCGGCGAAAATTGTGTACCGGCGCGAGCTGGCCGCCGAGGGCGATTCGATTCTGGCTGCCAAAACGGAGGAGTTTCGTGAGCGCTTCGCCAATCCTTTCATCGCCGCGGAACGCGGTTATATCGATGATGTGATTGAGCCTCGCGAAACCCGCGCGCGTCTCATTTCCGCGCTACGAATGCTGGAGAATAAGGTGGACCAGACCCCGAAAAAGAAGCACGGGAACATTCCCTTGTGATTTTCGAACCGAAACGGAGTCCGGCGCGTATTGCAACTATGCGAACTGTTTACGTTGCGTTAAGTTTTCTGGCTCTGAGCAGCATGGCGCAAGCCGATGAGTGGAATAAGAAATATGCGGTTTCCGGTTCGCCGGAGCTGCGCATCCACGCCGGAGAAGGGCGCGTCGAGGTGCGAGTCGGAGCAGGGAATGAGATTGCCGCTCACGTCACCACGCGAGGCTGGAAGATCAGCGAATCTGAAGTGCAAATCATTGAGCATCAGATGGGCAACATGGTTGACCTGGAGGTTCGGATCCCCCATGGACATTTTCAAGTTTGGAATAACCGCGAGATCCGCGTGGATCTGACGGTGCCGGTAAACGTGACCAGCAACATCGAGACCGGCGACGGCGCGGTGGTGATTCACGGCGTACACGGCGATACGCGTGTGCGCACCGGTGACGGCTCCATCCATGCGGAGGATATGGAAGGGCGCCTCGATCTTCACACGGGCGATGGCAGCGTGACGATGCGGGGACGCGTGGATGGACTGACCATCGAAACGGGCGACGGCAGCGTGACTGCGGAGCTCGAGCGCGGGTCGCGCGTGGCATCGGGCTGGAAGATTCATACCGGCGACGGCAGCGTGACGGTGCGCGTGCCGGACGATCTGCGCGCGTTCATCGATGCGCACACCGGGGATGGGTCGGTATCGGTGGATTTGCCCATCACGATTGAAACGGCCGCGAAGGATCACAGCAATGTCCGCGGCAAACTGAACGGCGGCGGCGATACGTTCCGCATCGAATCGGGGGATGGATCGATTCACGTAGGACGCAGTTAGCGGATTTCGGCGTGAAACGTTCTTTCCTTTTGTTGCCACTTGTACTGGCGCCGGCTTTCGCGGCGCTGCCGCCGCTGACGGATGCCAAGCTCCTGTCGTGCGAGGGTCTTCCCTGCGTCGACGTGCTGGCGGGAAGCGCGCATCTCAAGCTGGGCGTCGATACTGGCAATCCCAACTCGTTTCTCAACTTGAAAGCGGCGCAGGCTCTTGGGCTTACCCTGCAGCCCGTCAACGGACGCGACGGTAAGCCGAGACCAGGCGTTCAAACAGCCATCGTTCCCAACGTCTCAATCGGCCCGATCAAGTTCGACGAACTGAAGTTTCTCGTCTTCGACCTGAGCGATGCGATTGAGAACGGCGTGTTCCCACGCATCGACGGCACGATCGCGTACGGTGCTTTCAAAGACCGGATCTTGCAGCTCGATTATCCGGCGGGTATTCTGTCCGTGTCCCAGCCGCTGGCCGCGCCAGTTGTTTGCCCGGCCTCTTGCGGGGATATCTCGCTGATACCCTTTGGTAGGAACGGGCCGCCCATTGTGACAAGCACCGGCTTCACGGTGAACGGCAAGGCGATCGCCGTCCAAATCGGCACCATGTTTACTGGCACGCTTGTGGTGTTTCCAACCGCCGTTGAGAGCCTGGGGCTGAGCGCCGAAAGTAAGAGCACAAAATCCCACTTCTTCCCGTTTACGGACGAAGGTGTCGATATGTTCGAGTCGCAGGCCAGCCAGATCGGTTTCGGCTCGAAGGTGCTTCTCGCGCCATCGCCGCTCTATTTCGCGGTCCCGAAGGTTCACCTGCCCGATGGATTATTCGGCGGCACGGTGGGAGCGGGTTTGCTCTCTTCCCACAAGAGCACGCTCGACTTTCACGACAATAAGTTCTGGCTGGATTGAATCGTCATCACTTTCGCCCATTCGGCCGGAATTCGTTCCCAACGATCCGGGAAACTCGCTCTCACCAACGGTGAGGGATGGCAAGAGGCCAGAAGTTGAAGCCTGCCATCGTCAATGAGCGGTCTCGCCCTCGCCGCCTTGTCACCAACAAATACGACCACTCTCAACTGACTGAGTAGGGTAACCAGTTCCTTCACGCAGAGAACGCCCGCTCTCAGCTCCTGTGCAGTCACTTTGCGGGTGCCATTCCACCACGGAACCACGTTCCAAATGACCGTTAACTTTCTAGGTATTGCTGCCCGCTGCATGAAGTTGAAAATCGCAGCCGCGGTTGGATCGTCGTTGTTGCGGCTGATAAATCCCGATCCGACACGTTTACCCGTCTCGGCCGTCATCGGGCCGGGTTTTTCGAAGAGGAACAGCGCAGTCGCGTCAATACCGCCATCTAAGGGATCGAAATCGGGAACTTCTCCCAAGCCACGGGCGCGCAGGTTCGCGGCATAGAGCGTCAGGGGTGCGACGTGGGGCAGTTGAAGCATTGCCTTTCGGCTCTGCCGAACAGCAACATCTCGCATGCACCGGGGTCCATCATCATGCTGCGGATTGGAATACATTCAACGGATAGATGACGCGCCAGTCGGAATCCTACGGCTTTGCCTATTTCCGGAGCCTGTACCGATACGGCGTGCTGTCATCACGCTCAAACATATCAGAGTAGGGATTTCTGCCAATTGTGAAGGTCTGACTGAACCACTTCATCATGTTGTCGGCCCACCACTCTGTTGAGCGCCCCGCTGGATCGTTCGAGACGATCTCACGCAGCCGGTGGGTAAGAGACGCATCAGAACATATCGCGAGTACAATCTGGCGGTGTGTCACAAAATTATTACCTGCTCCACAAAGAGCTTCCATGACAGAGGCGATCGCCGGGAACACATCAGGCTGCGAAAACCCCAACGGTTCGTTTTCGCTGAAGAAGACCTTTGCTCTTCTTCGCGGTTTCTTCGGCTTCGCGGTGCCTTGTTTAAGCCGTTCCTCAATCGCCCGGTTTTTTGCGATGCGATCTTTGATGCGCTCAGACGGAGTCATTTCGACGTAGCGTTTGACCATAGGCGCCCTAATCGTCTCACATCTTATCTGGTGCCCCGATCTGCATTCTCTGAAAATTACTTTGCGACAAGTCCCTCCTCCAACCCACAACGTCCTTCGAGATGAATGTCGCTCTTTAAAACCAATAGCGCCGCTGTTTTCGGAATCGACGCGCACCCGGTTCAAGTAGAAGTCGATCTCTATAAATCCGGAATGGCGCGGGATTTCGTGCTGGTCGGCATGCCCGACACCGCCGTGCGCGAAAGCCGCGAACGCATCAAGAGCGCCATGATGAACTCTGGTTTCGGCTATCCCAATAAAGCCGTTACCGTTAACCTCGCGCCGGCCACCGTTCGCAAAGAAGGGGCGGGTTTCGACCTCCCCATGGCCCTCGGAATTCTCGGCGCGATGGGAGCGGTGAAAAACCTCGATCACCATCTGGCCATTGGCGAATTATCGCTCGACGGCGCGGTGCGTCCGGTGCGCGGGGCGCTCTCCATCGCCGTCTGCGCCAGGCAGCAGGGCCTCGCGAATCTGGTGCTGCCGTTCGAAAACGCGGCCGAAGCGGCGGTGGTGGAGGGCGTGCGCGTCTTCGGCGTGCGAAGCCTCGCGGAGAGCGTAGCGCTGATCAGCCGCCCGGAGGAATTCTCCCCCGCCGTGGCGAACGCGCGCGTTGTGAAAGAGACAGACTCCGCGTCGGCCGATTTCGCCGACGTGCGCGGCCAGACCACCGCGAAGCGTGCTCTGCAGGTGGCCGCGGCGGGTGGCCACAACATGCTCATGATTGGTCCGCCGGGTTCCGGTAAAACCATGCTGGCCAAGCGTCTGGCCGGCATTCTGCCTCCACTGCGTTTCGATGAAGCCATCGAAACCACCAAGGTCCACAGCATTGCAGGCGTTCTGGCGCAGGGCGCGGGATTGCTTCTGGACCGGCCTTACCGCGCACCGCACCACACCATTTCGGATGCGGGCTTGATTGGCGGCGGGTCCGGGTCGCCGCGGCCCGGCGAAGTCAGCCTGGCGCATAACGGCATCCTATTCCTGGATGAATTTCCGGAATTTCCGCGCAATGTGCTGGAACTTCTGCGGCAGCCGCTGGAAGAAGGCTCGGTAACTCTGGCGCGTTCCACGATGACGCTCAGTTTCCCGGCGCGCTTCATGCTGGTGGCGGCGATGAACCCCTGCCCGTGTGGCTTCTACGGCGATGCCACGCGAGAATGCCGGTGTACGCCGGGCACCATTCAGCGCTACCTGGGGCGCATCAGTGGCCCTCTTCTGGATCGCATCGATATTCACATCGAAGTGCCGGCCGTACCTTACAAAGAGCTGCGTGCCGGCGCAAGCGCGGAGACCTCGGCGGAGATGCGCCAGCGTGTGGCGGCGGCGCGGGAGATTCAGGCGCGGCGCGGCTGCAATAACTCGGAATTACCACCGCGCACGCTGCGAAAGCTTTGTGCGCTGGATGCGGCGGGCGAGCGCACGCTCGAGATGGCGGTGAGGAAGATGAGCCTCTCCGCTCGCGCGCACGACCGAATCTTGAAAGTCGCTCGCACCATCGCGGATCTCGATTGCTCCGAGACCATTGCGGCGAAACACATCGCCGAAGCGATTCAATATCGCAGTCTGGATCGGAATTATTGGACTTAGCACCGGCCCTTTTTCGTGATAGTTTCAATCAGTGGCGGCGCAAGCAAAACCAATCCTCCCCGAGCCACGCTCTCTGCGTGTCTGGACGCTGCTCGCTCTCGTTGCCGTGCTGATCTCATATCTTCTCAATCTGCTGATCGGCATCCTCTGCCTCATTCTGCCGTTTTGGGTTCTGGAGAGAAGCCCATTGTGGGGTATTCTGCTGCTCCTGTTTGGAGCGATCGCCGGCATCACCATTCTGTGGTCCTCCATTCCCCGCCCACAGAAATTCAAGCCGCCGGGCGTTCTGCTGGATCTGGTCAAACACCCGAAGCTGGCGGCGGAAATCGAATCCATCGCGGCGGCTCTGGCGGAGCCCATGCCGCGAGAGGTTTACCTCGTCCTTGCCCCCAATGCTTTCGTGGCCGAACCGGGGGACGCGGGCGAATTCTTGGCCTTGGTCTGCCCCTTCTGGGAGCGCTCACGGTCCCGCAGTTCCGAGCCGTCCTGGCTCACGAGTTCGCGCACTTTTACAGCGGCGACACCCGCCTGGGACCGTGGCTCTATTCCGCCCGCGCGAGCATGGTTCGAGTTCTGACCAACCTGCACACCGGAGGCGCCTCGCAATTCCTTCGTGCGCTCACGGCGTTTGCGGTGATTCGACTCGCGTACATCGGGGTGTTCGGCGCGATGCAGCAGTATGGCAAGGCTCTGCTGCGGGTCACGAACTTTCTTTCGCGACGCCAGGAGTATCGATGCGATGAACTGGCCTGCCACATCGGGGGCAGCGCCGCTTTCATCAAGGCCCTCCAGTCGATCCACGTGGCTGCCCTCGCATTTGCGCCGTTTTGGAAGAGCGAGGTCGAACCGGCTGTGGCCGTGGGATTTTGCCCGCCCCTTGCAGACGGATTTGCCCGATTCCTCAACGTCCCTTCCATCAAGAAGCAAACCGGCGGCAAGCTCGATCAGGCCATGAGCGAACCGCGTGAAAATGATTTCGATACGCACCCGCCGCTCGCGGATCGGGTTCGCTACGCGGCTCTGATTTCGGGCGCCCAGGAGCTTCACAACGAAGAGCTGGCAGCCACTCTGCTGGAAGATCTGGGCGACGTGGAAGCGCAGCTCATTGCATTTGCCGCGCCCGCCGTGAAAGTAGCCAAGCTCAAGAAGATGGACTGGGATACCGCCGCATTGCACGTCTTCGCTCCTCTCTGGCAAGCGGCGGTGACTCCGTATGTGGAAAGTCTGGGCAGCAGCTCGATTGGGCAACTTCCGGAATTGGTACGTGCGTTTCAGAAGACGCCTCCCCGAATACCCGATCCGCCTGGCATGCTCCTGACCAAGCAGCAGCGCGAAGATCGCGTTGCCTCTATCCTGTGGATGGCGTTGAATCTGGCGTTGATCAAAGCCGGTTGGGTTCTGCATATCCAGCCTGGGCAGCGGTGGATCGGACGAGAGAATCAGCGCCTCGAACCCGTCGCCCTGATCTCCGGCCTGCGCTTCGGCACCACCTCGCCGGAGCAGTGGCGCAAGCTCTGCGAGAGCCTGGGCGTCGCGGAAATTCCGCTGGCGTTTTGATCCGGCGAAGCTAAAGACCGAGATCTCTCAACCCAGGGATGACCAACTCCGACGCAATTGCGGCCAAAAATATTGCGGAAGCGATTCAATATTGCAGCCTCGACCGCAACTATTGGACTTAATGCGCGCGACTTTCGGTATCATTTTGTAGTAGTGATCCGCGCGAGTGCCTAACCCCGAACTATTGCAATTGCTGCGGCGCAGCCTCGATTCCGGGGGCGAGCGCTCGTGGGAGGCCTTCATCCACGCGGCGCAGCCTCTGCTGGTTTCAGGCGTGGTGCGAGCGCTGGGCGGATGGAGCGCGGCGAGGCGCGACCAGATTGACGACCTGGTGCAGGAATCTTTCCTGCGCCTCTGCGCCAATGACTTCCGCGCGTTGCGCAGCTTCCGCTCGGAGGATGGAAACGCGTTTTGCGCTTACCTGCGCACGGTGGCCGCGTCGGTGGCGACGGATCATCTGCGTTCCGCGTCCGCGCAAAAGCATGGCGCCGGTGAACGGGCCGTCAGCCTGGAAGCGCTCACGCGCGAACCTGCGTCGACCGACGACGCCCTCGCCGGAATCGAGCGCGGCATGCTTCTCCAGTTGATCGAGCGCTGCCTGGAGTCCCAGCCGAAACGGGACCGCGCCATCTTTTGGCTCTATCACCGCCAGGGACTTACGCCCAAAGCCATCTCGGCTCTGGAGACCTTTGCCGTGGCGCAGCGGGGTGTGGAAACCATCCTCTACCGGATGACCGGCGCGGTCCGTGACTGCGTGCGGAATTTCCAGTCGCAAAAAAAATCCGCATTTGCTGAAGGAGCCGGTAGTTGAATTCCGTCTTGTCGTTCTTAGGGGGAACATGCCCATAAAAGAAGACGGGCATCTGTCGGCCCAGGAGATCATGGCGATGTCGGAAAACGGCCCGGTAGCCGCGCGGATTGTTCAGCACATCGAGGAGTGCGAGGAGTGCCGCACGGCGGCGGATCGATGGAAGGGATCTCTGGCCTTTTTTTCCCGCGTGCGCGCGGATGCGGGGGCGTCTGGGACTGCGGACTGCCCTCCGGTGGAATTGCTGCTGGGCGGTGCGGACGAGCAGATCCTGGAACACGCGGCCACATGCGACTTCTGTGGAGCGATTCTGAAGGATTTGTCGATGGCCGGAGAACTCCGTACGGGCTCGACGAAGTGGCAGCGCGGATTCGCGCGCGAGTTGTCGGGGCAAACGCGCAGGCAATGGAGCCCCGCCTGGACGGGAATCGCCGCCACTCTGGTGGTGGCCGCGAGCGGATTGTTCTGGTGGTCTTCCGAGCACAACTCCCGGCCGGAGGCGCTGCTGGCGCGCGCGTTCACGGAATCGCGCCCATTCGAATACCGCATGCCGGACGCCGGATACGCGGTCGAGGATACGCGCCGGGGCGGAGGCGCGTCGAATTTCGACAAGCCCAGCGAGCTGTTGCGGGCGGAGGAGGAAATTCGGCGTGGGTTGGCGGCCCGGCCCGGCGACGCGCAGATGCTGGTGCTGAAAGGGCTCGCCGAACTGGAAGAGCGGGACTATGAATCCGCGATCGATACCCTGACGCACGCTTCCGATCTGGCGGCGCCCGACGCCCGCGCGTTGACGGCGCTCGGCTGCGCGTACTCCATGCGCGGCGATATCGAGAAACGGAACATCGATTATGGCCATGCACTGGATCTGCTGCTGAAAGCGGTTCGCCAATCGCCGGATTATCGAGCGGCGTTGTTTAACCTGGCGATTGTTTATGAGAAGCTGAGCCTGCTGGATGAGGCCGCGGCGACTTGGCAGAAGTTCTTGAAGCTGCCCGACGCTGGCGGCTGGGCGGCGGAGGCGCGCACGCGTCTGGAGAATGTGGAGAAGATCCGCCGCGCCCGCAAGCAGATGGAAGGGGCGGTGGTGCAGGACCCCGGCCGGTTCCTGGCTGCTGCCCAGGGCGGGTTCGAGCCGGAGCGATACTCGATTGTCTTCTGGACCAAGTGGCTGCCCAACCTGGCCGTGAACGAGCAGGCGCGGCAAGCGTCCCAGGTGCTGGGCGTGGAGATGCAGCGGCGAAACGGCGACCGTTCCATTCGCGATGCGGTGGCAGCCGTGCATTCGGGAACCTCGCCGCTTCCGTTCGCGCAACTGGCGCAGGTGATTATTGATGTGCGCGCGGGAAGGAGCGATGAAGCGCTGCCTTTGGCGCAATCCGCGCTTCCGGTTTTGGAACGGGAAGGACAGTTTGCGGCGGCCATGCGGCTGCGCGCGGAAATCGCTTATATCGACGGCGTGCAGACCCGGCTTTCCGATTGCCTTCGCGATTCAGAACAGGGCCTGGCGCGCCTTCGGGGAGTTCCTTATCCGTGGATCGCGGGCCAACTGCACCTGCAGCATTCGGGGTGCGTGCATGCCGAGGGCGAGCCGGCGCAGGCGCGCGCTGAAATGGCGGCTACCGCGGGGGAGCTTCAAGATCGGGGATTGCAAGATCTGCACCTGCGCGCAGTGGGCTTTCTGGCTGATTTGGACGCGGCGACAGGAAACCATGAAGCCGTGTGGCGGAACGCGCCGGCGGGATTGGAGGCGTATTGGAAAAGCGCCGCGTCGCATTTTCGAGCGCAGCAGATCGAGGGCGATCTGAAGCGTTCCGCGGCCGCTCTGGGTTGGGACGATGCGGCGTCCGCGCTTTACGAGGCCGCCATCCGGTCGGCGGCGCAAGCTGGAGACGTTGGGATGGAGGCCGCGGACCGGATGGATCATGCGGTTCTTCTGAGGGCCATCGGGGACAGCGCCGGCGAGATGCGGGAGATCGACGAAGGCGAACGTTTGTTCGGTCTTTTGCCACATGGACCGGGAACGGGCGGGCGTCTTTGGTTTGGGCGCTTGCGCCACGCGGAAGCCGAACTCGACAGCGGGCGACCCAGGCAAGCGCTCGCTGCACTGGATGCGCTCGCCCTGAAGCCGGTGGGAGTGGTTGAGGAGGACCAGATGAGTCTCGACCAGGCGCGTGGGCTCGCCTTTTTTGCGCTGTCCGATTGGCCGGCCGCGGCTTTGAGTTTTCAGCGAACGATTGCGCGGAACGTTTCCGCTTCGCCGGCGGTTCTCGATTCGTATCGCGGGCTGGCGCAGGTCCAGTTGATTCAGAACGATGCCCCTGGGGCTTTCGACACCTGGCAGGCATCGCGCCTGAATTTCCATAATGCTCGCCCCGCGTCCGACGGCTTCGATCTGCTGGTCGCGATCGCTCTGCTGCCGCGCGGGGTCGCGGTGTTCAGCAGGAATGGGTCCGGTTGCCGGGCGCGCATGGTTTCCGCGCCGAGCGCCGACGTGGAGCGAATGGGCCGCCGGTTTGTTCGATTGTGCTCATCGCCCTCTTCGAGCCCGACCGAGTTGCGCGAAGCGGGCCGGCAGCTTTACCAGTGGCTGCTGTCGCCTGAGTTGGAATCGATGCCCGCTGGCTCGCGCATTCTGCTGCAAGCGGATGGATGGACGGCGAGCCTGCCTTTTGATGCTTTGACTACTCCCGATGGGACCTACCTTGGCCGGCGTTTTGTGACGGAGGAATTGGGGGGAAGGTTCACGGCGGGTTCGGGGCGGGAGGAACAATTCGATGCGGCATCTCCAGCGCTGGTGGTTTCCGCGCCGTCCGCACGCGCGCCCGGTGGAACGCGCTTGCCGCTTTTGTCCGCTGCCCGGGCGGAGGCTGAAGACGTGAGCGGAACGCTTTCCCACGCCGCCTTGTTGCGGGACGAATCGGCCACTCCCGAAGCACTGCGCGCGGCCATTCCGCATGCGAGTATCTTTCACTTCGCAGGGCATGGCTGGTCCGACGGCGGGGACGGCGCGCTGATTCTGGCGTCTGGCGCGCAGGGGGACCCGCGCTTTCTGACGGCGCTGGAAATCTCTACCGAGGATTGGAGCGGCTGCAAGCTGGCATTCCTTTCGGCGTGCCTGACGGCCGCCGGCGAATTGCATGGCCCGATCAATAACCAAAGCCTCGTGCGGGCGCTCCTGACTGCCGGGACGGAACGCGTGGTGGCGGCGAAATGGAGCATCAGTTCTGAAGCGACGCGAGATTTGGTGAAGCAGTTTTACCGGGAGCTTGTACAGGGGCGCTCCGTCGCGGCGGCCTTGAATCGCGCGGAGTGGAAGACGGCTGGCGAGGATCGGTGGAGCCATCCATATTACTGGGCCGGCTTCGCCGTATTTGAACGATAAACGGCGTCGGTCCTGAAGGACTGGCCGCGTGATTTCCGTCTTTCATGTCGACTGGCGATTTCTATCGCAAAGGAGAAAAACGAATGCAGGAAAGAAAGCCGAAATATGGAGTCTATGTCATTTTTCAAGGAGCGCTGGCTTTTCACGACGAGCCGGGCAGCAGCGTCATAGATGTCTACATGCCGGAGGTGACGCCTCACGTTTACAAAGCCGGGAGCTTCTGCGCTGAGAAGGTAATCCTTGGACCGCGGGAGTTGCTCGCCGTGACCGGAGTCCCCTCGGCCGCCGCCTCGCGGATCAACTCAATGCGCGGACATGAGAACGCCATCAGCGTCGCGTCTTCCATCGTTCCGGGAGCAGACTACCGCGCCAAAATCCGAATGCCCCGCCCAAGCAAGATCTTCTATTGCAAGAAAGTATGGGTTAACGTTGCCATTGGCGTCCAGCCCGCAAAGTTGATCAGGTGGGCGCAGGTCCCGGTTTTCGCGTACGATTCCGAAGGCGACGGATTGGCTCTCACGGGCAGGGCGTTCCACTGGACGCCCGGTCCCGAGAGTTGCAAGGTGCCGGATCCCAAGCCCATCACCCTAAGCATCTTGGCGACAAGCGAGGAACCCGGTGCGGACCTCGGCCCTGCCCTGGCCGGCGAGATGTTCGGCGAGAGAGTCCATATTTGGGACCCGGCCACGCACTCCCACGATCCGCAGGAAGATCCCGACGATGAAATCGAGGATCTCAAGGCCGTAGGCCGGCTCTACGAGGTCAACGCGTTGCTATCGCGTCGAATGATGTTCCTTCGAAACGTCTCGGCCCGCTTCCGCGCAGGAAATTTTGACGGCCTGCAGCAGGAAGTGAGCACCCTGATGACGCCAGCGGACAAAACCAGTTGCGGCCCGGTGAGCGGCGGGGGTGGCGGCGGTTAAGTCCGTCAATTTTTCTTGACGGAGTCTTTCCCTCGTTCGCGTCTCTCTGTGCAACGGCCCTTGAGTTTGAAACCAAGGGCCGCTTCCCAAAGGAGGGAATATCAAAATGACATCAGCCATCCGCTTCACTGATTTCGCCGCCGTTGCAGGGGGCGCACCCAAAATGGTTCCGCACAACGGAGGGCGCGCGGCGGCTGCCGTCAACCCTTCCCGCCTGGAAGCCCGGATCGAATGGAATCTGCTGGTGCGGGCACGGCGCAATTGCCTCGCCAGCGGCATCCGCCCGAGTTCCGTTGAGGTAGTAGCTTGGAACGCCGTTCAGGCCGCGCGCCGGCAATGCATCGGCTGCGAAAGCGTGGGAGTAGGAACTGCGGTGGTTACCGAACTGGGCACCTTCCCGGCCTTTTGCGAAGCGGTTCGCAAGCAGGCGCAAGCGGTTCGCGACGGCTACACGGAAAGCCGCATTCCGCAGTTGCAGGTGTCGCTGGAAGCTCCCGACAAGACGGGCGTATCCCGGCTGGTCCTGACCTTCGATCGGGACATTTTGAATGCTGCGCAGGCCGCCAGACTTCTGCAAGACGTGACGGCGGGAGTGGCATCGCACGACAGCTAGGAGTAAAGTCAGGAGTTGATGCGACTCAGACCCAGGTTCTCGATTGCACTGGCGGTGCTGGCCTTCACATCTCTCAAGGCAGGAATCACGCTTCCCGCACCGCCGGCCGCCAAAGCCGTCCCTGTGGTGGACGATTATAAGTCCGGAGATCGAACCATCCCGGTGACCGATAACTACCGCTGGCTGGAGGATGCTAACAGCCCGGAGACTCGTGCCTATATCGCCGCTCAGAATGCCTACACCGAGCGCTATCTGGAACAGGTGAAGATTCTGCCGCAGGTGAGAGAACAGATGGCGAGCCTGCTGCGCGTGGACTTTATCGGGGTGCCGCAACGCCGCGGCGACAAGTATTTCTTTGTGAAGCGGTTGGCTGCCGAAAACCAATCTTCGATTTACTTACGCACCGGCTTGCACGGCGCCGATGAACGGCTGATCGATGCCAATACGTTGAGCGCGGACCAGAACACGTCGGTGGCGATGGTCGATTTGAGCGATGATGGCAAGCTCATGGCGTACGGCGTGCGCATAGGAGGCGCCGACGAATTAGAGGTCCATTTCCTGAATGTGAGCACCCGTCAGGACACAGCGGACATGCTGCCCAGCGCGCGCTACTATGGCGTGCAACTCACTCCCGACGGCGTGGGCGCATATTACTCGAAGTTCTTTCCGCATGAAGGGACGCGCGTCTTTTATCATGCGTTTGGCACGCCGGTAACGAAGGATGCGCTGATCTTCGGACGCGAGTATGGCGGGGAAAAGCTAGGCGAGATCGATAACATCAGTGTGCGCGTCACTCGGAACGGACACTATCTGGTGCTCAATGTCGGGCACGGCGTGCCGGCCAAGCGCGAGGATATTCTACTGAAGGATCTCCGTGTCGCGAACGCGCCCGTCGTGCCTCTGGTTTATGGCGTCGAGAGCCGATTCCGGGAGTTCAACTTAGGGGACACCTTCTATGTCGATACGGACTACAAGGCGCCCAACCATCGCATTCTGAAAGCGGCGCTGGGCAAGCCCGTGGATCAATGGGAAACGATTATTCCCGAAGGCAAGGACGTGATTGAGCAGGTCAGCCTGGTAGATCGCAAGTTGTATGTGCTGCGGTTGAAGGATGTGAAAAGCGACCTTACGGTTTACTCGCTGGAAGGCAAGGAGACGGGCAAGATCGATTTTCCGGGGATTGGCGCGGGATCGACGCTGTCGGGCAGTGCCGAGGAGAAGGATGGATTCTATGGCTTCCAGTCGATCGTGACGCCTCCTGTGATTTATCACTACGACACAGCCACTGGCAAGTCCGACGTGTTTGCCGCGGTGAAGGTGCCGTTTGATTCGAGCGCGTTCGAAGTAAAAGAGGTCTTCTACCTGTCGAAAGACGGCACGCGTGTACCGATGTTCATCGCTGGCCGAAAGGGCCTGAAGCGCGACGGAAGCGAACGCCTGCTGATGACCGGGTACGGCGGCTTTGCGGTCAGCGAGACGCCGGTGTGGAACTCCGAGTATGCCTGGTGGATTGAGCAGGGCGGATGGTTTGCGCTGCCTTGCCTGCGCGGCGGCAATGAGTACGGCGAAGCCTGGCACAAAGCTGGGATGTTCGAGAAGAAGCAGAATGTCTTCGACGACTGGTACGCGGCAGCCGAGTATTTGATCCGGGAGCATTACACTTTGCCCGCGCACTTTGCGATCCGCGGCAGGTCGAACGGCGGATTGTTGATGGGCGCGTCGATGACGCAGCGGCCGGAACTTTTTGGCGCCATCTGGTGCGGCTATCCGCTGCTGGATATGCTGCGCTACCAGCGTTTTCTGATGGGGCGCACGTGGACAACGGAATATGGTTCGGCGGAGAACGCGGCGGATTTTTCGTACATCTATAAATACTCGCCTTACCAGCACGTCGTCGCGGGAAAGAGTTATCCGGCGGTGATGTTCTTCACGGGCGACGGAGATACGCGCGTCGATCCCATGAACGCTCGCAAGATGACGGCTTTGATGCAAGTTTCGAACGGCGGCGCCCGGCCGGTGTTGCTGCACTACAGCTTGAAGGGCGGCCACAGCGCCGGCGTTTCACAGACGCAGCTGGTGGAAGACTATGCCGATGAAATGGGCTTCCTGTGGACCGAGACCGGACGCGAGTAGAACCCATCGTCGTTAGGGCGGCTATTGTCAAGTTGGCAAGTGAACTGGTGAACCGCTAACGGATTTCCGGAGGAAATCATGCCAAAGACAACATCCACCGGTGAGCGGAAGATTCACAAAGTGATGCATGAGAATAAAAAAGGCACCCTGAGATCGAGCAGTGGCCAGAAGGTCACGAGCCGTAAACAGGCGGTGGCCATCGCGCTCAGCGAGGCTCGAAAATCGGGCGCGAACATTCCGAAGAAGCAGTCCTAGCGAGACAGCTATGAAAAAGCTAGCCCATCCTGCTTCAACGCGGGTGAAAGTGGAAGCTCGCCTATGTCCGACTTAACACCGCTCTTCCCCACCGTCTCGACCCGAAGAAGGGCATTTGTGCCCCGGTCATCGAAACGCCAAAGAGTTGCCGAAGCAAGTTCGACCATGACCCTGCTTCGGGCCTGTGCAAGCTGGGCGGATTGCTGCCGCAAGGGATGATGTTCCCGTTCGATTTCGGGTTTATTCCCTCGACAGGCGGCCCGAAGAAGGCGATTCAGTTCCTCAAGGCCGGCATTCGAGCCCGCAAGGCGAAGGGAAAGGAGGCCGCGTGATGAGGGCGTTTTTCATCGCGCGGAACGCGGCCCTACCGGCACTCAACTGTAACAGTGTGCTCGCCGCGCGGCAGCATCAAAACCTGACCCTCGGGATTGTCAGCCGTCCGGATCTCGGCAGCTTCCCCATCCACCGATAGCAGCTTCACCTGGCGGTCGAACCGGGCGATGGCGCGCCCGCCGCTCTTATACGTGAGGGTAAGGCCGTGCTCGCGCTCTTCATCGGCGCTTTCCAGTATTCCATTGAAATCCAGCAAGCGCACCACCTGCGCCTTCGCGCCGGATTCCACCGAGTGCGTTCCCGCCGGCAGCCAAAGCGTCGAGTCACTCCGGGCCGCCCACGGCTTCCCATCCACTAACGCCAGCCCGTGCCACGGGATGCCCACGCCATATGGCGCATCAATGATGGTCTTGTTTCCCGTTCGTTCCACGCGCCTTACCACTGCGGCCGCGGACGGAAGGAGCGGCAGATCCGGCCGCAAAATCGAATTCTCGAAGTAGAGCGCCACGCGTGGAAAAGCCTCAGCCGCCAGGTGCACCAGCTCGAACAGTTCAGTTCCGGTCTGCTGTTTGGTGGGATAAACATCCTGATACCGGTCCACCACGTTGATATCGATCGCCAGATGCTCGGCCTTCGGGGTAATCGGCTCATAGCGTTTGGCGATCTCCGGATAGCGTTGGGGGCCCAGGTTCCAAACCGTCGCCGGGTCTTCGATCAGAAAGGTAAAGTCGTGTTTGTTCAGCATGGGCAGAACGCGCGAAGCATCGGCCCCGATCGCGTCTTTCATCCCCGTATCAAACCGATCGTCCACATGCGTCAGCACCACGTCCAGATCCGGCCGGAATGACCGGTATTTCTCCACCTGCGCCATCCAATCCCCTTGCATCTTAAAGGCGAGGTCGGCGCGGAAATCGAGAAACGCGCGGAGCGACGCGGCATCCTTATGAGTCGAGTAGATTTCCATCGGGTCCCATCCCGCCTGGGCGCGAAACTCCGCTCGGATGTTATCGTTCATGGGCGTAAAGCGCGCCGGGTTTGAAGCGCCTTCGAGCGATTCGAAATAGAGTTCGGCCAGGTTGACTCCGTCCCAGTCAAACCGGCGGATCATGGATTCCAGGCCCGCGCTGACGGCCCGCGCGCAATCGGGATTCGAAAGATTCATCAGTTTGCGCCAATCCAGATGCGCGTCCTGAAGAACGGCGGTCTTCTCGCGCCACTCCGGGTGATCCGTCCAGAATTTCTCGCTGACGTGGGGCAGTTCCACCCAGGCGTACACCGTGATCGCCTGCCGGTGACAGGCTTCAATCAACTGCTTCAGGTAAGCGTCGCGCTCCGCGTCGGGCTCGTAGAAATGCCATGAGGCAACCTGCAGTGCGCTGATTCCGGATTTGCGCCAGCGCGCCGCGAAGTAATCCAGGTCCACGCGCGTGCGGTAAGAGGAATCGAAAAATGCCCAGAGCCTCTCCGATTGGAACGCCGGTTCGAGGCCCAGGTCGTTGAGCGCTTGCAGAATGTAAGGGAAGCGTTCGTAGCCGTTCTTGCCAGGGTTCGCGGCGACCCAAAGGACGGCTCCGGCGCCGCTGCGGAAGCCGGCAACCAGCGGCGCACCGGTCCATCGATCCTTTGCGAACACCTCTGCGCCGGCCGGAATTTCGTAGCGATGCAGTTCAACGGCGTGCTCCAGCACGATGGGAAGCGCCGGATTGTGCACGTCCACCAGGCTCGCCAGAGAAAAGGTGTCCTTCGCCGGCCGGAAGCCGAAGCTGGCGGCGAGCGTCGATTCGCCTTCGAGGATCAGGACCGATCCGTGCGCCAATTTCGCGGTCCAATTGGGAGACGCGGGAGCACCCGGCCGTCCCACGTAGATGGTTGCGTTGGCCGCGGGCGATGGCCAGTGGCCCACCGACGAGAGAATCTGCGGCCACGCCCCGGCGTCCGTTCCGATGATGGAAAAACCGGCTGCCCGCGCGCCGGCTGGGAGTGTGAGCAAGAGCGCGAGGGCGAGAAGTTTCCTGGGCATGGTTTTAGGTCTTGGCGGCCCTGGTTTCTTCACTTCGGTGGGCGGCCGCAGGGCGTTGGCGTCCGCCAGCAGCTTCAATCCGTCAGCCACTTTCGCCAGGGCATTTTTCACAGCCGGTAACAAAGTCATCTCTTATCCGCCGTGAAGTGTGTGCGGAACGGGGCGATCGGATTTCAGGATTATTTGGCCGGGCCGCGGACCGCCATCGATTTCCGGAGCGCACACGCTGCCGTTTATAGCGCCGATACAAATTTCTTCTTGAGGCCGGGCGAATTCTTACGGGCCCAAAATGATAAGCTCTTAGGCAAATCCCTGCTTCGAATCCTAGCTCAAGTGTGAGGAAAAGCGCTATGTCACTGAATACTGTTCTTGAAAATCAAACGGAATTGCTCAAAAGAGGCTTCTCTCGCAGAAGTTTCGGCAGGATTGCATCTCTCATCACCGCAGGCGCGGCGCTGCCTTTTTACAACGAACCGGCGCTGGCGCAGTTATCGTATCGCGGCGATATGCCTCCGGATACGGTGATGATCAATGCCAACGAGAATCCCATGGGGCCGTGTCCCGAAGCCGCCGATGCCATCCACAGCATCATTGCCAAAGGGGGCCGTTACCTCTACGGGGAAACTTTCAAGATGGACAAGATTCTGGCGGAGCAGGAAGGCGTGAAGCCCAACTACGTGATGGCCTTCGCGGGTTCCAGCGATCCGCTGCACCGCGCGGTTCTCTCTTACACCAGCAAAGACAAACCGCTCATTGTGGGCGATCCGGGTTATGAAGCCGCGGCGCGCGCTGCGAATTTCATCGGGGCGAAGGTGATCACCGTCCCTCTCACCAGGACCTACGCGCACGACGTCAGAGCCATGATCGCGGCAAGCCCCACGCCGGGTCTCTTTTACATCTGCAATCCCAACAACCCCAGCGGGACCCTCACCAGCAAAGAAGACATCGAGTACCTGGTGGCCAACAAGCCGGCCGGATCGGTTGTGCTGCTCGATGAAGCTTACATCCATATCTCCAACGCACCCATGAGTTCCTATTTGGTTGCACAGGATAAGGACGTGATCATCCTCCGGACTTTTTCTAAGCTTTACGGCATGGCGGGCCTGCGTGCCGGAGCTGCCATCGGACGCCCCGACCTTCTGGAGCCCCTGCTGAAATGGAGCGCCGGCGCGAACCCCATCACGGGCATGATCGGCGCATCGACAAGTTTGCAAGTTAAAGGATTAGTCCCGCAGCGGCGCAAGACAATCGGCGACATCCGTGAAAACACATTTGCGTTCTTGTCTAAGAACAATGTCACCTTCATTCCTTCAGAGACCAACTGCTTCATGGTGGACGTAAAACGGCCGGGGCGTCAGTTCCAGGACGCTATGTTGAAGGAAAAAGTTGCCATCGGCCGCGTCTGGCCCATCATGCCCAACTACGTGCGAATCACGGTGGGAACCAAGGACGAGATGGCTAAGTTCCAGAGCGCTTTCCTGAAGTGCTACAACGCCTGACCCGGTTCCACTACAGTCTTCAAACTCTTAGTGGTGATCTTCTCGGCGGGCTCATCGCCGCGCTGATTGCGGTTCCTTACGGGCTGGCCATGGCCTCTTTGATGGGGTTGCCGCCGGTTCTGGGGCTAGTCACATCGATCGCTACTGCGCCGCTCACCGCCCTGCTGGGTCGAAATCCGGTCCTGATCGGTGGCACCGCCAGCGCCACAGTCCCCTTCATTGCACACGCCGTTGACAAGCAGGGCATCAGCGGGGCGGCAAAGGTTTGTCTCATCGCCGCTCTCTTTATGATGATCTTCTGCATGCTGCGCCTGGGCCGGCACATACAGAGGATTCCACAACCCGTTGTAGCGGGCTTCTCCTGCGGGATCGGCGCGATGATGTTTCTCTCGCAGCTCAGCACCATGACGGGAGTTAGGGTTGGGGTCAACCGGACATCCAATAACCTGCTCTATCAAAGCTGGCAGGTTTTATCGAATGTGGCGGATACCCGGATGGCCGCGCTGGTTGTCAGCGCCCTCGTGATCGCCGGCGCGTTTGCATCCGCCTACTTCTTCCCCAAAGCGCCCGCGCCGATGATCGGCGTGCTTGCAGCTGTTGCCGCGTCCGCCATTCTTGGTATCCACGAAAAAGAAGTCGGACTGTTGCAACTCGCTCTGCCTTCGTTCGCCGGTATGAACTGGAACCGCGCTGACTTATTCAGTATGGTACCCGCCGGTTTTGGGCTCGCGGTGGTGTCCTCGGTGAACTTATTGGTCACTTCGCGAATTGTGGAGCATTTCCGCGGCCGCCACAAGCACTTGAAGAGTACTGACGCCGATGTGGAGTTGGGCGCCTACGGCATAGCGAATCTCTTCGCCGGTATGTTCGCCGCACCCATGAGCGTCGGCATCCCGGCTCGCAGCCTCGCCAACGTCCGGTGCGGCGGTACAACGCGGATGTCGAATGTTTTCCATGCCTGCTTCATCTTCGGCTTCATGGAACTCGGCGCTGGCGCCATCGCCCACGTCCCTATCCCTGCGCTGGCTGGGGTTACCGCTTATCTCGGCATCTGCCTGCTCGAATGGAGCACCTGGAAGAGGCTTCTGCGAATGCGCCCCGTGGATGCATTTGCATTCCTGTCCACCGCCGTTGCGGTACTGATGGTCAACGCGGTGCTTGCGGTGGCGATTGGTTGCTCTTTTTATCTGGCGCGCTATCTGATCAAAGCGGGTTTCAGCAACCCTCGCATAGCTCGTTATAAGCCACTTCATACAGCGGAATGATTCGATCTGTTGAGAATCGTTCACAGGCGCTCTCCCGTGCCCGTTCCGCCATGCGCGCATGCAGCGTATCGTCTGTCAACAGTTCCACCACTCTTTGGGATTGCGCCGCAATATCGCCCACGTTCTCCACAAACCCATCGAGGCCATTGGTAATCAGCTCCGGCACGCCGCCGACACGCGTTCCCACCGCCGGTACCCCGCAGGCCATCCCTTCGAGCGCGGCGAGTCCGAATGATTCCATCTCACTAGGCATCAGAAGGACGTCCGCCAGCGGGATCATTCGCTCCACGTGGTTCTGCTTCCCCAGAAACGTAACATGCTCCATCACACCCAGCTCGCGGGCCAGACTTTCCGCCGCAAACCGGTCTGGCCCATCGCCCGCCATGAGTAAGTGGGCGGCTGTGTGCTTGCGCGTCTCCGCCAGAATACGGACGCAATCCAGAACACGCTTCACGGGCCTGAAATTCGAAAGGTGAATCAGTATCTTTTCACCCGCTGGGGCATAATCACGCGCGCGCTCCCGCTCCGGGTCGGGCCGGTAGATATCCGTATTTACGAAGTTGTAGATTACCCGAATCGGCTTTTGAATGCCGAACACTTCCACCGTTTGCCTGCGCAAGTCTTCACTGATACACGTGATTCCGTCGGATTTCTCAATGGAGAATTGAGTAATCGGAAAGTAGCTGCGATCGGTGCCTACAAGGGTGATATCGGTTCCGTGCAGTGTGGTGATAAACGGCAGTCTGCGCTTCGATGCCAGCATCTGTTGAGCCAGCAAAGCGGAAATTGAGTGCGGAATCGCGTAATGGACGTGCAGTAAGTCCAGCTTGTTCCACTCCGCCACTTCAGCCATGCGCGACGCCAGCGCCAGCGTATAGGGGGGGTATTGAAACAGCGGATAGGGAGTGACTTCCACTTCGTGGTAATAGATACGCGGCAGTCCCGGGTCCAACCGGATTGGGTTAGCGTAAGTAATGAAGTGAACTTCATGCCCGCGTGCGGCCAGTTCCAGACCTAACTCCGTCGCCACGATTCCGCTGCCGCCGTAAGTGGGATAACAGGTAATTCCGATTTTCACGGCTGAGTCTCGATCACGCCAAAACCGATCTGTCCATCAAGATGTTCATCCGGCCGCGGCTTATCTCCGCCGCCGAACCACAGCAGTGTCACGTCGCCATCCACAACCACAGTGGGATCGCAGATCACTTGGCTGTCCCACGCTTCTGTTCCTCGAATCGGTTTACCAACCCGCACCCAATGCACGCCATCTTCCGATCGCGCCGCAAACAGTTCGCGTTGCTCGGTCTTGCCGCGTCCTGTGTAGAGCATCCAATACCAGCCTTTCCATTGCCAGACAGCGGGCTCCCCAATTCCGTTTCCGGAGTCTGGCGCTTCCATCACCGGGTTCGAGCGCAGTTTCATCCAATGCACTCCATCCTCCGACCGCGCCAGGCCAATCTGCTGCTGGCGCGCGCGGTTCTGCCCCAGGTAGTAGATGTAGAATTCGCTCCCCAGTTTCAACACGTATGGATCGGCCACGCCGCGTTCATCCCAACTGCCTCGCGGGCCTGGCAGCAGAACCGGCTGCGGGTCCTTGCGCCAGTGAATCCCATCGTCGGACCGCGCGAGTCCAATGCGCGGAATCCCTTTCCCGGACTGATACCAATACCACCATTTGCTGTTCTCGATGAGCGCGCTCCCATTCGCGGCGATGTAATCGCCCTCCCAGGTTGAAGCATCGGGAGAGAGCACGCGTCCCTTCTTAGTCCAATGTCTGCCATCCGCAGATTCCGCGAGGGCCGTGTGCCATACACGCCCATCGAACTCCGAATAAAGATTGAAGAAGGGATTCGACCGCACCACAGAGGGATTCAGGACATCAATCTCGGGTTCGCGCTGAATCACCGGCTGAGGATCAAGCCGCACCCGGAGTGTGACATTCCGCCCATCCGCGAGCCGCGGAAGCGCAAAGTCCCCATATCGGCCGCATCCACCGAGCATCAGAAACGAAATCGTAACGAACGCGAGTCGCCCCGCATGCGAAAATCGCCCCATAGCATCTCTACGACGAAGAACATGACGAAGAACGCGCTGCAAGCGACCCCTCTCGACGCTGAAGAACTGGCCAAAATGCACGCCTATTGGCGCGCCGCGAACTATCTTTCTGTCGGGCAAATCTACCTGATGCATAACCCGCTTCTGCGCGAGCCTCTACAGGTCAAAGATATCAAGCCGCGATTGCTGGGCCACTGGGGAACCACACCGGGGCTCAATTTCATCTATGTGCACCTGAACCGGCTGATCAAGCGGGAAGAGCTGAATGTTATCTATATTTGCGGCCCCGGTCATGGTGGTCCTGGCATGGTTGCGAACACTTATCTTGAGGGAACCTATAGCGAACTGTATCCTAAGGTCTCGCAAGATGAGCGCGGCATGTGTGAGCTGTTCCGGCAATTCAGCTTCCCCGGCGGCATTCCGAGCCACGCGGCGCCGGAAACCCCCGGCTCCATCAATGAAGGCGGCGAACTCGGTTACTCGCTGGTGCATGCCTTCGGCGCGGTCTTCGATAATCCTTCTTTGATCGCTGCCTGCGTCATTGGCGACGGTGAAGCCGAGACCGGACCTTTGGCCGCGAGCTGGCATTCGAACAAGTTTCTCAATCCGGTTGTGGATGGCGTCGTGCTGCCCATCTTACACCTGAATGGCTACAAGATCGCCAATCCTACGCTTCTGGGCCGCATGGAAGATGATGAATTGGTCGAGTTACTTAGAGGTTATGGCTACAAGCCCTTCTTTGTGGAGGGTCACGAGCCTGAGGCCATGCACCAGCAAATGGCCGCTACGTTTGATCAGATCATTCTTGAAATCCGCGCCATCCAAGAGCTGGCGCGGGAACAGCACCCGCCCCTGCGGCCGCAATGGCCCATGGTTATTCTCCGTTCGCCCAAGGGATGGACTGGCCCGAAGTTCGTGGATGGTAAGCCGGTGGAAGGAACCTTTCGTGCGCATCAGGTTCCCATTGACGACCCCGCCAAAAATCCCCAACACCTCAAGCAGTTGGAAGAATGGATGCACAGCTACAAACCCGAGGAGCTATTCGACGCCGGCGGAACATTCCTCGGGGAATATGCGAGTCTCGCGCCGCAAGGCGATCTGCGGATGGGCGCGAATCCGCACGCCAACGGTGGCCTCTTGCGCAAGGCGCTGGTAATGCCGAACTTCTCCGATTACGCCCTCCCGGTTACCAAACCGGGCACCTCACTTGGCGAGGCCACGCGAGAACTGGGCAAGTTATTGAGAGACGTGATTCAACTCAATCCCACAAACTTTCGCATCGTCGGACCGGACGAAACGGCTTCCAACCGGCTCAGCGCGGTCTTTGAAGTGACGAACCGCCTCACGATGGAACCCATTCACCCCGGCTGCGATGAATTCGAAGCACCGGATGGCCGGGTGATGGAGGTGCTGAGCGAGCACCTTTGTCAGGGTTGGCTGGAAGGTTACCTGCTCACCGGCCGCCATGGTTTCTTTTCGTGCTATGAAGCTTTCATCCACATCATCGATTCCATGTTCAACCAGCACGCCAAGTGGTTGAAGGTGACTCAGCACATCCCCTGGCGCCGGCCCATCTCTTCCCTTACCTATCTGCTCAGTTCTCATGTTTGGCGGCAGGATCACAACGGCTTCAGTCATCAGGACCCTGGATTTGTGGACCATGTGGTCAATAAAAAGGCCGACGTGATCCGCGTCTATTTTCCTCCGGACGCAAATACTTTATTGAGTGTCGCCGACCACTGCCTCCGCAGCAGTAACTACGTCAATGTCATCGTGGCGGGCAAGCAGCCCGCGCTGCAATATCTCGATATGGAGTCCGCCATCAAGCACTGCACCATCGGAGCGGGCATCTGGGATTGGGCCAGTAACGACGAGGGGCAGGAACCCGACATTGTGATCGGCTCCTGTGGAGATATTCCCACGCAAGAAGCACTGGCCGCGGTGGAGCTTTTGCGCGGACACTTGCCCGATCTGAAAATTCGATTCGTCAACGTCGTAGATCTAATGACCCTTCAACCGGAGAGCGAACACCCTCACGGCATGTCCGATAAGGACTACGACTCATTATTCACGACGTCGACGCCGATCGTTTTCAACTATCATGGCTATCCTTGGCTGATTCACCGCCTGACTTACCGGCGCACGAATCAGAACCTGCATGTTCGGGGTTACAAGGAGGAGGGCACCACTACCACACCCTTCGACATGTGCGTCCTGAATGATATTGACCGCTTTCATATCGCCATGGAAGTGATTGATCGCATTCCGCGCATACAGAACGTAGCGGCCCACGCGCGCGAGCAGTTCCGCTCGAAGTTGATCGAACATAAACGGTACGTTCGGGAAGTGGGTGACGATATGCCGGAAATCAAGAACTGGAAATGGCCCTACTGATCCATGCTGATTCTCGTATTGAATTGCGGCAGTTCGTCACTGAAATACCAACTGATCGTGACCAGCGCCGAGCAGATTGCCGGCAACTCAGACCGGGCGCTGGCGCAGGGAGCTGTCGAACGCATCGGCTTTGAAGACGCCGTGTGTACGTTTCAGGTCGCCGGTGGCGAAAAGCAGACTAAAACCGCGGCGATTCTGCGGCATAAAGACGCCATCCAAACCGCGTTTGACCGCTTGACCGCGCCGGGTAGTCCCCTGAAGAACATTCAGCAGATTGAGGCCGTGGGACATAGGATCGTCCATGGCGGGGAGACCTTTACCGAGTCCGTGTTGATCGATGACCAGGTTCTGCGCGAGATCGTGCGCGTGTCCGATCTCGCCCCACTCCATAATCCACACAACCTCAAGGGCTACTACGCGAGCCGTGCCCTGTTACCCGCCGCCAAACAAGTCGCTGTGTTCGATACGGCATTTCATCAGACTCTTCCCCGCTGGGCCTTCCTCTATGGCCTTCCTTACGGATATTACACGCGGGATAAGTTGCGCCGCTACGGTTTTCACGGCACCTCGCACCGCTATGTCTCCTGGCGTTACGCAGACTTACAAAAAACCAAGCGCGACCAGTTGAATTTGATTACTTGCCACCTGGGAAACGGCTGCTCCATCTGCGCGATTGATCACGGGAAATCGATTGACACATCCATGGGTTTCACCCCCATGGACGGCCTACTAATGGGTACACGTTCGGGTGACGTAGACCCGGGCGCGGTCCTCTATATAGTCAATAGCGACCCCATGGGCGTACACGGTACAGAGGTCCTGCTCAATCAAAACTCCGGCCTCGCGGGTATCTCAGGCGGAACGAGCGATATGCGCGATCTGCTGAAGAAGCGCGACGCCGGCGATGAGCGCGCCAAAGACGCGATCGACGTCTTCTGTTACCGGTTAGTCAAGTATATTGGCGCTTACTTAACAGTATTGGGTAGCGCGGAGGCCATCATTTTCGCAGGCGGCATTGGTGAAAACGCAGCGGCAATCAGAGAACAAGTCTGCCGGGGCCTGAGGTCTTTAGGTGTGTCGCTGGACGTGGATGCCAACAACGCGAATCACGCTCACGAAGGCTGCATTTCCACTTCGAGTTCAAAGCCTCAGGTTTGGGTGGTTCCCACGGATGAGGAACTCCTCATCGCCCGAGATACTTTCCGCTGTGTTTCCAAAGGTTGATCGTTTCCGGATAGAACGGTCGAATAGAATACGAAGTAAATGCGCTGCCTGATTCTCCTCCTCCTGGCGTCACCCGTCTTTTCGCAGTGGATTCCGGATAACCCCGTGATGGCGACACAACGCGAGGCTAACGGTCTTCTTCTTACCTTGCAGACCGGAGCTTTGCGTCTGCAGGTGTGTACCGATTCCGTGATTCGCGTCCGATTCTCACCCAACGCTGTCTTCCCCGAAAAGAAGGACTTTGTGGTCGTGAAAGACAGTTGGCCGGCGGCTCCATTCGAAACCGATTCCAATGAGAAAGCCATCACACTCACCACGGCCCGGCTTCGGCTGATCATTTCGCGCGGCGACGCGAACATCACGTATCAGGACGCGAACCGGCAGGTGCTCATTAACGACGGACCTCGTAAGATGGATCCGGTCACCGTGAACGGCGAGCAGACTCACAACGCGGAGGACGTCTTCAAAATCTACGGCTCGGAAGAAGCCTTCTACGGCCTCGGTCAGCACCAGGCTGGTGTTTGGAATTACCGCGGAGAAAGTATCGATCTGTCGCAGGAGAACACGCAGATTGCGGTCCCGCTGTTGCTCTCAAGCAAGGGTTACGGCATTTTCTGGAATAACGACTCCGTGTCAAAGGTGAACAACCGCTTCATCCACTACCTTTACGTGAGCTCGAAAGTGGCCGATGTCATCGACTATTACTTCTTTTACGGCCCCAGCTTCGATCAGATCATACAGGACTATCGCATTCTCACCGGCGCTGCGCCCATGTACGGAAAGTGGGCGTACGGCTTCTGGCAGTGCAAAAACAAGTACACATCGGAACAACAGATAGTCGCCGTCGCCCATAAGTACCGCGACCTCCACATTCCGCTCGATAACATTGTCCAGGATTGGTTCTGGTGGACGCGCACCGGCGAATTCATCTTCAATAAGAATTACCCAGACCCGAAAGCCATGATCGACGATCTGCATCGCGACCACGTCCACCTGATGATCTCCGTTTGGCCATTCTTTTATCCCGGCACAAAGACTTATGAAGATATGGATAAACGCGGTTTCTTTATCGACCGCACCAAGGCCGAAGCGTTTCATCCCAAAGGTACGGCTGTGTATGATGCGTTCAATCCGGAGGCCCGCAAGTATTACTGGAATCTGATCGACAATTCGCTCTTCAAGATCGGAGCGGACGCGTGGTGGATGGATACCACCGAGCCGGAGACCGAAGGTCAGGAAGAAAACTTACTCGACTACAACAAAGTCGCGGCCGGCAACGGTGCGAAATACTCCAACTTGTTCCCGCTCATGACCACCACGGCGGTGGCGCAAGGCCAGCGCGCCGAATCGGATCAAAAGCGCGTTTTTATTCTTTCCAGGTCCGCCTTTGCGGGAATACAACGCAACGGCGTTACCGCGTGGTCGGGCGACGTTCTCTCAGACTGGCTGACGTTCAAGCGCCAGATTCCTGCCGCCTTGAACTTTGAGCTGTCCGGCATCCCTTATTGGACTTCCGATATTGGAGGCTTTATTCTGGGTCACCCGCGCGACCCGGCTTACCGCGAGCTGTTTGTTCGATGGTTCCAGTTCGGTGCATTCTGTCCGATTTTCCGCGTCCACGGGACGCGCTCGCCGGATGAGAATGAGCTGTGGTCTTACGGTCCTGAAGCTCAGCAGATACTCACCAACTTTGACAAACTGCGGTACCGGCTGATGCCCTATATCTATTCAATAGCCTGGCGGATTACCAGCGAAGGCTATACGCCGATGCGACCGCTGGTAATGGATTTCCCGAAAGACCAGCGTGCTCTCAACATTGGAGATCAATTTCTTTTCGGCCCCTCGATCCTGGTGAGCCCGGTTACTGAGGAAGGCGCCGCCGCGCGTCACCTCTACCTGCCCGCTGGAGTGTCGTGGAGCGATTTCTGGACTAACACCGTTATACCCGGCGGCAAAATGATCGACGTCCCCGCGCCGCTCAACACCATGCCGCTCTTTGTCCGTTCGGGGTCGATCGTTCCGATGGGTCCTGACGTCGAATACTCTACCGAGAAACCAGCCGATCCCCTCGAAATACGCGTGTATCCGGGCGGCGACGCCGATTTTACGCTCTACGAAGACGAGGATGATAACTATAACTATGAAAAGGGAATTCACGCGACCATCGCGATGCATTGGGACGATTCCCAGCGCGCCCTGCGGATCTCGGCGCGCCAGGGGTCTTTCCCCGGCATGCTCAATTCACGCACTTTCCACTTAGTGGTAGCGCGCCCTGGGCACGGCTCCGGGCCGGCACTCACTACCGATCCCGATCAGGTGATCAGTTACTCGGGTTCCGCGGTAGAAGTCAAAGTGCCCTAGTGTAAGCCCACTTCGTTCAAGATCACGCCCAAAGTTCTGTTGTCGCCCTGCACGGAAAAGGTCTTATCCACCTGAATTGCAATAGTTACCGGCTCGCTCCCGGCAAGGCTCACTGGCATGGAGAACGTGTAACTGCCCGGACCGGCAAAGGATTCCGTCTTCCGCTCACTACCGATCCCAAAGGTTATCGCGCGCGCGGGTGCGTTATCGGGCACGTAGATCTTCACCTCCAGTCGCGCGGGCGCGCCCGTATTCTTCAGGAGCAACGTCGCTTCGCCGGCCATCCACCGCCACGGACCTGCTTCCGGCCCATAAACACCCCGCACGATCTGCGACCCCGCCCCAGGATCGCCCATGGCCAGCACGCTCATTTTCGGCTGCTGCTTCACCACCTCATAAGCATCCAACCGGTCGATCAGGCCGCCGCGGAAGTCGAAAGGAAGAAAGCCGCCCCCTGCCGTGGAGAATCCGGAGCGCGAGTCAATTCCGATGATGCGGAACGGTAGCCAGGGCCGTATGTCCGCCTGCGCTACTTTCACCAGCGCGGTGCCCCCGTGGCTGAATTCGACTGGCCGAACTAAGTTACTCCACACGACCAGATCGCCCGGTTCCACTAACTGCCCACGGCGCAGCGGCAGTGCACCATCCGCCTCAAAATAATGCCGCAGCCCCCACTCGCCCGATACCCACACGCGCTTGTGTTTTGTCTCCGCTTGTAACGAGCGCGCGAACGCCCTGTAACCCTCCCAGTGCTGGTAGTTCACAACAGCGAGACCGCCGGACACCACCAATTGCGCCATGCACGCGAAACGGACCCAGCGCATCGGCGCTCGGCTAGCCAGCAGCACCACAGGAGCGGCCATCGGCAGAAGGTATCGCGCCGAGCCAGCGTAGAAGAGTACCCACGCGATCAACAGGAATCCTCCGGCCCAGAGCAAAAGAAATCGAGTATCCGCATCGTGCCTGCGCCGCCAGGCGTCGCGCACTATGAAAGGCAGTAGAACCGGAAATACAATGAAGCAGGAATGTATGGTCAACACCAACGCGTTTCGAAGTTTCATGGCGATACGCTCCAACCCATAACTCACCATGTACCCCGCCGAAACCTCCGCTGGGAAGCGCCCGCTGGTTACGCGTTCGAAAACCTGCCAACCGATGAGCACAACAAAGGGCGTCAGAGCGACGGCGACTGCGCCTGCCGGCCATCGTTTCCTGGTCCATAAGTAAGCCAGCAAAATGAACGTAAACGCGAACGATTGCATCGCGATCATGCCGCTCACGGCCAAACACAGCGCCGATAATGCAAGTAACCAACCACGCTCTCCGTCCACGCCGTAGATAAAAGCCGCCGCGCCCGCGGTCCAGAAGGCGAGCAACGGGACGTCGGATTCAAACCCATTGCCGTTCACGAAGAATGCCGGTACAAGCAAAAACAGGAGCGCCGCCCAAAACGGCGCACAGGAGAAACGCCGGCCTAACGCATACATCGAGAGCACCGCGGTTAGGCTGAAGAAGGTATAGGCCGTGTGAAACGGAATCTCGCGCACATCGCCGAACACCGCCAGAAGGGCTGCGAGAAACCAGGCGTTCCCAGGGGGATGCGGATAGCCCTCGAAAGTAACATCGACTCCCAGGAAAATGTAGTGGGTATGATTCGGATGCAGCGGATCGATCTGTACATGATATGCCGCAGCCAGATAGTAAACGTCGTCACCAGCTACCGCTTGATTGAGAAAAGGCAACCGCGCCAGCAGCACCAGCGCCACCAGCACGCATAACTGCAAGCGAGTTGTTTTCACAGCTTCTCGGCTTGGCCCGACCTTGCCGATTCGAACAGCGCATCGATCACAGCCATATTCCCCAGTGAATCCGAAAGGGGCGTAGGCGGCTCGCCTCCACTTAGGATGGCTTTTGAGAATGCATCGCCTTGCAGCGTGTATTGGTTACAGGGCGGAAACTGTTCCGTGCTTACCCCGGCTCCAAATAGATCTCCCGTGCGGTCGACAAAAATCCGCGACGGCCGGTCGGGTTGCGTGTTAAACGGGATCTCCACTTCAATGCGCCCCTTCTCGGCCAGAATCTCGATCCTTTGCCGCGCGATCATCTGGGTGCTACAGGTGAATACCGCATGTGCGGACTTAAATTCGAGCAGCCCGGAAGTGTGGCGATCAATTCCGAATTCCGGATCGCGATCGATGAAGGCCGACACGCGCAGCGGTTCTTCGCTCAGAATGAATCGTGCAATCTGCACCGGGTAGCAGCCGATGTCCATGAGTGCGCCGCCTCCCAATTCCACATGATTGCGAACGTTTTTCGGGTCGCGGTTGAAGTAACTGAATACTCCTGTAATGGCGCGAACTTCGCCAATCGACCCGGAACGAACTAACTCGCGCGCGCGCAGCCACTGCGGGTGGGAACGCACCATGAACGCTTCCCCGATCACTACGCCCGTGCGCTGCTGAACATCAATCAGAGTCTTCAATTCCGCCACATTCAACGCGATCGGCTTCTCGCACAGGCAGTGCTTGCCTGCTTCCGCCGCCCGAGTAGACCAGGGGACGTGTAAGTCGTTCGGTAATGGGTTGTATACGGCATCCACGTCGGGGTCGGCGAGTAGCTCTTCATAAGATCCGTAGGAACGGGCAATCCCTAGTTTGTCGGCCGTCTCTCTTGCCTTCGCACCATCGCGAGAGGCGATCGCCACCACTTCTGAGAATTCTCCCAACTGCATGGCGGGGATCACTTTCGTCACCGCGATCTTCGCGGCGCCCAGCACGCCCCACCGGATTCTTGTGGACATACGAAAAGTGTCTCACTGTCGGCCCCGCGACTCGGCCGCCGCCACCGTTTGGTAAATAATCGCACAGCTACGTCCCGCCTTGTGTAAGAATCTAAGAATTTAACAAAACTGGGGGAAGCATGAAGAGGCTGTGTGGATTGTTCTTTGTTTGCGCGCTGGCCGCCATGCTGCGCGCCGAACCGCCATCGTCGTTTGCCATTCGAGACGCGCGCGTGGTCACCGTCAGTGGATCGGAATTGGCCAAAGCCACCGTGCTGGTGAAGGATGGAATGATCGTAGACGTAGGTCCGAATCTCGCCATTCCGGCCGACGCCTGGGTCATTGATGGTAGCGGGCTCACCGTGTACCCGGGGTTCATCAACGCGCTCAGCACCTGGGGAATTCCGGAGGTCGCGCCGGCGGCTGGGGCCGCAAGCCGTGCCACGGCCGCTCCAGCGGCCACTCCGCAGCCGGCTGCCACGCCGCAACCACGCGTGCGCGGCCCGGAAGACCGCCCTCAAAATAACAGTTACGAGCGCGCCGCGGATTTGGTGAAGCCCACCGATCATCGCCTGGAAGGAATTCGCGCGATCGGATTTACCACTTCGGCTACTTTCCCGAATCGAGGAATTCTCGCCGGTCAGGGCGCTTTAATCGACCTCGCCGGCGACCAGGGCGCCGATATGGTGGTGGCCCAGCCCATCGGCGAACAGATCAATTTGCGCACCGGAGGATTCCGAAGCGGCTTTCCCGGCTCACTCATGGGCGTCATCTCCTATGTGCGCCAGCTCTATCTTGATTTGGATCAATACCAACAAGCCAAATCTATCTATGCCGCGCATGTAAGCGGAACCCCCCGGCCGGAATATGACCACTATCTCGAAGGCCTCGCGGAAGCGCCGCGGATCTTACTGCCTGCCGACCAGGCTCAACAGATCGACCGGATGACATCATTCGCGCAAGAGCTGAAACGTCCCGCGGTTCTATATGGAATGCACGAGGCGTTTCTTCGCATCGACGCCCTGAAGCAAGCCAACTTGCCACTACTCGTGAACTTACATTGGCCGGAGAAGGCTCGCGAAGCCGACCCAACGGACGTACCCAGTCTTCGCGAACTGGAGATGCGCGCCAACGCGCCTGCCGTCCCTGCGCTCTTGACCAAGGCTGGCGTACACTTCGCTTTTTATTCAGAAGGCGCGGATTCAGCGGCCGATATCAGGAAGCAGTTGAAAAGGGCCATTGACGGCGGCCTTCCCAGGGCCGACGCAATTCGCGCACTGACGCTGTCGGCCGCGGAGGTCTATGGCCTCTCAGATCGCGTCGGCAGCATCGATAAGGGTAAGATCGCAAACCTTGTCGTCACTAAGGGTGAACCGTTTGAAGAGAAGACAACAGTGGAGTATGTCTTCGTCGATGGCAAGCTATTCAAGCCGTCGAAGGTGCCACCGGCCTCACCCGCTGGAGAGAGAGGACGGAACTAATGCGCACTCTACTCGCCTTCATCGCGCTCACCTGTGCGGCTCACGCGGAATCCATTCTCATTCGCAACGCCACCTTGTTGACCGTCACCAAAGGCACCATTCAAAACGGCAGCGTGCTCATTCAGGATGGAAAGATCGCGGCGGTTGGCACGAATCTCAGTGCGCCGGCGGGCGCAACCATCATTGACGCTTCGGGTAAGTTCCTTTCGCCTGGTTTGATTGACTGCCACTCCCATACGGCCGTCGAAGGCAGCGTCAACGAGGGCAGTCTCTCGGATTCGTCGATGGTGAATATCGCGGATGTCCTCGACCCTTCCGATATCAACATTTACCGAGCGCTCGCCGGAGGGTTGACGGTGTCAAACGTCCTGCACGGCAGCGCGAATGCCATCGGCGGGCAGACCATCGTCATCAAACTGCGCTGGGGCAAGCCGGCCAAGGGCCTGATCTTTGAGGGCGCTAAGCCTGGAATCAAGTTTGCGCTGGGGGAGAATCCGAAGCGTCAGGGATATCCTTCCGAGTTGTTCTCATCGCCCGCCGCCCAGCAGCGTCGTTACCCCGGCACGCGGCTCGGGGTTGAGGACGAAATTCGCGAGGACTTCACGCAAGCCAAAATCTACCAGACCAGATGGAAGCTCTACAACGAAGACAGGGCCAAAGGCGTTCATCCCATTCCGCCGCGCCGCGACTTGCGTTTGGAGCCGCTGGTGGAAGTGCTGGAAGGAAAGCGCTACGTTCACGCCCACTCCTACCGGGCCGACGAAATTCTGGCTCTCATTCGCACCGCGGATGATATGGGCTTCAAGATTCGCACCTTTCAACACGTGCTGGAAGGTTATAAGGTGGCCAAGGAAATTGCCGCCCACGGCGCGGGTGCGTCCACATTCAGCGATTGGTATGGCTATAAGTATGAAGTGATCGACGCCACCCCTTACAACGCGGCCATCATGACTCGCAAGGGTGTCGTGGTCTCGCTGAATTCCGATTCCGACGAGTTGCAGCGGCACCTGAATTGGGACGCGGCAAAGATGGTTCGCTATGGCGGCCTCACTCCGGATCAAGCCCTCGCCATGGTCACCATCAACCCGGCTAAACAACTCGGCATCGAGGATAAGGTGGGCTCGATAGAAATTGGCAAATCCGCCGATCTTGTCTTATACGATAAGCATCCGCTCTCCAATTACTCGAAGGTGCTGAAGGTCTGGATCGATGGGCATCCCTATTTCGACCTCGACCAGGATCTGAAAGATCGCATCACCCTCGCGGACCGCAAGAAAGACCTGATTGCCAAAGAAAAGGCGGAAGAGGACACAGCGAAGAAGAAGGCTGATACCGAGAGGCGCGCGGTTGATAAAAAAGAAGGCAAGTTGCCGCAGGAAGGGGCCCTCTGATGCGAAGTCAAGCACTGCTGTTACTCGTTGCCGTATCCGCCATCGCGGCTGACCATGAATCGCTGCTCATCCAGAACGTCACCATCCACCCCGTAACCTCGGCGGAGATCAAAGGAGGCAGCGTCCTCATTGTGGATGGCAAGATAGCCGCTATCGGAACGAAGCTTTCCGCCAGGGGAGCGAAGGTGTCCGACGGCAAAGGACTCGACCTTTATCCGGGCTTGATCAATGCCGGGTCGAACGTGGGTCTCTCGGAAATTTCCTCCATCCGCGACACCGTTGACATCGATGAGATCGGGGTCTTCAACCCACAGTTGAAAGCCGAGGTCGCCTTCAACCCATCCAGCGAGCACGTGCAGATTGTTCGCGCCGCCGGCATTACAACGGTGCTCAGTCTGCCCTCATCCCGCGGCGAGGAATTTAGCCCCGCCTCCGCCGTCGACGCGCCCATTCTGCCAGGCCAGGGCGCGCTCATGCATCTGAACGGGTGGACCTGGGAAGAGATGGCGTTGAAGCGCGGCGCCGCGCTCGACATGCTTTTCCCGATCATTCCTTCCGTCCCGCGACGAGAGCAAACCATCGGCGGCCCTCCCCAGCGAACTTACTCTGAGCTGGAACGCGAATACAAAGTGAAGCTTGAACAGATCGCCAACTTCTTTGAAGACGCGCGGCGTTACGCGCACGCCAAGGCCGCGGGCGAGCCGGATTTCCAGCCTGATCCCAAACTCGAAGCCATGATCCCGGTCATCGAAGGCAGGCGCCCGATTCTGGTCCGCGCCGGAAAAGAGCGCGCCATCAGGGACGCCATCGAATTTGCCGAGAAGGAAAAAGTCAGGATCATTATCGCGGACCCTCACGACATCGGATCAACCGCTGAGTTACTTGCCAAGCACGGCATCCCGGTTGTGCTCGGTGAGACGCTCACGCTCCCGTTGAAAGAGGATGATGCCTATGATTCGCAGTACGCTCTTCCCGGCCAACTCTTCAAGGCCGGTGTGAAGTTCTGCTTCGGAACTTTCGATGTGGAATTCGCGCGCAATCTCCCGTTCCAGGCCGCGGCCGCCTCAGCCTTCGGCCTGCCGCCGCAAGACGCGCTCAAAGCCGTTACCATCAATGCTGCGGAAATTTTCGGCGTCGCCGATCAGATCGGCTCCATCGAGAAAGGCAAACTGGCGGACCTGATTCTTACCGACGGCGATCCACTCGAAGCCACCACCAGCATCAAGGCCGAATTTATAGCCGGCAAACCAGTGAACCTGGAATCGCGCCACACCCGTCTCTACGAGAAATGGAACGCTCGTCCCTAAAGGTCAGGGCTGCGCGTAGTATCCCGTGCGCGTGTGCGCCGTCAACCCCGGCTTATCCATCTTCATATCCAGGGCATGATACTCGTTCGGACCATCGCCGGGAAGTCCATCAAAAGTGATCACATAGAAAGCACTTGCATCCGTAACGCAGGTTGCGATCTCGCCGGCGACATCATTGCTGGAATTGAGAACCCGGCCGCCGCTTTGGTGCGCTAGAACCTGTAATCCCAGATTGCCAATCTGCACTTGGCTCGGTTTCTTCACTCCTTTGAGGAAGGTCTCATAGTAAGTCGTGCGCAACCCCCCGGAATCCGCCGTTCCCAGGGGATCAATGCTATCGAGAGTAATCCGCGCTCTTCGCAGGGAGGCGGAGAGCCCGATAATCGTCGCGAAGAAACCCTGCTGGTCTTTGGACGTCAACTCGACCCCCGGGCCCGACAGAAGAGGCCAACCTGGACTAATCCAGATCACCAGTTTTCTCCCCGGTCGCACCGTTTCGTAATCGGCAAGTTGTTGCACGGCGCGGAGAGAAATCTCCAGCCGGTCGCCGGCGCCATAGAAGCCTTGCGACCGGTTGATGGTGCGTAAGCCGTTCTTGTTCTGATTCATTTCCGCCACAAGAACATTTCCGTCGCGAGTCGTGGTGCTCCCGATCGCAAGTCCGGAATCGGTGAGAAACGCCAGCGACATCGGGCGCGCCAGTGTGCCGCCATCCCGCTTCAGGAGCCGCTCGATTTGATCCCTTTCATAAGCGACGTGATCGAACGACGTGTTTGCCTCATCAAGCAGCAAAACCACTTCGACTGGTGGTTCGGAGGCCGAACTCTCTTGAAAAGACAGAATCCGCTGCGGCTGCTTGTTATCGAGAAGCGTAAAATCCTGCTGCGCGAGCCCGCCCACCGGCTTTCCGGACTTATCGTTTACCACCACATCCAGCGTCATCTGGCGATTCGCTCCCGGAGGCACGGGCTGTTGCGCCATCGCTGAAATCGAAAAGCAAAAAATGTAGACCAAACTGCCGCACCGGTTACTCATCCAAACACCTCATCATAAGCATCTTAGCCGCTCTCCTTGACGAGTGCCGGTGTTGCTGTGTTTCCGTACGCTTGAAAGATAGGTGCTGGAACACACCAAGAGCCGGGAGTTTCGCCTCCCGGCATCTGAAACCCACTCCCAGTATCTTGGTCTATTCGCCTGGCACTACCGCGACGCCATTCGCCGCGCTGTTAATAACATCCACCGCCTGCAGCAAGCTTAAGTCTCCATCCGAATCGACGCTGAAAATCGAAAGATGGGAAAGCGGCCCGTTGCCATCAATGACCGCGACGAATCCTGCGCCCGCTGCAATGTCGGTCGGGTCGCCATCGAAAGTCGCCGCAACAGCCACGTCTTGAATAATCTGTTGCCCGTAAACCGCGTAGCGTGAAACGGTCATGCTCGGGGAGTTACTGGAGTACAAATACGGCCCCACGAGAGTTAACCAGCAAGGCGCGCTCTGGGTTCCGGAGTTAGTGACAGCCAGAACACTCCCGTTGCGCACCAGAGAGATCTCGTTGGCGTGCGCGATCGTAACGTATGCGTTCGTCCCGCGCGTCACCAATCCGAACGGTGCGTTCACATTGGCTGGAATCCCTTTCACTTCCTTGGCCACGCCACTAACAGCCCCGCCGCCCAGCAGATTCACGGTTTCAATCATGTTGCTCTTTTCCGTGATGATCAATTGGTTCTCCACCACGCCAACCTGTGCCGCGGACCCATCCGCCACCAGCAGCCCCACTTCTCCATCCGCGTTCGCGCTCACTGACGATCCGCTGATCCGGTGGGATTCCACTTCGGTAGTCCCCAGGATGTAGAGGTGATCGGCGCCGAAAGCCACACTCACCGGACTCGATATCGTCGGCACCAGCTCTTTCATCTCGAAGCCGTTCGCCCCTTGCTCAAAAATCGACACCGACAGCGATCCGAAATTCACCACTGCAACTATGCCGCCTGCCGCCTCAATACCGCCCGAATTGCCACTCACGCCGCCGTCTCCTCCGGTCGCCACGGTCTGCATCAATTGGCCGCCGGTGGAATAGACCAGAAGCTGGTTCGGGGAAGCGTTCGACGCCGTTACAATGAGGCTGCTCTGGCCGGCATGGGCCGCGTTTGCCGATCCGATAAGCGCGATTAGTACGCTAACGTAATACTTTTTCATCGATTTGTTCTCCTTGGAAAAATCCTGAATGCGTTCTCTGGAGGTGGCTTCGATGCACGGCGGCATAAAGTTACGGTGTTCACTTCGTAACTTTGCGGCGGAATCAATCGTACCCAATGCTAATAATGGGTGAGTAGCTTACCCATGTACGCGGATAGAGACTTGGAAACGCTGATGGCCCGATATCAACAGGGTGATTTCTCCGCTGCCACAGCCCTCATCCAGCGGCTCAGCCCGCAACTGCATCGCTTTTTCGTCATTCAGTTCGCCAGCCGTGGGGACGCGGATGACCTGCTGCAGGAAACATGGCTCCGTATTCATCAGGCGCGGCACACCTATCGGGCGGGCGAGCCGGTGTTGCCCTGGTTCTATGCCATCGCGCGACATATTCGCGTCGATCATTATCGAAAGGCGAGCCGCTCAAAATCGAAGGAGGACCGGCTGGACGAGCTGCCCGAGTTACCGGCCGCGCCGGAGAAGGAGGCCGGCAGCACCGCGGATCTGGAAGCGCTCCTGGCCACTCTGCCTCAGAGCCAGCGCGAAGTGGTCGAAATGCTGAAGATCGTGGGCATGTCGCTTGAGGAGGTAGCGCGCGCCACATCGTCGAGCGTTGGGTCCGTGAAGCAGAAAGCCCACCGGGCGTATGAGAAATTGAGGGATCGGATGGGCCGCCCAGGCTCGCTCGCAAGGTCAGCAAAGGCCCCGCGAAATGGATAACATCGACGAAATCCTGAACCACGCCGCCGCCGCTCCTCATCCGGTGAACCCGGCGCTGCTCGACTCCATCGCCAGGTCCATCGGCGCAGATCTCCGTCCCGTCCGGCCGGTGCCGCCCCGTTGGCTCCTCACGGGTGGCCTGGTTCTCGTCGCGGCGGCCATCGCCACAGCAGGCGCGGCTGTTCTGGGTTTCCACGGCGTTCAAAATCTCACCGCCATCGACCGCGCGCTCCTGTTTCCGCTGTTAGCCCTCCTGCTGTGGCTGGCCGCCGCCGCGTGCGTTGGAGAAATAACCCCGGGCAGCCGCCGTTTCGTCTCCCCTCGGTTCTTGCTGGTTGGTGGGATACTATCGCTCCTGGCCGTTTTTGCCATCCTTTTCCGCGACTACCAAACCATCAACTTCCTCCCGCAGGGCATTGCCTGCCTCACCGCGGGGTTGCTCATTGCCGTTCCCACGGCGCTCGGAGTCTGGTTCGTGCTGCGGCGTGGCTTCGCCGTGAATCCGGTTTCCGCCGGCACGGTGGCCGGTACGCTGGCCGGCTTGGCGGGTGTCGCCATGCTGGAACTGCACTGCCCGAATTTCGAAGTCTTCCACGTCATGCTCTGGCACACCGGCGTGGTCCTGGTGAGCGCCGCCGCCGGAGCCTGGCTGGGCATCTTACGAAACGCCGCCCTCCGCCAGTAGCTGCTCAATCTTCCCGTCCGGCATCACATAAACATTCAACGTAAGAGTCTTTTTCGCGAACCTCGCCGTATAGCCGCGATGCGTCATGCCCCCGCGCAGCTGCTGGCTCTCCCGAGTCACTGATACCAGCTTCCCCAGCGGCGCAAGTGAATTCTTGTAATCGCCCAACGCCACTGTCGAGAAATACGAATTCGCATTGCTCGTAAACAGCGCGCGGTCGATCCTGCCTTTCGCCAATGCCTTCAGAATTTGGCGAATCTGCGTCAGCTCCTTCTCTGTCGGCTTCTCATCGGCCGGTTGCTCTAGCTTGAAGATTGCCGCCGCAATCTTCCGCGCTAGCGGCCCGATCAGGTTCACTCCATCCTCGTTCGAAAGCACCGTGATCGACGCATTCTTCGTCGGGAAGATGAAGTTATCGGCCAGAAATCCGGAGACTTCTCCGCCATGATAAACCGCTGGAATACCCGCGAAATCGTTCACCTGCAAACCCAGCGCGTAGTGCGTATCTTTTCCATCCGCCAGCCTCACTTCCTTCGTGAACTCTTCATAGGAATGCGCCGAAAGAATCCTTTTCTCGAGAAACCCGATATCCCAGCGCGCCACGTCGGCCGCCACCATGCATAACTCTCCGGCTGCGAAGTACCACCCCGGCCCTTCTCTTTTCACGACGCGCGGCGGACCCAGCGCATAGCGCGTGTAACCCACCGCGTCGTTCGCCATTTTGTCGCTGCAATCGCCCGCGGTCGTCATCTCCAGCGGATCGAAGATCACTCGCTTCAGAAAATCCAATAGCTTCTCACCGGAAACCTTTTCAAAGATCTCCCCCGCCAGCACGTAATTGGTATTGCTGTATTGCCAGCGCGTACCGGGATCGAAGTTCAGCGGTTTCTTGGCCCACTGATCCAGAATGGCTTGCGGAGTTGTAGCCCCCGTCCATTCCGGGATGATGTAATCCTGCGGCGCATAGTCCTGATAGCCTGACGTGTGCGAAAGGATCTCCCGGATCGTGACTTCGTTGGCCCTCGTCAAGTCCGGAAAATACTTGGCCACCTTGTCGTCCAGCGAAAGCTTCCCCTGCTCCTCCAGCCACAGCAAACTGGCGGCCGTGAACTCCTTGCTAATGGATCCCACCGCATACCGCGAGTGCGCGTCCGCCGCGCCGAACGCCTTTTCAAAAACGATCTTATGGTCTTGGGTGATCGCCACGGAGACGCTGGGCGCGCCGCTCTCCTGCAACGCCGCCGAAATAATCTGATCCAGATCCGCGGCGTGCGCGCCTGAAATCCACAAGAGCGCGAAGCACCAGACAAAGCGCGGTTTCATCCTTTACTCTCCCCCACTCAACAACACTTCGCTCGCGAATACTTCCCGCGCATCTTCTCATCCGAAAACTTCCGCCATTCCGCGCCGGAAGGGGGAACCCCACGCGCGCGCAAATGCCGTGCATACGCGGCCTCATCGCCAAGCTCTCGCGCCAGCGCCACTATGAACTGCCACAGAGACCTCATGCCGCGCCCGCCTCCAGCCCTTGAGCCAACCTCACCGGCTCGCCCACGCTGATCCCGATCCAGACGCGAATCGAATCGATCACGATCGCAATCACCAGCAGCGCCAATACCGCGCACACCACCGCATCCAGCCTGCAATTGAAGAGCAAAGTCTGCGTCTCGGTAATCCTTGCGGCCGGCAGGCTTCCCGCGCGCAATGCCGCTTCCAGTGCGCCCGCCTGCGCGATAAATCCAATCCGCGGTGAACTCGAAAAGATTTTCTGCCACGATGCTGTTAGCGTTACCGTCAGCAGCCAGCTCAGCGGCAATGCGGAGATCCACGCAAACTTCCACCCGTGCATTTTGAGCAGGATTGTCGTTGCCACCGAGAGCGCAATCGCCGCCAGCAATTGGTTCGCAATCCCAAACAGCGGCCACAACGAATTGATTCCACCCAGCGGATCGCGAACCCCGTTATAAAGAAAGTAGCCCCACGCGCAAACCACCGCCGCGCTCGATAGCAATACCCCCGGCATCCAACTCGTGCGCCCCAACGGCTTCCACAAATGCCCCAGCGTGTCCTGCAGCATAAAGCGGCCCACGCGCGTCCCGGCGTCGATGATGGTCAGAATGAACAACGCCTCGAACATGATGGCGAAGTGATACCAGAAGGCCATCAACGCACCCGACCCGCCCAGCCCGGAAAAAATATGCGCCATCCCCAACGCCAACGAAGGTGCTCCGCCCGTCCTTCCGTAGAGCGAAATTTCGCCCACGTTCTGCGCCAAACTCTGCATCGTTTGCGCAGTCACGGGGAATCCCCAGCCGGAGATCGTCGCCACCGCCGCGCCCGCCGTCTTGCCCACTACCCCCGCGGGCGAATTCACCGCGAAGTAAACCCCGGGCTGCATCACGCTCGCCGCCACCATGGCCATAATCGCGACAAAACTTTCCAGCAGCATTCCTCCATAGCCCACTGGCAGCGCATGCGTCTCGCGTGCAATCAGCTTCGGCGTGGTGCCCGATGAGATCAGCGCATGAAATCCGGAAACCGCGCCGCAGGCGATAGTAATGAAGCAGAACGGAAAAACCTTGCCTGCGAACACCGGCCCCGTGCCGTCCGTAAACCTCGTCAAAGCGGGCATGGCCAGCGCCGGATGCACTACGAAAATGCCGATCGCCAGCAGCACCACAACACCCAGTTTCACGAAAGTACTGAGATAATCGCGTGGGGCCAATAAAAGCCACACCGGCAGCGCGCTAGCCAGAAAACCGTAGGCGATGATCGCGAACGCCAGCGTCACCGCCGTCCACGTAAACCAGGGTGCGTAGGTCGCGGATTGCGAAACCCACTGTCCCCCAACCAGCGCCAGAACCACCAGCACAAAACCCAGAACGCTGCACTCCAGCACCCGCCCCGGCCGCACGTAGCGCAGATAGATTCCCATGATCAGCGCAATCGGCATGGTCGCCGCAATCGTAAACGTTCCCCACGGGCTGCCCGCCAGCGCGTTCACCACCACCAGGCCCACCACCGCCAGCAGGATCACCATAATCAGCAGCACCGTCACCATCGCAATCGCACCGCCCACGCGCCCAATCTCTTCGCGCGCGATCTGCCCCAGCGATTTGCCGTCGCGCCGGATCGACGCGAACAGGATCACGAAATCCTGCACCGCGCCGCCCAATACGGCCCCCGCAATAATCCAAAGCGTGCCGGGAAGGTAGCCGAACTGCGCTGCCAGTACAGGCCCCACCAGCGGCCCCGGTCCGGCGATGGCGGCGAAGTGATGGCCGAACACAATCCACTTGTTCGTCGGCTCGAAGTCATGCCCATTGCGCAGCCGCTCCGCGGGCGTGGCGCGGCGGTCGTCAAGCGCCATCACCCGCGCCGCAATAAATGCGCCATAGAAACGATACGCCACCAGGTAGGTGCAGATCGCCGCGGCCACCAGCCAGAAGCTGTTGATCGTTTCACCCCGGCTGGTCGCAATCGTCGCCAAAGAAACAGCCCCCACAACCGCAATCAGCAGCCACAAGAGCTTTTTCATTGATTCCTCAAGATTGATTCCGCGATTTATTCCGCAAGGTCGCGCAGAAGAGCCGTCGACAGCTCGCCCCGTGGCATCAGTACAGATTGCAGAATGTGCCCGCGTTCATCCACCGCGCCGGCATACCGGTCGCCATCCAGCACCGCCTGAAACCCGCGGTCCGCATACTCCAGCAGGCGGATTCGGCTTCCGTTCGGCGTATTCACCCACCGTTCCCGGTCGGGCGTGCCCAACGCCTGCACCACCGTCCGGTAGGTATCGCCGCCATTCAAAGCCACGTAAGTTTGGTCCAGCGAAGAGACCACTCGGTCCCGGTGCCGGAACGTTCGCACGTCTCCGCCTTCGAGCGAATAACCCACCACCGCCAGGCATCCCAGAACACCCAAGGCCACCGCGCTGCCCGCCACCCGCGAAACCCGGCTTTCGTGTCTTCCTTCAAGGCGGATACTCACGACCGCGGCAGGTCCGCCGCGCGCCCCCGCGCGAGGCGCATCGCACGCCACGGGCATTTCGATCACCCGCGGCCGTCGAGGATAAACGGCGCCATCCCGCAACTCCAGCGTATCCAGCAGGCTCACCACGAGGGGGCCATCGCTCTCCACCAGTTCGCCCAGAAACCGTCGCGGGATCCACAAATCGCGCGCATTCGCCGCATTCCGAACCATCACTTCCGACCATGTTGCGTACCGGAACGTCCACTCATTTGAAGACACGCGCAGCACTGCCGGATAGAACGAAAACCGTCGTCCCCCGAGGCGTTCGAACGCGGGCGGGATAGGAGCTGCGGGCATCACGACACCACTAGCATAGCCCAGCAACCGCCGCCCACGGCCCATGCCATACTGAAAGTCGGTACTCCGTCACTTCCCCCTTATGAAATCTAAATTAGGCCTTAAGGAGATTCTTGCCGCGCACAGTCCGGATTCGGACGACGCGTTCATGTTCTACGGCTTGGCCACGCGCAAGGTGCGCTCCTCCCTCGTCCAGTTCACTCATGTGCTCTCGGATATCGAGACCCTGAACCGCAAAGCCACTGAGGGAGTTTACGACCTCTCCGCGATCTCCTTCCACGCCTACCCTTACGTGGCCGACAAGTACTTCCTCATGGCCACCGGCTCCTCCATCGGCGATGGCTATGGACCCATGGTAGTGACGCAGAAACCGCTCGAGCTCAGCGAATTGAAGGGTAAACGGATCGCCGTTCCAGGGCTTTTAACCACCGCCTACCTCACGCTGAAAATTCTTGAGCCGGATTTCGAGCCCGTCGTCACGCCCTTCGATAAAATTCTGGAAGCCGTGCAAAGTCATTCCGCCGACGCCGGATTAATTATTCATGAAGCCCAACTGACTTATAACCGCAGCGGCTTCCATAAGGTCGTCGATTTAGGCAAGTGGTTCAAAACCACCTACGGATTGCCGTTGCCGCTCGGTGGGAATGTGCTGCTCCGCTCGCTTTCCGCGGAAGTGCGGTCGGAGTGTACCCGCATGCTTCGCGAGAGCGTGGAGTATGCTCTGGCGAATCATGATGCCGCTTTGCAGTACGCCATGCAGTTCGCCCGCGATCTCGACAAAGGCTTGGCGGAGAAATTCGTCGGCATGTACGTCAACCAATACACGGTAGACTGCGGGGAAGTGATCCCGAAAGCGGTGCAGAAACTGCTCGATCTGGGCTTCGAGGCGGGAGTGATCCCCAATCGCGTTCAAGTCGAATTCACGCGTTGAATATGCACCCGCTCGCCATTTCACTGATCTTCCTCGCCGTTGCCGCCCACGCGCAGAGCGTCAAGGAAGTTCGCAAAATCGCCAAACAAGGTGAATCCGCGCTCCCCCAGTTGCAGCACCTATTACTGAACCCGGATGTCCGCGTGCGGCTCGAAGCTGTTCGAGGCATCATCGATATCGGCGGCCCTCGCACCGTGGATGCGTTGGTCGACGCCACTCGCGACAACGACGCGCAGGTGCAGATTCTTTCCGTAAACGGCCTGGTGAACGTCTATCTCCCCGGCTACATGAAGACCGGCTTCTACGCGCCCATCCGGAAGATCAGCTCCGATATCCGCTCCCGCTTCGGCGACGCCGACGACGAAGTAATCGACTCTTACGTCATCGTGCGTCCCAATGTCATCCAAGCAATCGGAAGGGTAGCCCGAAGCGGATCCAGCCTCGATTCACGCGCCAATGCCGCTCGCGCCGCTGGCATCCTGCGAGCTAGGCCGGCCGTTCCCGATCTGGTCGAGGCGCTGCGTTCGCGTGATTCCGATGTCATTCTGGAATCCCTCGTGGCCATGGAAAAGATTCGCGATCCCGCCGCCTGCCCCGGCATCCACTTCCTCGTGAAAGACTTCGATGAGAAGGTGCAAACCGAAGCTCTGGAGGCCAATGGCGTCCTTACCTGCAAGCAGGCCCGGCCCGCGATTCGCGAAGTCATCCAGCGTACCGACCGCGATAAAGTCAGGCGCGCCGCGATCTCCGCTCTTGCCATGATGCCCGAGCCTTCCGATCGCGCGCTGTTCAATTCCTACATCACCAATCCCGATGAACGCATCCGCGCCGCCGCCGCGGAAGGTTTCGCCAGATTAGCCAGTATCGACGATGCGCGCCACATCCAGACCCTCTACGAGCAGGAACCCCGCAACGCACCGCGCATGGCCCTCGCTTTCGCCATGGTGATGGACGGCAACCTCAGCCTCGCGGAGTTCGCGCCGCTGCGTCTCCTGGTCTATTCGCTGAATAACAGTAATTACCGCGCCGCGGCCCAGGACTATCTCACCGAAGCCGCGCGAAATCCGGAGGTTCGCAGCGCCTTGACTCAGGTGCTCGATGAAGGCGCCCGCGATGAGAAGGTATATCTGGCGCGGGTCATCGCGTCGAGCGGCGATAAGTCAAACATCCCCGCCCTCGAAAAGCTGAGTCACGACCCCGATTCCATCGTCTCCGCCGAAGGCGTCCGCCAGCTCCGCAACCTGCACGCCAGGCTCTAGTGGATCTCCAACAGCAGTTCGGCCCCATCGACATCTACCTGTTCGATCAGTTACTCCGCTCCCGAATTACGCCGGGAATGCGGATACTGGACGCAGGCTGTGGCTCCGGCCGCAACCTTGTCTATCTGCTCAGCCAGAACTATGAAGTCTTCGGAGCGGATACCAACCCGGAAGCCATTGAGACCGTCCGCGCCCTCGCCACGCATCTCCCCAAAACCAATTTCCGCCTCGAACCCGTGGAGGCCATGTCCTTCCCGAAAGCCTACTTCGATGTCGTCATCAGCAGCGCCGTACTACACTTCGCCCGCGACGACCGTCATTTTCGAGCCATGCTGCGCGGCCTCTGGCGCGCCCTCAAACCCGGCGGCCTGCTCTTCTGCCGCTTGGCCTCTTCCATCGGCATCGAACACCAGGTCCAACCTATCGAAGGTCGCCGCTACCTATTACCCGACGGCTCCGAACGCTACTTAGTCGACGAACCTCTCCTCATGCGCCTGACAGAACAATTCAGCGGACAACTGGCAGACCCGCTAAAAACCACCGTAGTCCAGAATCAACGCTCCATGACGACATGGATGGTCCGCAAACTCTGAGCTACTGAGTCTTCTTCACCACCGCTTCGCGAAACCCCCGCTCCACCATATCTTTCGGATCTGTCGAAACCACCCCGTCGCGCCACAACCACCGCATCATATCGGGCAGAATCGCCCCACCCATTTTCTGGCCGTGCAGATTGATGCCCCACGCGTAGTTCACGTCATAACCCTTGGCCGTCAGCGCCTTCATCAACCGCACATTCTGCAGGAACCAATCGTGCCGCGGATCATAAGGACCATCATGATAAGTCCCGCGATTGTCATTCCGCCCATCGCACAAAAACACCCGAATCGGCTTCTTCTCGGCCGCCGCTACGCGCTCCGGATACACATCGCCGCCGCGCAGATTCACAAAGCTCCCCACATTGCTCAACACCTTCCGGAAATCGTTCGG
>Ga0182012_10000400_pt1 | contig 48910 bp, 38 predicted proteins | sample 612S2SmetaG_FD_120486 | JGI IMG/M metagenome (GOLD analysis project Ga0182012, IMG submission 120486) | Permafrost microbial communities from Stordalen Mire, Sweden - 612S2S metaG | ecosystem: Environmental > Terrestrial > Soil > Wetlands > Permafrost | place: Sweden: Stordalen | collected... | reverse complement strand
TCAAGGCCCGTTTTCATAGGGTTCGGGCGGAGATGGACGTGCTCTACCATTACCGGCTTAAGCCCTCGCCCTTTGACGCCACGGGCAATCCGTTCCGCATAACCGGGGCAATGGCAATAGCCGAGCCTGCGGAACCGGCTGGGGCCTCCAAGGATGCTTCGTCAAAGTCCACGCCCGGGCCGATTGCACAGCCAAATATGGCTCCCGAGGGCGGAGAGACCCTGCTTAAGCATGCGATTGAGGCCACGCGCATTGGCGGCGTGGTGACCATGAACAACACGACCCAGCTCACCGTGGACGGCCAGCTCCACAAGGAGGGCGAGGTCTTCACGGCGCGGGTGCACGGGCGCCTGGTGCTCATTAGGATCAAGCAGCTTACGACCAATTCCGTGACGCTTTCCCTTGATGATCCCGATGCGGGCACGGCGGAAATGAGGATCCACCTTAAGTAGGGAAAGCAATTGACAGGACCCCCGGTGGATTGCACCTTGATCCTCCCTTTGTTGCAGGGTGGAGCAGCCTGGTAGCTCGTCAGGCTCATAACCTGAAGGTCGTTGGTTCGAATCCAACCCCTGCACCCAATTTGAAACCCTCTGAAACCAATCGGAGGGTTTTCTTTGTCAAGAGGTTACGCCAATCAATTTGTCGTGCGAGGGCCCCGCAAAATTCCTCAAGTGGGCACCTGCAGGCGTCCACCTGAAGGTCAGCTGGTCGTGAAACCTCAAGAGACACATATGGCGCTCTGCTAAGCAGAAGCAGGTCGGTGGAGATTGCCTGAAGCATCGGGTTACATTGGGCAACCGGGATTGGGAGATCCCAAAGATTCCAACAAAAGCCTCACTTCGGGTCCACCATCGCGCCGTAGCGAATCCCCCTTCCCGCCGTCCCAATGGGAAAGATTCATTGAATCCGAGGGGCTTTAGCACGCATTTTAGCACTTCGCACGGAATATCCCCGCCGATGAATCTGCTCAACACTGTTTCCATTATAGTCTGTTTGGCCGCACTGTTCAGCTACGTTAATTATCGTTTCATCAAGCTGCCCCACGCCATCGGCCTCATGGCTCTGGCCCTTGGGATGTCGCTCGGGATCGATTTTTTCGGTCGATTCGAGCTAAGGCTTAACGGCGACATTCTCGCTTTCATCCGCACCATCCATTTCAACCAAGCCCTGATGACGTGGATGCTGAGCTTCCTGCTGTTCGCAGGCGCGCTGACCGTCAACCTTGCCGAGTTGCTGGAACAAAAGTGGCTGGTGGGCTCGCTGGCCTCCATCGGCGTCCTAGTCTCGACCGGCATCATCGGGTTCTCGTCGCGCTTCCTATTTGGATTGCTCGGGGTGAAAATCCCTGTGATTGCCGGCCTGCTCTTTGGAGCCCTGATCTCACCGACCGATCCCGTGGCCGTGCTCGGAATCGCCAGACAGGCGGGAATGCGCAAATCGCTGGAGACCACCATCGCAGCCGAATCACTGCTCAACGACGGAGTCGGCGTCGTAGTCTTTCTCGTGATGCTTGGGGTGGCCGCCGGTGGCCACCCTAGTTTTGCCGACGGTTCATGGTTGTTTCTCAGGGAAGTCATCGGAGGCCTGCTTCTGGGAATTGCGACGGGGCTCCTCTCCTACTGGATGCTCAAGGGCATCGACGAATACCAGGTGGAAATTCTGATTACCCTGGCTCTGGTCATGGGGACCTATGCGGCGGCCGCGGCTCTCCACGCGTCGGGACCTCTGGCCGTAGTCGTGGCCGGGCTGTTCATTGGCAATCGTGGCCGCAGCTTCGCCATGTCGGAAACCACTCGCAAGCATATCGACGACTTCTGGCAGCTGATCGATGTGCTTCTGAACGCAATCTTGTTCTTGCTGATCGGTCTTGAGATGCTGGTCCTCGATTTCCAGTGGAAGTATCTGGCCGCTGGGCTGGTCGCCGTCCCATTGGTGCTGGCGGCGCGCTTTATAAGCGTGAGCCTGCCGTTGCGTCTGCTTCGTCGCCAAGGATCTTGGCAGGACAAAACCAGCTTGATCCTGACCTGGGGAGGATTACGGGGCGGTCTTGCAGTTGCCATGGCTCTGTCGATACCCCGCAGCAACTGGCGCGATGCCATCGTCACGATCACCTACGTAATCGTCATTTTCTCCATATTGGTCCAAGGCCTGACCCTGGGCAGACTGGTACGGTCCGTGCCAGTGTCGGTGCCCGATGCAAACTAAAGTCGGCGCTAGCCAAGCCGATTGAGGGTTCAAGGCAGGGAATCTTTTATCCTCAAATCACCCGGCACTGCCTGAAATGGCAATCGGGTCAGGGATTTGACGCTGGTGTTGCCTTGGTGCTGCTGGAGCCCGGGCACGCCAGCTTCCACAGCCAAACGCATAGAAAGCCGCTGACAATGATGGCGACCACGCTCAGGCCTCGCCCAAAATAGTAACTGCCAACGACAATTTGAAAACCCCTGATCAAACGCAGAATGTGAACCAGGCAAAACAACCCAAAGATCACACTCGCAACTTTCAGACCCATAGTTTGTGACTTCATAACCATGCGCTCCGTTTCGTTTGTTTTAATGCTGACACTCGATCGATTTGATGACGGCCGCGCTGGATGCGGCTTGAAATCGGCTGCCTGTTGTTGAGGTGTCACGAAGTTGCCTGATCCCGCCAAATTGTCGACGACGATTATTGGGCGCCGGATGCTGTCGGGCACCGTGGTCGAAACGACCCAGCAGCTACCGGAGTGAGGAGAGGCGCGCCTCATCCCGCTCTGGCGGCCGATGCGACCCATGGTAGGGCAATACCCCATGGCGAAGCCGTCGTCAGCGGTGTAGTATGGCTGGCCTAACCCGGCAGATGGAGGTGAGTGAGGCGGATTTTCCGAATACGCTGCCAGTCGAACGCCGACACAACAGCATAACAAAAGCGGTATGCAAAAGACGAAAGCTTTATCATGTTAATCAAAGCCAAAACGCTCAAGGGCTACTCGTTGCACAGCCTCGATGGGGAAATCGGTAAGGTCGAGGAGTTCTATTTCGATGACCGGCACTGGACAATTCGCTATCTGGTCGCCAACACCGGAACCTGGCTCACGGGCAGGCAGGTGCTCATTTCCCCCTATGCGCTGGGCGACGTGGACGAGAAAGAGCGCCAGATCGACGTCGCTCTGACCAAGAAGAAAATCGAGGACAGTCCTGCCCTGACCAGCGACAAGCCTGTGTCCCGTCAATTCGAGGACAACTATTACGGGTATTATGGATGGCCGGGGTATTATTGCGGCGGTCTATATGGCTGGGGCTATTATCCTTATATTGAACGCGACAGTGAAAAATGGATGAGACCCACCCATGGTGAGAAATCGTGGGATCCCCATCTGCGCAGCACTCACGATGTGAGCGGTCGTAACGTCCAAGCCACAGATGGCGACATCGGCCACATCGAAGATTTCCTGATCGATGATGAAACTTGGGCGATTCGTTACTTCATCATCGATACCCGAAACTGGTGGCCTGGAAAAAAGATCCTGATTTCACCACAATGGATTGAGCGCGTCAGTTGGAGCGAGCGTAGGGTTTTTATCAATCTTACCCGCGAGGCCATCAAACAATCGCCGGAATACGTGGAGGAATCGCAGACAACTCGGGACTTCGAGGCCAAACTGCATCACCATTACAACCGCAAAGGATATTGGGTCGAAGAGTTAGCGATCGGTCAGACACGCCCAATGCACAAATGATCACATTTGCCTGAGATGAGACACCCAAAAGATGCCTCGTAAAGCGCATCAAGCCCGGTCGGTGGCCAACCTGCAATCGGGCCTGACCATTTTGCCCCTTGGCACCTTGGGTCGGTGCATTCTGATATGAACTTACGAACTGTCGGTCTTCGGGTTTCAGGCGTGATCTTTGGGCTTGTCAGCTTGGGTCTCATCGCTCGGTTATGGGCCCGGTCGGAAATCGTCATCGGCAGTTACCACCTGGGTCGAATCCCGAGCTCGATTTTAATTATTGTTACCGGTGGGCTGAGCATCTGGCTGGTGAAGCTGGCCGGCCCCTGGTGCACCGAGACCAAGGCGGCGCCGACGCCGAGAATCTAAATCAGCTGCAAACACCTTTCGGGTATGGGATTCGACGAAGGCGATGGGCAACCTTTGATCCACCTACGCAGGTGGGGGACCAAAGTGAATTTTGCGATGGTCCTTGGAGTCATTGTTTTTCTGGGCCTTGGGGTCTTTGCGATATGCTGGACGCGTTCGCACAAGAACAGGGTTGCAGACGACATCCAGCAGAAGATGGAGGACAAACGCTGAACCTCTCGCTTCGCCACCACCGGCCTAATTTGGGCTCGGCTTGAAGGACCCTGGCTGTGTTCAGGTCCCGGTTCCAGTGTCAGCCCAACTTCCCGCCATGTGGTCTTGCAATACCGCTGACAAATTCAACGTCGTCATTCTCTACGACTGCTTCACCTCAGTCGGCCGAGCGATGGCGGCCTATTTGCATCTTACGCGCGAACTGGAAAACGAGCTTACACCCGAACTCCGAATCTGGCGCGTCGATGTCGCGACGTCGCCCGAATGTGCCACCCAAGCCAATGGAGACATCGAGGCTCCCTAAATGGTCATCATGGCGGTCCGCAACATTCAACCTTGTCCGGCCGCGTTCCTTCGCTGGTTGGAAGGAGCCGGCGGCGACAGCAGTTGCGGCCTGCGCAAACGCGTCTTGATCGCCATCGTCGAAGCGCCGACCAAGAGGCTCTTTCGGCCGGAACTTGGAACCGCATCGCGCGCGGCGGGGCGCAAGGTCAACTGGATGTGTTGTTCTGGGCGCCATCCGCAGAGGCGAGCGCTCCGCCGTCTCCAGCACATCGCAGCGCGACTGCGATGCGGCCATGCACGGGATGCCTTGGATATTAGCCGAGATCGACTCTATGCCACCAGCACGCTCGAAGTGGCCGGCTTCGAAGCGGCGGTCCCGTTGGGCTGGCTTTCAGGTGTATCCTGTGGCTTGACTTTGCGGTCCTGACCCAAGCCCATGGTCAACGCTGTTAACCCAGCAAGGCCGCCAAGTTGCATGGATTCAACGGCCGTGCTGGGGACGACGACAATCGTGGCGTTCTCCCATCATCGGCGGTCAAACACAGCCACCTATTGCGCCGGCCCGTTCAGCAAGCGCTTGAGCGCGTCCATCGCCTTGCCGAAGTTTTCCCAATTCCCCTGCTGCATGGCCTTCTGGGCCTCCTCGAATTGCGCCCTTGCCTGGTCCAAGCCCGGTTGCGTGCGGAGCGCCTGCGCGGCACTCTGGGATGGCTGCGTCCCGAAGATGGATTGGATTGCCTCGTCGAGCGTGGGCTCCATCACCACTTTGTCCCCGGAAATCATGATCACGCGCTTGAGTTGAGGGAAATCCGTGCCTTCCGCCGTGAGGTATAGCGGCACGACGTAGAGAAAGGAATTTTCGATCGGTACCGCGATCAGATTTCCCCGGATAACCCTCGACCCCTTTTGGTCCCAGAGGGTCAGTTGCGCGGCGATCGCAGTGTTCTGATTGATCATCGCCTCGATTTGCATTGGGCCGTAGATCAGCTTCTCCTTGGGAAGTTCATAAAAGAGCATCTTCCCGAATTCGGGAAAATCGCACCGGGCGGCCAACCAGGAGATCATGTTGTTTCGCTTTTGGGGCGTAAAAGGAGTCATGAGGAGGTACTCCAGCTGGTCACTTCCGGGGAGCTTCATCAGGATGTAATAGGGCTGCATGGGCGTGACCTGGCCCGCGTACGTCTCGTTGGGGAACACCCAAAGGTCCTCGCGGTTATAGTAGACCTGCGGAACCGTCATGTGGAATGTTCGATACTGGTCGGCCTGGATCGAGAAGAGATCCTTCGCGTACCGCAGATGCGTTTTCAGATCGGCTGAGAGCTGATCCAGATCTTTGAAAACGCCCGGAAACGCCCGCCGGTATACCGCCAGGACCGGGTCTTTCGGATCCATGACGTAAAACCGGACGGTTCCATCGTACATGTCCACCACCACCTTTACGGAGTTTCGAATGTAGTTCAACCGTTGCTCAAAGAACGCCCCGTGAGGAGTGGAGTAGGGAAAATGATCCGAGACGGTGTAGGCGTCTTGGATCCAGTACTGTTTGCCCTCGCTCACCACGGCGTAGGGATCCTGATCGAGGCGCAAGAACGGAGCGATCTGCTGCACGCGTTCCTGAACGTTCCTCCAAATCTGAATCTTGCTCTCCGGCCTAAGATAGGTGGTAAACAGGATGTTGACATCGGCCTGAGTCCAGGTGAACAGGAGCCGCTTCCACAAGCTGTCCAGCGGGATCCCTCCTGTTCCGGCGTAACTTGTATAGACATTCTTGTTCCCTTTGGGGTAGTCAAACTCTGTGACCCTGGTCGCGGCGATCCGGTATCCAGGCATCGACCTGCCGTAGTAGATGGCGGGCTGGCTTATGGTGAGGCCGAAGGCGGATTCGGGTGGAATATTCTCAAGTACGTACTGCGGAAATCCGCCCCCAATAGTCTTCGAGACGAAGCTCATGGCCAAGCCGTAACCATGGGTGAACTGCAACCTCTGGTTCACCCACGTTTGGGCTTCAGCAGGAAGCTGGGGTGCGAGCTCACGGGTGGAAAGCATCACCTGATGATAACCATCCGGTAGGTGGTAGCGGTCCACATCAACCCCGTAAAACTGATAATAGAGCCGTATCTCCTGAGCTTGTTGGTACATCTGAAGCAAAGGACGGTAGTCCCAGAGCCGGATGTTCTGGATCGTGTCTTGATTTCTCGCAATTACTTCGGGCGTCAGGTCTGCTAGCGCCGGGTAGGAGGTCTCGTGGATCGCGTCGAGGCTGTAGGCCTTTCGGGTGAACTCGATGTTGTTCTTGAGATACGGAGTTTCGCGGGCCAGCTCGTTTGGCTGGACCGAGATCCTCTGGAAGAGGGCCGGTACCAGCAAAACGGCGATGACGTACAAGGCGACGTAGATTCCGGATCCAATCGCTATCGCTCTGAATCGTGGTCGGAAGATATTGACCGCCAGGAGCGCGCATAGCGCGGCGGCGGCGGCGGCCATAATCCAGAAGGCGATCCTGGTGACATGATCCGCCGTATAGCCGGCTCCGTAAACTACTCCTTGGGTGGAGTAGAGGAGTTCGTAGTGATCCAGGTAAAACCTCCATCCGAAACTGGCGATCAGGACGAAGAACAGGGCAGACAGATGTGGAACGGACTTCGTGCTCCGGCTCTCTATTTGTCCGCCGCCGCTATACTGCAGCAACCCGAAGTATGAGTAGGAGGCCAAGACGGCCAGGATCGCGACCAGCGCCAGTACGGTCAGGTTGCCCTGCAAAAGCTCGTAAAATGGGAGCCGAAACAGATAGAACCCGGCATCGACCCCGAAGAGAGGATCGGATAAGCCAAACGAGCCGCCATAACGGAAGCGGAGATATGTGTCCCACTGCGCATAGAAGATGAGCGCAAAGATCAGAGCGGCGAAAACGGTGATCGCGGCCGTGGCCAGCTTGAAAACCGTGGGCGAGATCTGAATCTCGAGTTGCGCGGGGATGCTGGTCTTGCTGGTCACGTGACCGGCACGGAAAGTGGCGACGTTTCTCGCCGCCAAGCGAAAATTGATCCACAGGTACAGAAGCGCGACAATGAAAGCCGCGCCAAACAGTCCCCATCGCAGGGATAGGAGTGTCCAGAAGATACCAGAGAAGCCCAGTTGCCCCATCCACAGCCCTTTTTGTATCACGCCGGTAATGACCGCCAGGAAGGCAATGAGTATTATCAATGCAAGAACGACAAGTTTCAACGCACGCCATCGCCCGGAAATGCCGCAACTTCCCGCGGGGCTATCCTGTTCACTTGGCGGATCGACGTGCGTTGGTGTCTTGACCATATTAATTATCGCCTAAGGTTATGCTTTCGCGGACGAACGGCTTTTTGCGCTGAATTGATTTCCTGGAACGGCTGAGACCACCGCTTTTATTGGTTCGCCCTTCGAGCTTACGTGCGGAAGCCAACGTCCGGCATGCGGCTGGTCCGCTTCGAGTCAGATCGCCACATCGCTGTCGGCAGGCTTCCCATACTGAACACATTGGTCTCCTGCGCACTGCGGGATTTCTTCGTGGAGCGTCGCATGTTTGGCATCGATTGGGCTGAGGGCGGAAGTGTGTGACTCTTGCTTGGCGAGACAAATTAGAGGTTCGTATTGAGTCGGTGGCGCCGGAAGTCGGCTGCTCTGGAAGACAGCCGATCATGCGTTGCAACGGCAGGCCGCGCGATCGGGTCTTACCACCACCACCACCAAGCGTGGTGCTTGAGCTTGACTTGGTCTACCACTTTGGTCGCGCCACCCTGATAAGCGTCGTTGTTTATCTCACCCAAGCCGATTCGAGTCCCGACGGTGCCGGTCAAGGTGGCCACCCCTCCATTAACGGTCACCTTGATATCACTGTTGTCCACGAAGGGACTCCAGAAGAACTCGTCCCTAATGCTCTTTTTGATCTGATCGTCGGTCATATAAAGCTGAGGTTCATACATACCGTAATCATAGTTGAGAAACTGGTTGTTATACAGCCCGCCGTAGTAGGAGTAATAGGGCCAGTCGCCGTAGGAGTAGTAGGGCGAATAGTCATAGTAATACGAAACCTCTGGTTCAGCTTTCAGACTATTGCGGACCGAGAGCACCCCTTTATCCGCGAGGCAACATCTTGCGCTTCGGCCTTTTCAAAACTTGAATCGACCGTCCCAGAGAGATGGGCGACGCGTTTGGTCACAGCCACGGTTATTGTATCACCGTCCACCAGCGGATCCCAGCCCAACGCCGCCTTCAATTGTGCTTCCATCTGCGCATCTGTGGGTTGCTCCTTTGCTTTCACCTTCAGAAGGTTGTCAACCCGCCACACGCCTACGATATCTTTTGCGTCCTCTTCAGCGGATGTTTTCGCCTTCAGGTTGCCAACATTGCCGCCGAGAATGACACCACCGTCTTCGACGGTCACATCGGGAGAAAAGGCTGAGACGCGGGGATCAAGATGAAGGGAAGCCTGAATTGCCTTTTTGATCTCGCTATCAGACCTTGTCGCGTATTCCTGCTCTTGGTGCGCGCCATTGCTTGTACGCGGCTCGATTTTCACGCCGCTGTCGTCCACGGAGGTCACTCCACTCACCCAGGCATCGTCGAGGGCCCTCGTTTTGCTAATCGCGCTTCCGATCGTTCCAGTGAGTGTTACTTTGCCATCTTCCACGACGGGCTTGATGAGTTCGCCATTGATCCAGATGTCCCATTGGAGGCGGGCCTTGATGTCGTCGGCAATCTGAGTGTTCGTGGGTTTCGCCAGGTAATCGATCGTGACATTATTGCGGACCTCCTTGACCCCCTTGATTCCCTCGGCAATCCGTGTGGCAAGTTGTTTTTCCCCATAAAAGCCGACGCTGCCCGTCAACGTGGCGACGGCATTCTGAACGGAAGCGGCCACCTGATAGGATTCTGTCGCGGGATCTTGCTTCAGCGCCGCCGCGATGTCCTTGTTGATGTCTTCGTCGGAGCGGGACACCGGAGTCACGGTAGTCTGGTCAATCACCCCGCGCACGCCACGGATACTCTCTGCGATTCTGACCGCTCGCTCTTTCGCGAGGAGATTGTCCAGCGATCCGGAAAGCGTCACGATCCCCTGACTGGTGCTGACATCCACATCATCCGGGACCACTCCCTTTTCCTGTTTTAGTCCCTTTTCAACGACGGATGTGATGCCGCTGTCGGTAATTTGCTTTTCCTTCGTCTCCGCTTTTAGGCGCGGAAGCATCAGAATCTGCATCCCGGCCGCAACCAGGAGGGTAGCAGACCATCGGCTGATCGCTGTGCGGTGAGTCCATTCCTTCGATTTACATGTTTTCATAGTTTGTTTCCTTCTCGTTTCACAGCGCCTCTCCGGCAGGCTATTTGCTCGCCGGGTGCAGGAAGCCGGCAGGGCGACCGGATCTGTCTTTCATGGGTGATGATACGTCTCCGATTGTCGGGGAACTTTTTTGCAGGGCGCGCACTTTAGCGCAAAGCGCAGCTTGCGGGCTATGGGGTGTTATCCTCCCTTGCAGGCTCAGATTTGCGCGGGGCGGCCCGAAATGCCAATATTCATGACCCAACTGCTACAGCCTGGTTTCCCAAGATGGGAATCACATGGTTATCAAGAAATGGGTAAGCCCTAAGACCAGCTGCTGGGCTCTAATTGATTTCAGGACGCATCAAATCGGGCACGACGGTTGCAAACGGGCATCGGGCGCCCAAGGTTGCTGGATGAAAAAGAAAATCTTTGATCGCTCGTCCTCATCGTCAACGTCTTCCGCCGACGCGGTTCTAGTTCCGTCTCATGATGAGATTGCAACGCGGGCAGAAGCGTTGTGGCGGGAAAAAGAATGCCCGCAAGGCCGCGACGACGAGCTATGGCTGGAAGCCGAGCGGCAATTATGTTGCTCGCCGGCATTTGTGGGAAAAGAGAGGGACAGGATCGCCCTCGCTGATCCGCGTTTTGATTTCAACCACAAGAGCGATGACCTGATGGAAGAGTTGAACGAACGATTCCCCGGGCAGACCGGCAAGGAAACGACTTCGCTCTAGCGTTAGCGACAGGCTCACCACAGGAAAACTGCTGAGAAACACACCTCCACGTAGGACAACACCCCATAGTCTCCAGTCGTCTTTCGGCGCATGCTCTCCAGCTCCGACAGAGAGGACGCTTTTCAGAACGAAAGTCGGTCACAAAATAACCGTAGAATGAAAGATCTATGTTACAAAACATCAACGAACTCTATGGCCACAAGCTCGCTGCTCTAGACGGCGAGATCGGCTCGGTGAAGGATTTCTACTTTGACGACAAAACTTGGACAATTCGCTACCTCGTTGCGGATACGGAGCCATGGCTGCCAGAACGCCTCGTGCTGCTCTACCCTCATGCTTTTGGCCAATGGGATAAACATCAAAAGACGCTGCGTGTTAAGTTGAGCAAAAAGCAGATCGAAAACAGCCCCCTGCTTGAATCGCACATTCCGGTTTCCCGACAATATGAGATCGCATATCACCGCTATTACGGTTGGCCGACTTACTGGAATGCCGGTGGGCTGCGCAACGCTGCCGGCTATCCGCAGGTTCCCTCGCCATCCAAAGACGATGTAGAGGCGCATCTGCCGCTCCATCTTCGGAAAGACAGCCATCTCCGAAGCACTCAAGAGGTAACCGGATATCACATTCAAACAGTCGGCAGAGCGATTGGCCACGTGAGCGGCTTCCTGGCCGACGATCATAGCTGGGCGATTCGCGACTTGGTCGTCGAAGCCGGCCACTGGTATAGGGGCAACGGCAAAGCAACCCTGATCTCCCCCGATAAGATTGAACGAATCAGCTACGCGGAGTCCAAGGTGTTCGTGAATCTCTCGGTTCGAGATGTTCAACAGACGACGGAAACCGGCCTTGCGAGGGCCGGCTTGGAAAATCATGCAATGGAGAATTTCCGCGACTGAGTCGTTGCTCGGTCATTGGCAGAAGAAAACACTACTTAACGTCCGTCATTTTCATCTGCCACCCATAGGCCGCTTCATCGGGCGGCTTTGTCGCCGCCGGAAGCGCGGGCCCATCAGCCAGGTTGATGCAAGCTACGAACTTCATCGAAACTAACCCAGTATCCATAGGGAATGCCACCGGATCCAACTTCACAGCAAAACAGCAAATTAAAGGGAAACATATGAATAAGAATGATTCTATCGTAGCAATTTATCCTTCGCACACGGCAGCCGAGGCGGCTGTCAAGGAACTACAGCAATCCGGCTTCGATATGAAAAAGCTGTCGATTGTCGGCCGGGACTATCACACCGAACAGCATGTGGTCGGTTACTACAACGTCGGTGACCGGATGAAACACTGGGGGAAAATAGGAGCCTTTTGGGGCTGGATTTGGGGATGCCTGTTCGGCTCCGCGTTCTTTTTTATTCCGGGCATCGGGCCGTTGCTCATTGCTGGGCCGCTCGTTGGTTGGCTTGTCGGGGCACTGGAAAGCGCGGTCGTGGTTGGCGGTCTGAGCGCGCTCGGGGCAGGCTTGTTTGGATTGGGCATCCCGAAGGACAGCGTACTGAAATATGAGACGGCGCTGAAGACCGACAAGTTTCTCCTGCTCGCTCATGGTTCTGCGGATGAAATCATTCATGCGAAGGAAGTTCTCAATGGCACAAATCCAGAAACATTGGATCACCATCAGGCAATGCGGCAACGCGTGGCAGCACCGGTCTGAGATAGACCCTTGGTACCTGGGCAATACCGCCATCGCGATTAAGCCGCCACAACGAACGATCGCATGCTCTTGCGACTAAAAAAGCGGCCGATGATGAGTTCAAGAGCAACGACAAGGGCGAAGCCGAAGCTTGTCGGAATCGCCGCGGACCACGGTGGCTTTGAATTGAAACAATATCTGCTCGGGATGCTGCGCGCGGCGGGTCACAAGGTGAAGGATTTTGGGGATCGGAAGCGGCAGCCGAAGGATGACTATCCGGATTTTGTCGTCCCGCTGGCGCGCGCCGTCGCGCGAGGCCAGGTCCATCGCGGCGTAGCCATTTGCGGCAGCGGAGTGGGAGCCTCGATCGCCGCCAACAAGGTGACCGGCGTCCGCGCATGCCTGATCCACGAAGCGTTTTCCGCGCACCAGGGTGTCGAGGACGACAACCTCAACCTGATCTGCCTCGGCGGTCTCGTCATCGGTCACGCAACCGCGGGGGAGCTGGTGCAAATCTTTCTCGCGGCACATTTCAGCGGCGAGGAACGCCATGTCCGTCGTCTGGAAAAAGTGACGAAACTCGAACGCAATGCATTGGGGGAAGTCCCATGAAAATAAGCCCCTTGGCCGGAAAGCCGGCGCCCGTCGGGATACTCGTTGATGTGCCTCGACTCGTCACCGCCTATTACGCTGAGGTGCCCGACCCCGCGGTGCCCGCGGAACGCGTGGCATTCGGCACTTCCGGGCATCGGGGTTCGTCATTCAATCGGGCGTTCAACGAATGGCATATCCTCGCGATTACCCAGGCGATCTGCTTCTATCGAAAGCTGCAGGCAACGGAAGGGCCGCTGTTTATGGGAATCGACACCCATGCGCTGTCGATTCCGGCCTATGCCACTGCGCTCGAGGTGCTGGCGGCAAATGGAGTCGAGGTGATAATCGCCGAAGGGGACGAATACACACCGACGCCGGTGATTTCACAGGCGGTTTTGACGTACAATCGCGGGAAGAAGACCGGACTTTCTGATGGGATTGTCATTACACCCTCGCACAATCCGCCCCATGATGGGGGCTTCAAATACAATCCTTCTACCGGCGGCCCGGCGGACACCGTCGCAACCGGTTGGATCGAAAACAAGGCGAATGAAATTCTCGAGTCCCGCCTGACCGGCGTGAAGCGTGTTCCGCTCGACAAGGCGCGCAAAGCCGCGACGACCTACCGGCGCGACCTCCTTGGCGCCTACGTCGCCGATCTCGGCAACGTGATTGAAATGGATGTCATTCGCGGAGCAAAGCTCAGTCTGGGCGTCGATCCGCTGGGTGGCGCCGGGGTCCATTACTGGGGACGCATCGCCGAGCGCTACAATTTAAATCTTACGGTGGTCAGCGATTTGGTCGATCCCACCTTCCGATTCATGACGGTGGATTGGGATGGTCAGATCCGGATGGATCCATCCTCGACCTATGCGATGCAGCGATTGATCCAGATGAGGGACCGCTTCGACCTTTCTTTCGCCTGCGATACTGACCACGACCGGCACGGCATTGTCACCAAAGGAAAAGGGCTGTTGCCCCCCAACCATTACCTATGCGCAATGGTTTCCTATCTCTTCCAGAACCGGCCGAAATGGCCCAAAGCGGCGGCGGTCGGGAAGACGCTGGTGAGCAGCCAGTCGGTCGATCGCATAGCCGCCAAACTGGGGCGGAAGCTCTTCGAGGTTCCGGTTGGCTTCAAGTGGTTCGTGGGAGGATTGCTTGACGGCTCTCTTGCCTTTGGCGGAGAAGAAAGCGCAGGTGCGACATGTTCCCGTCTGGATGGCAGTGTTTGGACGACGGACAAGGACGGATTCGTACCCTGTTTGCTCGCCGCCGAGATGACGGCGCGAATGGGCCGCGATCCCGGCGAAATTTACCGCGCGTTCACCGAGGAATTCGGAGATCCAGTTTATGACCGTGTAGAGGCTCCTGCAAGCCGGGCCGAAAAAGCCGTGCTCGCAAATCTGTCGCCGGAGCAAGTCAAGACCTCGGAGCTAGCCGGGGAAAGAATAAAGGCGATTCTCACCCGCGCCCCGGGCAATGGGGCCCCCATCGGCGGGCTAAAGGTCGTTGCGGAGAGCGGCTGGTTTGCGGCGCGTCCATCCGGTACCGAGGATATCTATAAAATTTATGCCGAGAGTTTTCGTGACGATGCTCATTTGCGCAAGATTCTGGAAGAGGCCCAGACAATTGTCGGCTCAGCGTTGACGGCCAAAACTGCGCCGAAGGCCAGTTTAGCGCCACCGCCCTCGCATCAGAGGAAGTCGAGCGAAGCGGTTGTCACGTGATGCAATGAACGCGATCCCGAAGAGCCATCTTGTGCGGCCAAAATCAAAGTTATGAGCGCAGCCTCGTCCAGCGCCCCGTCTCCGCCCGTTCCGCCGCCAGGCCGTGAAGCACTGACCGAACTGGCCATGGACCTCCGCTGGACGTGGAATCACAGTATGGATGAGTTGTGGCGGCGCCTCGATCCCGCGCTCTGGGCGCTCACCCATCATCCCAGCACGGTGCTCCAGACCGTCTCGCGCGAAAAACTTTCGCAAGCCCTGGCCGATCCAGACTTTTGCCAATTGCTTGACCGTCTGGTCCAGGCCAAACGGCAGGCGGCGACGATGCCTCGCTGGTTTCAGCAGAAATATCCCCAGAGTTCTCTCAATTGCGTCGCCTATTTTTGCATGGAATACATGTTGAGCGAGGCCCTTCCCATTTATTCGGGCGGCCTCGGAAACGTGGCCGGCGATCAGCTCAAGGCCGCGAGCGATTTGGGGGTTCCGGTGGTCGCAGTGGGGCTGCTCTATCAGCACGGGTATTTTCGCCAGGTGATAGACCGGAACGGAGCGCAGAAAGCGCTCTATCCCTATAACGATCCCAGTCAATTGCCCGTCACGCCGGTGCGCCAGGCGAACGGCGAGTGGCTGCGAATAGAGATACCATTGCCTGGCTACTCGGTCTGGCTGCGCGCCTGGGAGGTTCAAGTCGGCCGGGCCAAGCTCTATTTGCTCGACTCGAACAACGCGGCCAATGTTCCGATCCATCGGGGCATCACCAGTGAGCTTTATGGCGGGGACCAGGAATTGCGTTTGAAGCAGGAGATGGCGCTTGGAATCGGCGGCTGGCGATTGCTGACCGCGCTTGGACTCAAACCGGATGTCTGTCATCTCAATGAAGGACACGCGGCCTTCGCTTTATTGGAGCGCGCCCTGGGCTTTATGGCCGAAGCCGGGCAGCCTTTCCCGGTTGCGCTCGCGGCCACACGTGCGGGAAATATCTTTACGACCCATACGGCGGTTGCCGCGGGATTTGACCTCTTTTCGCCCGAGCTGATGGAGCAATACCTGGGCCGGTACGCGCAGGAAAAGCTCGGTCTGGGGCTGCGCGAGTTCCTGGCCTTGGGACGCCAGAACCCCGATGATGGGAACGAACCTTTCAACATGGCTTATTTGGCGATGCGCGGGTCCGGAGCAGTCAATGGAGTCAGCCGGCTGCATGGCCGCGTCAGCCGCCACATCTTTGCCCCGCTCTTTCCCCGGTGGCCGGAGGACGAAGTGCCGGTCGGCCATGTGACCAACGGCGTGCACATGCCAACTTGGGATTCGGCCGCAGCGGACGAGCTTTGGACTGACGCCTGCGGCAAAGGACGGTGGCTGGGGACATCGACCACATTGGAGACGGACCTCCGCCGTGTCTCGGATGAGAAACTCTGGGCTCTGCGCACCATCAGCCGAAAATCCCTGGTGGAATATGCTCGTGAAAGGATCGGCCTGCAGATGGATGCCGCAGGTGCGGAGCGGGAGGTCGTTGCCCGGACCCAGTCCCGGTTGGATCCCGGCATATTGACCCTCGGTTTTGCCCGACGTTTTGCGACTTATAAGAGGCCAAACCTGCTGCTGCACGACCCCGACCGGCTGCTTCGCATTCTCAAAAATCCCCAGCGCCCGGCGCAGCTCATCCTCGCAGGCAAGGCGCATCCGGCCGACCAAGCCGGCCAGGCGCTGATCCAGGAGTGGACGCGTTTTATTCGGCGCACCGATGCAAACCCTCCAGTGGTCTTTTTGGCCGATTACGACATGCTTTTGGCCGAACACCTGGTGCAGGGAGTCGATGTTTGGATCAACACGCCTCGGCGGCCCTGGGAAGCCTGTGGCACCAGCGGCATGAAGGTGCTCGTCAACGGCGGCCTCAACCTGTCGGAAATAGACGGCTGGTGGGCCGAAGCTTATATGCCGGACGTCGGGTGGGCCTTGGGTGACGGTCAGGAGCACGGCGAAGATCCCGCTTGGGATGCCGCCGAGGCTGAGGCTCTGTACGAGCGCCTTGAGCAAGAGGTCATACCAGAATTTTATACCCGCAATGAGAATGGCATACCCACTGGCTGGGTGAAGCGAATTAGGGAGAGCATGGCTCGACTGACTCCCAGGTTTGCCTCGGGCCGCGCGGTGCGTGAATACACCGAGCAGCACTATTTGCCCGCTGCTGCCGCCTATCATGAGCGCGCGGCGAACAAAGGTACGATCGGAAAACAAGTGGTCGATTGGCAGCAGGCGGTGGATCGAAAGTGGGGTTCAGTGCGCTTCGGCGACCTGCGAGTCGAAACCAACGCGGATCACCACGCGTTTGCGGTCGAAACCTTCCTGAACGAACTCGAACCGAGTGCGGTGCGAGTCGAGCTTTATGCGAACCGCGTTAATGGGGGCGATCCCGTGCGGGAGGAAATGAAATGCGCGGATCCGCCGGCCGGCCCATCCGGCGGGAGGGTTTACCGCGCGACGGTGCGCATGACACGTCCGGCGAGCGACTACACGGCGCGAGCGATACCTCAACGCTCCGGAGCGACGGTTCCGTTGGAATCCGATCGAATTCTTTGGCAGCGATGAAGAACTTGCCCCAGCGCAAGTTGCAAGATCACATCTCCAAGGTCTCCGGGCGCACGGACGTTCGCGCGGGTTCTCCGCTGCCCTTGGGAACCCAGGAAAGCGGAGGCGGAGTTAATTTCGCCATCTTCAGCCGAAATTCCAGCCGTGTTCGACTGGAATTGTTTGACCATCCCAAAGACGCGGCGCCCTCCCGGGCGATCAACCTGGATGCAACGCACAACCGCACCGGCGACGTATGGCACGTTTGGGTGAAGGGGATCGCGACCGGCCAATGCTATGCTTACCGTGTGGATGGTGCTTACGAGCCCGGCAAGGGACATCGTTTCAATTTCCACCGATTGCTCCTCGACCCCTTTGCGACTGCAATTTCGCGGCTGCCCCCCTGGGATTTTGCATCGGCACGTGGGTATGACTCGTCTTCGCCGGAACAAGATCTGGCTCTCTCGAAGGCGGACAATTCCGGGTCGATGCCGAAATGCGTCTATTTCAGCGAGCCCTTCGAATGGGAGGGGGACCGGCTACCGCGGCATCCTTGGTCGAAGATGGTCATCTATGAAACGCATGTCCGCGGCTTCACCATTCATCCCAAGTCGGGCGTGGACCATCCCGGAACCTATCGTGGGCTGATCGAAAAAATTCCCTATTTCAAGACGCTGGGAATAACCGCTGTGGAACTGATGCCCGTGCAGGAGTTTAACGAGAATTCCGTCACGCGCATAAACCCTCGGACAAAGCAAGCGCTCAAGAATTACTGGGGATACGATCCAGTGATTTTCTGCGCGCCCAAAGCCTCCTACAGCAGTTCGGTAGGTTTGGGCGAGCAGAAGCGGGAGTTCAAGGAAATGGTCAGGGCCCTCCACAAGGCTGAAATAGAAGTAATCCTCGATGTCGTGTTCAATCACACGGCGGAGGGAAACGAATTGGGGCCGACGCTTTGTTTCCGCGGGATGGACAATGCGATCTTCTACACGCTCGCGGATGACAAACGCCACTACAAGGACTACACGGGCACAGGCAACACCATCAACGCCAACAATCCGGCGGTGCGGGAGCAGATCATGGCCGCCCTCCGATACTGGACAGTCGAGATGCACGTCGATGGGTTCCGCTTCGACTTGGCATCGGTTCTCGACCGCGACGGCAACGGCAAGCTGCTGGCCAATGCCCCGGTTCTCGAACAGATCGCCGAGGATCCGATTTTGAGAGACGTGAGAATCGTCGCCGAGGCCTGGGACGCCGCCGGTGCTTATCAGGTCGGCAGCTTTTCAAAGCGGCGCTGGGCCGAGTGGAATGGCCGGTATCGGGATGATGTCCGGCGCTACTGGCGCGGCGATGATGGGATGCTCGGTTCGGTCGCCAGCCGCATTTGTGGCAGCGCCGACATCTACACGAAGTCGGGCAAAGGGCCCGAGGGGAGTATCAACTTCATCACCTGCCACGACGGCTTCACATTGAACGACTTGGTGAGCTATGGCCACAAGCACAACGAACCAAATGGAGAGAATAATCGTGACGGAACTGACGCCAACTTCAGCCAGAACTGTGGTGCCGAGGGCGAGACGACAGATGCCGGAATAGAAACCTTGAGGAAGCGGCAGATCAAGAACTTCCTCCTGACCCTGTTGGTCTCTCGCGGCGTGCCCATGCTGCTCGGCGGAGACGAAAGTGGTCGCACACAAGGCGGCAACAACAACGCCTACTGCCAGGACAACGAAACGAACTGGTTTGATTGGGGCTGCCTTGACCGGTACAAGGAACTTTTCCGCTTCACCCGTGGCCTGATCGCATTTCGCAACGCCCATCCGGCTCTGAGCAAGGAGCAATTCTACACCGCCAGTGAGATCCAGTGGTTTGGGTCGCATGGGGGCTTACCCAACTGGACCGACGCGAAGGAAAAGCGGTTTGCCTGCCTAATTCAAGAAAGCGAGCACAACGCCTTGTGCCTGATGTTCAATGCCGGCGACACCGCGGTCGACTTCGGTTTGCCGGCCCTGCCGCCGGCGGCTCGATGGCATATCGCGGTCGACACCTCTTGTCCGGCGCCGCGAGATCTGTTTGCGACGGGTGAGGAGCCGCTTTGGAAAGACCCGCAAAGCTATCACTTGGGCCCTCAGTCCAGCGCCATACTTCTGGTTCGGGCAGTCAACCCGGGGCGAGGGCATGCGGCGTTAACGAAAACCAAATGAAAAGAGCAACTCCGATCACGACGCTGTTTTTGGACATAGGGGGCGTCCTGCTTACCGACGGATGGGACCATCATGCCCGCAAACGAGCGGCGACTCACTTCAAGCTGGAATGGGCCGAGATGGAGGATCGGCATCATTTAACCTTTGACACCTACGAGGACGGAAAGCTAACGCTCGAAGAATATCTGGATCGGGTGGTTTTCCATCGAAAGCGGACCTTCACCCGGGCTCAGTTCCGGCGTTTCATGTTCGCGCAATCGAAACCCTATCCCGAGATGATCGAATTGGTCGCTCGGCTCAAGGTCCGGTACGGGCTGAGGATCGCCGTGGTCAGCAACGAGGCGCGGGAATTGAATTTGCACCGGATTCGAACGTTCAAACTGAACAAATTCGTGGATTTCTTCATTTCCTCCTGCTTCGTCCATATCCGCAAGCCCGATGAGGACATGTTTCGGCTGGCACTGGATATCTCCCAAACGCCGACTGAGCAGATCATCTATATTGAAGACACGCCGATGTTCGTTCGGATCGCGGAGAGCCTGGGAATTCGGAGCATTCTTCACACAGACTACCAATCCACGCGTGCCAAACTTTCCGCGCTCGGCCTAAAGATCATCGACTGAGGTTGGTCAAGGACAAACGCCGTTCCCTTCGCGGAGGTATCGCGCCGATGCGCGCCGTCGTGGCTGGTGCAACCATAGTCTCGAGGAGCCTCTTTGGATCTAGAAATGTCGGTGGTGTTCGGGTTTCACCCCATTGAGGATACCCGGCCTCCCGGGTAAGCTTTCTCCTTCATGGAAAACAAACGTTTGTTCAGGGGAGAATCGGGCACCGAAGACAAAGCCGAAGGCATCGCAAATAACCTTTCCGGCAAGGTCAAGGAAGGCGTCGGCAAGGCGATTGGAAACCGCCACCTGGAGGCCAAAGGCGATTCAGAACAACTCGAAGGCCAAGCACAGAAAAAGGTCGGCGAGGTCAAGAAAGCGTTCGGCAATTAATCCTCTCTCCTTTCATGAAAACCTCCCTCCATTCATCGACATTCGCTCTTCTGCTCGGATTGACGGGCGCGCTGGCTGTTGGAGGACTCACCGGCGGTTGCGCGGCGACACCTACGAGCGACAGCACCGGGCAATACGTGGACGACACGACCATCACGGCCAAGGTGAAGAGCTCTCTTTTGGGCGATGATGCCGTCAAATCGTTCGAGATCAAAGTCGAGACAGTTAAGGGAGTCGTGCAGTTAAGCGGCTTCGTTGACACTTCAGACCAAAAGTCCGCGGCGGAGAAAGATGCGTCGGCCGTCGCCGGCGTGAAGAACGTCAAAAACAATCTTATCGTCAAGTAGCATAAGGCCCTAGCGTAGGCTGCGTCTCGAAAGAGGACTTCGCGTACGCGGCCAGATCCGTCGCAAGGGGGCGGCATCTGAGTCCTTTCGCGGCGCATCCTGAACCGCACCGGCATCAAGACTTCGAGCCCCGTAACCCGAATCGAAATCCGATGCCATGCAATCAATTCTGACCGTCAACGGCGGCTCATCCAGCATCCGGTTCGCGGTCTATCAGACGGGCGCGACGCTTCAGCGGCGGCTAAGCGGGAAGATCGATCGCATTGGTGCGGGCGGCACTAATTTGATTGTCGACGATCCAGCCGCGCGACGGCAGGCCCCCCGCCGCGTTGCTGGCGCCAACCACCGAATGGCGGTGGCTTTTCTGCTCGACTGGCTTGAGGAGCAGCCGGTCTTCGCGTCGGTCAAGGCCGTCGGACATCGCGTGGTGCAGGGCATGCAGCATTCCGAACCGGAGCTCGTCACCCCCAAGCTGCTCGCAGAACTGCGCCGGATCACCCGGTATGACCCTGACCATCTGCCGCGTGAGGTCGAAATGATCGAGGCGTTCCGCCAGCGGCATCCCAAGCTGCCCCAGGTAGCGTGCTTCGACACCGCGTTTCACCGCACCATGCCGCGAGTCGCCAAGCTGCTGCCGATTCCGAGGCACTATATGGCCCAGGGGGCCGAGCGCTACGGCTTCCACGGGTTGTCCTACGCTTATTTGTCGGAGGAACTCGCCTGCATCGATCCCGTAGCCGCAAAAGGCCGTACGATCCTCGCCCATCTTGGAAATGGCGCCAGCGTAGCCGCCGTGCGGCACGGCAAGAGTATCGACACCAGCATGGGCTTCACACCCGCGTCCGGCCTTGTCATGAGCACCCGTACGGGAGACCTGGATCCGGGCCTGGTTTACTACCTGGCGCGCACCCGCCGTATGACCGCGGCACAGTTTCAACAGATGGTGAACCACAAATCGGGGCTACTTGGTGTTTCTGGGACCAGCTCCGACATGCGGGACTTGCTCGCACGAGAAGCCGGTGACGTGCGGGCCTCGGAAGCCGTGGCTCTGTTTTGCTATCAGGCCAAAAAATGGATCGGCTCCTATGCCGCGGTGCTCGGCGGTTTGGACACGCTTGTCTTTGCGGGGGGCATCGGCGAAAGCGCCCCGCTCATCCGGGAGCGGATCTGCGACGGGCTCAGTTTTCTCGGCATCAAACTGAGCCGGAAGCGCAATGCGAAGAATGCGGCGGTGATTTCCACGGGAGCGAGCCGGGCCACGGTCCGGGTGATGCGCACGGATGAGGAACTGATGATTGCGCGCTCAGTATCGCGTTCTCGCCCGGCAGACACTGCGCGCGCCAAAAAGCGGCAAGGGCATTGAATCCGTCCGTCCCACGACCTCAAACATCAATCCAACGTCATGAAATCCACTCAATCGCTGCACAATCTCGGCCAAAGCTTATGGCTCGATAACATCACCCGAGATCTGCTGATCAGCGGCACGCTCGAAAACTACATCCAAGGGTTGTCCGTGACCGGCCTAACCTCGAACCCGACGATTTTTGATCATGCGATCAAGCACAGCCCCGCCTACAACGCTGCGATCCGCGAAATTCTGGCAAAGGGGAAAACCGGCGAGGACCTCTTTTTCGATCTCGCGCTGGACGATCTCACCCGGGCCGCCGACCTATTCCGGCCGGTTTACGACCGTACGAATGGAGTGGACGGATGGGTGTCGCTGGAGGTGTCGCCACTTTTGGCCCATGACACGGTCAGGACCATCGCCGCCGCCAAGGAACTTTCCGGGCGGGCGGGGCGGCCCAATTTATTCATCAAGATCCCGGGCACGAAGGAAGGTGCGCCCGCCATCGAGGAGGCGATCTTTGCCGGCGTTCCGGTCAATGTTACGCTGCTATTTTCGCGCGAGCATTACCTGGCGGCCGCCGAGGCATATCTGTGCGGCATCGAGCGGCGGATCGCAGCCGGGCTCAACCCTCAGGTTGGCTCCGTGGCCTCGGTATTCGTCAGCCGTTGGGATGTCGCCGTGGCGGGCAAGGTTCCGTCGGAGCTGGAAAACCGGCTTGGTATCGCGATTTCCGGTCGTATCTATAAGGCATACCTCGATCTGTTGGGCAGCCCGCGCTCGCAGCGCGTGTACAACGCCGGCGCTAGGCCCCAACGCCTGCTTTGGGCGAGCACCGGCACCAAGGATCCGAAGGCATCTGATACCCTCTACGTCAAGGCGCTAGCCGCGCCGTTCACGGTGAATACGATGCCCGAGGCTACATTGAAAGCGCTGGCCGATCACGGCGAAATCGGCCCGATCATGGCGCCGGATGGGGGCAATTGTGAAAAAGTTTTGGAACGATTTTCCCAGGCTGGTGTGAGCGTCGATGACCTCGCCGCCCAGCTTCAGGACGAGGGGGCAAAGTCCTTTGTGAAATCCTGGAGCGAACTCTTGGCGGTAATTGCTTCCAAGAGTGCGGAGCTTAAGTGAAGCGCCTGAATCGGCAGTTGAATCAGATTAAAGAATCATGAGCCCGACCACCCCAATCAAATCGCTGACCGAGCGCCCGGCCTGGAAGGCCCTCGGCGCCCATCACCAAAAACTGCAGAAGCTGCATCTGCGGAAACTGTTCGCCGATGACCCGACACGCGGCGAGCGCCTGACGGCGGAGGCGGCGGACCTTTACCTGGATTACTCCAAGAATCGGATCACCGACCGGACCATCAAGCTGCTGGTCCAATTGGCCGAGGAATCCGATTTGAGCGGACGGATAGCAGCCATGTTCAGCGGCGAAAAAATCAACGTCACAGAAAATCGCGCCGTGCTGCACGTGGCCCTGCGGGCCCCGGCCGGGGCAACCATCGTCGTAGATGGGAAAAATGTCGTGCCCGAGGTTCATGCCGTGCTCGACAAGATGGCTGCCTTTTCCGATCGCATCCGTAGCGGCGCCTGGAAGGGCCATACCGGCAAACGCATCAAGAACGTCATAAATATCGGCATCGGCGGCTCCGACCTAGGCCCGGTGATGGCCTATGAGGCGCTCAAGTATTACAGCGAGCGCCGCCTGACGTTCCGCTTCGTGTCGAACGTGGACGGCATCGATTTCGTGGAGGCAACCCGTGATCTCGAGCCAGCTGAGACGCTGTTCATCATTTCGTCCAAGACCTTCACCACGCTGGAGACCATGACCAACGCGCACAGCGCCCGCGATTGGCTGCTCCACGGGCTTGGCCGCGACCGCAAGGCGGTGGCCCGTCATTTCGTGGCGGTTTCCACGAATGCGGCCAAGGTGGCGGCGTTTGGCATCGATACGGCGAACATGTTCGGCTTCTGGGACTGGGTCGGCGGGCGCTACTCGATGGATTCGGCCATCGGCCTTTCCACCATGCTGGCGATAGGCCCCGGCAATTTCCATGCGATGCTCAAGGGCTTTCGCGAAGTGGATGAGCATTTTCGCAATACGCCGTTCAAAAATAACCTGCCGGTGCTGATGGGGCTTTTGTCGGTTTGGAACAATGACTTTCTCGGCGCCCAAACGGTCGCGGTTTTGCCCTACGAACAATACCTGAAACGCTTTCCCGCCTATCTTCAGCAATTGACGATGGAGAGCAACGGTAAGCACGTCACGCTTGCGGGCAAACAGGTGGACTATCAGACCGGACCGATTTACTGGGGCGAACCCGGCACCAACGGCCAGCACTCGTTCTATCAATTGATCCATCAGGGTACGCGGCTCATTCCCTGCGATTTTATCGCGTTTGGCCACCCGCTGACCCCGCTGGGACGTCACCACGACATTCTTCTGGCGAATGTCTTCGCCCAGGCCGAGGCGCTCGCCTTCGGCAAGACTGCGGAGGAAGTCAAAGCCGAGGGAACGCCGCCGGCGCTGGTGCCGCATCGGGTTTTTGAGGGCAACCGTCCGTCCAATGTCATCCTGGCCGACCGGCTGACGCCGGAAGTCCTCGGCAAACTTGTCGCGTTGTATGAGCACAGCGTTTTCACGCAGGGCGTTATTTGGAACATCGATTCGTTTGACCAATGGGGCGTCGAGTTGGGCAAGGTCCTTGCCCAGCGCATTGTTCCCGAGCTTGAGAGCAAAACAGCGCCGAGGCTCAAACACGACAGTTCAACGAACAACCTAATTCGCCGCTACCGGAAGCTGAGGGGACCGATGTGAAATCTCCCGGCAATGATCTCCGCAGGCGCGCGGGACTTTTGATTGCCTGCGCGGTTTGGCACTCGTCGCCGACCGTCAAGGCGAACCAAGCGAAGCCATGACCATTGATAGCATCAGTACCGTGGTCACGGTAGCCCCAACGGCTCCCAGACAGACTGCAGACAAAGCGATTTATACCTGCCCGATGCATCCTGAAGTCCAGCAGGATCATCCGGGCGATTGCCCTAAATGCGGCATGGCGCTGGAACCGAAGGTCGGCGCCGCGAGTATGGATGACGAGGAGAGTGGCGAACTGCGCAACATGACGAGGCGCTTCTGGATCAGCGCGTTCCTGGCGCTGCCGGTCTTTGTCCTGGCGATGGCTCATTTGATCCCCGCATTGGGCGCTCATTCCTGGGTGGAAAGCGACGCCTCGCGCTGGACGCAATTCGCTCTCGCCATACCCGTCGTCGGCTGGGCGGGCTGGCCTTTTTTCCACCGTGGCTGGCGGTCTGTTCTAACGGGCCATTTGAACATGTTCACGCTGATTTCGATCGGCGTAAGCGCAGCCTTCGTTTTTAGCGCCGCGGCGATGCTTGCGCCGGGCATGTTTCCGCCCGCGATGCGGCACGGTGGCAAGATTCCCATCTACTTTGAAGCCGCAGCGGTCATCATTGTGCTCGTTCTTCTTGGCCAGGTGCTTGAACTGCGCGCCCGCAGTCGCACGGGTAGTGCCATCAAAGCATTGCTCAACCTCGCGCCACCCCTCGCGCGCCAGGTCGCACCGGGCGGCGATCATCAAGTCCCGCTCGACCAAGTGAAGGTAGGCGATTGGTTGCGGGTGGTTCCCGGTGACAAGGTGCCCGTCGATGGCGCAGTGGTCGAAGGTCATTCCAGCGTGGAAGAGTCAATGATCACCGGCGAACCCCTCCCGGTGGGAAAGACCATCGGCGACAAGGTGACCGGAGGCACCGTTAACGGCTCCGGCAGTTTTGTCATGCGCGCCGAGCGGGTGGGCAGCGACACGTTGCTCGGGCAGATTGTGAAGATGGTAGCCGAAGCCCAGCGCAGCCGCGCGCCGATTCAAGGGCTTGCCGACAAGGTCGCGGGCGTTTTCGTACCGGTGGTGCTAGCGGTTTCGGCGCTTACCTTCGTCCTCTGGATGTGGCTCGGGCCAGAGCCCAGGCTCGGGCACGCAATGGTCAACGCAGTCGCGGTCCTCATCATCGCCTGTCCTTGCGCTCTCGGCCTAGCCACCCCGATGTCCATCATGGTCGGCATTGGCCGGGGCGCGCAAGAAGGCGTGCTGGTTAAAAACGCCGAGGCGCTCGAACGGCTGGAAAAGATCGATACCCTCGTCGTGGACAAGACGGGTACTCTCACGGAGGGCAAGCCGAAGCTCAGGGAGGTGCTGCCCGCGGGTGGCTGGGAGGCGACCGAGCTTCTCCGACTCGCCGCCTCGCTGGAACAGGCCAGCGAACATCCACTCGCCGCCGCGATTGTGCGGGGAGCAAAGGAGAAGGGCCTCGTTCTCGCGGCCGTGAACGATTTTCGTTCGGTGACTGCGGGTGGTGTTCTCGGCACCGTCGCAGGCCGGACGGTCATGATTGGCAAACCGGACTTCCTGAGAAACGAAAAGGTTGCCGGTTTGGAGTCATTGGAAGCCTCGGCCACGAAACTTCAGGAAGAAGGCAGCACCGCCGTTTTTGTCGTCATCGATGGCAAGCCGGCGGGAACCCTCGCCATCGCCGATCCAATCAAACCAACGACTTCCGAAGCTGTCCGCGAGCTCCACGCACTCGGATTAAAGCTCGTCATGCTCACCGGCGATAATCACCGCACTGCCGCCGCGGTAGCAGGGCAACTCGGCCTCGATGCCGTGGAGGCGCAGATCGAGCCAGCTGGGAAGGTCGCTCAGGTGAAAAAGCTGCGCGCGGAAGGCAAGCACGTGGCAATGGCTGGGGATGGAATCAACGATGCCCCCGCTCTCAGCGAGGCTGAGGTCGGCATCGCCATGGGCACAGGCACCCAGGTGGCCATCCAGAGCGCCGGCATTACACTCGTGCGAGGCGACCTTCGCGGCATCGCGAAGGCCATTCGTTTGAGTCGCGCCACACTGCGGAACATCCGGCAAAATCTGTTATTCGCCTTTCTGTACAACGCGCTGGGCATCCCGCTGGCAGCCGGGGCGCTTTACCCATTTTTCGGGCTGCTGCTCAGCCCGATCATCGCCGGCGCCGCGATGAGCCTGAGTTCCATTTCCGTCATCGGCAACGCCCTTCGCCTGCGGAAGGTGACCCTTTAAATTATCTCCAACAATATGAAAACAAACATAACGACTCTTGCTCCCGAATTGCTTCAACGCATCAACGCCTACTGGCGCGCCGCCAACTATCTGTCGGTCGGCCAAATTTATCTCTACAATAATCCGCTGCTGAAGCGACCGCTGAAGCTCGCAGACGTGAAGCCGCTGGTGGTCGGGCACTGGGGCACCACGCCGGGCCAGAACTTCATCTATGTGCACTTGAACCGGGTCATCAAGAAGTATGACTTGGATATGTTTTATATCGCCGGTCCCGGGCACGGCGGTCCGGCGATCGTGGGTAACGTTTACCTCGAAGGCACTTGGAGCGAAGTTTACCCGGACGTCACCCAGGACGAAGCCGGGTTGAAAAAGCTGTTCACCCAGTTTTCGTTCCCCGGCGGAATTTCCAGCCACGTTGCGCCGACGACGCCCGGTTCGATTCATGAAGGCGGCGAACTGGGCTATTCGCTCAGCCACGCCTTCGGGGCCGCATTCGACAATCCCGGCTTGATCGTCGCCTGCGTGGTTGGCGATGGCGAATCGGAAACGGGGCCGCTGGCGACTGCGTGGCAATCCAACAAGCTCCTCAACCCGATTACCGACGGGGCCGTGCTGCCGATCCTGCACCTCAACGGCTACAAGATCAGCAATCCGACGGTCCTAGCTCGCATCGAGCACGAGGAGTTGGAGCAATTTTTGCGCGGCTGCGGCTGGACGCCCCACTTCGTGGAGGGCGATGACCCGGAAAAGATGCACGAACTCATGGCTGCGACCATGGAGGAAGCCATCGAGGACATCCGGCGGATCCAGAGCAATGCTCGGGACAATCACGACAACACCCGGCCGCGGTGGCCAATGATCGTCCTCAAGTCGCCCAAGGGCTGGACGGGGCCAAAAGTCGTCGATGGCCTGCAAATCGAGGGCACGTTTCGGGCGCATCAGGTGCCACTTCTCGTTGACTCCGAACATCCCGAGCACGTCGCGTACCTCGAAAGCTGGATGAAAAGCTACAAGGCCGAGGAGCTGTTCGATGCCAATGGCCGTCTCAGACCGGAGTTGGCCGATCTGGCGCCAAAGGGAGACCGGCGGATGGGCGCCAATCCGCATGCCAACGGAGGAAAATTGCTGCACGACCTGCGTATGCCGGACTTTCACAACCATGCGGTCAAGGTCCCCTCGCCCGGCGCGGTTGACGCCCAGGATACGCTCGTACTGGGCAAATTTCTGCGCGACGTGGCCAAGCTGAACCTGGATCGCCACAACTTCCGGATTTTCGGTCCCGATGAAACCCTCTCAAATCTCCTCGGAGCGGTCTTCGAAGTCACCCCTCGTCAATGGGACGCCCGTACTGTGGCAAATGATGAATTCCTCGCCCCCGCCGGACGCGTTTTGGACTCGATGCTCAGCGAGCACCAGTGCGAGGGTTGGCTGGAGGGCTATCTGCTAACCGGACGGCACGGGCTGTTCAACAGCTACGAAGCCTTCATCCGCATCGTCGACTCGATGTTCAGCCAGCATGCTAAATGGCTGAAAGTGTGCTTGGAGCTCCCCTGGCGCCGGAAGATCTCATCGTTGAACTATCTTCTAGCCTCCCACGTCTGGCAGCAGGACCACAACGGCTTCACCCACCAGGATCCCGGCTTTCTTGACCATGTGATCAACAAGAAGGCCGAAATCGTGCGCGTTTACCTCCCGCCCGATGCCAACTGCCTGTTATCGGTCTTCGATCATTGCCTGCGCAGTCGGAATTACGTCAACGTGGTCGTGGCGGGCAAACACGCGCTTCCCCAGTGGCTGAACATGGACGAAGCAGTCGTTCATTGCACGGAGGGAATCGGCATCTGGCAATGGGCCAGCAACGACCAGGGCGCAGAGCCGGACGTGGTGATGGCCTGCTGCGGCGACACCCCCACGCTCGAGATCGTGGCCGCCGTTTCCATCCTTCGCGAATTCCTGCCGGCCCTGAAGATCCGGGTGATCAATGTCGTGGATCTGATGAGGCTGCAGCCCAAGAGCGAGCACCCGCACGGACTGAGCGAAACCGATTACGATTCGCTCTTCACCAAGGACAAGCACATCATCTTTGGCTTCCATGGTTACCCCTGGCTGGTCCACCGGCTGACCTACCGCCGGACCAACCGCAATCTCCACGTCCGCGGTTACAAGGAAGAGGGCACGATCACGACGGCCTTCGACATGAGGGTGCAGAACGACCTGGACCGGTTCCACCTGGTGCAGGACGTGGTCGACCGCGTGCCGAATTTGGGGTCCAAGGGCGCTTATCTGAAGCAGCAGATGCAAGACAAACTCATCGAGCACAAGCGGTATATCGACAAACATGGCGAGGACCTGCCGGAAATTCGGAATTGGAAGTGGAGTCCGGCTGACACGCGGACAGGACCACCGCTCGAGGAGAAGCCTCGTGTGCTTCAGCCACTGTGACGGCAAAGCAGCTGAGGTAAATTCCGAAGGCAAATTGACACTGAGACAAACGATAGGAATTCCCGATGCCCATACAACTTCATGAAGAAAACGGCGGGAAACTTCTCGCCATTCACATCAGCGGGAAGCTGGTAAAAGCGGATTACGCGCCATTTGTGCCCGAGTTTGAGCGGCTCCTCCGGCAGCACGGAAGGCTGCGGGTGCTGTTCGACATGACCGGTTTCCACGGCTGGGATGCCGGCGCGATGTGGGAGGATATCAAGTTTGATATCAAACACTTCGCCGACATTGATCGGCTGGCGATGGTCGGGGAGAGGAAGTGGCAGCAGGGCCTGGCGGCATGCTTCAAAGTTTTCACGAAAGCGACCGTCCGATATTTCGATAACGCCAATGCCGCCGAGGCGCGGAAGTGGTTGGACGAATCGTAGCCCCACCAGCCGAGACCGCCACGAATGAGCACGCCAAGCCAAGTTAGTCGACAGACGCTGCCTGAAGGCGAAATCGCATCAGCGAAACCGCGCGCGGGAGATCCAAAACCGGAAGTGATGCAACTCCCGATAAATACGCAACGGCTTACCGACACCGCGAGGACGCTGGTCGCCGCCGACAAGGGCCTGCTGGCGATGGATGAAAGCAATCCAACCTGCGACAAGCGATTTGCCAAGGTGGGGATTCCCCAGACCGTGGAGGCGAGACGGGCCTATCGGGAGTTGATAATCACGACACCCGGTCTCGGCGAGTCCATTAGTGGCGTGATCCTCTACGACGAGACGATCCGCCAGCAGAAAAAGGACGGAACTCCCTTTGTCAAAGTCATCACCGATGCCGGAATCATTCCCGGCATCAAAGTCGACACCGGTGCAAAGTGCCTGGCAGGTCATCCCGGAGAGAAAGTAACCGAAGGTCTGGACGGATTGCGCGACCGCCTGGCGGAATACTCTCACATGGGCGCCCGTTTTGCCAAATGGCGCGCAGTGATCGCCCTGGGCGACGGCATTCCCAGCCGGGGTTGCATCGAGGCCAACGCGCAGGCGTTGGCCCGCTACGCCGCGCTTTGCCAAGAGGCCGGAATGGTCCCCGTGGTCGAACCGGAAGTGCTCATGGACGGCGAGCACACCCTGGAGCGGTGCGGCGAGGTGACTGAGGAAGTCCTGCGATCGGTTTTCAACCAGCTTTACGTTCAACGGGTGATGCTGGGGGGTATGATCCTGAAGCCCAACATGGTGCTTCCGGGATTGAGCTGCCCCAAGCAGGAGACGGTGGACGAGGTGGCCGATGCCACGGTGCGGTGTCTCCTGCGGGCCGTCCCCGCAGCCGTTCCGGGGATCGCCTTCCTATCGGGCGGCCAATCCGGTGAACTGGCTTCGGCCAGACTGAATGCCATGAACGTGAGATTCAAATCGCGGCTGCCTTGGGCAGTGGCGTTTTCGTTTGCCCGAGCCATCCAGCGACCGGCTCTGGAGATTTGGCGAGGCAACGAATCTCAGGTATCGGCGGCACAACAGGCTCTGTATCACCGCGCCAAGTGCAACGCGGCCGCTCGCCGCGGCACGTACGATGCCGCAATGGAGACGGATCGGCCGGCTAGTCCTGAGCACCCAATGGAAATCGAACATGCGCCAGAAATTCATAATCGGTAACTGGAAGATGCATACCAACTCCGCCGAAGCTGGACCGCTGGCCAAGGCGATCGTAGACGGCGTTGGCACCGCGGCCCATGTATCCGTCGCCATCTGTCCACCTTTTCCCTATTTGGCCCTGGCCGGCGGAATTCTCAAGGGCAGCCGCGTCGCGCTGGGAGCGCAGAACCTCTATCCCGAAAAGGATGGGGCGTTCACTGGCGAGGTCAGCCCGGCGATGCTCCTCGATCTGGGCTGCAAATACGTCATCCTCGGCCATAGCGAGCGCCGGGAAAAGCTGGGAGAAACCGATGCGTTCATCAACCAAAAGGTGCGGTTTGCCCTGGCCGCCGGCCTCGACGTGATACTCTGCGTCGGCGAGACCCGGGATCAACGCGATTCCGGCCAGACTGACGCGGTGCTCAATCGGCAAGTCGCCCAGGGATTGGCGCAGCTGTCAGCGGAACTCTTGAGCCATCTGATCATCGCATACGAACCAATCTGGGCAATCGGAAGCACCGGACACGATGCCACCCCGCAGCAGGCGCAGGAGGGCCACGCCGTCATTCGGCGCCGGTTTGGACAGATGTTCGGAGAGAAATCGGCTCAGGCGCTTGCCATCCAGTACGGCGGAAGCGTCAAGCCGGACAACGCCGCCGGGTTCCTTGGCCGGCCCGGAGTGGACGGCGCTCTCATCGGCGGCGCCAGCCTGCAGGCCGATCAATTTCTGGCCATCATCCGGGCTGGGATCAGCGCGGTATAACAAACAAGGAGAATTCCTATTATGAAGCCGAGTACCGACCAGCCAAAGGATCCCGCATCGAAGCCAAATGACTCCGCCGAACCGAAACCCAAGGCTCCCGCCGCCAAGGCGGGATCCAAACCGGACGCCAAGACCGATCCGAAGGATGATCTGAAAATGCTGCCCCTGGCGGAGGTCGAGAAGAAGTTGGGCTACTCGCCCAATGGCCTAAGTCAAGCCGAGGCGGCGAAACGGTTGACGCAATACGGGCCCAACGAGCTGGCAGAAAAGAAGACCAATTTCTTCCTGAAATTTCTCGGCTATTTTTGGGGGCCGATCCCGTGGATGATCGAGATTGCGGTCATCCTGTCGGGCGTGCTCCGGCACTGGCCGGATTTCTTCATCATCCTCCTTTTGCTTGTGGCCAACGCCGTGGTCGGATTCTGGGAGGAGCGCCAGGCGGGAAATGAAATCGCCGCCCTCAAGGCCAGGCTGGCGAACAAGGCCCGGGTGATCCGCGACGGGAAATGGATCAACCCGGCGGCCCGGGAATTGGTGCCGGGGGACGTCATCCGCATGCGGCTGGGCGACATTGTACCGGCGGATGCGCGTCTGTTGCAGGGCGACTCCGTCGAGGTCGACCAGTCGGCGCTGACGGGGGAATCCTTGCCCGTCGAGAAAAAATGCGGCCAGGCAGTGTTCTCCGGCTCGACCATTCGCAGGGGAGAGATCAGCGCGCTCGTCTATGCCACGGGTGAGAACACCTACTTCGGCAAGACGGCGCAGCTCGTGCAGGGAGCGCACACGGTCAGCCATTTCCAAAAGGCGGTTTTGAAGATCGGCCGGTACCTAATCGTCCTCGCGATCGCCCTGGTCGCGGTGATTGTCACTGTTGCGATCTTCCGCGGAGACCCGGTCCTGAGCACCCTACAGTTCGCCCTGGTGCTGACCGTGGCCGCCATACCGGTGGCGATGCCGACTGTGCTCTCGGTCACGATGGCGGTCGGCGCGCACTTGCTCGCCAAGAAAAAGGCGATTTTGAGCCGGTTGGTGGCGATCGAGGAATTGGCCGGCGTGGACGTGCTCTGCGCGGACAAAACCGGCACCCTAACCCAGAATAAGCTCACGCTGGGCGATCCCTTCTGCGTGAACAATGTGACCGCCGATCAAGTCATCCTTGATGGCGCACTGGCGTCGCGCGCGGACGATAACGATACGATTGACCTGGCCGTATTGGGCGGACTGAAAAACAAGGACTCGTTAAAGGCGTACGAAGTCGTTCATTTCCAGCCATTCGATCCGGTGCACAAACGCACGGAGGCCACCGTCAAAGGCAAGGATGGAAAGACATTCAAGACGACGAAAGGCGCGCCGCAGGTGATTTTGGCCCTGTCGGCCAATGCCGGGCAGGCGAAGGACGCCGCCACCAAGGCGGTCGACGATTTTGCGGCTCGCGGCTTTCGATCACTGGGCGTTGCCCGGTCGGACCAAGAAGGCAAGTGGCAATTCCTCGGTGTGCTGCCGCTGTTTGATCCGCCACGGGAAGATGCCAAGGAAACCATCGCGACCGCGCTGGCGATGGGCGTTAAGGTCAAGATGGTAACCGGCGATGCCTTGGCCATCGCCAAGGAAACCGCCAAAAAGCTGGGCATGGGCGCGAACATTCTCGATGCCGGCAGTCTGGGCGACTCAAAGAAGCAAGAGACCGCAGCGGTGACAGAGGAAATCGAGAAGGCCGACGGGTTCGCCCAGGTGTTCCCCGAGCACAAGTTCCACATCGTCGACGTCCTGCAAAAGCACGGCCACATCGTCGGCATGACCGGCGACGGCGTCAACGACGCCCCCGCGTTGAAGGAGGCCGATTGCGGCATCGCCGTCTCGAGCGCGACCGACGCGGCGCGCGCAGCGGCTGCCATCGTCCTGACCACCCCCGGACTGTCGGTGATCATCGATGCGATCAAGGAAAGCCGGCGGATTTTCCAGCGGATGAACAGCTATTCGATCTACCGCATCGCCGAGACGCTGCGGGTGCTATTCTTCATGACGCTGGCGATCCTGATCTTCAATTTTTACCCGGTAACCGCGGTGATGATCGTGATGATCGCGTTGCTCAACGACGGCGCCATCCTCTCCATTGCCTACGACAATGTCCATTACAGGGATAAGCCCGAGGCATGGGACATGCGCACGGTGCTGGGCATATCCACGGTGCTCGGTCTCATCGGGGTCATCGCGGCGTTCGGCTTGTTTTGGCTCGGATTGCAGGTCTTTCATCTCGACCATGCGCGCGTCCAGACGCTGATGTATTTGAAGCTGTCCGTGGCGGGACACCTGACGATCTTCCTCACCCGCACGCGCGGCCCGTTCTGGTCTATCCGTCCCGCACGAATTTTGTGGATGGCGGTCCTGGGCACCCAATTCGTGGCAACGCTAATCGCGGTTTATGGCCTGTTTATGACACCGCTCGGATGGGGCTGGGCCCTGTTCGTTTGGGGTTATGCGCTCGCCTGGTTCCTCGTGAATGACCGCGTGAAACTGCTCGCTTATCGGATTCTTGATCGCGGCAAAGCGAAGGCGAAACCTGAAGCCAAAAGCGCGCCCGAGCCTGAGAGCAAAGATGCGGCTAAGCCCGGAGATAAGACCGAAGCCAAACCTGGGACCCCGGCGGAGCCGAAGCCCGAAGCCAGTGCTAAGCCCGAGGACAAGGGTGAGCCACAGCCCGAGGCCAAAGATGGGGCCAAGCCCGGGGATACGCCCGAAGCCAAGCCTGGCACCCCGGCCGAGCCCAAGCCCGAAGCCGGTGCCAAGCCCGATGCCAAAGCTGAACCCAAGCCCGAAGACAAAACTGCGGCTGCGCCTGGGGACAAAACAGAAGCCAAGCCTGGGACCCCGACCGAGCCGAAACCGGAAGCCGGTGTCAAGCCCGACGCAAAAGCTGAACCCATGCCCGAAGCCGAGCCGAAGGCCGAAACCAAAGCCAAGACACCGGCCAATCTGACACCGCTGATCGCCAAGCGAGCCTATGAAATCTACGAGCAACGAAGCTACAAGGGCGACCTGGCAGCTCAGGACTGGGAACAAGCGAAGCGTGATATCGGAAAAAACGAAACCAAAGCCGAGCCTAGCCCTGAGGCTGCGGCAGAGCCGAAGACCTTAGCCAATGCCAAGCCCGATGCAAAAGCTGAACCCAAGCTCGAAGCCAAAGATGGGGCTAAGCCCGGGGATAAGGCGGAAGCCAAGGCTGGGGCACCGGCGGAACCGAAGCCCTTAGCCAGTGCTAAGCCAGATGCAAAGGCTGAACCAAAGCTCGAAGCCAGCACTGAACCGAAACCCGAAAGCAACGCCGACGCGAAGCCCGGTGACGACGCCAAGCCCCAGGCAAATGCCGGGTCTAAGCATGAAACCCCTACGGAGCCCAAGCCCGAAGCCAAAGCGGAGCCTAAGGCCGAAACCAAAGCCAAGACCCCGGCCAATCTGACGCCGCAGCTCGTCAAGCGCGTCCACAAACTCTACGAGGACCTAGGGCGTGAAGAGGTTCGAGCGGTGGAGGACTTGGAGAAGACGGAGCGCGAAACTTCGAAAGATGAACCCCATCAATAGGCCCCTTCAATAAAACCACCAATGCGACAGCCCAACAATCGAATGCAAATGAAATCGACTCAGCCTCTCGCACTCATCATGGCTGCGGGCACCCTGTTAATTACCAGCGCATCCATGCGCGCTTCCGACATGGACAGCCGCATCGAATCAGCCGCCGCCAATTCCTACGTATTTAAAACCTACCTCAAGGACGACTCGGTCAAGATAGACTCCAAAGGCGGAGTTGTCACCCTGACCGGCACCGTTGCCGACGCTTCCCATAGATCACTGGCCCAGGACACCGCCCGGAGTCTGCCCGGTGTCAAAAGCGTGGACAACGAATTGCAGGTAAGCGGCGACAAACCCGCGGAACACTCAGACGACTGGATCAGCATGAAGGTGCGATTCGCGCTGCTGTTCCATCGCAATGTGAGCGTCACCGGCACCAGCGTGTTTGTGAAGGACGGTATCGTCACTCTCCAGGGCGAGGTGAACAGCGCGGCGGCAAAGGAACTTACCGCCGTATACGCCAGGGACGTTGAAGACGTCAAAGCGGTCAAGAATGAGATGACGATTGCGAAGGCCCCAGCCACGCCCAATGCAACCGCCGGTGACAAGATTGACGACGCCTCGATCACGGCCGAAGTCACGGCGTCTTTGCTAGCGCAGCGTTCGACCACCGCATTGAAACCCAGGGTTTCGACTAAGAACGGCGTCGTCACCCTGTCAGGCATTGAACAGAACGATGCGGAGAAGAGCCAGGTCACGAAGTTCGTCGCCGACCTCAATGGCGTGACCGGCGTCATCAACAACATGACCGATGACCCCTCTATTACGGACGAAGTTAAGGCGTCGTTGTCGTCACAAGATTCGACCCGCGGCCAACACATCAAATTTTCAACGACAGATGGAGTCGTCACCTTGAGCGGCATTGCGAAGGACGATGCTGAAAAGAGCCTCGTCACGAAGCTCGTCACGGACATCAACGGCGTGACCAGCGTGACCAACAACATGACCATCCAAAAGTGGTAGGCATCGAATAACACCCCAGACCATGCATAGGTTCTTGGGATAGTTGCTATGCGAATCCTCCGCAATATTCACCGGGTAGAATAGATATTTCTCCGGCAAAACTCCCAGCGACCTTAACCGAAAGTTTAATGATGAAAATCCATTCAAAGGACTTCCGGGTTTCACCCGGAACAAAGATCAAACTTGGAAAGTGGCCGACGGTGGTGCATCCCTATTGCAAGACAAAGAAGAGCTATAAGAAACTCCTGGACGAGCACATCGCGGGATTGAGTTCGCTGCAAAACCTCCACTACGCCTCCAGCCGCTATGCCCTGCTGCTGATGTTTCAGGGGATGGACGCGGCGGGCAAGGATGGCGCCATCCGGCACGTAATGTCCGGCGTTAACCCGCAAGGCTGCGAAGTCTTCAGTTTCAAACAGCCGAGTGCCGAGGAACTGAAGCACGATTTTCTCTGGCGCACCACTTGCCATCTGCCGGAACGGGGGCGAATCGGCATCTTCAATCGAACCTACTATGAGGAAGTCCTCGTCGTTCGGGTGCACCCGGAAATTCTTCGCGGCCAGGGCCTTCCTGACGAGTTGATCGATGAGAGGACCATTTGGAAGGAGCGGTATCGTTCCATCGTTAATCTGGAGGAGCATCTCCACCGCAATGGAACCCGGATCGTCAAGATCTTCCTCCACCTCTCGAAGAGCGAACAGCGGAGACGCTTCCTCGAGCGCATCGACGAGCCGGACAAGAACTGGAAGTTCAGCCTCTCGGACGTTCATGAGAGGAAATACTGGCAGCATTACATGAAGGCCTATGAGGCCTGCCTGGGCGCCACCAGCACCCGTCACTCGCCGTGGTACGTCGTGCCGGCCGACGACAAGGAGAATGCCCGGTTGATCGTCTCCCGAATCGTCCTTGATACGCTCCGTGATTTCAAGATGGCCTATCCGAGAAGCACCGAGAAACGTCGGCGGGAATTGACATCGATCCGCAACCGGCTCTGACCGATTGGAGATTCACATTATGACTGTGTCTCCCATCTTTGACGAGGAGCCCGATAGTCGCTGCCATTGCGTCAACGGAGTCAGATATGGATAAGAATCTGCAGAGCGATTCGAGGCGTGCGGAGATTCAAGCGGTCAAGTCTCCAATGACTGACAGCACGCACCACCTTGGGACCAATCCGAGCTTTCTAACAACGCTTCCTCGGAAGCTCGAACGGCCTATGCTGCTTCTTAGCTTCGTATGGTTTCTCGTCATTATTACGGAATTGGTAAATGGCATGAGTCCGGTATTGCAGAGTCTTGGGACGGTGCTCTGGGCGTTGTTTGTGGTTTATTTTGGACTGAGATTGGCCGTCGTTCCCAAGCGGCTGGTCTTTCTGAAGCGGAACTGGCTTTTTGTGTTGGCGATTCTCGTTCCCGTTCTTCGACTTGTTCCTCACCTTCAATCGTATCCTTTGGCCCGCGCGCTGACCGCAACCTTTGGCATGCAAGTAATTTGGATGTTTGCCTCGGCCGATCAAGGGCTGCGCTCGCTCCGACGGACCATGGGACGTAGGGGCACAGGCTACGCGCTCACCTTTACGGCGGTCGTGATTTTGGCGGGCGCGGCCGGCATGCTTCATTTTGAAAATACAGCACCGGATCCACAGGGCATTCACAGCTACCCCAAAGCTCTTTGGTGGACCGCGATGCAGATCACCAACATTGGATCGGGATATCGACCGGTGACATTTGGCGGACATGTGCTCTGCCTGGGGATTTCCATCTTTGCGGTTGCAATATTTGGCTATCTGACCGCGGTCTTTGCCGCCTTTTTTATTGGACAAGATGCGGCGGATCCGAAGTCAGAGATTCCTAACCAGACATCCATTCATCAACTCGCGGCCGAAGTCGCACTGCTGAGAAAATCGATTGACGATGCCTTGAAGCGCGTTCCTGACACGACGCCCCGCTCGTCGGAGTGACGACAGTCGATCGCGGAGCCGGGAGGTGGCGTGTGTTTTTCGCCCGAGCGAATGTTGGAAGCCGCACTTTGTTTCGACAACGAAATGTCTGGGGTTGTTTTTATAACGTCAGGGGTTTTTCGCTTCCGAGCAATCGTAGCTAATGCTTCGGCTCGGATATTTTCACCCGGGCATTGCGAGGCGCCTCAATCTCGATAATCTGAATATATGTCGACGCCTGCGACCGACGTTGCAGCATCCGGCACGCCGGATCTGCCTCAGAGCAATCCATCCGAAATCACTCCGGCCGGCTCATCCTCCGACGGACTGACGAGCAAGGAAGCGGAAAGCCTGCTGGCGAAGGTCGGCCCGAATGCGATGCCTGATGCTGCGCTACACCCTCTGCGGCAGGCGATCGCCAAGTTGTGGGCTCCCGTTCCGTGGATGCTTGAAGCTGCGATCGTGCTCGAGCTGGTGCTGCAGAAGTTTACGGAGGCGGCGATTATAGCTGGGCTCCTGGTATTCAATGCGGCGTTGGGTTTCTTCCAGGAAGGAAAAGCTCAAGCAACGCTGGCGGCATTGAAGGCACGTCTCGCCTTGAATGCGTCGGTCAAGCGGGATGGCACGTGGAAGATCGTGCCATCCGCGGACTTGGTGCCCGGCGATCTTGTCAAGCTGTCGCTGGGTGCAGTGGTCGCCGCCGACGTTAAGATCGTGGACGGATCCGTTCTCCTCGACCAGTCCATGCTGACCGGCGAATCCGTACCGACGGAAGCTGGCGCCGGCGCGCAGACCTACGCGGGTGCGCTCGTGCGGCGCGGCGAAGCCACCGCGAAGGTGATTCAGACTGGAGCGCGCACCAAATTCGGGCACACAGCGGAGCTGGTGCGCACCGCGCACGTGGTGAGCTCTCAACAGCAGGCCGTTCTCCGTGTCGTGCGTAACCTCGCGCTTTTCAACGGCGTCATCATCGTCGGCCTGGTGGCCTACGCCAAGCTTCACGGCGTGGCTTGGGACGAAACCATCTCGCTTTTGCTCACCGCGGTGCTCGCAGCCATCCCGGTTGCTTTGCCGGCAACGTTCACGCTGGCCACCGCGCTTGGAGCCAGATCTCTCGCGAAGACGGGAGTGCTATCGACTCGTCTTTCCGCTGTGGATGAAGCGGCGACCATGGACGTGCTCTGTTCGGATAAGACGGGGACTTTGACCCGCAACGAATTGTCGGTGAATGGTGTTCGGCCGATGTCCGGATTCAATGAAGCGCACGTCTTGGCGTTGGCCGCTCTGGCAAGCGCAGATGGCGGCCAGGATCCTGTGGACGCCGCCATTCGTGCTGCCGCCAAGAACAAGGGCGAGCAGAATTCGCCCAAGCTGCTCAAATTCATACCGTTTGACCCGGCTAAGAAGATGTCGGAGGCAAGTGCAACCGATGGAAATGGTCAGAGTTTGCGAATAGTAAAAGGGGCCTATGGCACGATTGGCGCTCTTATGCCACCGTCCCCGGCGGGATTAGCCGCCGTCGCTGAACTGGAGAAAAAAGGCTTCCGAGTCCTAGCTGTTGCCGCGGGGCAGCCGTCGCAAACAATGCAGCTTGTGGGGCTCGTTTCACTCAGCGATCCTCCCCGGTCCGACTCTACAGCCCTCATCACCGAGTTAAAGGCCCTGGGGGTGCGCACGGTTATGGTGACTGGCGATGCGCCAGCCACCGCGGCCATTGTTGCTCATGCTGTCGGCCTTGACGGGTCGATTTGCCCGCCCGGCCCGCTTCCGACAAGTTTAAGCCCGGAACAGTTTGCGGTATTTGCCGGCATCTTTCCCGAGGGAAAATTCGACCTGGTAAAGGCTTTCCAGAAAACCGGTCATACGGTCGGGATGTGCGGGGATGGTGCGAACGATGCCCCCGCGCTACGCCAGGCCCAAATGGGCGTCGCCGTATCTACCGCGACGGACGTCGCGAAGTCAGCCGCCGGAATTGTTCTGACGGCCCCCGGCCTCGGGGGAATTGTCGCTGCCGTTAAGGAGGGTCGGTCGGCCTTCCAGCGTATCCTGACTTATACGCTTAACTCTATCACCAAGAAAATTGCCAACGTGCTCTTCCTCACCATTGGGCTGATCGTCACCGGACATGCAATCCTTACGCCCATGCTCATGGTGATCATCATGATTACCGGTGATTTTCTTGGCATGTCCGTAGCGACGGACAACGTGCGACAGTCGACAAAACCAAACCGATGGCAAATCGGCAAGCTAACCTTGGCCGGCTCCGCGTTGGGTGTCTGTTTTCTCGGGTTCTGCACGAGCGTGCTGCTCCTAGGAAAGTTCCAATTAGGGCTCGGCATCGGCGCGCTCCAGACCCTTGCCATGATGTCTCTGGTATTTGGTGGCGAAGCAGTGCTTTATGCCGTTCGCGAACGCCAACATTTGTGGAAGTCCCGCCCGGGGACCTGGGTCATTGTCTCCTCCATAGCCGATGTCTTGATCATCGCGGGATTAGCCATTCGCGGCATAGCGATGCAGCCACTGACAATCACGGTCGTCGCTTGTACGCTTGCCGGCGCTATAGTCTTTGCGCTCTTGCTGGACCTTATCAAGGTGCCCGTTTTCCGGCGAACGCAGATCGCCGAGCCGAGGCCCCGTGCCGACGCCAAGCCTCAGGCAAAGGCTCGGTCCAAGCCCGAAGCCCCTATCGAGCCAAAGTCTAAAGCCAATGCCGAGCCCGAATCCAGCGCTGAACCGAAGCCTGAGGCCAAGGCCGAATCGCAACCTGAAGCCGAGGCCGAATCAAAGGCTGAGCCAAAGCCTGAACTCAGCGCCGGGCCTGGAGCCGAAACCAAAGCCAAGACACCGGCCGACCTGACGCCGCAGCTCGTCAAGCGAGTCCACAAACTCTACGAGGACCTAGGGCGTGAAGAGGTTCGAGCGGTTGAGGACTTGGAAAAGACGGAGCGCGAGACTCCGAAAGATGAACCTCATCAATAGACACCTCCGATAAAACCACCAACGCGACAGCCCAACAATCGAATGCAAATAAAATCGACTCATCCTCTCGCATTCATCATGGCTGCGGGCATGAAGGTGTTCGCGTCGATCTGGTAGTTCAAACTCCTGAGGGATCCGGCGATGAGGAATTAATTGTCCGCGCAAACCGTCGATATATTACCTGGGTAGGATAACACCCCATAGCCCCCAAACCGTTTTCCAGCGCATACTCGTCGCACCGGAAACAGAGGATGATGTGTCCAAAACGAAACGCTGTGCGAGAGCCTAATGTTGCAACATATCAAAGAACTCTATGGCGACAAACTTGCGGCATTGGACGGCGAGATCGGCCGCGTGCGAGATGTTTACTTTGACGACAAAACTTGGGTGATTCGCTACGTAGTCGCAGACACGGGATCATGGCTCACGGGACGCCTCGTCCTGCTATCGCCCCATGCTTTCGAGAAATGGGATCCGCAGGTAAAGATCCTAAACGTCAAACTGAAGAAAAAACAGATTGAAGACAGCCCATCGATAGATTTGCACAAGCCTGTTTCTCGCGATTTCGAGATCGAATACCACCGCTATTACGGCTGGCCGGCTTACAGGAATGACGGCGCCGTGTTGGGATGCGACGGCTATCCGGATGGCCTGCCGCCGTCAAAAGACATAATGGAGGCCCATCCGCAGCGGCGCGGAAAAGATGAACATCTCCGAAGCACCCGAGCTGTAATAGGATATCACGTTCAAACTACCGACGGAGTGGTCGGCCATGTGAAAGACTTTCTAGTGGATGGCATGAGCTGGGCGATTCGCAAACTGGTTGTCGAGGCCGGCCACTGGTATTCGGGCAAGGAAGTCCTGATCTCAACCAGCAAAGTAGAAGGAATCCATTATGAGGAATCGACTGTATTTGTGAACCTCACCAGGGAGAACATCGAGCAAAGCGCAAGAAACGAAATCGCGCAGGCCGACGCAGGCCGGCCCTGAGCGGGAGGAGAGCGCTTCGCTCTGTTTTCGGCTTGGCGTTCCGGACGCGCAGTGTTTGCGCACCTTCTTCGCCTCGCACCCCAAACATTACCCATATCATGAAGTGGTCCATCAAGGCCGGGAATATCCTCGGTATCGACATCTATCTGCACTTTACGTTTCTGCTGCTGCTCGCCTTCCTGGGATTCGTCACCTGGCGGTCTACCGGGCGCATTGACGCCGCAGCGGCCGGGGTCAGCTTCATTGCCGCGCTATTCGGCTGTGTGCTGCTGCATGAACTGGGACACGCGCTGATGGCCCGCAAGTTCGGCATCAAAACGAGCAACATTACGCTGCTGCCCATCGGCGGCATCGCACGCCTGGAGAAAATGCCAGAAAAGCCGATGCAGGAACTTTTGGTCGCACTGGCCGGACCGGCCGTGAATCTGGCCATTGCCGCACTGCTGTTCATGTGGCTAGGGGCAACCCGCGGCTTCACGTCCGAGGAACTCAGCCTAGAGAGCGGCTCCGTCCTGCAGCGGCTGATGACGGTGAATTTGGCCCTGGCCGCATTCAATCTGCTGCCAGCCTTCCCAATGGACGGCGGTCGCGTCTTACGCGCCCTGCTGGCGACGTTCTTGGGCCACCGTCGCGCCACCTCCGCGGCGGCCTATGTCGGTCAAAACATGGCGATCCTCTTCGGTCTCTTCGGCTTACTGCATAACAACCCATTTCTCGTCTTCATCGCCATCTTCGTCTACCTAGGTGCGCAAGCCGAGGCCGGGCTCGTAAAGATGCAATTCGCGCTCAAAGACCTGCTTGTGCGCGACGCCATGATGACGCGCTTTCGCACGCTGTCGATCCAGTCCACTCTCGGCAACGCGGCGGAAGAATTGCTCGCCGGCTCCCAGCAAGATTTTCCCGTTATGGCAAACGATCAGTCCGTCGGCATCCTCCGCCGCAACGATCTCGTCAAGGCGCTGATCAGCAACCGACGCGATGTCACCGTGGACAAATTCATGTGCAGCGAATGCGACTCCGTGGACGAGATGGCACCGCTGCAGCGCGCTGTCGAGACTATGCAAGCGCGGCACTCCACCGCCATGCCTGTCACGCAGGACGGCCGGATCGTCGGCCTTCTGACCATGGATAAAATCAGCGACAGGATCATGATTAACGCCGCCCTCGAACACAACAGCACCATCAGCCGTAGCGGGGATCGGTCGCATTCCTATCTGAATGGAAGCCTTAGCTCCGGCTTTTCGGAACCAAAACAACCCATACAGCCGTCTTGAGGACAAAACCTGCCATTCCGCTGCCCCAGTCCTGCCTCATGCCCTCGCTCGGGCCGGGCGTCGCTGCTCTGACGATATATAGGAGAGTCGGGCCTTCGCGGCGCGCGTCACACGCCGTTCTTAATATAGCTTCCCGTGCAGCGCTCGGGGTACTGACTTTCACACATCCGCAATACTGATTCTGATACCGCTTCATCTTTTCAAATCCATAAATGCCCATGAAAACCAAGACCATCCCCAAAACCGCGACAACAACCGCTTCCAAACAAAGCTCCGCGAAGCATCCTACGAAGAAGGTGCGCTTCAAAATAAAACATCCGAAGGCGAAATCCGTGGCCTTGGTTGGATCATTCACCGAATGGGAGACGAAGCCAATTCCTCTCGCGAGTGTACAGGCTGGGCTTTGGGAGGTCGAAGTTGAGCTTCCATCCGGACGGCACGAATATCTTTTCCTCACTGATGAGGGAGAATGGCTGCCAGATTCGGAGGCGACCGAATCTGGGGCTAATCCCTGGGGGGGATCGAACTCCGTCATTGTCGTCGATCTGCTGGGCTCTTCCCGCGAATAGTCGTCCGCGCTGACATGGTACCGCGTGCCTGAGGAAATTGATCGATGGAACCCCCGAAAAAACCCGGGAAGCCGCCTGTTTTCGGGAAAATGTGGGTACAAGCTCTTCTTGTCATTTTTCTGGCCCTCGTCGGTTTCCTCTTCTTCAGCCTTTCGGAGAGGTGGCTCTTCGTGGGCTCTCGCCGCTGAACACAGAATAGCAGGTGAATCGCGACTACGTGGCGAGCTACGCGATGGCGGTGATCACGCCGCCACCTCACCGTTTCAGAGAACTGCTGCCGGAATTGGCCGCGTGGCGGGACCAATTGCGGGAGAATGGGTGCCAGCCGCACTCGATGACCGGGCCTGTTTTCCGTAACTTTTGAAACAAAACGGTTATTGTGAGTTTCAGAAATCGATTGCCATAGTGTTCGAAGACCGCGGTTCAATGACTTTGCCTAACCCTAAGCCGTCAACAAGGTTATCTCGGATAGCTTCCCATGTTTCCATGGTCATCGACTGGAGTTTGGTCTTCAGCTCCTCGCGCTCAATCGATTTCGGCTCGGGAGTGCCGCTCAATAGCGCAGGAAGTTTGGCGGTCAGTGCGCGTCGGAATTCCTCCCGGCCGGGTTGAAAATAATGCTTCATGACGACATGCGCTGTTCGATGGCCGGTAACCTTCTTAACGAGTTCGAGGGGAACCCCGGCGCTCAGCGCCAGCGTAACCCAAGTGACCCGAAAAGAATGAAAGTCGCGGACCGACGCACGTCGGACGCCTCTTGGCCGATTCTGGTGCACAGCGCCACGGTGCGGCATCGACTCGGACGGCTCTCCTTCGTCGAAAAACCCTGCTTTACGGAAGACCTGCCTGACTCGATACGTGATTCCATCGGGGTTGTCTTTGTACATTTCTGCCTGTTCGGGGAAAATGTGGCCCGTCCTTCGCGGCCCCATTTTCGTTAAGATCTCCTGGAGCATGGGGAAGAGGGGAATCGAAACCATCTCGCCGGTCTTCGACGTTTTCACCGCGATGAATCGATTCACGAGGTCAACAGCCTCCCATTTTAGAAGACAGCAATCCCCCTTGCGCATCGCGGTGCAGATGCCGGTCACAATGATTGGATGGATGAAGTCGTCGTCCTTGCCGGCATCTATGATCGCACCGAGCTCGACTTCGGTGAACGGCTTTCTAAAAATAATCTGTTCTGCCTGAGTTTGCAGGCCCTCAAAGGGATTTTGAACAAGCCCAGCTTCTTTCCGCAAAGAGTGGAAGCAAGACCTCAAGAGAATCAGCGTGGAGTTATAGGTCTTTGGCGAGACCCCGCGGTCGGCTTCACTCTTGAGAAAATGCCGCGCCATCCTCGTCTGCACATCCGCCATTTCCCGCGCGACAGGATGATGCTTATCCAGAAACGCGATGAAGCGTTCGAGCGTGCTCACGCCTTGCGCGAGATAGCGGACGCTCGCTGGTCGAGGTCGCTGTACCCCCTTCCAAGCCTCTGGCATTGCCGCGAGGGACAGCGACTGCACACGTTCTCCCGTCCGGATTTCGTGAATTGCCTGGACCAGTTCCTCGGAGGTCGTCCGCTTTTTCAATTGAAGCTGGAGTTGTTCCAAGACCATCTGCGCCTTCATCCGTGAACGCTCAAAGGCGGGTTCGCCCAATTGCTTCAAGCTCGGTGGAATGACGCCGCGAATTTCAACCCCGAGATTTTTGCAGATGTTGCGGCCGTTGGCCATAACCCTGCCATACCACCACTTACTTCCTTTTCGGACTTCCAGGGGCATAAATCTCCTATCGAGAGATGCCGCGAAACCGCCTGCAATAAATAGAGGGGTGCTTTACGATCACATTTAACACTGGTAACCTCGATGTCTGCCTCCAACCGCATATTTCGCAACCTACTGGGAAAGAATAAAATAAAGTTGAAAGGCGCGCCTTTTCAAAGGCCCCTGTTGGCTTTTGTCGGCCAACGAATCATTTGGTCACCTTCTGGATCAGGAACCTTCTGCCACCGTGCGCTTTCAAGCCGGAAGCCAACCTGATCGGACAGACCCTGGCAATGGAGGGCATGTTCGCATTTTTCATGGAGAGCGCCTTGGTCGGCGCCCTGGTCTGGGGTGAAAAACGGCTTGGTCCCCGCAGTCACTTCGCGGCGGCCGTCGGAGTGGCGCTGGGGAGCTGGCTCTCCGGGTATTTCATCCTGGTGACCAATGCGTTCATGCAGCACCCGACCGGCTACGCCGTGGCGGCCGACGGGCGGTTGCACCTGGCGAGCGTGGCCGGGTACCTGGGCAATCCGTGGGCCTTAGCCCTGTTTGCGCACAATCAAATGGCGCCCTGGTGACGGGCAGATTCGTCGTGGCTTCGGTCGGCGCCTGGTATGCCTTGCGCGGCGAGCATCCCGGGCAATCCCGGCTCTTCCTGCGGACCGGGATCACCGTCGGCCTCGCCGCCTCCGTCCTGGTCGCTTTTCCCACCGGCGACACCCAGGCGAAGATGGTGGCGAGCCATCAAGGCCCCGCCCTCGCCGCGATGGAAGGACGCTTCCACAGCGGCACCGATGCGGAAATCAACCTGTTCGGCCAGCCCGACGTCCGGGAACAACGGCTGGCTATGCACTGCCGCTAGCAGTTCGGACATAGTGAACGGCTTGCGGATCAAGGTGTCGAACCGCTGCCACGGGTCGCGGCTCAGTTTCAGAACATCCGCAGCATCCAACTTCTCTGAAACCACAATGATCGGCAACACCCTGTTCACTAACCGGATCCGCCGGACCAAAGCCAGACCGGAGGCTTTGGGCATGAGGTGGTCGGTTACCAGCAAGTCGTAGTGGCTGGCCAGCAGCGCTCCCCAAGCGGCTTCACCGTCCGCGGCAGTTTTGACCTGATGACCGGCATCCTCCAAAGTGGCGGCCACCAACCCGCACAGAAACGAATCATCGTCGACAACGAGTATGCGTTTTGGTCCGTGGTGAATCACAGACGGCACGGCATGCGTCAAGGAGGTCTGGTCACAGACGTTGTTCATGGCCGGGCGGATGCCTTTCACACGGTCAGCGTTGCCGAGCCGGCCGCAGATGGCATTGGCTCAATAAAGTCGCAACCCGCACTGCGCGCGGCGTTGCGCACGAATTGATATCGCGGCGATTCCGGTCCGTCCGGATGATCGGGGGCGCCAAGCAGGGCCATCAGCGCCGGGGTGGATTCGCGTCGCTGGCCCAGGCACGCAGGTAACCAAGCATGAAGCGTCTCCGGCAGTGCCCCGGCGACACCCGTCGAGACCACGACAATCGCCGCCCTGCCTGCGTCAGCGACCGCGAGCGCCCGCGAACTCGCCTCGGCGAGGACATCGAACCGCCAGGGCAATGGACGCAATTCGATGCTGTCATCGATCAACTCCCGAGCCACATTGACGAGGGTGCGCAGCGCGCGTCTGTAGGCGCGGCGGTCACTGTAAGCGATGAATACGTATAGCGAAGTGCAATCCAATGTCTGACCCGCGTGAGCCGGTGCTGACTTCGCAAGATCGCCTTCCATAGCACTACCGTCTGCGCTGGGCTCGGAAACACCGGCGGGGTGGGTTGATCTATTTCTCATAGGGGGAAAAAGTTTGGCGATGAGAAACAACTCTCTTGTCACTCGGTATTGATCATAACTCTGACGATTGTTTGGGGATATGGGGTGTTCACCGGCCGCCACTATCGAAATGTTGCCCTGCGGGCGCCCCATTTTCGCGAGCTGGCGCTCACTCGGTCGCCCCCCCGGGACCTTGTGGCAAGCCTGGTTTGTCCGATGGTCGGGATTGACTAGGGCGTGCGCCTCCAACGAGGGAATGACGCAGTGCGGCCGGCGAGCGTCGCCGGCCATTCTTATCTTGCCCGCCGCCGCGGGATTTTGCATGGTCGCGCCTGTGGATCAGGGTGCGCAAAAGCGGACGGAGCGGGTGCGAGCGGCAGCGGAGCCCGTTTCGCCGCCTGGGTCGGTGACTCTTCCGTCGAATGAGGCCGTATCCCTTTCGGAACGACACCCCCAACTCGCCAGACTCATCCTCGTCGCAGTTTGGCTGTACGCGGCGGCGCTTTGGCTGCTTGCACTGGATCAGACTTTCAACTGGGGCATCTTTGGGCCGAAGGTTCCGCCGACCTAATCGCACCGGCGGGCCTTCAAATCATTCAGGATCTCCGGGCGGCGTCTGCCCCCCACACTCGCCTGACGGTGTGACGCGTCAACGTGAAGCCGCGCTCCAAAATCGGACGAGAGGCAGGTTCCCCTTTTCAACGACCCGAGAAATTTGCCGGACGATGGACCAGCTAACTTTCATGAGACACTCCGAAACCACCTGAGACATAAGGAGGCTAGCGTTTTGGCAGTCCCAAAATATTCACCAAAGCCTGAGGTTATTCCGGATCTTCCACCCCTACACAACGACGGTAATTTTGAGGGGTGCTCTAGACCATGGGTCTTGCAATAAACTGGAGATCAGCGGCATACGCAGCATAAACCATTTCCATTCAAAGCAGGTACATTCGGTTTTTGCTACGGAACGGCCGAGCAGATCCTCGGCCTCATAACCTGAAGGTCGCTGGTTCAAATCCAGCCCCTGCACCCAATTTGAAACCTCC